>Ga0307976_1000914_pt1 | contig 15058 bp, 16 predicted proteins | sample OrgLakmetagen919_FD_201836 | JGI IMG/M metagenome (GOLD analysis project Ga0307976, IMG submission 201836) | Saline water microbial communities from Organic Lake, Antarctica - #919 | ecosystem: Environmental > Aquatic > Non-marine Saline and Alkaline > Saline | place: Antarctica: Organic Lake... | reverse complement strand
CTCGAATATAGCCAATGCGGTGACCGTTCAAGGGAAGCTCCAGGGCCAAAGTGTCAGCCTGGACTCTATGACCCTTCGTAACAAGCGTCAATCATTACTGAAAGAGACTCTATCCTGACGCGATGGGCACCCATCACCTGACGCCCATCTAGGGTGTACTCTATTGTGACATTTGATGCCGCCCGAACTGAAAATGCAGAGGCAAAATTCAATAATGCGAATAAGCAAACTCAAGCTACTTTTCGAAGTGGGGGATCTTCTATCATCGGAGATTGTCACTGCGCCCCTTGAGCCTGGGCCGAAAGACCGGTGGATTGTGGAATTTGTCCGGCGAAACGGGGCTCGGGTCGCTCTATCACTGGATCGAAAAGTCAGTGGTCGTGACCAGGTGCGCATCTTCAATTCGTTAGATGGGGCGTTTTCAGCGTGTCGCCAGATTGGCTTTCGCGGAGCGAAAATTCAGGAGAGCTAACAATGATGGATGATGAATCAAAAACCGCACTCAAAAAATCACGAAACCTACAAATCGAAGCTGATGATGTGATCCTGGATCGCATTACCGAACTTCGCAGCGACGGCGAGCTAGAGCAGTCAGAGGTCCTGTTAACCGAATATTCCAAGCGACTGCCGCTCGAACAACGAATCGAAGCATTGGCAGATGAAATCAGAGATAGGGCTCTAAGCAAAAATTAAAGGACTCTCAGTAGAGATCTCGGTGAAGTAGGGCCAAACCCAAGGAAAAAAGAAACCTTCTTTTCACTGGCGCGGAAGCGCTGGAATTCGACCCCCTTCAAAGGGGGTTAGTCGAATTCCCTTAGAGAGACTCTTAAGGAGTCTCTAAAGAGACTCTTAGGGATACTATTAAACTGATCAAATTTCGAGGTTTAATACTATTAAACTGCTCAATTTTGGGGGCTTGATACTATTAAACTCGTCAATCCATGCTATTAAACTCGTCAACTTTTTTCCTGATTTAGCCCCCGATACTATTAAACTCGTCAATTTCCGCTGTCAGATCCAATCTCCAGATTTTGGTTGTATTCCCCGGGTGTGCGGAACCAGACATCGCAGTGCTGTTTGTAGCTCACAAGGTTTGGTTTCTCATCGGAAATCTCAATCCCGAAGGGTTCAAATTGCTTTTTCATTTGTAGAATTCTTTGCCGAGTCCTTGTCACAGTTGATGCGGGCAAGAAGTCAGTGCTTATTCCAATATTGTTGAGTAGCTGGTTCAGCTTCATATTCACGTTTTTGTGACTTAAGCAGTACCGGACAAGGGCCTGGGCGGAAGAATCGTTTAGAGCAATGATGTCGTCTGTGAGCTTTTCCGTGTGAAGGTGAGTATCGACATCGAAAAAGCGCATGTAATGACGGTTAAAAGTCACTGTGTATTTGAACTCTCCCGTTCGACCGGTATCGGATGAAATGCAGTGATCGTTGAGCACGCTGCATGCGATGCGACGGAATGGAGAGCCGTTGTCAGGCTCGACAACGAATTGCACACCTTGAAGCTCATCAAGCTTGGTCCGAATCCAGCTATTGTTCGTCTTCGATTTCTTTTGCAGATTCTTTTGGAGATCGTAGAGCGTGAATTGGAACTCCCAGGAACCATCCGAGTGAATCTGAACCGGCTTGTAGTGTGTCAGAATCACCTCAACGATGTTTCGATGTTCTTGCGTCAGTCGATGATTTCGGACGGTGACAACGCCGTGCTGCGACCGGTACACCCACTCTTCTTTGTTCTCAGTTTTGACGTTTTTACCAGTGTTGGAGCGAACCTGATTCACTGGCAAAAAGAGCGGGACGCGAACCTGATGCGCTGTGCTTGTCGGCGGACGTTTCCGTGAATCGTCGTTTTTTGTGTACTTGTGATCGTTCATTTATCACCCCCGACCAGGTGAGCGTAATCAGCAGAAAAACCCGAGGGTTTGGATTTACGCTTTGATTGTTCAACAACATCAGGAGCGTCGAAGTGAGCTTTCACCAGAACACCACCCTTGTCTCTCCGAAGCCAATGATCGCCAGAGTTTTCAGCGTAATTAGCTTTCGACCCAATCAGTCGGACAAAGCGGTGTCGGCAGGAGTCATCCACGCCTCTTTCACGAGCTTCTGCATCGTTCATGCCAACCAGGTTAAGTTGAAACCGGATGTTATCAACGAGCGCACTTGAGCCTCGGGAAGCACCCTGCTCAGCACCCTGAGAATTGAGAGTTGCGGATTTGTTCGCGTGGTGAAGAAAAAGAATGCCGCAACCGGTTTCCGAAGCAATTTCATCCAGAATCTGGGTTACAAGAGTCATGTGACCACTATCGTTTTCTTCCCCCTGGTGAAACTTGCGAAGGGTATCGAGAATGATCATGCGCTTTCCGGTAGCTGCCCGCTTTAGACCGGAAATCCACTGCTCGTCACGTTCGCCTTTTGACGTCAAAAGGCGAGGTGTGTATCCGTGAAGGGATTGCAAAACGACCTGCTGCTGGACGCGCTTGCGATCTTCCGGTGAAAGATACTCAGCAAAGCCAATGGCTCGATGATAAAGGACAGAGAGCGGGTCTTCGGCAGTGATGTAGGAAACCTGGTGATCGCCGGGATCGATGTCCAAACCGAGCAAGTCTTTACACGTCAGAGACAGACAGAGGCCCAATCCAAGAAAGCTTTTGCCTGCGCCACCAGGCGCGATAATGCCGCCGACACTTCCGGCTAAAAAACCGCCGAAAACGAAGTCGAGCGGCTCCACATCGCCCGTAAATACTTTTTCCCAATCCAAAACTGTTGTATTGTTTTCCATGAAATATCCATAACGCCAAGGTTGTTGTGGTTATTGGTCGGGAGGATCTGCGGTCCTCTCGGCCAAACTTCATTACCGTATTACCGTATTACCGTATTACCGTATTACCGTAGTTCCTGTCATGTTGTCTTTGGGCCAGACAAGCCCTCACTTCGATTTTCCCGCATCGCAGTTATCACCTCGCCTTTCGTAAGCCCGAATTGGTGTAGCGAGAACTCTTTATCCGCGATTTTCAAAGTCATTTTGTCCAGCTTAACGAAATTCGCACCCGTTTTTTCTTTGATTTTTGTTTCCAGGTCTTTGTCGTTGATCGCCGTTTTCAGAGCGGTTTTCAGCACGGTCGCATAATAGTCCGGATTGTCGCGGATCAACTCAACTGAAAACTCGTCAGCCAGCTGCTGCGCAGCCTGGAAGACGTTTGTTCCGGTTTCCGACATGAAAGTAACAACATTGCCAGATTCGCCGGATTTGAAGTCGTGCCACAGCCAGTAATCTCCATCTTGGAAAACCGTGAAGCTGTCGCGGCTTTGACTTGTTCCAGCGGTGACGCCTTTGCTCATCAAATAGCTACCTTCTTGCTCAAGCTCGCGTCCAGTAATTTTCTGGTAAATATCAGGCAGAGGAAGTCGATTCAACGCATCCAGGTCAACGATAAGCGGATAGCTCGTCTGGTCAAGCTGAGCGCTGGGATCATGTGTCACTCGATCCCGAATGGCTTCTCTCGCAGCCGCTTTCTCAGCTTCCATCCGAGCCAGCTCTTCAACAGCGAACGTCTTAATACCAGAGACATCGTAAGCCTGCCCCTGGTTGTTAATAATAACCTCGGCATCTTTCGGAGAGGGGTAATACTGGCGTGCAATGTCTTTCAGAGCTTTCGGATCGGCATAAGGTGCAAGATCCAACTCTTCTGCAAGCTTCATCATAGACAGTCGATACTCATCTCTATCTGCGCTCAGAGGCTCCTGAAGAGGCACTAAAACGCGATAACGATCTACGGCTGGCAGAACCCCACCCCCCGGCTTCACTTTATCGATTTGATGGCTTTTAGAAGTCAAAATGATCGAGCTGGTCGAAGCCAGCTGCTGCCTTGCGTCATCGAGTGACAGTTGCGGTGCATCAGGGTCGTTATCGATGTCGAAAATCGCAACGTTGCACATGGACCGGACATTCGCGATTTTGCGGTAATCGTCTTCCAGGCTGCTAAAGGCCGCGTAGGGGTGACTCTTGAGCAGTCCAGTAAGCTCGGTAAAAGTCTTCGGAGAGCAGGTTTTCCAGCCCGACAAGCCGTTCGGATTGCTGCCCGTACAGATACTGATTTCCACGGTGGCGGCGGCCTCCTGGTTAAGCTGATTAGTGTAAAGATCCTGAAGTTCAGTTATGGCCTCAGAAATCGGTACATTGCAGGTTTTTACAAGAAAATCGACGACGCTTTTCGGCTTGGCTTTCGTGCGGTCATCATCGATTTTATTATCACTGGTAACAGAAAAGTGCTGTCCGAGAAGGCCGTACTTTTGTGCTGCATAATCAATGACAGACTGGGCGTCGAGTCCGGATTTCATCGCTGCTATATCGTCTTTAGAGAGTCGCTCAAAGCGCTTGTGCTTTGCATCGTCCAAAGCCTGATCGACACCATTCAGAGGTGGTTGTGGGGCCGGTTTTGGCTTGGGCTCAGGCTTCAATTCTGGAGCAGTTTGTTCAGGCTCATCGACGGTAAGTTCATCGATCTGACGCTTAACTTCAGCGCGAAATTCAATCGATCCACTCACTTCCATCGTCCTTAAATTCCAGCCTTTATCTTGTGCGATAGACAGCGCGAGCGCGATGGCTTTGCGGCGTTTCTCCGGGTCGCCCGGAAGCTCCAGGTTAATCTTCGAGGGACGATCATAGATCTTCACACCGAGATCAGAATTGACCAGGTATTTTTCGTTGGCGCGGCGGAAGATCCGGTATCCCCGAATCGCCTCTTCGTGAATGTTGTTGCGATAAATCACGAAGTAGAGGCGCTGCTCTTTCGTGTATTTTTCGTAGTAAGACTCAAATTTCTTTCGGGACTTCTCGTGATTGAGCGCGGTTCGCTTAGTTACGGGCTCGCGCTTTTTAAGCTCACGCAGCCACCAGTCTCGATGCTGCTCCCAAATAACCTGATTTTCCGGCATCGACCGTTTTTGGGTTTCTTGATATTTTCCAGCTGAAGATCGTTTCTGTAACTCGTCATCTGAGTAATACAACTTTTCCAACTGCTCAAAGCCTTTGCCGCGAAGATTAATGTTTCGAGTGCCAAGTGTGGTTTTAACCTGGAGATACTTGTTGCCCGATTTTTGCGCTTTGAAAGTGACGTTATCAACGAGACCAGTTTCCAATAAAATCGATTCGGCCTGTTCTAATGAATTTGCATCATTAACGAGTTGGCTGAAGAACTTCCGAAGCTCAGAAACTTTGGTTTGTTTAGATGCACCAGGATCAGCTTTAAACCGACTGATCAGATCCTTTTTAGTCTTCGGGACATCGCGCATCCGATCCACTGGATCGACCAGATCATATTTTTGGCAAAGATAGCTCTGAAAAGCACGATCAGCAGATTGACTAAACGGAGTCATCCGAACCTGGTTGCCAGATTCCGGATTGAACTTCGCAACGGCGTTATGAAGATGAAGCAGTCGCTGCTCATATTCGCTAGTTTCGTGATTGAAAACAGATTGAATCTTTGGACGATGAGCTTCCGCCGCCTGGGCGAGAGAATCGCGATCATACCCGGCAAAATAGTAATTCATCATCTCATCATTAATGGCACGCAACGTGTCATCATCGAGATCGTTATTCTCCATTGCGAATGAAGCAGTCAAATGCCAATAGTGGTTTTTCCAGGACTTCTCTTTCCTGGAATAATCAGTCGTAATTCCGAACGCATTAAGATCACCCGCCAAATGAACACGATGATCCATTTGATCACGAGTGACTTCCCGGCCCTGTTTTTGACCGGTTTCAAAGTAGTTTTCAATTCCTCGCTTTGATTGCGAAATTCGGATTAACATAGATATCTCAACTCACCAATGGCTCCGTTAGTTTTGTCACTTCATCTTTCACTTCCTGAAGCTTCTCAAGCGTCGAAATGTGGGTTTCTTCGGACACTCGACCGGCCATGCGATCAACGTTCAAACCTTTGGCAATTTGGTTCAGGTTGTTGCTGATTTTCGACAAAATGAAAACCCTGTATCGCTCGACTTCTGTATCAACAATAGTGACCCTGCCGCCAAGCGTCGCTGCTTTTGAAAAAGCACCAGGCGACATCATCTGAGCACCATCAGCATCGCTAAGCTTCATGAGTACATCGAGATATTCTGACTCGCTATAGCGAGCAGAAATAACGTGCTCTTTTCTGTCTTTTGGCTTGTCTGAAACTGTCATGCGTATGCTTGCCTGTTTAACCTCCGAACCACTTTTGATTCGGATGGTTTTTCTTTTAGGGTTTTTAGGGCAACGCCCTAAAGCACAAAGCCAATGTAGAAGCGTAGCGTATACATTGGCTGACGTGCCTTTGATATCTAATAACCTAATGTTAGCACGATAAAACCATTTTCGGCAAACATTTTTGAAAAAATGTCAATAGTGATACAATAAATGAAAACAACTTAATTTAAGGAAACGAGAATGAAGCCAAAAAAAAGACAGCTACCATCGGACGAAGCAATTCAAAATAAACGCAATAAACTGAGGAATGTCTTTGAGCAAGTAGCCAGCGGAGAGCTAAAGGTTAAAAGACAGAAAGAGACAGTTTCTGACAAGCTAATCCTGATCAAAGATGAGCTTCTTCTTCTCAAAGACAAAAACATTCCTTATCCGATCATGGCAAAAATGATTGAAGAAAATCTTGGACTGAAAGTCAGTGAACAGACTCTGCGACAGTTTTGCCAGTCACGGCTCGGATTTCCAAAATCAACACGCGGGAAATCAAAAGAAAAATCCCAAACACCACAAAAACCAGAACAAAAGACTGGCTACAGCGCATCGCAAGCACTGTCTGAAGACCAAGATTTTGAGTGAAGGAGAGCAGTAGATGCGATTTTTAGTATTTAATTCAAAAGGTGGATGCGGAAAATCTCTAGTTACGAGAGAGATCGTCGCAGCACCGCTAGCAGACACAATGGTAATTGCAGAAATTGACGAACTGAATCGAACCCAAGCTCCATATTCGGATCGCTTCAAAGAGGTTATACAGCTCAAAAAAGAGACGGTTAAAGATCTTCTGATACATCTCAATGAACATGACGACATTGTGATTGATGTTGGTGCCGATAATCTGAGCGCCACGCTGCAAATCTTAGTTGAGTACAACCTGTTCGAAGACATCGACAAAATATTGATCCCACTCGGGCCTGGCCGATCAGACTCGGAGAATGCTCTGAAAACTTACAACGCAACAAAAGATCATTGCGACGACATTCTTTTTATATTTACACGCGCAGATCCGGAGTTGCCGCTAGAAGATCAATATCCAGTTTTCTTCAATAACGCTAAGAAAGTCATACCAGGTTTATCCGACGATCAAATTGTGAGAATCGACGAGAGCGACATTTTCATTGATGCACAACATCAAAAAAAGCTTGTGACTGAGTTGGCTTCGGAAGTGGATTACAAGTCAGCGGCAATGACTGCTAAAGAGCAGGGCGATACAGAAAAATTCCGCGATTTGATGCAGCAAGAACTCAATAAAAGAGCGGCTCAGCTGCTCATTAAAAACACAATAACACCCGCTCACGACAAAATAATGAAGTAACTAACATGCACCAGAAAGAGAAAATACAGGTAGTTTTTGAGTCAGTAGAGCTTGAAAAGCAAGAGCTTCAGCAAGAACGATCCGCTCTGAGAAAAGAAAGAAGCCTGCTCGAAAAAGAACGAGTGCAGCTGTCAGAAGATCGCATATTGATGCAGCAGGCCGCCAAAAAAATGAGTGAACTGAACCTGGAAGGCGCAGCAGATGTGTCTGAAGTTGCACGGAAAATAAAAATCATCAAAAGCAATACAGACAAAGTCGTCCAGGAAAGTCAGAACGCTATCAGTAGTGTGAAACAGCAAAAGCGTTTTTCGGGAGTAATAACAATCCTTGTGACAGTAGTCATGGCTTTCGCAGTTGGACTTGCGGGCGCACATTACTCATATACCAATCACCTGGAAAAAGAAGTTTTAGCATCAAGAATCAATGCTATTGAGAGCAGAGAATCCGAAATAAGATCGACTCAAGAAATCGTCGTAAAACTAAAAAATCGCGGCCTTCAAGTCTTCAAAAACGCCATCGTTTTACCTGACAACTGGAAGGATTTGTTAGGGCAAACCAAAGAGGGTGAAGCTGCCCTGTTCATTGAGTGATCAAACACCTAGTGCGATTTGAGCCGCTTCACAATCGTCAATATCGAGCTGTTTGATTGCCCTGGTTGCTGCGACATAAAGCAGATTTGTTTCTTCCGCAGATCGATTGCTTTGGCATTGCCGAAGGTGATGGAGATTTGGATGCCACGTTTCAGTAGCTCCGCAGCTACAAACAACTCACCTGGTACCGAACCGACAGTATTTCAGTCTTGATTATCAGATTCCCAAAGTCTCTAGTATTGCATGCGCTAACGAGGCTGTAGAAAAACCCCGACCTCAGAGCTATCGTCAATTTTTTCCCACCATTGGCTACGGTTACCGCTAAAAATTACGCCTGATTCCCACTTTTCGTCAGATCGCCTTGCTGTAAAACAGCGCATCTCCACAAAAAATTAGCTGTTTTTTCGTTTGGGGGTTTTTCTACAGCCTCAACGCTTTGCTCAGCGGACCGCCTTAGAGTGCAACAAAAAGGCGGGCCGAAGGCCCGGAGCGAACTGGAGCTATTTGTTAGAGCACATTACTAAAGTCCGTATTTACGATTTATTTTCTGCATGGCCTTTCTTTGTTCAGACTCAGGCAAGGCGTAAAAACGTAGATCATCGGTTAGACCAATGATTTCATCTCTTGCGGCTTCCTGCGCTGGTGTTGAGCCTTTTCGCTCGTAAAAGAGAGGGTCCCATTTATGTTTGAATTGATTCTCCACATACCTGTCAATCCAATGGTTCACGTAAAGACCGGCTGCAATTCCTATAGGAGTGCACCCGTAGGTTGCAAAAGAATGAAGCCAATCCACACCTCTAAATGGTATTTGAACTGAGAAAACTAAGATGAGCACTGCAATCCCAGAAAAGCACGAGTAAAGCACTCTCTTTGCATCTATATGCCGCAAACGGTCAATTTGACGCCTCTCAGCCTCGTCAAATTGTAGGTCATATATCATCGAGATCATCTGTAAGCGCTCCAGTAACCCCATCTTAACAACATAGCCCGATTCCGCCAGACTCACAGCCTCACCCTGCTTAGAGGTTGTGTATGGACCATCAACTCACCCCGACCCAGGCCTTCTGGCGGGGCCATCTCTATCACGCACACGAACTTGGCCAAACCGATCTTTAAATTGGTGCCCGACCGCTTTGTAAGCAAGACTATGCGCCCTGCGGCATTCAACCGGCTGGAAAAGAGTCAACAGCATCGGTTGCAATCGACTTTCTGAAAGCCAGATAAAGCCCCTTCTGGGCCGGTATCGCTGAACCGATCGCGGATAAAGTGCTTATTTTGCCTGCGCCGGCAAAAACCTCGATTTTGAGACTGCTGCCGGTCAGTGAAAAATCAACTAAAAGGTCTTGTTCGTCCGTTAAAAAGTAACCTTTATGCTTTCGTGTTGCCTTAACCTCCGCAGGCGCTACCGCGCCAGTGAAAATAAGGGTTCTCTTCTTTGACCGCAGGCGCACTCTTCTGCAACGACTTATGAGACGGTGCAGAAGCCCCTCTTCCGCCACTGTAGCGGGAGAGGATGGCTGAGGCCGTAGGAGTCCATTTCCGTCTCACTGGTTATCCCTTCTTGGCTTTAGCAGCCGAAGAGTCTTTCTCGACCGACTGGAGCTTAGCTTCGAGTTCTGCGATGCGCTTCGCTTGATCCTCGATTACCTGCCGATTTTCGTCGAGCTTTTGGGAACCAGAATCCAGCTTTCGAGAGACAGAATCACGCTGCTTTTGAGCATCTTTCAGTGCGCTATCAAGTGACTTTGCAGACTTGTCGTATGAATCGATCAGGTCTTTTGTCGATGCTTTGTGCTCTTCGCGGAGCTGCTTCATCTCTTTCTCGTGCTCAGACTTTGTCTCAGTCAAAACATTAGCGGCTTCGGCTTTAGTCTCTTCCTGGGTTTTCACAGCGAAATCCCGCTCTTGCTCAATCAGCGCAAGCTTTTGCTCAAGATCGGAAATGGCTTTAGCCATATCGTTAATCTGACCGTCCGCTTTTTCCAGGTCTTTTTCCGCCTGCGCCTTATCGCTTTCCAAGCCGATGATGCGAGCTTTCAATCCACCGATCGTCTCTTCCAGGTCTGCAATCTTCTTCTCCTTGCCCGACAGTTTTTCTTCAAGCTCAGTCTTCTCGGAAGAGATTTCATCGGCGTAATCGACTGCCTGCCTGGCCTGATCTTCAGCAGCTGCAACGGCTTGATCTCGCTCAGATCGGATCTGCTCGACCTTAGCCGCTGCCTGAGATTCAGCAAGCTGGTAGATCTTTTTTAGAAAGTGCTCGCTTTCTTGCCGGAAATCGTCGGGAAGCTCGATGACGGACGGAAGCTGTGCAGCTTGAGCTTCTTTCGCGCTGTCGCTCTGCAACCAGACATCGATGTATTTCTTGATCGTGCTGTAACTGCCACGCCCCAGCATCTTATGAATGTTGAGTGTTGTTGGGCGCTCCCCCGCCTTCGCAATCTCTTCGCAAGCGACAGAAACATCTTCTTGGTTAATCAATCGTGCTGCCATGTGCTGGCTCCGTTAAAAGTTCATCTTAGAACCATTGTATTACAGTTATTACGGTAAGTCAACAGTAATTTTCATAATTATCGTATTATCGTAATTATCATAATATTTGTAATAACTTCAAATGATCATTTGATTATCTGATCAAAGTATCATATGATGTAAACCTCAAATACGTAAATAAGGGTTTGAATATGATTATTGCGATAGGTGGCCAAAAGGGCGGTCCAGGTAAGAGTTGCTTAGCTCAAAACCTTTCGGTGGCCCTGGTTAACGCCGGGAAGTCAGTGATGTTGATTGACGCAGATCCGCAGCAAACGTCAGCGGATTGGGCGGAAGAACGGGCAGGGACGAATGCTCCAAATCTGGACTTTCAGGCTATGAGTGGCGACATTTCAAAGACAGCTCTAGCTCTTGCAAAGGATCGAGTGCTGGTCATCGATTGCGGCGGAAGAGACACCCGCGAACTACGGTCTGCAATGATCGTTTCTGATCTTCTGCTGATTCCGACACGACCAAAGCGAAGAGACCTGAAGACTTTAGATCATGTGTCAGACCTGGTTGAAAAAAGTCGCATCACGAATCCGGAACTGATAGCGAGAATAGTGATCACCCAGGCTCCGACATTACCAAGTCAGGTGCAGCGAATCCTTGATGCAAAAGCGGTAGCTGACAGCTTCGGTCTGAAACCACTCAACACGATCATTTACGCGCGAAACGTGTATGACGATGCAGAAGAAGATGGGCTCAGCGTATTTGAAGCTAACGACGAAAAAGCAAAGGGAGAGATCAACCAGCTGCTTGAGGAACTGCTGACGACCATAGGAGAAAAAGCATGAGTAATCTGACAAGTCTGACAAAAAAACAAAAGGCAGCAGAAAGCGCGTCGAGCTTCATCGAAGAAGCAGACAAAGAATCAAGAGGTAGCGATGACACTGCGGCTAGTGAGAGTGGTGAAAAGGGAAAAAGACTAAACGTTGAAATCCCGCCTGGGCTTCACAAACAGCTGAAGCAAGCTGCGTTGGATCGCGACTGTTCGGTGCGTAACCTCGTCATCGAAGGTATAGAGTTAGTGATCAAGTAATCATTTAATCAAGTAATCATTTAATCAAGTGATCATTTAATCAAGTGATCAAGTGATCAAGTGATAGCTAGAGCAGATTAAGCAATACGGAAAGCTCACTAACCCCAGTTTTTTGCAATTGAGGGTCAAAAACCGTGTTTTGAGTGTCGTTAGGGTGCTTTTTCATGAAAAACACGGTTTTTAGATATCATACTGAAAATAAAGTCGGAAAATACTCAAAGCTGCCAAAAATTGACGAGTTTAATAGTAAAGGTATGGCGATAAGTCTATTTTTAATTAAGAGTGAGAGCTGGGGAAATTGACGAGTTTAATAGCAGGAGGTTTCCTTGTCAGACATGATATATCCGTTTTTCGATCTCAAAGAAGTTGTCGCTTTCACGGCGTGTATGCTGCTTCTGAAAATCGGACTGGATATTTCGGGCAGCATAAAAACCTGGCCGGCAACCCAGGAATCGTTTGGCCGACTGCACGAGCACCTTCAGTCGCTGGAGCGCCACCAGGATCAGGAGATCGGGTTTCTTAAAGACCGGATTAGCAGCTTGGAAAATCGGCTGGGCGCAGCGCCTGGCAAAGTTACAGAGGATGACAATTAACCTGCCCCAAAGACCAGCCAGGCCGCGAAAGCCACAGCCCCCCAGGCCAGGGGCCACAAAAATGCGGCAATGATGCCGACAATGTAGGACGGCGAACCTGCTGTAAACCTATTTTAGTTCTAGACAGACCAGGAATTCCCCGGGTCCCGGCGCGGGCGCTGGTGCGTCACACTGACAGGATCCCAGCAGCACAGGCAGCGCCAGTATGAAAACCCTCAAAATCGCTAGCCTAAATTTTCTCCTCTGAATTTTCGTCGTCAGAACCGCAAATTTCCGGGTTCTATCCAGAAGACAATTTTTAGTACGAAATTGGAGGCAAAATGCCCCCTTCCGCCGGCGTAATCGGAGAATTTTTGAGGTTTTTTTAGGCGGATTTCTGTTGCGCATGCGGGACATTTCTCTGCGCAGAACAGGTCTTATGGTAAACACCGTGTCGCATCCGGACGCTCACGCCCCGACAAGCCCCCGGTTTTGCGCTATCCTCGACCGCTCAAATTCCAGATTTGCAGGAGCAAAACCCCACTGTGCGACTCGACCAGTTACGCCTGTTGTTTGACGCCGGCAACCTCATGGCCGCTGAATCCAAATAAAATAATCCGAGCCACTATCACTACTTCTCAAAATAATACACTTAACTCTTGTTATACTACTCTTAAGAAAAATATGCCGGGTTCAAACAAGCCACACAGACGCGATCCTCAGATTTATCGTCAACCCAATAATAACCTTTGAATGTTGCCTCTATAAACCAACCGGCACGTGTATAGGCTTTAATAGATGGTATATTACTGGCGTACATACCTCCGTGTAAACGACGAATGTCGTAATCTTCGAAAGCTATATTATTTGCGGTAGCTATAGCCTTTTTAGCAATTCCTTTTCCTAGAAATTTCCTATTACCTATCAAACACACTAAATCTGAAGTTTTATTACGCTTATCTATAGGGCCTATTTTAACATTACCTATTTTTTCCCCATTATTACTTTCAATTAAATAATAAAACCAGCTCCCCGTCTCTTTGCCTTTTTTAAAATCTTCTATTAACATTTCTCTCGTAAAAACCCTTCCACTTCCAGTAAAATAGTCTAGATGACCATCAGCGTTTTCAAACCAAGAAACATATTCTTCATCAATATGATGTTCTTCCATTGGAACAAGGTGAATCGTCTCATTTTCATTACTACTCATATCAATAATTCCTTGTTTTTTTGAAATTTTAAAAAATAAAAACGTGAAATTTTCAAATAATTATCTAGATACTCCGACTAAGTAATTATTTTTCCAATTTATCTGAAGTTACCATTTTTATTTTACGATAAATTTAGTTAAAACTCATTAGTTTTTTTACAATTATATTAGATCCTGAACCGTCAGATATATTGCGAGAAGATATACTTATTTCTTCTAATAGTGACGGTTTGTAGCGAAGTTTCTTGATTATTTTGATAATCTCTAGCTTCATATTTTTACCAGTTTTTAGACTTATAACAGCTTTATTTCTCTCTAGTTCTTCTGCTCCTAAAATTTGATTTTCAGCTAGAACCAACATAATAGTTGGCAAACCTAAACAGCACCTTTCCCAAGAGGTAGAACCTGCTGCACCAATAGCTAAATCACTATTTGCCATTAGCTCAGCCATATTTTCAACACCTACTTTTACCTCAGTTTTCCACTTCATAAGTGCAGCTTGATTCCGTACATTTTCAACCCACGGAGCAGTTTTTCCCATGACAACCGTAATCTGGCAGTTAGATGGTAATACGCTACCTTCTAGATAGCTTAAAACCATAGTCGTAATGTTATCCTTGTCAACGCCACCTAGGTTAATAAGTATTCTTCTCAGCCCTACGTTAGTTCTTCTTTTGAGGCTATATTCTCTCCAATAAATAAATTCTGGTCTTAACAAAGCGTTATTCGCTCCGCACAACAACTCACAAAACTCAGGAACTAGTTTAATATAATCATTTTTATCACGGCCTAACGTTTGATCAAGTAGTATATTGCATTCATGTTTTCGATCAGCTAAATCATCGATTATCATTAATCTTTTGAAATACGGTTTAACTATTCTTTCCCACCGGAAATCTAAACCATAATGATCAATCACAACCCAGTCAGGCTGTATCGATTTAATTATAGTAGAGCATAATATAGCATCTTCCTCTTGAGTTGCGCCAAGCCAATCAGAGTGTTTTAAATCACAAGAGCTATTATTAATTTTCGAAAATTCTTTATAAAGGATGAGGCTATAAGTTAGGTGCCCCCTCTGCCGAATAGTATCTATGAGGTTTCCAACATGCTCGCGACAAATAAAATAACATTCAGCGCCCTGAGATGCCATAGAATCGGCTAGGGTAAGACACCGCATAACATGCCCTGTACCCATATCAATAGAGGCATCAACACGAAATAAAACTTTCATCTATAAATTGACTCTATAATTGAAAAATTGAGTTTACAGCTCCTAATTTTACTATGCGTAACGGACTTTATTTTAAAGTCGGAACCACACCCTAAAAACCTTTTTTTTCTGCCTTAGAGAAGTTAACCAACTGCTTTCAAGTATTGATAGAGCGTTTCACGGCTAATACCAAATTCTCGGGCCAGTCTTGCTTTCTGCTCTCCGCCCGCGACTCGCTGGCGCAGCTCTGCACTTTGTTCGTTTGAGAGTGCTTTTTTGCGACCTCGATATGCCCCTCGCTGTCGTGCCAAAGCAATGCCTTCGCGTTGGCGTTCACCAATCA
>Ga0307976_1000902_pt1 | contig 15149 bp, 13 predicted proteins | sample OrgLakmetagen919_FD_201836 | JGI IMG/M metagenome (GOLD analysis project Ga0307976, IMG submission 201836) | Saline water microbial communities from Organic Lake, Antarctica - #919 | ecosystem: Environmental > Aquatic > Non-marine Saline and Alkaline > Saline | place: Antarctica: Organic Lake... | reverse complement strand
GATCCGAACCCGCACCCTCTGGGTGATCCATAAAACACGTCCCTCGCAGCCGTCAACACTATGATTTATATAGGAAATAATGAGTTCAGGACAGCGAAATCATAGATTTACTTGGGGAATGCGGGTCTATCAGCATTCCGGCGGAACACGGCCCTAGTCAGGTTTGCACTGCGGAGTGCGACTGTCGCGAAAAGATAAGTAGGATACAGATACTTTTCAAACTTCACCATCTTGTATACCAAACGGGCAACCCAATTCGGGCGCCGCCCGAATGTCCTTTTGTACAAGCGGTCCTTGTTTTCCCGATTCTCAACGTAATTGCTGGCAGATCCGGTAATTGAGGTGTCATAGATCCGAAAATAAGCGATCCTTTCCGGTCGATCAACAAAGGTCGCGCCCGATAGGCTTATGTCGACTGCCAACTCTGCGTCCCAGCATGTCCTGTTCGACTTGTTGAAACCCGAAACCTCTCGGAATTTTCGGGATGAGAACAGCAGGCCTTGTTGGAAGATGCTGGTATTGCCGCGGGAGAACCTCTGAGCAGAAAAGCGGAAACTACGCATCAGACGAAGGCGTCTCAATTTGCGATCCACCAAGTATCCACCAAAGCAGAACACGTCAGTACCATCGTGATCATGAATGGCTGTCATCATTGCGTCAATGGCTCCGGGCATAAGCACGTCATCGGAGTTCAGGAAATAGAAGTAATCGCCGGTCGCGCGTTCAAAGCCTTTGTTAAGGCCGTCTGCCGGGCCTTCATCCTGCTCGAAAACCGGGGTGATAGCTGTCCCGTAGCTTTGGATTCGTTCACGTGACCCGTCCGTGCTGCCGGGGTCGACCACGATGTATTCGACATCATCGCGCATTTGGGACATCACCGATTCCAAACAATCATCAAGAAACTCAACTTGGTTGAAGCTAATGGTTACGATGCTGAGACGGATCATTGGAGCGCTTTTGGATTGAGTGCACAGAAGAGATTTGAGGGGTAGGACGGGCCGGAAATTTCTCTGATCGCAGCGCGTGCAGCCTCACTGATCCTGGCTGCGACCTCGGGATCTTCGCGCAGGTTCAGGACCGCTTCAATCCAGCCTGTTGGATCATCGGCCTCCAGCAGAACGCCAGTCACCCCATTTGCAATGGGAGCGCCGGATTGGGGCGTCGTTATCACCGGCAGGCCGGCGGCCATCGCCTCGGAAACGGCGCGTGCGCTCCCTTCAAGGTAGGACGGGAAAACGAAAGCCCCTGCAGAGGACAGAAGGTCTTTCAGTTTTTCAAACCCAACAAGGCCGTGAAACACGATATTGGGAGGTGTCCCGAGGTCATCCAAGATCGCCTGACCACTTTCGCTGATGTTGCCAGCGATATGAAGGCGGATGGCGGGGTCAAGTTCTGCAATTCCTTTCATCATTTCGATGATCAGGTCAGCACCCTTTCGGGCATCGAAATGTCCGACGAAGAGTAAATAGAAACCCTCCCGGTCCTGCCGTTCAGGGCGCACGATTTGAAAAAAGGCTTCTGGCACGCCAAGATATACGACCTCTATCTTTTGTTCATCATAGGTGTTCTCGACAAAGGTCTGCTGTACGAAATCAGAGTTCACGATCAAGGTGTCGGCCTCCTCACAATCCTGGAGCACCTGTTTCCACAGGCTTCCGTCCGGGTTCAGATCTGACTTGGAGAGGAATGCTTCAACTCTGGCCAGGTATTTCCTGAAACTACGCGGATGTGCGATGGAATGATCCACGCAGACCCTAGCTTGAGCATGGCGCGCGGCCTTGATCAATCCATTCCCGGCGCCGCTGCGGATGTAGACCACCGTGTCCTTGTCCAACAGGGGCGCCAAACGCCGTGCAGCGCGCCGCCCGAACGCGCGGAAACCCAATGCGAGAGCAGGCTCTGCCCCAATGAATCTGCGCAGCGCGTGATAGACAAGTTCCGGAAAGAGAAACCCCATTGCGACATCAACTTCAGACGCAACTTCACGTCGGACGGCCAGCCGCTTGGTGATCCCCCGCAGTCCAATCGCATTCAGGAACGTGATGGCCGAGTTGGATGGTATCCAGGACGTCGCTAGAACAATCTCGGTTTCCGGTGAGTATCGTTTCAGCTCGCGTGCGGCCTGGACAAGATGCAGCTTGCCAATGCCACCCACAACGACCAATCGATGCCTGAGCGAGCACGACATCGGCGTTTTCGCGTCTGTCATCAAGTGTCGTCCCTTGGAGGCTTGAGAGCCTCTGCCGCCCGCTGTGTTTCGCAGAGATCGCCAATAGCGTGCATTTCCGCCAGCCCATTTTGACGGACGAAGTCCTGCCAGTTTTCAACTTCGCTCCACCCGGACAGGAACAGAAAGTCGATAGACGCGTCGCGTGCAACTTCATAGTCGTAGACGCTGTCACCCAGAAACAACGCAGGGCGTTGCAGAGTTCCGTCCCTTTCGAGACGAGCGAGGATTTCGTGCTTTGGTTCTGGGCTGCCGTGAATTCCACCATCAAACAAATGGGCCAGGCCACGGCGTGCGAACACCTCGTTCAGTTCGGAATTATCCCCACCGGAGGCAATGGTCCAAGTCGCATGTCCCGTCCTTTCACGAAGTTCGGTCAAGCCGTCGGCGACGTCGCACGTCATAAGCCCCTGAGTCACGGCCTCGGCAAAGCGGGTGAGCAGGACTTCAAATCCAAAATCCTGTTTTGAGCTAGCGATCACATCGAGAAAGTGTTCGAATTTCTTGTAGCGGGAGATACCGCCATTCCGAATGTGATGACGCACCAGTTGGTTTGCCGCATCCTCGCCATAAGGCAATGCCGCCAATCGGAAGGCGTCAGTCTTGATCCGGTTTGAGTTGAGAACGACTCCGTCGCAGTCGAAGACCAATGTCTTGTACTTTGCAACGTCGTGTTTCATGTCTTCACCAAGTTCGATTTGGCAAACAACTCCGCACTCAGGAAATCTTCGGGCCAATCAATGTCTTGCGAAATGAGTTTGTCCATTTCGAACAGATACGGACGACACCCTATCCTGTCATTGAGTTGGGAATAGATGTCCCGATGGGCGAGGAATGCCGCGCTGTTTACTTCATGAATCGTGTCAAGGGTCTGCGTTCGCGGCCATTTCTCAACCGTCCTGTCATAATTGATAGGCCCATTATCATTCCACAGAAATCCCTGGAGCGGTGTCGTCGTCATCAGGGAGTCGAACCCCTCCCGCAGCGCAGCGCGATACTGGGCGATGATACGAGAGTAGTACTCCGACGTCACAAATGGCGATGTCACATGCGTCCACAAGATATGACCAGCGTCGACCAGACTGTAGGCATGGGCGACAAGCTCATCGGTGCTTGTGCTGCTCGAGGACAGTGCATCGTCCCGTTGGTGGGTCGCAAGTTTCGGGTGGTTCAGACTGTAAGCGAAATCTAGTATTTCTTCATCATTGGTTGATAGGACGATCCTGTCAATTTCCGGCGTCTCGATCAATTGCTTCAGCTTTATCTCGATCAGCCCATGACGAAATTGGGCAAAGGGCGCAATGTTCTTGCGGGGGACACGCACACTTCCTTTTCTGCAAGGAAGAAAGCAGGTAATCGGTTCGTGCATGGGCGCGTCTCCTAGAAGTGATATATGCTAGCCGAAGCAACCCGGTGGCTGGTTGGCGTCACAGCGAGCAGGGGCAGATCGCTGCTTTTGGTGAACATGCCGATGATCTCGGCTGTTTCATCGTTCCGCTTGTCGCCCGGGGGATAGCCGTCAAATCCCGCCATGAGCACCTGTTCCGCCCCCCCTGAGGTCAACAGTGCCAACGCATAGGATAATACCAGCGAGTTTGGAGTGACACAGTGAAACTGTTGGAAAGAGAATGTCTCAGCTTTGACGACCATGCCAAAGTCGAGAGTGGATTTGGATGAAAGTGCTTCGCGGATCGGCTCGGGCAGCATTGATAGTGGAGTGATCAATGGTTGCGGCAGCGCGAGGTGTTTCTGACTGTCGGCAAGCAGGCGCACCGGGTGACAGGCAATTCGCAGATCTATGAGGTCGGCGGAAATCCCCGTTTGCGTGTTCAGTGCAATAACAACCGGCTTCGCCTTGCGGATATAGGATTCAAGAGCTTCGCGATGCCGCGCGATCCCGGAACCCGTGCCAAGCAGCAGTACCTGACGGTATTCGAGCAGTATCTTCGGATCCCAGTCGCCTTTGGGCGGTCCTTGGTAGAAGGTGCGTGATTCTTCGAGAACAGCAGTACTGAATTTCTGCCCCCCGATATCCCGCAGGCGTTCGATGACGGCGATGACATCGTCCTCAGAATAGCGCGGATCGCTTAGCATTTTTTGCACATAGGTCGGATGGATCGAGTATTTTCCAGCCATATAGTAATACGGGTTCGAGCCCCATTGATGCTTCTGCTTCATCGGAGCGAAGTGCTCGCCGATAAGCGTCATCAGCGTCTTGATCGCGGATGGCATGCTTGGAGCTTTGTTGAGCTCAATGACAAGTTCCTCGGTACGCGCGTTTCCGGGGCCGCGCCCCATACCGGTTACGGTGCTGTCCAGCCATGTCACCCCGAGGTCTATAGCGGCAAGCGTGTTGGACAGGGCCAGCCCCATGTTGTCGTGCGTATGGATGCCGATGGGACCGTCCCACCCCTGCCGGAGCCAACCCACGACACGTGTCACATCTTCGGAAGTCATGCTTCCCAGGCTATCCGCGAAATACAGGACCTCGATGGGATGAGACATGGCCGAGGATGCGATGGATACAACCGTCTCCTGGACCTGCTCCGAGATCTGCATCACGTTCAGGCCGACCCGGAACCCCGCTTGAGCGAGCCAGTCGACCGCGACGAGCACATTTTCGACTTCATGCGCGTGGCAGGCAATACGGACCAGGTCTACAGGGCTGTCGGACGCAGCGTTTGGGAACAGTTTCTCGAGCGAAGCCTGCATCCCGATATCGGTAAGAAGATCGGCCCCGTTGACCATGACACCAACTGACAGACAGTCCGGGATCGTGAGGCCGCGAAGAAAATCATCCGAGGTATATGCGCAAGCGCCCTTGAAGCCATTGTTGGCGAGAAATCGGAACCCCAGTTCGACGAAATCGACACCGGCATCTGCCATTGCCAACAGGTAATCCTCGATGAGATCGCGGGGAAAATCCCATGCGTTATAGTAACCTCCATCACGCAAAGTGCAGTCGACGTGAAAGAGCTCCGAGCATTCTGATTTATCGTTCAAAGGGTGTCCTTTCGATCTGGATTTCTCAGGTTCATTACCGGCATCTGGGAAATTGCCCGACACAAAAATTTCCTGCTATCAACTTGTTGGCGAAGGCGGGGCTTCAAAGAAAATTCTACCGCCGTCGAAGCAGGAGATCGATTGCCAGTTCCAAGTCTTCCATGCCGGGCACGAGCGCACGCAAGGAATGCAGTTCTCCAGCACGCACCAGGAGCAGGATGCCGACAAATGCTGAAAGACCGTTGGCAGCGCCAAATGCAATGATGAGTTCCTCCGGCTCGCCGTACCCGGTGATCCAGAATCCGGTCAGCATAGCTGCGATCGGGGCCAACGACATGATGGTTGTTGCCATGCCGCGTCCCCGGGAGCGATGGGTCTCAAGAACCGAGACTTGAAGGGGCACGACAGCCATACTGAAGAGAAGCATGAAGGCGTAGTCTGAAGCCGGCGCAAAGGCCTGTCCGTATACAAGCGGAACCGCAACCGGTACTATGATCGCGCCGAGCAGAAAGATTGCTAGGCTGCTCAACACCGTCAGCCTCAGGAGCCGCGCAAGTTTGGTCACGCGATCTGTGCCAGAAAGACCTGAAAAATATGGAAAAATGACAGTTCTGATCGCGGTTGTAACGACCGAGTAGCCAGCGCCGACGACTGAGAAAGCGACGAAATACTGCCCAAGCACGTCGCTTGGCCAAATGCCGATACCGAAGAGCCGGTCGATTTGACCGGAAAGCAAGGCCAAAACAGCGGCAAAGTGCAATCGCATGCCGGTCGTCCACACATCCCTAGCTGTCAGATAGTTTACCGGTCCAATTAGGCTTCGAATGTACTTCGTGATCCAGAAGATAAGAAATGGTAGCTTGGCGAGAAGAAACAGGATTAAGACTAACAGAGTCGAAGAGCGATCATACCCGAACAGCCAAAGGCACAGCAACAATGCGCTGAAGATCGTTGGCGCCAACAGCCTTGATAGGTTCACCAGATTAAACGCCATCTGTGCTCTTTCGACCGTGCTGAAAGTGTTCGAAATCGAATTTGCTATGACGATCAGGACCGCAAGCAGATAGAACTCGGTCAAGCCAACCGTCTGAAGCCCTGGATTGACCAGAAAGAAAAGCAGCATTGTGGCGGCAGTAGCAAAAGTCAGCAGCAACGCGCCCAATGCAATCGTTGGCAAGAGATCTCGGGCTTCGTGGTCCTTCTGCCGAATCACGACTATAGCGCCCTCGAAGAACGAAAATGTCCCGATCGCGGCAACTGTCTGGCCAATCATTAGAATCATTCCGTATTCGCCACGCGCTTCGGGACCGAGAATTCGGGCGAGCAGAATACCGGAAACGGATGTGACCACCAATGCCGCTGCGCTAGATAGCGAAGTTGTCAAGAACGAGGAGCGAATTAAGCTCCGTTGAACGGGTGCGTTATTAGTGCGCATCGCTTTTCCTTGACCCTTCGAGATCTGGGCGCGGCACTAGATAACGAAGCTTTCCAACGAGCACCGAAGCCATTTCGCCCTGACCAACCTGATAGTTGGCAATCCAAGTGACCGTCCAACCTCGCGCTCCGCACAGTGCATTGAGGCTATGACGAATCAGCAAATCGCGCCCCGCCCGCATGGAACGCAAGATAGACGCTTTGCTTTTTTCTATAATTGCCAAAGTCGGAACCGCGCCGTCACAGCTCGACTTCCCGCAACCATGCGATGCTCTCTTCATATTTCTCGTCGACGAAACCACCGTCGAGCGTGTTAAAGTTGCCGACTGTGTCAAGCGGAATGTCGGTAAAAATGTCATAGCGTTCGTCAAGTCGGCGAACATGGATCGGGCGCCCGAAGGAAAGGGCAGTCACGCCGGCATGCACACGGTCGCTGACGACCGCCGCACTGCCCTTTATAACCCCGAGATAACACAAGGGGCTGTAGGAGATATAAGCATTCGGACGGGCGAAGGTGACATGTGAAAGGCGACTATGGCTTTGAACGGGCCGAACGACGTCGAAAGGAGCAGGCTGCTGTGGTCTGAGAGCCGAGTGCCATTCGAGGTGCCTCAGGAACTTCCATTTTCGGCTTCTTGGGTCGTCTGTCCATTGGACTGACACGTCTTCGATCGACGCGTTGGTGGTCCCCGTGGTAATTTGCGGCTCACGAGAGGTGTAGACGCTGATGGCGAGGTAAGGATTGGGCATCGAGATATCCGGGATCCCGTCCAGCTTCTTCACGAAGAACGCGAAACAGGGGCCACTGATTTCGTTCCGGACGATGCCCGCTAGCCTGCGGAGTGACAAAGGATCCCGCGTATAGATTGCTTGGGGCGGATTTTCCTGTAGAAAACTCTTTATCCGATCGAGGTCATCACCATCCGCATGCACACTAATCAAACTGTACTTCTTTTCCTGCGCCAGGATTTCTTTAATCCGTGGGGCATAAACAGACATAAAATTGCGCCCCACAATCGGACCGGAAAAGATATAATGATCGGCGGTCGTAAAGTGTCGGGCATCAAACGGTTCTTGCCCAAGCCTGCCCGGCCGAAACGCACGTCTGATTGGACCGTCCATATTCACGACACAAGCGTCAGGGTGTGCAAGTCTTAGCGCCGCGGTCAGACTTTCTTGATAAAAGGCATCACCAATATTATTCCAGGTAGAGTTCTCTACCGCGATGATTGTTTTGCGCATGTTTAATCCTTTGCAAATCATTATTGCCCAGCTTGAAGCGCTGCGCCCAAACCGCGATACGCAACATGCCTCGACAATTTGCCAATCTGTTTGAAGCCGAGTTGAGGGCTGCGAATGGCTGTGACGTCGGCGAAATCAGTCAAAATAACCACTTCGACCATTTAGACGCCCCAAAAAAACACAATATCCTGCTTTATCGGCAATTGAGAGAGCGTCGTCCGGTTCGATTGTCCGAAAACAGTACAGGCCATACTTATCGGTCACGGGCGGGCGTGTGATAGTGTAGGTCAGATTCGTTCTAAGGGCGTTTTCAGACCGCACAATATCTCTGGTGGCGGCTCACACTTCTTTCTTCACCCCGGCCTCCAATTCCGCCGAAAGTTCTCTTATCTCAGTTTTCAGCGCCGCGTACTCTTCTTTCTTTCTTGCAAGAAATCGGTGCGTGATGGCGGCCTTTTCGGCAATGCCCTTCGGTGTCAGAACGTAGGCATAGCGCCGCTTGTCCTCGGCGGCCGTGAAATTGCCCAGCTTGAGGAGACCTTTTTCAATCAATGCGTTCAGCACGTAGTGCGTGCCACTGACACTGATCCCTGCGGCCGCAGCCAGCTCTCGCTGTGACATTTCCGGATTGTCTTGAAGAAGTCGAAGCACGCGAAAATGCGTGTCTTCCTGAAGCTTGCTGCGTTTACTGGTCATTGAGATGTGATGCTTTTTTTCAGGCTGCCGCACAAGGGCTGCCTGAGGGCGCCTTGGGGTATGCAAGATTCGACTGGTCGCAAATTAGCGTCATCGTTCACTATCGAGCGATAGCATGATGCTGCGACCGCGAACAGCCCCAATTTGAAATCTTCTGAAAGAAAAACGATATCTCGCACGGCGCAACGCATGTCTCCACCCCAGTCTTGACCAGGTCGCTGCGTCTCTTGCACCACACTTCACTTTGTCGCAGAAAGTGAAAACGCTTAGCGACATGTTCATAGTTGAGCAGCGCGTGGTGCGCAAGCCTGTGCAGCATCAGCTTTGGAGACTGCCGAAGTGTGTCAGCAAGGAGCCACGATGCCCAGCCTCTAGAATGCAGGGTCACAGCAGCCTGTTGTGGAGGTTTCGCTGTCCCGAGGCCGTCTTCACACCTGCTCAACAAGCTCGCCATCCCCGTCACCTTCACGACTTGAGCCCGCCTGTACATCCTGCTCTGCGTGGTTTTGCCCTGCAGCCTCCAATTCCTGTCGTTCCGCCTGTTCAACAGCCTCTTCCATGCTGAGGGTGTTCAAAACCAGATCAAATTGCTCTAGGATTTCTCCCGCGTGGCGGGCGACGTAAGAGCGGACGGCCTCATTCTCCATCAGCTTTTTCAGGTAGCCCTTGGCGACGACGAGGTTCAGCAACTCCGAGCCGTAATTGTCTTCGGCATGTTTGTATTTTTCCTGCACCTGGCTCATCTCGCGTTCGAGCCTGACGATTTGCTCCAGCGGGTCGCCTTTGGGCTGCTCTGGCCGGGGCGGGGAGTAATCGTTGCGCTGTTCCGGCGGCGTCGCCTTAAGGAGGGCGTCCGCATGGGAAGACGTGATCGTGTTGGCCGAAATCATCAACTCGACCGCCTCGATCTGCCGGGCCGCTTTCATCTTGCGCAGGTGACGCGTCACATCCGGGGTGAACTGGTGGTCCTGCAAGAGTTCCACCGCCTTGGAGCAAATACCATGTAGCAGGTTGATCCGGCTGTTGATCGTCGAGAGGTTGACGTTGAAAGCGCGCGCCAACCGTTCCTTGCTGACGCCCTTGTCGATCGCGCGGCGCAGCATGTAATGTTCCTGCACCGTTGAAAGCCGGTTGATGCGGTGATTGTAGGTGTAGGTCTCAAAATCCTTAGCGATCAGGCAGGGCGCGGTATCTTGGCCCAGCTCCTTCAGTGCCAGCACGCGCAGATTGCCATCCAGCAGCAGAAACCCCGGCGCATCCGGATCGGGCTTGATCACCGACAAGGGTTCGATCAGCCCGATCTCCCGGATCGAAGAGACGATCTGCTTGAACTTGCGTGTGGTCATCACGCCGTCCGGCACCTTCTTTGATGGCATCAATTCCTCCAGCGGGATCTGCCAGGTTTCGAGATCAAAGCCTAGGATCAGGTTCAACGGTGCCTTTGGATAGGCCGCGTCGGCATCATCGTCCTGCGGCACTGGGAAGGCCCCAGGGTAAAGCGGTTTTACGGTGCTGAGATCATTCATGGGATGGTCCTTTCGGGTCAGGCGGTTTCAATACGGTCAGCGAGGTATTTGGGCAGGCTGTCGAGCCCTTCGGCGCGCAGGAGGGTCACGAAGTTCTCGTCAGAAAAAAGGCGCTTCAGACCTTGGATCACCAGCAAGAGCTGCTGCTGCGCGTGATCGGCCTTCAGCATCAGCTTGTGCTGGCGGGCGACCTCGCGTTGGTAGGTTTTGACGAGCGAATGGGCTGAGTTTGGCAGCTTCGGGCGATCGCCCCCGACCTTCGGGCCTTTTTCGCGGCGCTTTTCGATGAGCCGCTTGGCGTCGGTGATCTGGTGGCCTTTGAGCTGGCCGGTTTTATAGGCCTCTTCCAGCATGTCGCCGAGGCTTTCGTCGTCATGTTTGGCGCGGGCGATCTCGAGCGCGGTTGTCAGCGGAATGGTCCCGTTTTGCACCGCCTCGATCAGGCGTTCCTCGCCTTTTTCCAGCAGGAAGACGATGTCGCGGACGTATTTCTCGGACAGCCCGGTGCGCTGAATGATGTCGTCGATGCTGTATTCGCGCGCCAGCAACAGTTCGATGTCAGCGAGGATTTCCAGCGGTCGGTGCCCTTTGCGGGCAATGTTCTCGGCTAGCGACATGATGAAGGCGTCCTCGTCGGTCACATTGACCACCAGCGCCGGGATGTGGCTCTCGCCAAGCAGCCGGAAAGCATTGAGGCGGCCTTCGCCGCAGACCAGTAAATAGGCGGTCGTCCCATCGGCACCTTCGCGCTCGGTCACGGTGATCGGCTTTTTCAGGCCAATGGTGCGGATGTTTTCAACGATTTCCTCAAAGACCTTCATGTTGCGGTCGCGCGAGTTCAGGACTTCGATCCGGTCGATGGGGACGAGCGTGACGCTCTCGGGTGTGTCAGTCATCATTGGGGATTCTCCGGTGTTTGATTGAATTGTTCATGTTTTGTACTTACGTCTGTTTCTCAAACTCCTTGCGTCACCCCCATTTCCGGCGAATGCCAACGCGCGCAGCCATGCCGTAAAAGAAGCCCAGATCCTCAAACCGGAAGGCCTCAAAGGCGATGCTGGAGCGATTGCAGAGCCTGATTTCCTGCCGGGGCAGGTCGAGCCAGGGCAGCAGGTAGTAATCCAGCTCGTCATGGTTTTCTGGATCGAGACGTACGGCCAGCGTGACATCCGCCTGATAGCGCATCGGATCAAAGCGAATGCGCCAGCGCAGGCGCCCGTCTGCCATCGGCTGACAGCGCGCCAACACGAGGCTCACGACCATCTCGTCATTGATGGTCAGAAGGTCGGTCTTGCCATCGCGCGCGACCGTGCCACCCACAGCGGCAATTGCCGCTTCGGTCCGCGCGATGATTTCCGGGTGGATGGCGCGCAGGCGCTTGTTGAGCGCGATGCGTTCCTGATCGCGGTCCGAGCGATAGCCAATCATTTCATAAGCGCGGGCGAGGGACCCAAAGCGATTGCGATAGGCAGATGATGACGGCATGTCTGGTGTCTGATCAATCAGCACCCCGGAAAGCTGGCCCGCATCGGCGTAGAGCCGTTTCAGGTGATCCAGCAGTTCCTCGTCTGACAGGCGGGCAGAGCGCGCCGTGATGATCTCCTGCGCCGTCAGGAAGAACTCCAGCGGAACGATCCCCTCGAACGCGCCTTCTTTACGTACCCACATGTCGGGCGGATTATCGACGTGCAGCTTCTTCAGCTTGAAGGAGCTGCGATTGTAGACATTGTTGCCGATGTATTTCTCATTGGTCAGGACGGTGCGCACGGTGCCAGAATTCCAAGGCCGGTCCAGATCGGTGGTGACGCCGTCGTCGTTCAGTCGGTCAGCGATCTCACGGAAGGTCAGATCCTCCTCGATCAGCCAGCGGTACATCTTGCCCACCCAGGCGACTTCCTCGTCGGGGCCGGGCATTAGGATGACACGGTCAGTCTGGAATGATTTGTGCTCACCGCGCTTCAGCTCGGATTTTATGTTGCCGCGCTCGTCCACCAAAACGCGCCGTAGACCAAAACCGGCCGCACCACCTTGGCGGAACCCCAGCTCGATCAGGCGACATTGCCCGGCAAAGACCTTGACCGACAGCTCGCGGCTGTATTCGCCCGCCATGGCGCGTTTGACGCCCTTGACGATGGTCGAGACGGGCGAGCCATCGTTTTCGAACTGCTCGGCGCAATAGGCGACGTTGATCCCGGCGCGTTTGCAGATGTATTCGTAATAGGCAGACTCATCCGCATCCTGGAAGCGGCCCCAGCGACTGACATCGTAGACCAGAATGACGTTGAAGTCGGCGGCCCCGGTCTCAACATCAGAAATCAGTTGCTGGAGGGCGGCGCGGCCGCCGATCGAAAGGCCGCTTTTGCCATCATCGGCATAGGTCTTGATGATCTCGATGCCGCGCTTCCCGGCGTATTCGTTGATCTTGTCCGCCTGGTTGTCTGTCGAATACTGCTGATGTTCTGTCGACATGCGCACATATTGCGCCGCCCGAAACTCTCTCACCTCGCCACTTCCGTCCAATTCAGCCTCCGCCGTTCAATTCGGTTCGGTCGGACGTTTGCGTGGGTGGCGGCGGGTATCAAGTTGATACTTCTGGATAATTGCATTTTATCAATGGCTTGATGGCGTTTTGGCGGCGCTCGGACCGACCATCTGCTTTTCTGTGATCGGCTTTGAGCGATGCGTGGATGCAAAGCTTCAAAAGGACGCAAGATGCGTGGCGGGCCATGATCGTGGCACAACATGGGTCTGGGTGCAGCTGAAACCGGACTGTGTGCCGATCGCGAACAGGAACCTCGGTCGCTGCTTGTGGCCTTCGACAAGGTGCGAGCCAGCGCTTCAAGCCTGGTCTGTTACAAAGGGGAGATGCCGTAATGGGGCTCGGCGCGAATCATTGCCGTTGTGACTTGCTGAACGGTTGGCGTTGAGGTGTCGTTGCCCTTGGCACGCGATGCGTGCTTACGGGGTCTTGCCGTGAGGCGCGCCCCAATCCTGAACACAGAATGAAAGGGCAACGACATGGATCACTTTATCGGTTTGGATGTATCACTGGCAAGCACAGCGATCTGCGTTCTGAACGCGCATGGGAAGGTGGCCAAGGAAACGACGGCGGCCAGCGAGCCGGAGGAGTTGGTGACGGCTCTGCGCGCCCTGTCTGGCAACGTCATTGCTGTGGGCCTCGAAGCAGGACCGCTGTCTCAATGGCTGCACAAGCATCTGACAGAGGCCGGATTTGAGGCCGTTCTGATGGAAACGCGTCAGGTGAAGGGGGCATTGAAAGCGATGCCGATCAAGACCGACCGCCGGGATGCAGAAGGCATTGCACGGCTCCTGCAGATGGGCTGGTTCCGGCCGGTGCATTGCAAGTCGGTGTCGGCGCAGGAAACACGAGCGATCTTGACATCACGCAAGGCCATTCAGCGAGGAATCATCAACATTGAGCTTTCGGTTAGGGGTGTTTTGCGGAATTTTGGGCTGAAGATAGGTCGGATCTCCAAGCCGGGCTTTGACGCTCGCGTTCGAGAATTGGCCGAGGGTAACGAGATGTTGGTTGCTGCAGTGGAGCCAATCCTGCGGGCGCGCATGGCCTTACGCAAAGAACTTGCTGGCTTGGAAAAACGGGTCCGGGACCTAGCCAAGACCGACCCGGTCTGCAAGTTAATGATGACCATGCCCGGGGTGGGTGCTGTGGTGGCATTGACCGTTAGAGCGGCGATTGATGATCCAGAACGGTTTCACTCTTCGAAGGACATCGGGCCTTGGGCCGGGTTAACTCCCAGCCGGAACCAGTCTGGCGAAATGGACGTCATCGGGCAGATCACACGGGCTGGTGATGCGGGACTAAGAACAGCCTTGTATCAGGCCGCTACGGTGATGCTGAACCGCGGAAAGCACAACTGGCTGACCGGTTGGGCGCTGCGGGTTGCGCAGCGGCGCGGTAAGAAGCGCGCGACGGTCGCCTTGGCACGGCGCATCGGGGTGGTGCTCCATCGCATGTGGCGTAATGAAACCGAATTCCGTTTCACCCGTGACGTGGTGGCGACAGCCACGGATGTGTGAACGCGCAGGCTTGGATTGACGTGATAAGAAAAGAGGAGAATTAGCCGCGCCGTAGCGTTGGCTTGCAGAGGTCCCTCGCCGGGACGCGGCCCCGATGATGCCGATAGCCGCCCAGTGCCGAGTCGTTGTTCGAGCACGCAGGGGAGATAGGCACTCGGGAACCGTTTTGGACAAGGCATATGGTAGCAGCCCTTGCGCTGACTACGGATGGAAGCGAAATCCTGGCGATGGAAACTAACTCGGCATATCGGACCAACGGCTCAGCTCTAAACGCAACTTGGGAAATCATACCGGTGTTGGCGCCGCTACGATCCACGATGTCTCCGCAGCGCCAACACCTTGGTCGCGCGATATGCCATGGGTATTGCGCTGCTTTTCTGTTGCTTCAATGCACTTGACAATTAATGCCCCATTACGGAAGGGCGGCATGTCTAACGCCTGATCAATTTTTGACCGACATCTCGCGCCTGTATTCATCAGCCATCGACCGCTTGATGGCCCTGACAATAGTCGAGACGGACGCACTGTCATCCCTGCATTGCTCGGCGCAATAGGTGACCTCGATGTCCGCACGTTTGCAAATATCTTCGTAATACGCACCTTCGTCGGGATCCTGAAACCGTCCCCAACGGCTTATGTCATAGACCAAGATCAGGTTGAAATCAGCCCGTCCGGAGTCCACATCGCTGAGTAGTTCTTGAAGACCTGTGCGCCCGAAGATCGACAGGCCGCTCTTGCCCACATCAGAATAGGTCTTGATGATCACAATGCTGCGCTTGCTTGCGTAGTCGTGGATCTTGTCCGACTGGGTGTCGGTCGAATATTGCGGATGCTCTGTTGCGCATTCCGACACATCCGATCAGGTGTTCCGACGACATATGATCAGCCATTCCGGAGTATCCGATCACCCCGAGATGACGCCGTCGGGCGCGGTTTGGTAATGGCTCCTTGGCTTGGCCCGG
>Ga0307976_1000886_pt1 | contig 15276 bp, 9 predicted proteins | sample OrgLakmetagen919_FD_201836 | JGI IMG/M metagenome (GOLD analysis project Ga0307976, IMG submission 201836) | Saline water microbial communities from Organic Lake, Antarctica - #919 | ecosystem: Environmental > Aquatic > Non-marine Saline and Alkaline > Saline | place: Antarctica: Organic Lake... | reverse complement strand
CCATTCGGTTGTGGGGAAACAGCCCTTTTATCGATGGCATTTTTGATAATGGCTACCCGCCCTACGTTCATATAAGGGGGGAATTGGCCGTTTAACGCCGAAAACCCAATAGCGACAACGATTGAGAGCAGGCATAATGTGATGTGTAATAGAAATATATGTGGTCATTTTATAGGCAACTTTGTGATCAAAAAACAGTCAGGAAATTGGGCTCTTACTTCTATGATTTTAGAGCTATTTTTTTCTGACCAGGGTCTGAGGGCTACCCCGATATTGAAGGGGATTAAGACATAGTAATAGCCTTGGTGATGAGTGAGTATACTGTCTGAGGGCTACCCCGATATTGAAGGGGATTAAGACGGTGGGAAGCCCATTGGATAAGCTCAGGATCGGTCTGAGGGCTACCCCGATATTGAAGGGGATTAAGACAGGATGCCCTGGTTGACGAGTTCCTCGGCGTATGTCTGAGGGCTACCCCGATATTGAAGGGGATTAAGACTATTGAGTTACTGCGTCGTCTGAGTCTATGTCTGTCTGAGGGCTACCCCGATATTGAAGGGGATTAAGACTAAGTGGTGGTGTGTTAGCCGTTGGCTGTCGTCTGAGGGCTACCCCGATATTGAAGGGGATTAAGACCACCTAAGCACAGAGTAAGCAGCATTGGATAAGTCTGAGGGCTACCCCGATATTGAAGGGGATTAAGACTTTACTGCCAGCTTACCAATGACAGTCTCAATGTCTGAGGGCTACCCCGATATTGAAGGGGATTAAGACGGTACTGTTACTTCCTGGCCCATGGCTTTTTGAGTCTGAGGGCTACCCCGATATTGAAGGGGATTAAGGCTGGGTGAGGTGGTGTTTGGGCATAGTTTATCCGTCCGGGGGCTACCTCTGCGTATTCCGGCCCATCATGAACACCCATTCCCGGAATCCGTGTTCACGTTCAACCAGAATCTTTCTTAACGCATTGTGATTAAACCGCTTGCTACTCTGATTTCTTTTTTGGGGATCGGAGCCATCCAAAAGCTCTTGTCTCGGGCCGATGCCTTAGAGATTACCTGGCCATTGCCAGAGGATCTGGACGATGGCCGCCTGGCGGCCATGTTCTATCCCGGCTCCGATCCCACCTCATCTTCACGCTATCAGGTGCCTGACTGGACGAGGGTTTACCAGGAACTCAAGCGCGAAGATGTGACCAAACCTCTCCAGGTTTTGTGTATGCTGAAGAAAAGCAGCCAGCCAGCGGTGCCGAAAAACACTGGCAGCACGTAACGAATGACCTCCGTTCGCGGGCGTGCAAAACTCCCTTAATACCCCGGGTCTCGGTTCCAAAGCCGTTCATCATCCTTGCAGGAATGCCACGCCTTGCAAGCCCACAAATCTGAGGCCGCGGCTTCAATAACCTACTGGAGTTCCAAAAGTCCCAACCACCGTTGTTGAATGTCGCTCGTTCCGAGCATAGCGTCAGGAATATTGCCGGTAATCGCGCCCCTGGAGTCCGAATCGCCATCACGATTTATCACCAGCACAACGTCCTGCTTAAAGGTTTTAGCCACCAGCACGCAATACATAAAAATAGCCAAAGCCTCCTCGGCCACCCAGATGTCAATGGCAATCGCTTTTGACCCACCTGTGGCTTTCCAGACTGACTGAACTTCATCGCTCTATCCAACGCACTCAAAGTCTCCTCATGCCCTAATGCCGCCTCCAGTAGCGCTTCGGCAGTACTCAGGGCCTCTGAAAGTGCCTGGCCATTCAATAACTCAAAGATTACAACCGCCAGCACACCACCGGCCAGATAACCACTTGGATGGCCATGGGTGAGCCCGGCACACGTACATCCGTCTTCAAAAACCGGCGGTTTTCAACGTATCAGCCAGCATCCGGCTAGAGAGGTGGCGGATCTGGCACCTAGACTCTGGAAGTTGCGATTCTTGGACAAGCCAGTGAGATCTCTGATCGATCCGCGACACCCTGACAAGGAGTTCGGCCAGCCGGAGGCCGCTCAGCCATGCGCATTGACGATAAGAGCATCGATCAGTTGCTGGAGCTGAATCAATATATCTGCCAGCGCATCGATGAACTTCAAGAGCCGGAAACCCTGCACGCCCTGTGTCAATTACTAGTGGGACTGAAGGGTCGGGAAGGTCCTGAGCCAGGAATCGTCACCAAACTCAACCGTAAAAGTGTGATTGTGCTGGGTGACGATGGCAAGAAGCAGTACAAGGTCTTGCCGGGTCTACTTAGACCACTACATAACGTGAAGTAAAAAGATCAACTACGTAGTGGAATGAACGTTTACCATCGAAAGCTGGCATGAAAGGCAAACTTTACTCAGGGCGTTTTCCGCCTGAAGCATACCCTCGTCGCCCTATAGCTTTGGTCTGCTCCTTCAGATCTGATCCAACTACTCCAAAGCCGTGGTGCCTGTCTCTGCTCTGGATCTACCCTCGTTGGTCCTAGATAAATCATCTTTTAGGCTCTAATTCAAAAAAACAGAGAATTAGAAAAAACTGGCACGGGTCTCGTTTTTTTACTCTGAATGCTCCACTCAAGAAAGGAGCAGTTAATTGATGTCCAACTACTCAAATTCCGCCACTGTCTCGCCAAACGTGACGGCCAGCACGCAGCTTCAGCGCTGCTGGCGCGGAGGGCACACTCCGCTCAGTAAAGCTGACCATTTCTATCTTCAGGTTATGGGCATCGACCCTCATGACCTCGATTTCAGGATGACCAACGATCAGTGTGACCTCCTCGTGCCGCTGTTCAACGGTGATAGCAGAAATCTTGTTGATCTGATGCTAATTAGTAAGGACGGTCAATGTGCGCATTTGATTGGAAAAAGTGCTTGCTACTCAAGGATTTTTGGTCGGGCAGATGGCAGAATATTCTGCACAGACTACGCGAGCGCTTTTACACTATGGAGGGCGACCGGACGCACCATTATTGTCTGTTGGGCCCCCGATAGGCTGAAATCAGTTATTGATACCCTTGTGCCGCAACCAAACGATTGTGTTGCTGTGGATGCAAATGGTCCAGATCCAACGGCTTCTGAATTCTCAGGGCTCAACCGATTTCACAAATCCGCTATGCATTTTGCGATGGACGCGGGGTTGCCATTTTTCCTGTCTAAGCCTGGATCGAGTTTTCATGGAGTAGGTATTGAAGGAACGCGCGAAATCTTCTCGCGGCCATCCATTTCCAGTGCACCGGTTTTCCACGAACATCAACTAGAGCATATTGAGCTATCGGGGGGACAGCGAGAGGACTGGCTCAAACAACTATCGGAGGCTAAGGATCCCAGATATTCAGCATCCCTCGCTCGGAGCATCGCTCTGCGGTTATTCCCTCGGGTCCCGGTGCAGATGAGTTTGCATGGTTTGAGACAAACAATCGAAACAGCCATAGTAACGCCGACTGTTCATCCCCTGACGATGGACCGCATCATTGGCAGTCTGACGCGGAAACTTGATCGCCGTCGTGAAGATTCACTGGCCCCCGTATCTCTCTCATCGATAGCAACCTCTGCCCATCGCCACGAGGTCTATGCTTCAGGTCTTCCGACCATCAGCGATGATGGGTGGCATGGTGTCATAATTATTTTTGGGCCGAAGGGCATCGGTAAAACGCAGTTTATTGGGCGACCGTTTGCCCGTCATTCCAAGAAATCAAACAGTCGTTTTTTGGCTATTTGTCACCGTGTTAGCCTAACCACCGAGCTCTCACATCGACTTGAGGTGGACTGCTACACGGATCACTCACAATACGACAGAAATAATTCCCGTGGGCTCGCTGTGTGCTTGCCCTCAATTACCAAACCTGAATTTAAGACAATCGTCGATGCTGCGGCAATGGTGTTCATAGACGAGGTGTCCCAGGTGCTGCAATTTCTGGAATCTGACCAGTACTGTTGTACTGCGAACGCATCACACCATCAGGTTTATGAACGCTTGAGAGCGTTAGTGCGCGCAGCGTCCTGTGTCGTCGTCGCCGACGCAAACGTGGATGACCGAACCATAAAATTTTTAGAATCCTGTCGCCCCGGCGAAAGATTTCGAATCATAGACGTACCGGATCCTGACGATGCAAGCATTGTCGCTGAGTACCATTATGGAGAAAATTCGGAAAATTATATCGCTGGTCATGGGCTAGCTGAATTGGCTTCCGGAGGTCGAGTCTGGATTGCAGCAGAGGCCAAAACCTCGACGGAAAGGCTCGAAAAAATCTTCGTGAATGCCGGATATCGAACGTTAGCAATCTACGCGGACAATAAACACAACTGCGCCCAGCGGAAGTTTTTGGGCAACGCCGAGGCTGAAAGCCTAAATTACGATGTCGTGATTGCCTCCCCAGTCATTGGATCCGGGATCTCTATCGAGCATAAGAATACGCCAGAAGAGGCAAAATTCACCTTAGGTTTGTATGTTGGAGGCGGATTTACCACAACTCCCGCAGAGGCCACCCAGCAAATTTGTCGGGTGCGTTACATCAACCGCTACGTCATAGGTATTCGACCGAACAAGTCACACCATGGCAAAAATCTGAGCACCGAACAGCTGCTCACCGCTGCCACCACAGCGTCGAATTTAGAGGGAACTCTCGCCAACCTGACGTCGTTTGACCAGTTCGTAGCAGAGATTCGCACTAAGAATGTTCAGGCCCGCAGCGATTTTGCCGCAGGGCTCATCTGGCAACTGGATTCGGCAGGCTGGACCCTCCACCAAAACAGATCGGACCAAACACCCGTAAATACCAACAATGTTGCGTTAGAGATTGAGGCACGGCACGAAACCGCCTTGATACAGGCCCCAGTTATTGGAGATAACGAGGCCAGAGCACTCAAATCGAAACGTGATCGAACAGAAACCCAAAACCTGATTTTGGAGGCGCATAATTTGCGGACAGAGCTGGGTGTTGGTGCTGACACACTAACACCAGAACTCATCCGACTGTGGGACAGAGGCCGTGGCATCAATCGAATCGATTTTTTTAATTATTTCCGGGGAATCGTGCCTCAGTACCCCACTTCAGCTCGGTCGGTCATTTGCCGTGATTACCCAATCGCGACCGCGACACTGCTGCAATGGATTTTTTCGGATATTGATTTGATAAAGGGAGTCGATAAAAACTCCGCACGGGCCGTCATTGAGAGAGTCTGGATGAAAAACGTGCTTTGCGATTTTCTGGGAATATCCACGTCGATGCCGAGAAAACGCCGCGATGGCATAAAGGAGATTAACGCTATTTTGGGCCGAATGAACCTAAAAATCAGGGGTAAGACTGAGCGAAAACCTAATTGCAGCCCTGAACCTCGGGAGTCATGTACAAAAGGAAATCCTCAAACGCGAGTCTATCGACTATGCAGAGATTCCTATGAGGAATTGACAGAAGTAGCCGATCGGCGTAACCAATATCGACGGACTCAGCGACTCAATAGATTCCCGCCCATTGGCTGATGTAATAGTCAGGCCAACGGATGGCCTAGCCAAATCTGCTCAATAAAATCCAGCTATATAGTTTTCGCGACTGCACACGACCACCGCACTGGCGCTCAAAGGTTATACATTCCTGATTGGCAACGATGCTATCCTTCTAACATCTTCGTGGCCGAGAATGTTTCAAAATGCCCTATCCATGAGAATGTTTGGAGTTCTTGCCCGACAATCAGGGACTTCCCAAAAACCATTGTTTCGCCTCCCGGTGTGACAGTTATCCATGTAATTACTAAGAGTAAATGTTCAAAGTGTCACACCTAGTTCCGGCAATACAGTCAAAGATCTCCATGCTGTCACAGGCGATACGCCCAATTGACCCCGGCCAGGAGTGAGAAGTTTCGGATGCTGATTGTTAGCAGGAAAGCGCCCCCTGCCAAAGAAGTTAACCCCGTGGTGTGGCACATTCTCAGTTATTTACTCAGCTGTAATGGACTATCTGTCATAGACAACCCAGGAAATATCACTGCTCTCTACCTGCTCTCTGGATTGACCCGGGAAGCGAGAACGCCACACCGGACTTTTGGAATTACATAGCAACAGCTAGGCGCGGACAGAGGTACTCCTGGCCGGGGAAGATTTATTTTGCATCAGACTATCCCAACGCCTTCAACACACAATTATTTAAGGCGACCTGCAAGGCTTTTTAGGGCGTATAGGTCCACAGGCATTCTCTCACAAAACAGGCGTTCTTCGGATCTGATCCGCTACCCAAAAATCATCAGACCTTTGGAAACAACGTCTACCCTGAACTCTTCATTAATCAGAAACGCAGGCGCCTCAGGGCCATCTCGCATTAGCTCAGACATTGCGATCACCTTTCTCGCTTCAGGTAACGAAAAGCACATGGCCAGGACAGAGTTACTTCCAGGGCCTAGGACTTCATAAAGCCCCTCTTCTGTCCGTAGAACTGTCACAGGACGTTCGCTGATAGCCAACTTTTTAACCGTTTGGGATAAACCCCATGGCTTAATCAGCTTGGCCAGTTTCCTGGGTAATATGTTGTCGTAAAACCCTTTCCCACCTTCGGTGAAATAGCTGCCGTAGAGCGCTTTTTGCATGCCAGAATTCGCAATAACGATTGCGTCGATCTGGCCTTTGACTGCCAGTTGCAGAATGACCTTCAAGCCGAGCTCATACCAGGCTGACGACCAAGGCATGGATTGCGCTTTATCATTTCCGTCGAGATATTCCTGACACTGGTCCGATCTTTTTTGCAACCAGTCGCTTTGAAGTTCATCAACTACGAGGCATCGAAGCCCATCACGTGAATAGTGTATCGATGTGCGAATATGCAGCAGCACATTGTCTACGTCATAGTGGGGATTATTTACATACCGATGTGGAAAATCATCGAGCACCAACAGGTGTTCTTGCCGCTCATCAGACTCGCCCATCGTGTATTCAGCCCACTGGGCGCTGTCGGAATACAATGCCCAACTTTTTACTTTTACATTGATGGCGGATAAAACCCGGTCTGCTGCGTCTTGAATGCTTTGATCCGTTATATTCGCTCCCTTTCTCAGCGGTCTACCTTCGTTGTCGATTGCAATCCAGCTGCGGCTGGTTCCCAGTAAATCTTTTTGGTCAAACCGAACGACACTAAAGCCCAGGGCAGGATGATGGAGAACAACACGGCTGTATTCGCCGATTTTCGGGAGATTGCGCATCTCTGCCCGACGAAGCTCTCTGTCACAGCGACAGAGAATGCCAAGGTTCGGCGCGATCGGCCCGACCAGACGATACAACTTAGGGATAACGTGCCGAAGGCGAAGCCACGGGCCAAACTGGCTGGCGTCAAGAAGCTTTGGTTTCTCCTCATAAAAAGCCCAGCGGACTAGATCGTGCCACCGGGACTCGTCTTTTCGAAGCCCGGGCTGTTTTAGCATACGATTAATAAATTGGTCTTCGTGGCATACCTCAGAGAATGATTCTGCCCATTCGGTGAGGCGGGATCGCCATTTCAACGGCACCTCCAGAATACGAAAATTGCGTTCTCTGGCAAGTTCCCGATAGCTTTCCAACTCACTAAATAGTCCAGTCAGATCCGCTGAACAGAGAAAGGCTTGCAACTCCGATGAATCAGCCCCTGACAGTCCAGCATAGAAATCGTCTGCTGTCTTCAGCGACTCGCCGCAAAACACGTACTGAACTCGATTATCGTTTGATGGGTAAAGCTCCACCCATTCAACAAGACTGCTTGGTTCCGGCTCCTGAGCATCCACCTTCAACAAGTTACTAACTTCGAGCAGACGATTCCGGGCACGCACTGTAGTGAGCCCAAAGGTCCGACCGGAACTCAGAACAAAAGCGATTGCACAGACTGGATCCTCGATGTTCATAATTCCCGGCAAGGTCCGGGGAATAACTGGTTTCGGAGGGTATAAATCCGGCTCAGGGCAATGCCTAATACCGTCGGAGTATCCTGCTTGCCCAAGGCAGTCCGGGCTGCAATTTTCGCTCTTTCGAACTGGCCCTCCCATTCTTCCTGGGTGAGTTTATCGTTTTGAAAATCCCAAAAGCTCTGAAAAACATAGCGGTTGTTCAATAACACCCGGATGCTTTTGGGGAACTCTGTCCAGGTCAATTCTTGGAGGTGACGGCTCGTATCCAAAACTGACAGCTTTTCGAGAAAGCTTCGGAACGACGATTGTTCGGAGGAGCGGTATTGCTCGACTATCTCCGTGGCATGAGCAGAGTTGAAGGCAATCCAGAGAAAGATGAATTGGCCGTCTGAATCCTCGGCCTGCTCAGCGCGTTGAAGCCAGCTTAACGAACGATGCACGCGAAGACTGAGGTTTGGATGGTATTTTCCTCGCTCGGCTCTGTGACGATGTTTTAGCTGCTGATAATACATACTATCTCCTTCGACTAACCGCCCTCATGAAATCACACTTGGATGAAATACAGGCCTGAAGCCACTGGCAAAGACATTCACCACGGAACGCGGAGTCAAAACATCAACTGTTTCCGGCAAGTCTTCCCTTTCCGCGGCTGAATAGCCCTTAAAACTCCATTTCACCAATTTCTGATCACACACTGCATAACTTGCATTGCCGACCTGAAACATGGTTCCGTGAGGTAAACCCGCCAGGGACTGACGCCAAGTGACTTTTTGATCACCGTCAATCCGCTCAGCATGAAGAACGCCATCCATTTGAGGAGCCCGAACAACGGAATCACCCTCCTCGTTGTTGGCATGACTCCAAGCATCACGAAATTCGTTATAACGAGCGCGCCTGCACTCTGCGCAGGGCCGGTGTCCTGCTGCAAAAGCAGTCACCTCATCAAAAAAGAAAAGCTCCGTGTAAAGGCCGGGGGACATCAGTTCTCGCTGTCTGCCTTTAAACTCCAAAAGGCAGGTAATCCAGGCTTTGTTTTTAAACCGGTGCTGCACGTCTTTTTTTGAATTGTGCAGCACGCCTCTGTTGCCCATGAGAGTGCCTCTGGAAGGAGTGCTTTCAATATTACCCGTTGGGCTCACTCGGTTTTTTAATGGCATGAAATGCAGATTTCCTTAGTTGGGTCAGCTCTTGGCAGCGATTACTATCAGCAATGACTACCGAGTCCTGGTAGCGGCTACATAGTTTTCAAATCTAGGAACCTTCCCCGGTAAGGATGATACCCAGGAACCTCCAACGGAGGCCTGTTCAAAAACCTCCAGGTTGCCACATTCTCAAATAGCCAATAAAACGCTTTATCTTTAAGTTCGCGAATCACCAGTTTGGTGAGGTTCTCTAACTCTGCGCAGCCTGCAGCAATCGCAATCGAGTTCAGCTGTTTAAGATCGCGAGCAGCGAATGCCCGCCATCAGTACTCCACAATCGCCTTAATCAAAGCATCTCGGGCATCAGAGTAAAACTGAATATCGATCTTAGTTGCCATGTCATCAGAGAGGTCAAACAATTGCCGCCGGCAGGTCACTGGCATTAACAGGGCTGCTGCGCCCTTCTCCACTGCGATTTCGGCAATGGATACTGGATTATGCACTGGCTCCACAGAGCCACCTAGGTTGATCTCACCCACAATGATCAAGCCGCCGCGAACACTTTTCTTGAGCAAAGCGGTGCTCAGTGCCACCAATGATGCCATGCCCAGCTTGGCGCCAGACCTAGAGGCATCAAAGGCACGCAACTGAACAGTAAACTCATGTTGTCGGGGATCTTTATCACCAACCAGTTGGGCTGCCCGGGCATAGAGGTTCTGTTCGGCATAGCCAATACTTTCCTTGAAAGCGGCTGGCACCGGCTTGTTGAGTACCTTCACGCCAGAGCCGGGACCTTCGTTTATTTCGATCCGGTACAAGCCCGGGTGCTCCTCACTCCCCCCCGGTGAAATACTCCACACCTGGCCGGGTTCGAGCGGGTCGTCACCAATACTGTTCTCACTGTGCAGTTCGGGTGTGGATACAAACTTCTCCACACCGTCTTCCCCCATAACGTAGCTAAAGTGAGTGTTCCGGAACTCAGCTGCACCAATACGTTTTTGCTGCTCTTTCACCCGGCGACGGGCTTCCATAGCAATGCGCACGGCCCACTCAATATCCTCATCCGGAATTTGCCCTTCGCCCGGATACATCAACTTCAGAAGACCACTGATGGTCTTGTTCACCGCATTGATGTCGCGTCCGGACAAAGCACCACCGAAGAAGACACGGTTCTGAATCACACCGACCCGGCTCTGGTTACGCAGCTGGCTCCAGCACTCTGAGAGGAAATCACTCACGAGACCGAAATGGTTGGCCAACAGCTCATTAGTGATCTTGGGCACATCCCAACCTGGCAAAAATGCATGGATACGGTCCATAAAGGCAGTGTCATCACGCATCTCCGGTGGCATTGGACCAAACAAATGGCCTACCCGCTGTTGATGCTCCACATCCACGTCGAAGTTGCCGACCATCACAATACTGCCATCAGCACGGATACTTCCTGTGCCCCGGCTGAATTCTCCAGACTCCATATACCCCTTCATGATGTTCACGCCATCTTTCTGGTCGAAAGAGATGCCTGACACTTCATCGAAGCAGACCACATCATACTGGCAGACCAGCCCTCGCCGAGCCTTGGCCGTATTCTCCACGAACATCTTTGCCACTGTCGCTTTGCCACCGGAAATCAAATGCGCATAGGGCGAAATTTGCTGGAACAAGTGGCTTTTCCCGGTACCCCGCGGGCCAAGCTCTACCAAGTTATAGTTACGCTCCACAAACGGCACCATCCGCAGAATGAGGGCGTCCATCTGCCGGTCAGAAATGCTGCTTGCCTCTATACCCACAGAGCGCAGCAAAAACGCCTTCCATTCATCGGTAGTGAAAGCATTACGTGCCTCAACCAATGTATCCAAAACATCCCTTTTGGATAGCTGAATTTCCCTCAGCGACTCCACTCCGAACGGTCTGCCACTACTTTCCTGGGCGATGGCAGCATCGTAGTTCAGGGTAATCTCAGCGTAGAAGCCACCCGTCAGCATCCGTTCATGCTGATTCACCAGCTCTGGTGAGATGCGAACATCTGTCAGGCGTAGGCTTGGCAGCGAGGCAAGATAGCTATCGGTTTTGGTATCCACGCGAGCGGTGATCAAGTCGATGATCTTGACCTCACCATTTTCCCGGGCCCGGGATTTGAACAGCTCTTCTTCGCCTGCTTTTACCGTGCGCGATTTAAGCTGCCGCTGAACAATTTCCAAACCTTCATCAATCTCTTCCTGGTCGGTACTGGCGCAATAGCGCCCAAGCAAAAACTCCACAACATAAGTAGGTACCGGGAACTGTCGGCTAAAGGTTCGCACCAGATCTTTACGCACCAGATACCCATCGAGAACGGTTACCGCTTTTTTGTCGATATCATCCAGTTCCATCAAACTCCTCCCCCGCCAATCCTTGTGTCGGTTTGGGCTACCAGAGCCCCATTTTCATCCAATAAAACCACCACCGCGTTTTGTCCTTCTAGATCCTCGTCCTCAACCACCACCGATGCGCTACCGCTTTCTTTCAGTGGCTTAGTGCTTAGCACTACACTACTGGATGCCTCACCAGCCCGCGTACGAACGTCAAGCTTCAGGCCTTTGAATTCCCTATCTACAACGACTGAGCAGCGCAGTCCTTTCCAGACCACATCAGTGAATTCAATTCCCGCCTGAGGCGATACGCCGCCGGTTACAACCAACTGCAATGTCAGGCACTCCTGCAAACTCAAACCACCGTGGGCGTATTCCTCGCCTTTCTTAAAGCAGCTAATGCCATCAGCCAGTGCGAAATGATGGCTTGGGTTCCAATACCAAGGGAACAGTCGCTCTTGGGTCACTGCACCGGGTTTTAGAGCAGCGCAGCGGCCCCATTTGCTGTCTGCCAGCACACTGGGCAGCTCGATTTTCGGCAAGCTCCCGGGCAGCATCAGCCAGCCATGGTCGGTCACAACCCGAATCCGCTTCCAGCCGGCAGCTAATAACTCGGCAATCCGGTTCTGGACCTCTTGTAGCAAGCTGTCCAGGTGTTTAGCCAGCTTCCAGCCCCGGTCATGGCCTTCGTGGTCAATATCACCGAATTCACACCAGGAAAAGCCCTGACCATCACCGCTGTCGGTTCGATCCAGTACGCTCCAGCCAGCCTCTTTCAGCAGCTTCTTAAGGTGATACCCCCCTTTCAGGGATTGTCCTGTTTCAGCCACCGCTGGCTCAAAATCCGAACTGCTGTCTTCTCCCTGAACCTTATCTCGAACCGGGGAAACAGCCACCTTTCCGGTAGCGGTTACGCTGGGCAATGCCGTCCAGGTCGGCGATTCAGCAACTTCCATCCCAGCGGCTTCCAGTTGCTCGGCCAGTCGCTTGCCGGTATCAAAGCGCAAACCATCAACGAAAAGCACGCAGTCACCCGACGAGGCTGGGAAAGCCGGTGCGTTCTTGCAGGAACCGCCCGGGTAACTCGCACCATCCACAATGTTCTGTAAGTAACGCGCAGATTCCTCCATCCAGGGCAGGTAAACCGATCGAATTGCTGTGGTGACCGCCTGAAGATCTGCCGAGTTATTCACTTCGGCCAACGCTCGCATCACCCCATCATCCACTTTCCAGCCGGTGCTGGCATATCCATCGGCCAGATCGGTAACGGTTCCGGCGGCCAGTGCATTTTGGGCATGGCTGGCCATTGATGACAGATGTTCCACTGCAAGCGCTAGATGAGCCTCACCGAGCTCTGCCCATACCAGCGAGCGCCGGCCGCGGTGAACTTGATCAAGCTCCTTGAGCTGCACGCGGGCTTTGTGAGCCGGCACATTGCCTAGAGCTGACAAATCCCGACGCAGCTGCTCTTCCTGGGTCTGGTTCCACTGGGGCCAGCCACCAGCTGCGGATTCATCGGCGAACAGGTCAAAGGTTGGCGGTTTGCATTTACGAATCTGGTCCGGAATATGAGGGTAACGCTTGGGTGCTTCACAGAAACGCTGCCATACGGCCTGCCACGGCCCATCATGGTTTGCCAGCCTGGTACAACCGGCCAAAACACCCTCCTGTTGAGGATTGAAAGCCAGTTGCGACTGACACACCGCAACAAAGGCCTGCCACTCGTTTTCTCCCCGGGCGGACTGGAAAGTCTCGCCTTGATCCAACCAAAGCAGCAGATCCCGAATCGGGTCACCCCCGGTCAGCAAGGTGTTGAAGTAATCTTTATCTAGACGCTTCCCCCGGAGCAACTCCACGCCTTCATCCAGCAAGCGATACAGAGCCAGTTGCATGGCGTGCCGGGTTTCGCTGTCCTGCGCCACGTCGAGGCCAAGGCCACCCTGATCGGATTTAAGGTAAGCCAATATTGTCCAGTCCTTGGCATTTACCTGGGACCAGATAACGCCCCGGTATTGGAGCTCAGCCAGAGGTTTGAGTAAGTCCGGGCAGTCTTCCACCGCTCTCAAATCCTGGCGACTGATGCCAGGCAGGTAGAGAATCGGAATCTTTGTTTCAGGAAGTTCCAGGTCGTCTGCAAAGCCTGAAATGGCATAGCGCAGCCAGATAGCCGGCCCGGTGCGCTTCTCAGGGGCGTAGTCACCCAGCACCATCAGTTCGGGCAGCTCGGCTTGCAGCACAGGAATCACCGCCTCCCATTGGCGGTCGCGGTCTGGCCAGAGAATGCAGGCAGGGGCAGCTTGAATGTCTGGATTGTAAACTCCAGCCCCTCGTACAGCTTTCAAGAGATGGTCTAGCAGCTTCATGCAGTATGGCCCAAGATTACTCGATTCATAGATAACGCTCCTTATTCTCTCGGCAATGCTTTCTCACTTCCTCAACCCAACGTTCGTACCAATGCCAGTATTTGCCAGCCACTAAGGTTCCAAAACCTTGATCGGCACTCTTGGCATCGAGAGTACTCCACAGTTCCGAGTGGTGACGGATTGAGAATCTCAGATATCCTTCTGCCTTCATTAACTCTACAACTTGTGTAGGCAGAAATTTTCTCCTTTCAGTTTCTTTTATAACTGCATATTCCTTGTTCACAGTTTCGGCCAAGGCAGAGTCACTCTTGACGAACTCAATCACGCGGTCTGCCTGACCTTTTCGATTAGCGGTTTTCGGTACAAAGAGAATCCGATATGCATAGTGTGCATTGGAAAACTCCTCATCAGACAGACCATCGTCAAAACTCTTGATATAGCCCTCTATGTTTGGCGGCAGGCCCGGCTGATCTTCAAGGAGTTCTTTTTGTTCGGTAGATATCGTTGAAAATTGCAGGCTAAAAGAAAGGTGCTTTTCGATTCCGTTGTTAGCTCCGAACATCTTTTTTATATATTCGTTGTAATTTAGTCCACATGCCTGAAAGCGGGCGCTCAAAACATCGTCTATTCGTGTTGTCATCTGATGTTCGATTTCATGGCGCAATCCGATTAAAAAACGCAAGTTATTAGCCGTATCCTTGTCGAGTGGAGAGCTGACATCATTCAGGCACCGCTCAAGCTCCCAGTACTTATATGCACCATGTTTAGTTTTATCGAATCCGCGCCGCTGTCCTAGTTGTTGGTAATAGCGATACTCTATTTTTTGATCCCGGAAGTACGCATGAAAAAGATAAGTCCAAGCAATAACCATCAGGACCACATAGGATTCCGACTTAAAGCTAATGTTCGGGTTATTAAAAATTTGGACAGCAGCAAGAGCAGCCTCACGAGATTTTTTGAGGAGCTCACCTTTGATGGAGCCAACACGCCGAATCCGCTTGGTCATTTAAACTCCTCCTGAATTCTATGCTGCCATGCCAGCACTATGGCTCCATTCCCCTTAGCCACCTTTTGAATGATTGTTGCCAATGCTTCTGTCTCGCCCTTATGCGTTCCAACATAGCCGGAACGGATCAAGCTGAGCATGTCGGCTTCTCGGAGATAAGTCCCACTCAAAGCCTCGTAACTGATGCGAACACCACCTCTCGGACCTCTGGCTTTTCGGGATGCCAAGATCTGGTTCAAATGATCGAGAGAGACGAAAAACGACTGATGTGTGTCATCTATGATCTTGCGCTTCACAAACTTAAAGAAAAAGGGATTGCGACTCATCCTATAGTCGTCTGGGGCGCCTTCAATATCAGGAATACGCATACGATCCATTTCGGCGCATAATTGCGAGTCAGGACGAAACAACCAATCGCGGCTTTTTTGTTGTGTACCCTGCTCCAGCATCTTGTACTGGACCATCACAATGTTGCCTCGTGTTTCGTTGATATATATGAGATCAACACCAAGCATTTTTTCCAAAGGCAGTTTATTGGCTGTGTAAATCACAAGCTGCTCATCGCCTTTTCGAAAAA
>Ga0307976_1000880_pt1 | contig 15366 bp, 16 predicted proteins | sample OrgLakmetagen919_FD_201836 | JGI IMG/M metagenome (GOLD analysis project Ga0307976, IMG submission 201836) | Saline water microbial communities from Organic Lake, Antarctica - #919 | ecosystem: Environmental > Aquatic > Non-marine Saline and Alkaline > Saline | place: Antarctica: Organic Lake... | reverse complement strand
ACCGATAAATTTCAACCAAAAAACATGAAGATACCCAATTTCTGGCCAAGTAACATAGTGTGCATGGAAGTTCGAAAAAATCAATTTTAGTACACTTTTTGGTGATTGAACTCGATTGCACGCTACCATGCTCATTTTGAGATTAATCCACGCTCTGAAGAGAGAGAAAACCTTCTTTACACAGGCGCGGTAGCGCTGGAATTAGCCCCCTCAAAAAAGGGGGACTGATTCCCTTTAAGAGACTCTTAAGAAGTCTCTTAAAGATACTCTTGGGGATACTATTAAACTCGTCAATTTTTGGCTTTGATGCTATTAAACTCGTCAATTTTTGGGCTTTGATACTATTAAACTCGTCAACTGATGCTATTAAACTCGTCAATTTTTCGAGCTTGATGCTATTAAACTCGTCAATTTCCGGTGTCTGGCCCGTCAATCGAGCGTGAGTTGAAATCACTCGGCGTGGCGAACCAAACGTCGCTGTGTTTTTTGTAGCTGACAACGTGTGGCTTTTCATCATTGATGTGAATCCCGAAGTGCTCAAGTTGCGGCTTCATTTCAAACACTTTTTTCCGAGTCCTTGTGACTGTTGACGCAGGCAAGAACTTTTCGCTGATACCGATGTTATTCAGAACTTGATTGAGCTTCATGTTCAAAGCGTTGTGACTCAAGCAATATCTGACTAACGCTTGAACAGTAGCATTGTGCAAAGCGATGATGTCGTCTGTGAGTTTTTCTGTGTGCAAGTGAGTATCAACATCAAAAAACCGCATGTAGTGTCTATTGAACGTCACTGCATGCATGTGCTCACCGGTTCGACCTGTACTGGATGATGTAACTGAGTGATCATTGAGAACGCTGCATGTGATTCGCTTGAACGGCTTGCCGCCTGTCGGCTCGACAACAAGCTGAACGCCCTGTAGCTCGTCAAGCTTCGTTCGAACCCAGTGGTTGTTTGTCTTTGATGTCTTTTTCAGGTTTTTTTGCAAATCGTAGAGCGTGAAATGAAACTCCCAGGAACCATCAGAATGAATGAAAGCGGGTTTGTAGTGCGTGAGAATGACTTCAACGATGTTGCGATGCGCTTGAGTCAAACGATGATGACGCACAGTGACCAAACCGTGCTGCGACTCGTATTTCCACTCATCTTTGTTTTCAGTTTTGACGTTCTTTCCAGTGCTTGAACGAACTTGATTTACCGGCAAGAAAAGCGGTACTCGCACTTGATGTGCCGTGCCAGTAGGTGGTCTTTTGATTGAGTCATGTTTTTTTGTGTACTTGTAGCTCATTGACTCACCTCATCATCAACCAGATGTGAAAACTGCGTCGAAAAACCGGACGACCAGGGCTTTCGTTTCGCGCGTTCGACTACGTCAGGAGCATCAAAGTGAGCTTTAACCAGAACACCGCCCTTGTCTCTTCGAAGCCAGTGGTCGCCGCTGTTTTCAGCGTAGTTTGACTTAGAGCCAACAAGTCGAACAAAGTGGCTTCGACACGCTTCATCAACCCCCTTTTCTTTTGCTTCAGCTTCACTCATCGATACTAAATTGAGCTGAAATCGAATATTGTCTACGAGAGCGCTAGAACCCCGGGAAGCACCCTGCTCTGCTCCCTGGGCGTTTAGTGTTGCGCCTTTGTTTGCGTGGTGTAAAAAAAGGATTCCGCAACCAGTCTGGGAAGCGATCTCGTCTAGAATTTGGGTGAGCAGAGTCATGTGACCGGAATCATTTTCTTCGCCTTGATGAAACTTTCTGAGCGTGTCGATAATCATCATGCGCTTGCCAGTAGCTGCTCGTTTCAAACCCTCAATCCAACGCTCATCGCGCTCACCTTTGGCGGTCAGCAGTTGAGGCGTAAATCCGTGGAGTGACTGAAGGACAACTCGACTCTGTACTTTCTCGCGGTCTTCCGGCGACAAGTGTTCAGACAAACTCAAAGCGCGGTGGTAAAGCACTGGAAGAGGGTCTTCAGCCGTGATGTAAGCGACTTGATGATCTTTTGCTTCGATCTCAAGCCCAAGAAGGTCTTTGCAAGTCAAAGAGATACACAGGCCGAGGCCAAGGTAGCTTTTTCCGGCTCCGCCTGGTGCAATGATCCCGCCTACGCTGCCAGCCAGAAAACCGCCAAAAACAAAGTCTAGAGGTTCTACATCACCGCTAAAAACTTTATTCCAGTCTAAAATTGTTGTATCTTTCATTGGGTATTTCCATAACGCATTGGTGGTGTTTTGGATTTGAAGGTCAGTGAGATGTCGCGTCTTGCTGGCCTTTTTATTTTGTAATTACGGTATTACATAATTATCGTAATCGTTACTTCATTTTCGGACCGATCCCTGAGTCTTCTCCTTCTCTGTTCTCCCTCATTGCTGCGATCACGTCTGCTTTTGTAGTGTCTAACTCACTAAGCTCAAGATTCTTATCAGCAACAAGCAGCGCGGATTTTTCTAGCTTAACGAATGTTGCGCCCGTAAGTTCTCTGATCGTGGCTTCCAGCTCTTTGTCATTCTTCGCAGTCTGCATTGCTGTTTCCAACACACCCCTATAGAAAAACGGATTTGCTGCAAGCAGGTCAACCGAAAAATGTTTGCCCAGCTTCTGGGCAGCTTCAAAAACATTCGATCCAGTTTCGGTCATAAAGCTCACAACATTACCAGACTCACCGGACTTAAAGTCGTGCCACAACCAAAAATCACCGTCTCGAAATACTGTGAAGCTGCTGCGACTCTGACTTGTGCCAGTGGTGATGCCCTTGCCCACCAGGTAGCTGCCTTCTTGCTCTAGCTCCTGGCCGGTAATAAGCTGGTAGATCTCTGGCAGCGGAAGCCGGTTTATTCCATCCAGATCAACAGTTAATGGGTAGTTAGTCTGATAGATTTCGGCGCTAGGTTCATGCTTCACACGATCTCGAATTGCCTCTCTCGCAGCAGCCTTATCGGCTTCCAGGCGAGCCAGCTCGTCAACGGCGTAAGACTTGATAGCTGTTACATCGTAAGCCTGCCCCTGGTTCTTAACGATCACCTGGGCATATTCCGGTGACGGATAATATTGCCGAGCAATGTCTTTCAATGCTTTTGGGTCTACATACGACTCAATGCCGAGTTCTTCCGCAAGCTTCACCATAGCCAGCCGGTACTCGTCTCGATTCGCGCTCAGAGGCTCCCGCAAAGGCACTAAAACGCGATATCTATCTACAGCCGGTAGTACCCCACCCCCAGGCTTAACTTTCTCGATTTGGTGGCTCTTAGAAGTCACTATGACGTGGCTCACCAAACCCAATTTCTTTTTCGCATCATCGAACGATAAATGCGGCGAGTCAGGATCATTGTCGATGTCGAAGATCGCGACATTGCACATTGAGCGGATATTGGAGATCTTCCGGTAATCCCCTTCAAGCTCTCTAAAAGCGGCGTAAGGGCTGCTTTTTATTAGGCTTGTAAGCTCGGTAAACGTCTTGGGAGACATCGTTTTCCAGCCAGACAACCCGTTCGGATTGCTACTGGTACACACACTAATATTCACAGAAACCGCCGCCTCATTTTCTAATTGCTGAGTATAAAGCTCGTGTAACTCGCGCATCGCATCAGCGATCGGCAGATTGCACGTTTTTGAAAAAAAATCGATGACGGTTTTCGGCTTGGCTTTCGTCCGGGAATCATCAATTTTGTTGTCGCCAGCGACCGAAAAATGCTCGCTCAAAAGGCCGTATTTTTGCGCTGCATAATCAATAACAGACTGAGCATCCAGCCGTGTTTTGATTGCCTCTATTTGGTCTTTAGATAGCCGCTCTGTCTGCTTTTCTTTCGCATCGTGAAGTGACTGACCAACGGCGTTCAGCGGGGTTTTTGGTGTTTCCTTCGGCGCTTTTGGTGCTGCTGTAACACTAGGTTTTGCCGCAGGCTTGCTGTCTTTTTCGGAACGTCTTTCTGTCATGATCTGGTCGATCTGTCGCTTAACTTCAGCGCGAAACTCGATAGATCCAGTTACGCTCATAGCTTTCAAGTTCCAGCCTTTGTCTTGGGCAATCGACAAAGCCAACGCGACAGCCTTTTTCCGCTTTTCAGGATCGTTCGGTATCTCAAGAGTGATATTTTTTAGGCGGTCGTAAATCTTCACGCCGAGGTCCGAGTTCACAAGATGCCGCTCGTTTGCTCGTTCGAAAATCCGATAACCGCGAATCGACTCTTCCCGAATATTATTTCGGTAAATCACGAAATACCGGCGCTGCTCTCGCGTATATTTTTCGTAGTAAGACTCAAACTTTTTGCGCGACTGCTCGTGATTGATTAGCGTCTTTTTGCTCCTGGGTTCACGTTTTTTTAATTCGCCCAACCACCAATTTTTATGCGCCTCAAAGATCACCCGATTCTCATCCGGGGAGCGCTTCTTTTGAGTCTCAGAATACTTGCCAGCGGCAGCCCGCTTTTCGATTTCGTCACTCGAATAATAGAACTTTTCAAACCGCTCAAATCCCTTGCCGCGTAGGTTGATATTCCGTGTGCCGAGGGTGGTTTTAACCTGAAAATACTTGTTGCCTGATTTTTGAGACTTAAAAGTGACACTATCAACAAAGCCAGTTTCCATGAGCATCTTTTCCGCTTGCTCTAGTGACTCGGCATCATTAACCAGTTCACTGAAAAGCTTTCGAAGCTCTGCAACTTTCGTTTGTTTTGATAATCCGATGTCAGCCTTAAAGCGACTGATGATGGCTTTTTTGGATTGCGGTATTTCTCTGATTCGATCGACTGGATCAACTAAACCGTACTTCTGGCAGAGATAACTTTGAAAGGCTCGATCCGCCTCCTGGCTAAAAGGAGTCATGCGAATCTGATTTCCGGTGGTCTGGTCAAACTTGGCGATAGCGTTGTGAAGATGCAGCAATCGTTGATCGTATTTTCCGGTTGTCTCGTTGAAAACGGACTGGACTTTGGGACGGTGAGCTTCGGCTGCATGACTCACAGAATAGAGATCGTAACCGGCAAAATAGTAAGCCATCATCTCGTCATTAATCGCACGAAGAGTCTCATCGTCGAGGTCGTTATTCTCCATTGCGAAAGAGGCGGTCACATGCCAGTAGTGGTTTTTCCACGCCTTGTTTTTGCGGGAATAAGCGGCTGTAACACTGAAGGACTGTATGTCACCACAAAGATGAACACGCTGATCTAGCTTGTTACGAGTAGCCTTGCGGCCTTGTTTTTCACCGGTCTCAAAATAGTGTTCTATGCCCTCCGATGACTGCGAAATTCTGATTAACATAAAAGTACCTGTCAGCTAGTTAGCGGCTCCATCAGTTTTGTGATTTCATCTTTAATCTCTTCTAGTCTCATCAACACTGAAATGTGGGTTTCTTCAGGCACACATCCGGCCAGCCGGTCGGTGTTCAACCCTTTGGCAATCTGATTCATGTTGTTGCTGATTTTCGACAATACGAATGCTTTATATCGCTCAACCTCAGTATCAGAAATGGTCACTCTACCGCCCAATGTTGCGGCTTTCGAGAATGCACCTGGCGACATCATCTGAGTGCCATCCGCATCTGTGATCTTCATGAGAACATCGAGATATTCTGACTCGGTATAACGAGCGGAAATCACGTGTTCCTTTTTACTCTTAACTCCCACGACCAACCTCATGCGTATGCTTGGTTGGTGTCACCATCTCACTGTTAGATAGTGGCACGATGTTGTTTTCCGGGTTTTTAGGGCAGCGCCCTAAAGCACAAGGCCAATGTAGAAGCGTAGCGTATACATTGGCTGACGTGCCTTACATAACCATAACTACTATATTAGCACGCAAAATTAAATTTCGGCAAATAATTTTGAAAAAAAGTCAATAGTGCTATTATAGAGATAAACTAGAAATCAAAAGGTAAAACTAATGAAAGCAAATAGACGGAAACTACCAAGCAACGAAACAATAGAAGATAACAAGCAAAAGCTTAAAAATTTCTTTCAAAAAGTGGCTAGCGGTGAAATCGAAGTAAAAAGAAAAAAAGAAACCATATCTGACAAGCTAATGCTGATCAAAGACGAACTATTACTGCTGAAAGATAAGGGTATCCCTTACCCGGTGATGGCAAAGATGATCGAAGAGAATATTGGACTGAAAGTAAGCGAGCAGACATTAAGACAATTTTGCCAAACCCGGCTTGGGTTCCCGAAAGCAACACGAAAAAGCAAAGACAAAGTAAAACCTCAAGCAACAAAAAAGCCTAAGCAAAACACTGGATACAGCGCATCAGGTGCGCTTTCAAAAAATAATAACTTCGAATAAAGAGAGAAAGTTATATGCGTATTTTAGTTTTTAACAGCAAAGGTGGCTGCGGAAAATCGCTAGTGACACGAGAGATCATAGCCGCACCCAAATCTAAAAATTTCGTTATCGCAGAAGTCGACGAACTCAATCGCACTCAAGCGCCTTACGCTGATAGCTTCAAAGATGTTTTGCAGCTATCGAAAGAAACCGTTAAAGAGCTACTCATCCATCTCAACAATCATGACAATATCGTGATCGATGTAGGCGCTGACAATCTTAGCGCAACGCTACAGGTGCTCGTTGAGTACGACCTTTTCGACGACATCGACAAAATCGTTATCCCGCTTGGCCCCGGTCGAACCGATTGCGAAAACGCACTCAAGACATATCAGGCAGTAATTGATCATTGCAGCAACATCATCTTCGCGTTCAATCGCGTCGATCCAGAACTCAGCCTCAAAGACCAGTTCCCAGTCTTTTTTAACAATGCATCGAAAATTATTCCAGATTTGTCAGACGACATGCAGGCGATCATCACCGAAAGCGATATTTTCCTAGACGCTCAAAACGAGAAAAAACTGGTAACGGAGCTAGCAGAAAACATCGACTACAAATCCGCTGCACTAACCGCGAAAACCGACAACGATCCCGAAAAATTCCGCGAGCTAATGCAGCAAGAACTCAAAAAACGTGCAGCACAAATACTGCTCGAAAAAACAATTCTCCCCGCTCACAACAAAATCATGAAGTAACGCCATGCACCAGAGAGAGAAAATTCAAGTCGTTTTTGAATCGGTAGAGCTAGAAAAAGAAGAGCTGCGACAAGAACGCGATGCTCTGATAAGCGAAAGAAAAGCGATAGCAAAAGATCGCAAACTTCTAAAAGAAGCTATCGAAAAAATAAGCGGCATAAACACTGAGGGGGCGGCAGACCTATCCCATGCCGCAAATAAAATAAAAGCGATCAAAACGAACACTGATAACGTGCTCAAAGAGAGTCGCAAAGCTATCCAGGCAGTTAAGCTCCAAAAACATTTCGCTGGCATAACAGCCTCCTTGATCATTCTAGTACTCGCATTCACAGTCGGCATTGCTAGCGCACACCTGGGCTACACAAAACTACTCAAAGAAAAAGTTTTGGCATCTGAAATCGAAAGCATCAAGGAACAAAAGGCAGAGCTTGAGAGAACAAGTTCAGCAGTCATTGAACTTCAAAATCGCGGCCTAGAAATTTACAACAACGCTATCATTTTGCCCAAAAACTACACAGAGATGCTGAAAACAACAAAAGACGGAGAAACAGCACTTTTCACCGACTAACCAGCACCTTAAATTGCAATCTGAGCAGCCTCGCAGTCAGTTATATCCAAACGCTCGATCGCTCGCGTGGAAGCAACGTACAGCAAGTTAGTTTCTTCATCTGAGTACATCTTCCAGATAGAGTGCTCGTTTTATCAGTACCGGCATACGCTTCGATCTTCAAACTACCACCCTCTTCTACCAGATCAACCGCGTAATCATGTGCAGATGTCAGGTAGTGCCCTTTGTGCTTTCGTGTTGCCTGCTGCTCCGATGACGCTACCGCGTCCGGTGAAAAAAAGGTTTTCTCTCCTGGCCAAATGGCTCTATCGGAAGCTCCGGTTTGGTTGGAGCTTCTTGAGCTGACGGACGATTACCTATGGCGTACCGCGAAAGCACAGACGCTACTACTGGGTTCCGTTTCCGCCTCAATCAACCCTTCGCCTTAGGCGAATTGGCTTCCTTCAGCTGCTTCTCAAGCTCTTCGATCCACTTCTTCTGTTCAGCTTTTTCAGACTTACTTTCATCGAGCTTCCCCGCCAGAGAATCAACTTTCTCTGAAAGATCATCGCGTTGCTTTTTAGCGTCTCGCAGAGAGTTAGCCATCGTTTTTGCAGCAGATTCATACGACGCCTTTAGCTCTTCTGTTGACGTTTTATGCTCACCACGCAACTGCTTTTGATCCGCTTTATGATCATCTTTCAACTCACGAATCGCTGTTTCGTGGCCCTTACGCACATCCGACAGTTCAGACTTAACTTCGGCAAGAGACTGCACAGACAGATCGCGCTCTTGCTCAAGCAGAGCCGCTTTCTGCTCAAGATCAGTGACGACCTTACTGAGCGCAGTGATCTGTTCATCAGCTTCAGCTAAATATCTTGAAGACTCAGCTTTATCTTCTTCTAATCTGTAAATCTTCGATTTCAGTCCGCCGATTTCCTCTTCGTGATCAGCGACCCTTCGCTTTTCATCTTCTAGAGCTGCCTCCAGCTCAGTTTTTTCAGAAGAAATCTCATCCGCGTAATCAATAGCTTGCCGCGACTGCTCTTCAGCTTCAGCAACCGCCTGGTCACGCTCTGCCCTAATTTGATCAACCTTTGCCGCTGATTCACTTTCAGCTAACTGATAGATCTTTTTTAAGAAATGCTCTGCCTCCTGGGTAAAGCTTGCCGGAAGCTCAACAACCGCAGGTAGCTGTGCTGACTGAACATCCTTGCCTTCCTCGCTGTGAGTCCACTGATCAATGTGCTTTTTGATCGTGCTGTAACTTCCGCGACCGACAAACTGGTGGACGCGAATAATGGATGGATGCTCACCCGACTTAACGATCTCTTCGCAAGCGACAGCAACCTCATCAAAAGTAATCGGCTTATTCGTTGTTTTCGACGCCATTCAGACATCCTCCGTATAAAGTTTAATTAACACCATTTTATTACAGTAATTACAGAAAGTCAATCATAATTATCATAATTATCGTAATTATGTAATTACAGTAATTACTGTAATAAATGTAATAATAATTTCAAGCATTAGATGGCGATCACTTGATCATTTGATCAAAAAATCATAAGATCATAAGATCATTTAATCATTTGAGCAAATAAGGAGACGTTATGATCATCACTGTAGGCGGCCAGAAAGGTGGTTCAGGCAAAAGCTGTCTAGCCCAGAACCTTGCCTCGGCTCTCGTTCATAGAAAAAGACAAGTCATGCTGATAGACGCCGATCCGCAAAAAACATCGGCAGACTGGGCAGACGAAAGGTCAACAACTGACGCTCCAGCTATAGACCACCAGGCGATGACAGGCGACATCTCAAAGACCGCTCTGGCGCTGACAAGAGACCGAATACTGATCATTGATTGTGGCGGTCGTGACACTCGCGAACTCCGATCCGCAATGGTCGTTTCTGACCTACTGCTGGTACCGACTAGACCGAAACGCAGAGACTTAAAAACACTGGATTACGTCTCAGACCTAGTGGAAAAAAGCCGCATTACAAACCCCGACCTGATTGCAAGAACAGTGATCAGCCAAGCCCCAACATTACCGAGCCAGATACAGCGGATACTCGATGCTAAAGCTGTCTCAGAGAGCTTTGGGCTGCCGGCACTAAACGCGATCATCTACACGCGAAACGTGTATGACGACGCAGAAGAAAGTGGTTTGAGCGTCTTTGAGGCAAACGACGAAAAAGCGAAAACAGAAATTAGCCAAGTGCTAGATGAAATACTGGCTCTGACAGAAGGAAAAGCAGCGTGAGTAATTTGAAGAGTCTGACCAAAAAAAAGAAGGCTGCTGAAAGCGCTTCAGACTTCATCAATGAAGCAGACCAGGCATCCCAAAAAACACCTAAAAAGAACAAAGAAAAGCGGCTTAATGTTGAGATCCCAGAAGATCTACACAAACAACTGAAGCGAGCAGCGCTGGATCAAGACTGCTCTGTGCGAGAGCTTGTTATTCAGGGAATTGAAAAAGTGCTGTGACCACAACCTAACTCACTGATCATTTGATCATTTGATCATTTAGCTGAGTGATCAACAAATCTGCGGCCGAGAGCTACCATGATTGTCGAGTTTAATAGCATCGGGTAGGCTGGCCGGAAAATGGAGCACAATTATGATAACAACCCTCGCGGAAGCCCGTAATGTACTCAGCTCTACCATGATGAGCGACTGGCTTGACAACCCAGACGAGGGAATTGGGGACGAGAAACCCAGCCAGATCATCGACAGGGTAGGTTATCGGCCCGTGATCGAGCGTATCGCAACGATCCTGGGTATTGAACCAGACACGCCAATAGGGGAACTATGTGATCAGACCCCGTCCGAGCTGTATCAGCAGCGAGATGGAGAGGAAATGCTGTTAGAGGTGCTTATGATGCGCCTCTCGCACCTCCTGTCCAGATCCTGGTTTCAGCGGTCTACGGAGGCTTTTCAGGGTCTGACGCCCAACGAGGTGTTGGCAAGTAGAGGAGGCAACGCCGCTGTGATACGTCAAATCGAGACACTCGCCCTGGAGCAACTGAGACGCCCGCCCTACGAGCCAGAGATGGGAAAACCTCACGCGGGTGGAGGGTCACCAATCCGATGACCGCTAATCAAGTTTTGGACGCCTGGGGCCTGGACGATCAGCAGCGAGCGCAGCTGCTCAATCAGCCTGATCCCGACCAGGTCATCACCATCCACGACGGATTGCACAGGATTTTCGCGGGAAACCCACGCCAGGCGGATGCCTGGCCCTTAAAACCCAACCGGTATTTTGATGGTCGCAGTGCGCTCGAAGTCATGCTCTCTGGCGACATCAAACAAGTGCGACAGTACGTGATGTATCATGTGTACAACGCCTGAGGTGCCCCGCTATGGACGATGAGCCAAATTAATGCGGGTAAACAGGTCTTATGGTAAAGCCGGGGCACGCCCTCAAAATCCCGCGCAGCAAACCTCCGTTTTCGTGGCCTGCTGGAGGGTTAACCACCTGCTTTCAGGTATTGATAGAGCGTTTCGCGGCTAATACCGAATTCCCGGGCCAGTTTTGCTTTCTGCTCTCCGCCCGTGACTCGCTGGCGCAGCTCTGCACTTTGTTCGTTTGAGAGTGCTTTTTTGCGACCGCGATACGCCCCACGCTTTCGAGCCAGTGCGATGCCTTCGCGCTGCCGCTCGCGTATCAATGCACGCTCGAACTCGGCAAATGCGCCCATGACGGAAAGCATGAGGTTGGCCATCGGCGACGCTTCGCCGGTGAAAGTCAGGCTTTCTTTGATGAATTCGATGCGGACACCCCGTTGGGTCAACGTGTGGACCAAGCGACGCAGGTCGTCAAGGTTGCGCGCGAGACGGTCCATGCTATGGACGACGACGGTATCGCCTTCGCGGACAAATGTGATCAGTCGATCCAGCTCGGGTCGGTGGGTGTCCTTGCCGGAAGCTTTGTCCATAAACACGCGATCAGCGGTGATCTGTTCAAGTTGGCGAGCGGGATTCTGATCGAGACTGCTAACTCGAATATAGCCAATGCGGTGACCGTTCAAGGGAAGCTCCAGGGCTAAAGTGTCAGCCTGGACTCTATGACCCTTCGCAACAAGCGTCAATCATTACTGAAAGAGACTCTATCCTGACGCGATGGGCACCCATTACCTGACGCCCATCTAGGGTGTAATTCAGACTGACAGTAGGAATGGGCGTGCTGAAAATGTGGATGATACGTTTTTGATCTGCTTCGCTATGGGCGTTTACTCCATGACTGTCTCCGAACTCTAAAGATCATTCTTGGAATACATCGGCGGGCATGCCAAAGTGTGAGATTTTTCATGCGTTTTCCCTGCGGCACCAAGGTGTTGATATGGAATTGCTAGCCAAACATGAAGCGGTTTGTAAACGAGTAAAGAGCCTGAATCCCAGACGCTGGTCTAGTAACATTCGAAACTGGAAAGTCGCCGGAGCCGTCTCGCTCAACCCTGGAAAATTGCAGGAAATTGAGCGCAATAAACAGGCTGCTTAAGTGAAGCTATTTGGAAAACTGGGTTGCAAATCACCGAAAGGACTAATTATGAAAAACATCATCATTGACCTTGATAATACATTAACTATTGAGTGCACAGAGGCTGAAGGTGGCTATTCTAAAAAATTAGCAAATGTCAGTGTAGTTGATGCTTGTCGTAAATATAGAGAAATGGGCTTTAAAGTAATAATATCGACAAGTAGAAATATGCGCACATACAATGGAAATATTGGAAAAATAAATATTCATACATTGCCAAAAATTATCCAGTGGTTGGATGAAAATGAAGTGCCATACGATGAAATATATGTAGGTAAGCCTTGGTGTGGATTTGAAGGTTTTTATGTTGATGATAAAGCGATCAGACCATCAGAATTTGCATCTATGTCTTATGAGGAAATAATAAAACTTCTTGACAAAGAAAATAAAAATAGCATGGAGAGTTAGATGAAGTTAATTTCATCCGGGGCATACTTGCAAGGCGAGTTCTCTACCGAAATAGGGCTCATACCTCCAAGCTTTTTGCCAATAGGTAACAGAAGACTATATGAGTACCAGATAAAATTTTTTATAGATAATGGAGATTATAGCGATGATATCTATTTATCTATACCAGAATCCTACATATTAAATGAATTTGACTTAATAAACCTAAAAAAATTAAATGTTAATATTATTTATGTGCCAGATGGATTGACACTGGGTGAGTCGGTCCTTTATTGCTGGAATCTAGCAGGAACGACTAGCAGCAGGTTAACATTGTTACATGGTGATACCCTTTTTTTAAATTTTTATTCTGAACCTAAAGATATAGTAAGTACCCATCCCAATCGTGGATTTTACAAAAGAGCTAAATTAGGATATGAGTCTGATAAATTTAAATATTTACACGACGAGTGGTCTAATGATAGCGAGCTTGTCTTGTCAGGATTCTTTAATTTTGAAAATCCTCTTTATTTTATGGAGTCATTAGTCAAATCGAACAATGACTTCACCGAGGCAATAGTAAACTATCATCAAAGGCACAAGGTTGCATTGATTGGGTGTGGTAATTGGCTGGACTTTGGTCATATAAACAGCTTCTACCACGCCAGGTCAAAAATGACAACGCAAAGAGATTTTAATAACCTCGAAATTAATAAGAATACGGTCGTAAAAAAATCTGTTATCAATCCAAAAAAAATATTTGCTGAAGGACGATGGTTTTCTGAGTTACCATTAGAACTTAGAGTTTATACGCCTGCGTTGCTTCATATGTTTGAGGGCGATATTCATGATAACGAGAATAGTGCATATACGCTTGAGTATTTACATCTTTTACCGTTAAATGATCTGTTTGTTTTTGGGAACTTGTCAGAAGGAAGTTGGGCTTCAATATTTAAATCTATGAGTGATGCATTGGCTGACTTTAGTAAATACGTGCCTGATTGTAACGAATCTTCCAAGATAAATAATAATGATTTTTATTTATTTAAGACATTAAAAAGACTAAATGAGTTCGAGACTGCATCTGGGTTTAGTATTTCAGACCATAAGTTTGGTCTATTAAACGAGAGCGCATCATATAGCCTAAGTGAGATCGCCATTAATTCTGCTTTTAATATTCAAGATTTAAACAATGTTGACATGTCCATTATTCATGGCGACTTTTGTTTTAGTAATATTTTATATGATAGTCGTTCGGAACTAATAAAATGTATAGATCCAAGAGGTTTAACACCAAATGATGAGCTTTCTATTTATGGTGATAGGCGATATGATATTTCAAAAATATACCATTCTGTAATTGGGATGTATGATTTCATCATTGCTGGACATTATAATCTTGATATTATTGATAAAGATAGTGTGAGATACTTTGATTTTAAAATATTTTCTTGCAGTCACATTAGTTTTCTTTTCCGCAAATTTATATTAGCTCCAAGTAAATACTCAGAAAAAGAGATTTTATCTATAACTATTCAATTGTTTCTTTCGATGTTACCGTTGCATTCTGAAAAACCCATGTTGCAGCAAGCATTTATAGCAAATAGTATTAGACTATATCATGATTTGGAAGGTTTAAAATAATGATTGTAATTCCTATGGCTGGCTTATCTAGTAGATTTAAAAAAGAAGGCTACAAATCACCTAAATATATGCTTAAAGCGAAAGGTAAAACATTATTTCATCACTCGGTAGAAAGCTTTAATAAATACTTCGACCAAGAGTTTTTTTTGTTTATTACACTTAACACAACTACTATAAAAAAGTTTATTGAAGATGAATGTGAAATTTTAGGAGTCAAAAACTATAAAATTATTATCTTAGAAAAGCCAACTAATGGTCAGGCAGAAACTGTATATAAAGGGCTAAAGAAATCTAAAAATATAGATGTTAGTAACATCTATATTTTTAACATTGATACATTTAGACCGAATTTCACGAAGCCAACAAGCTTTGATCTTGATTGCATTGATGGTTATTTAGAAACATTTGTTGGATCAGGCTCTAACTGGAGTAATATATTACCATGCAAAAAAGGTAGTGATAAAGTAAAACTAACGGCTGAAAAGAAAGAAATATCAGAGTATTGCTGTACAGGTTTGTATTATTGGAAGAGTAGTAAGGTTTTTTTTGATATTTATGAACGGAGCTTTAAAAAAGGTATGCATGGTTTTAACTCGAATGAATTTTATATAGCGCCAATGTATAACCTTTTAATAGAGGAAGGTGGAGATGTGCGTTATACTGTAATTGATAAGAAAAACCTTATAATTTGTGGGACGCCACGTGAGTATGAAAGTTTTATTATGATAAACTAATTCTTACTACAACGGAATTATAAATGAAAAAATTAAAAAGAGGTCTAATAATACAAGGACCTATAATATCAATTGGTAGGACAGGCAAGACTGCCAGTATTACATTTTCTCAAGTTAAGAAAGAGCATATTGTTAAATTTAACTGTATTGACAACATCGTTAAAATTTTCAATACATATCAGTCAGTTTTTGATCATATTGTATGTGTGAGCTGGGAAGGCCAAGATCCTTCATTAATCGAAAAGCTAAAAGACCTTATTCCTGATGGATGTTTATTAATAATAAAAGACACTACAAAAAAGATTAACCCGAAAGGTAAAGTCATTCCTGGTAATAATAAATACCGCCAGTTTTTAAGTATATATGAAGGTTCAAAGGTACTTTCAGAACTTGGTTGTAGTTATATTGCAAAAATCAGAAGTGACCAGTATTTTGACTTGGAACTGCTGATGAATGATGCCGTTTATAAATTAGAAAATGAAAAAAGAAGTGTAGTTCTAGTTCCTTGGGCTAATA
>Ga0307976_1000875_pt1 | contig 15420 bp, 5 predicted proteins | sample OrgLakmetagen919_FD_201836 | JGI IMG/M metagenome (GOLD analysis project Ga0307976, IMG submission 201836) | Saline water microbial communities from Organic Lake, Antarctica - #919 | ecosystem: Environmental > Aquatic > Non-marine Saline and Alkaline > Saline | place: Antarctica: Organic Lake... | reverse complement strand
GCTGCAAAAACTTTGGCGGCAAATTGCTCTTCATCGGTACCGGCCAAACAGCCGTCACCGGCACCAGTAACCTGAAGAAACTCGAAGGCCGTTTCACCATCCGCGTTGAGCTGTCCGATGCCGATGTTGATGCGGTTATCCGGCAGGTCATCCTGGCCAAAAAGCCAGAAGCCAAGACACCTGTCGAACAAGTCCTACAAACCAACTTAGGGGAAATCTCCCGACACTTGGCCGGCACTACCATCGGCCATCGCCAGGATGATTTGCCGTATTTCCCCCAAGACTACCCGATTCTACCGGTACGTCGGCGCTTCTGGGAAAACACCCTGAGAATACTGGACCAGACCGGTACCGACAGCCAGTTGCGCAACCAGCTCAGCATGATCCACAAAGTCATTCAGACCAACTTGGATGACCCACTCGGCCATGTGGTACCGGCGGACTACCTCTACTTCGACTCCGCCGACAAGTTGCTTCAGTCTCGTATTTTGCCCCGCAAGGTGCATGAAAAAACTATAAGTTGGATAAAGGGTTCGGAGGATCAACGCCTGATGGCTCGTGCCTGCGGTCTGGTTTTCCTGATCAATAAATTGGGCGGACAAAACAACGAAATCGGCATCCGGGCTAACGTGGACTCTCTGGCGGACCTGCTCGTGAAGGATCTTTCCAATGGTAGCAGTAGCTTGCGTAGCAAACTGCCCGGGCTGTTGGACAACTGCGAGCTACTGATGAAAGTGGGTGAGGAATACCGCATCCAGACCGAAGAAAGTGCCGCCTGGACCGACGAATTCCTGAGCCAACGCTCAGCACTCTCTAACGAAGCGCATCGTATTCACGCGGAACGCGATGACCGAATCCGCCGTATGTTCGGCGATGTGACTCGCAAGCTGTCATTGATGCAAGGTGAAGCCAAAGTGACCCGGGATATTTACCCGGTGTTTGACGCCCAACTGCCGAACGATGCCAGCCAGCGCATCTACGTGTGGATAAGGGATGGCTGGAGTGGTGATGAAAACTCCGTTCGGGCCGATGCTCGGCAGGCCGGCAACCAGTCGCCAACCATCTTTGTGTTTGTTCCCAAGCGTTCCGCAGACGACCTGCGCCACCACCTGATCGACTTCAAAGCGTCCAGTGCCACCCTGGATAAACGCGGCTCTCCTAATACCCCGGAAGGCACCGAAGCCAAAGCTGCCATGGAAACTATCAAACAAACAGCAGAGGGCAAAACCCGCGAGCTACTCAGTGAAGTTTTCTCCGGTGCCCGGGTATTTCAAGGCGGAGGTAACGAAATCCTCGGCAATAACTTGCAGGAGATGGTGCTAGAAGCGGCGAACAATGCCCTGCAGCGCCTGTATCCTAATTTCCATATTGCCGATCATAGTGGCTGGCAAAAGGCCTACGAGAAAGCCCAAAAGGGTGCACCGGATGCCCTTAAAGCTGTGGGTGACGACGGTGATCCCGCAAAGAACCCAGTGTGCAAGACTCTTCTGGGCTTTATTGCTGGCGGCAAAAAAGGGACAGATATTCGCGATAATTTTGAGGGCTCGGGTTATGGGTGGTCGCGCGATGCTGTAGATGGTGGCCTTCAGATACTGCTGGTAGCAGGCGTGATTCGCGCCCAGGATGATCGCGGGCAGGCGGTTGAACCCTCCGCACTAGAACGCAAGAGCATCGGCAAAGCCTTTTTCAAAGTCGAATCGGCCAATGTCACGACACCGCAGCGCATCCAGATCCGCAAACTGCTGCAGAAAGTCGGCGTATCAGCCAAACAGAGTGAAGAGCTGGCCCATGTGCCGCTGTTTTTGCAGAAGGTGTCTGAACTGGCCGACAAAGCCGGTGGCGAAGCGCCCAAGCTGGAACGCCCGGACACCCAGTTCCTGAATGATATTCGCCTGACCACCGGTAACGAACAACTATTGGCGCTCTATAACCGGCGGGATGAACTAGCTCAAAGTATTGAGAGCTGGGAAAGCCTTGCCGAACGGATCCAGCAGCGTTGGCCCAGCTGGACTACCCTCAAGCTCCTCGTAAACCACGCTAATGGCCTGAGTGACGCCGATGTCTACCGTGCCCAAGTGGACACTATCGAACAACAACGGCAACTGCTGGAAGACCCGGACCCGATCACCCCGCTGGCGGCCAGCCTGACCCAAAGCCTGCGGGATGCCCTGAACACACTGAACCAGGACTACCAGGCCCGGCATAAGCAGGGCATGAAGCGCCTGGAGACGGATGCTAACTGGCAGCAGCTGGAACCAGAACAGCGAAATCAGTTGCTCTCCAGGCAGAAATTGACCCTTGCCGACCAACCTAAAGTAGCTGTCCAGTCCACCGATGAGGTGCTGAACACCCTAGACCATTATTCTCTGGCCACGTTCGCCGACCGGGTAGCCGCGCTGCCCAGCCGCTTTGATAACGTGGCGGTATCCGCCGCTGAGCTGTGTGAACCGGAAATCCAGTTTGTATCGGTACCACGACGTACCCTGAAAACCGAGGCAGACATTGATACCTGGGCTGAAGAGGTGAAAGACCAGCTCAAAAACGCACTGATAAAGGGCCCGGTCTCGGTCAAATAACGGTCAATCAAAGAAAGAACTGTCTAAAAAAGGACCGCCAAAAAGAGGACTGTCAAAGCCATGCGAACCCTCACCAATATTGAGGAACTGCTGCCAGAGCTGGACCATTGCATAGCCGACGACCTGGAAGATCAGGATCTCGACTTCAAACAGTGGGACACCAAAAGCCGTGACAAAGCGGTGAGAATTGTTGTCCAGATGGCCGTATGCATGGCCAACGGCGGCGGCGGTACCGTGGTGTTTGGTGTGGCAGATCGCATACAAGGGCGGAAGAACGCCATTCCGGGAGTGCCACCGGAAATCGATGCGAATATGTTAAAAAAAGCGGTATACGACCAGACCGATCCGAAAATCATGCCGGTGTTCGAAGAGCTGACCGTACCGGAAGGCACGGGCCGCGTGTTGCTGATGCAAATCCACCCCGGCATGCCACCCTATACCGACACCGCAGGCCGAGGCACCATCCGTGTCAGCAAAGACTGCGTGCCCTTAACTGGCACCGTCCGCCGCAAGATTGGCGTGGAAACCGGTGAAACCGATTACACGGCAGAGGCAGTTGCCCCTGTAGACAACACCTTACTGTCTGCTACCGCGCTGGAAGCCCTGCGCAATCAGGCCGGCAGAGAACGTGCGCCAGATGACCTGCTGAGGCTATCGGATGCCGAACTGCTGTCCACTCTGGGGCTGATCAAGCAGGGCAAGCTGACCCGCGCGGCCATCCTGCTGGCTGGCACCGAGGCGGCTATTCGTGAACACCTGCCCGGCCACAACTGGACCTTTCTGCAGATGACGTCCGATACCGACTACGGTATCCGTGAAGATCGCGCCAGCGCTTTGCCTTTGTCCGTTCAGCGCATCGAAGAGCTGCTAGTGCCCTTTAACCCCATCACCACCTATAAGCAGGGCATGTTCCACTACGAATACCGCACCTGGCCAGAAATCGCCGTGCGCGAAGCCCTGATGAACGCGTTCTGCCATGCCGATCTGCGTATCGCCGGGCCGATCATGGTCAAACTGTATGCAGACCGGCTGGAAATCAGCAATAACGGCGGGTTTATCGCTGGCATTACCCCCAACAACATTCTGCACCATCAACCCGCCGCCAGAAATCCTTTACTTGTCGAAGCACTTACCCGCCTGCGCCTGGTTAACCGCAGCAATCTGGGTATTAACCGCATGTTTTCCGCCCTATTGATGGAAGGTAAAGAACCGCCCCAGATCAGGGAAGTGGGGGATTCCGTGCAGGTGAGCTTTCCCAAACGCGAGTTAAACGCCACCTTCCGTGTATTTGTGGCCGAAGAAAACAAGCGGGGTCGCAATCTTGGGGTGGATGAATTGATGCTGCTGCAATACCTGCTTCAGCATCCGGAGGTAGACACACACACGGCCGCTACCCTGTGCCAGCGTGGCGAAGCAGAAATGCGCGAAAAGTTATCTACCATGGAGTCCGCTGGATACATCGAACACGGCGGTACCGGGCGGGGTGCGTACTGGTGCATTCAACCAGAGCTTTATAACCGCCTGGCCGAGGATGGCCAGAGCGAGGCGCGTCGCCGCATCGGCTGGGATGCCGCCAAAACACGGGTGCTCAGTATTCTGATGGAACGGGCCAAACGGGGCGAGGGCGGGCTGAAAAATGCCGAAGTGCGGAAAATCACCCGATACTCTCGTAACCAGGTAACCACCCTAATGCGGGAGCTGGCCGCCGAAACCGGCCAGGTCAACCGAACCGGCCACGGCGCGGGCTCCCGCTACTGTTGGGAAATAAACAGTGGTCAATAGCACCGCGAATGCTATCTTCGCAATAAAAAATGCAATTAAATATATAATTGCACAAACAATTGCACTTGGTGCAATTCAATACCCAATGATCCATTACTATTGGCCCGAAAACTGGCTAAGAGCCGTTTTTCGAGCCAATAGCACAGGAGTTGAATCAGCATGCCCCCCCTGGACAAAACCCTCAGGCACCAACTGGAACGCGCCGTTAAAAACGCTCGCGGCACCGCCGAAAAAGGTGCTCACGCCGCGCTGGGCCAGTTGGGGGTAGCTGACCCCACACCGGCCACGCACCTGAGCGATGCCGACCGGGAACTGCGTCGACGCCTGCGTGCCCATGGCCGCCAGCTGGGAGATTCCCTGAATGGGGGCAAAGTCCAGAGCATGGACCGGCTGGTGGAAGAGGTGGGCTACGAGCATTGGCACCGCATGTTGTTTGCTCGATTCCTGGCCGAAAACAACCTGCTCATGTACCCCGACCCAGACGAGCCGGTAGCCATTACCCTGGAAGAATGCGAAGACCTGGCCGCCGACGAAGGCGCTGCCAACGGCTGGGAACTGGCCGCCCGCTATGCTGCCCAGATGCTACCGCAAATTTTCCGGCTGGATTCCCCAGTGTTCCAGCTAACCCTGCCGCCAGAGCACCAACAAGCCCTGGAGCGGTTGGTCTCTGGTTTGCCGCAGGAAACCTTCACCGCCTCCGACAGCTTAGGCTGGGTGTACCAGTTCTGGCAGGCCAATAACAAAGAGCGCATCAATAAATCGGAAGTGAAAATCGGCGCCCGGGAACTGCCTGCCGTTACCCAGTTGTTCACCGAGCCCTACATGGTCAGCTTTCTGCTCGATAACAGCCTTGGCGCTTGGTGGGCAGCCCGCAAGCTCACAGAAGATGACCTGAAAAACGCTCAAAGCGAAGAGGAACTTCGGCAGAAGGCAGCTATTCCCGGTGTGCCGCTGGAATACCTAAGGTTCGTTAAAGTGCCCGCTCCCCAAGCGGGAGAAGGAGAAGACGAGGTCTGGACCCCAGCCTCCGGCACCTTCGATGCCTGGCCGGAGAATCTAGTCGACCTGAAAACCCTGGATCCTTGCTGTGGCTCCGGCCACTTTTTGGTGGCCGCATTACTGATGCTGGTGCCCATGCGGATGGAGCGTGATGACTTGTCCGCTCGGGACGCAGTGGATGCGGTGTTGCGAGAGAACATCCATGGTTTAGAGTTAGATCAGCGTTGTGTGGAACTGGCTGCCTTTGCGTTGGCTCTGACCGCTTGGAACTACCCGGGTGCTGGCGGTTTCCGCCCCCTGCCGGAGTTGCACCTGGCCTGTACCGGACTGTCCGTCAGTGTGGCCAAAGAAGAATGGAAGCAGCTGGGCCTCGGCAAACATAATCTCACCATTGCGCTGGACTGGATGCACGATACATTCAAAGATGCGCCGGTGCTGGGCAGCCTGCTTAACCCCGCCAAATCTGATGCCGCCAAACTGGTGAAGTGGGATGAATTGTCCGCCACCCTGAATCAGGCGCTTGAAACAGAGAAATCAAAACAGGACGAAAGCCAGCAGGAAGCCGCCGTGGTAGCACAGGGGCTGGCCAAGGCGGCTACGCTGTTGTCAGGGCAATATCAATGGGTGATAACTAATGTGCCCTACCTCGCCCGTGGAAAACAAAGCGACCAGCTGCGAAATTACTGCGGGCGACACTACCCGGAAGCGAAAAACGACCTGGCCACTGTATTCCTCGATCGCTGCCTGGAGTTGTGCGTTGAGGGCGGTACCTCCAGCATTGTGTTGCCGCAGAACTGGCTGTTTCTGAGCAGTTACAAGAAATTCCGCGAGAAATTGCTGAATAACGACACCTGGCATTTGATTGCCCGGTTGGGGCCTGGTGCTTTCGAAACCATCAGTGGCGAAGTGGTCAAGGCCATTCTGATTAACCTAAGCCGAGGCAATCACGCTCAGACATTTGGCGGGCTGTTTGGTGAGGCGGAACAAACCAATCACCTGCGTGGTGTAGATGTTTCCGAACGACGCACAGCGGCGGAGAAAGCTGCAGAGTTGTTGACATCGGAAGTTAAGAGTGTCGGACAAGCTCAGCAACTGAAAAACCCAGATTCCATAGTGAGCACAAGTGACGGCACATTTTCTTCAAATATCCTTGAAAATCATGTCGATCGGACCGAAGGGTTAAGCACAGGGGACCTTCCACAGTTAAAAAACTTTTACTGGGAGATTCCATTCAATTGTGACGACTGGATGCCTTTTCGAAGCACTGTAAAACAAACAGTTCCGCATGGCGGAATCCAGGGAGCTGTCTACTGGTGCAATGGATTTGGCCCCATGAACAACATTGGTGGAGCGAGGATAACTGGACAAAAAGCTTGGGGGAAAGCAGGGGTATTAATCAGTCAAATGCAAATGCTGCCGACTACCCTTTACGATGGAGAAATTTTCGATGATAACTCTGCTGTAGTAATCCCAAAAAATGAGGCTGACCTGAAAGCGCTATGGGTTTTCTTGTCTTCAGAGGAATACGGAAGGGCGGTTCGTGAAATTGATCAATCTCTGAAGGTGACCAGTAACTCTTTGGTTAAAGTCCCTTTCGACCTTGATCGCTGGACTAAAGTCGCCGAAGAAAAATACCCTAGCGGCCTACCAAAACCTTACACCAACGACCCCACCCAATGGATCTCCCACGGCCACCCATGCGGTTCGGTTGTCTGGGACGAAGAGCAAAAATGGACTGCGCAAGGTTCCCTTCGAACCGACGATACCGTACTGCAAGTCGCTGTAGCCCGCCTACTCGGTTACCGCTGGCCAGCCGAACTGGATGAAAACATGGAGCTGGCCGACGAGCAGCGCGCTTGGGTAAAGCGTTGCGAGGCGCTGCTGCCGTTTACCGATGAAGACGGAATTGTCTGCATTCCCCCGGTGCGAGGTGAAGCCTCCGCCGCCGACCGTCTGCTTAACCTTCTGGCCACCGCCTACGACGAGGCCTGGTCCACTGATGTATTGACCGAACTCCTCAAACAGGCAGACCACGCCGGCAAAACTCTAGAAACCTGGCTGCGCGACAAGTTCTTCACGCAGCACTGCAAGCTCTTCGAGCACCGTCCCTTCATCTGGCAAGTCTGGGACGGCCTAACAGACGGTTTCTCGGCCTTGGTGAACTACCACAAGCTAGATCGTAAGAACCTGGAAACTCTGATCTACACCTACCTGGGTGACTGGATCAGCCGCCAGAAGCAGGATATGAGCAACGGTATCGACGGCGCCGAAGAACGCCTCGCCGCCGCTGAAGCCCTGAAGAAAAAGCTGGAGCAAATCCTGGAAGGTGAAGCGCCCTACGACATCTTCGTGCGCTGGAAGCCCATCGAACAGCAACCCATCGGTTGGGAGCCAGATCTCAACGACGGCGTGCGCCTGAACATCCGCCCTTTCCTCACCGTAGACGACGTAAAAAAGAAAGGCGCCGGCATCCTGCGTGATAAACCCAACATCAAATGGACCAAAGACCGCGGCAAAGATGTGGAATCTGCACCTTGGTTTTCCACCTTCAGCGGCGAACGGATTAACGATCACCACCTGACTTTAGCTGAGAAAAAGTCTGCGCAGGAGATGTCAGAATGAGCGCACAATATAAGGGAATGCGCTGGCTAAAATGCGACCTCCAAGTTCAGACTCCAGAGGACAGCCGCCACTGGATGGACCATGACCTTCAGTTGGGTGATCCTCGTCGACCAAAGACGGAGGGAGTGCCAGACGAAACCAACTTGCAAGAGAAGGCAAGAATATTCCTGCGGCGTTGTTATGAGCTAAATCTGGATGTGGTAGGGATTACAGACCACAACTTTACTGCAAAGCCAAACCCCCGGGATTGGTTCGCTGTTCATTTAATCGAACAAAATAAATCTGTAGCTCGTGAATTTAACAGGAATCCACTTATTATTGTTCCTGGCTTTGAGGTAGATATTGGTTATCATTTGCTTTGTTTGTTTGCGCCCGCAAAGAAGCAGCGCGATTTTGAACGCTGTAATAAGATTCTAACAAAGCTGGGCTTGCCGGAGGATGCTCGCTTTGACCAGTCAGGCCCTAAACAGTTAAGACAAAACGACCAGCGGCTCTCCCTCAAAAAGCTTCTGGAAATTGTACAAAACGAGCATCAAGGCATCGTTATAGCAGCGCATGCGGACCAGAACAGAGGCATATTTTCAGACTCTTCAAACCGAGAGGACTATACTAACGAGCTGCTTTATTGTGTGGAGTTAACTCAAAATCCTCCGGCAGAAAAGCACCAGAATATTCTCAACGGAAAAGATTCAACGTGGCATAGGAAGAATGCACATCCCGCCTGGATAATGTCGTCAGATGCAAAATCTCTTCAATCGGAAGATGAGAAACCCATAGCAAATAGCTTAGGCTATCGATATTCGTGGATAAAGATGTCGAAGCCATCAACTGAATCACTCCGACAGGCCTTCCTGGATCAAGAGTCACGCATTCTGAGACCTCAGAACATAATAAAAGATGTGCATCCTGACCAACGAATGCGGCAATCAAGAATCCTCTCATTATCAATTAAAAATGTAGCTTTTCTGGGTGATCAAGACGTTCATTTTTCATCAAACATGAACTGTGTGATTGGTGGTCGTGGCAGTGGAAAATCAACATTGCTTGAGTATCTGCGTATTATTTTTGGCAAGGATAGGTCAGAGGACATTGATGAAAACACGAGGAACAGAATCAAACGGGTTCGAGACACTCTGAACTCACCAGGAGCAGAGCTTGAAGTTTCCTGGGTCAGCGCTGATGGTGTGGAAGACCGTATCGTATGGCAAAACGGGCAACCTAACGTTCAACGTGATGATATGCATGACCCTGAAACGTTCTTCCAGAACTTGCCTATCCGCTTTTTCAGTCAACAGCAACTTAACCGCCTGACCGAATCAACAACAGGGGACGAGGGGCAGATACCTCAGGCACAGCGCCTATTGGAATTGGTCGATGGGTTCGCTATGAACGAACTATCTGACCTGAATGATCAGGAAAGAAAGCTGAAGCTCAAAATACAGGCTCTATTTTCCAACCTTCGGCGAGCCAAGGTATTTGAGAAAGATCTCAAAAAAATCCAGCAGGAATATCAGGAGCTTGATCGTCAGTGGAAGGCACGAAGTGAGATTCAGACGGATGCAATTAGGCATCAAAAACTAAAGGCAGAAAACCGCTATCTTGATACACTCTACGAGGAGTCGGGGAAGCAGTTCACAGATGTTGCCGAGCTGGCAGATGTTGTAGCGAGCTCCCATATATCCTTCCAGATTGAAGACGCGCCCCATACTCCATGGTTGAAACAGTTTGACAAGAAAGTCGAACAAGCCAAAAAGAACCTTGCAAAACACATTCGCCAGGCTGTTGAGCAGTATCAGCAAGATGTTGAATCGTTCAAGGCTAAAGATCCTATCTGGACCACGATCCAGCAGGACCTTGATCAAGCAGATACCAACTTTAGTCAAGCATGCGTGAACAAAGGCCTGACCCCTGATGATGTGGGGCATTTAAAGGAGGTTGATCAAGCCAGGACCAAAAAGCAACGCGAAATTGCAGAACTCCATGCTGAAGTTAAAAGGTTGAAAGACGAGGCAGGCAATCCTAAGGAGCAGGTCCAAAAACTGCATCAAATTTGGCAGGAGCAACTTCAAAAGCGGCTTGAAGCTGCGAATCGAGCAAATGATCTAGCCATTCTGACCGAGGAGAAGCGCAAATTCATTGAGGTCACTGTGCAATACCAGTTTGACCACGCCAGTTTCTCCGAGCTATGGAATAATTTTGGTCCAAAAGACGGTCGCACAGCCCTGGCGCGCTCATGGGGCGACATAGGGCAGGCACTGATGGAGCAATTCGGTCAGATACCAGACTGTAACCGCACCTCCCCTTGGGACCTCTTAAGAAGGCTATATCATGACAACGGCGAAGAGGGCGCGCGACTACTTTTCCAGAATCAAGCAGACAACCTCAAGCAGCACATCGTGGAAAACATAGAAAGCTGGGACCAGCTTCGCTTATCCCGTATAAAAGATGTTGTTGATTTAAAACTGTTCCGACCTGATGGCACAGTAGCCGGAAGCATCGCTAAAGGCTCTCTTTCCGACGGCCAACGCAATACCGCAGCTCTCGCTTTATTGCTAGCTCAAAATGGCGGTCCCCTTGTAATAGATCAGCCCGAAGACGAACTGGACTCCAACTTCGTGTTCAAGGAGCTGATACCGATGCTTCGAAAGGTAAAAACTGGGCGCCAAATCATACTGGCTACCCACAATGCAAACCTGCCTGTAAATGGTGATGCCGAGCTCGTATATGCGCTCGAAGCTAGGGACGGAAAAGGGGTGATTCGAGCAGAAGGCGGGCTTGACGAGGCCGATGTTACTGCTGCAGTACTGGATATCATGGAAGGCACAGAAGAGGCTTTCCGCCGTAGACGCGAAAAGTATCATTTTTAAGGATGGTAAAATGGCTAAAAAAATCAGTGGCGCTGAGTTCCCGTTGGCGAAAATCTTTAGCTCCGAGTTTGAATATGCCATTCCTTCTTACCAGCGCCCCTATGCGTGGACTGTAGATCAGGTATCAGAGTTGTTTGATGACCTCTACGACTTCTACCGTTCCGAGCCGGGTGAGGGGTATTTCCTCGGCAGCATTGTGTTGATCAAGGAGGAAGGAAAGCCGGCTGCAGAGGTCATAGATGGCCAGCAGCGGCTGACAACCCTTACCATATTGCTTGCGGCACTGGCTGTGCGCTCTGCTGACGATGACCGCGCCCTGCTGAAAACCTATCTTGTAGAGGCCGGGAACAAGTATGAGCAATTGGCTGCAAAGCCACGCTTAACGCTCCGTGAACGAGATAAGGAGTTTTTTGCCAGGTACGTGCAAACCCTTCAGTTTGATCAACTGCTGGAACTTAACCCTGAGTCTCTTCAAAACGAATCCCGAAAAAACATTCAGGCCAACGCCCGTTTATTATTGGATCGAATAGACCGATCCTTCGGTGGTGATACGTCTGCACTTGAGGACTTTGTGGGATTCCTGCTGCAACGCTGCTTTTTGGTGGCGGTTTCAACGCCCAGTCAGCAGTCTGCATTTCGCGTTTTCTCGGTTATGAACAGTCGTGGTCTTGACTTGCAGCCCACTGACATCATCAAGGCCGACATTATTGGCGCGATTGAATCTACGGAGGAGCAGGAACTCTATAACGAGAAATGGGAAGACATGGAGGTTGAGCTAGGGCGCGGTGGCTTTAACGATTTGTTCGCCTACGTTCGGATGCTCTATGCCCGCGAAAAGGCAAAAAAAGCGTTGTTGGAGGAATTTCGTCATCACGTTTTGTCTCAAGTGTCGTCATCTAAAGCGTTTGTGGATGAGGTGCTGGAGCCCTACGCAGAAGCTTTGTTTATTCTTCGTACCGCAAGTTATCAGGCCGAAGTGGACGCGCAGAAGATCAACGCTTATCTGCGCTGGTTAAACCGGATAGACAACTCCGACTGGGTGCCAGCAGCCATGCTGTTCCTGGCCCAGCACAAGAATAAACCCGAATACGTTCTGTGGTTTATGGAAAAGCTAGAGCGGCTGGCTGCCTGCTTGCACCTGACGGCAAGGAATGTAAACGAGCGTATTGAGCGGTACTCGACTCTGATCACAGGCTTATTGGGCACCCATAGCAGTGATAACCCTGTGCAGGCTGTTTTGCTGACTGAAAGCGAAAAGAGAGCAATGCTCAAAGTGCTGGATGGGGACATCTACACGCTCACTGCCAGAAGAAGAAACTACCTTATTCTGCGTCTGGATTCGTTTTTGTCAGATGGCGCCGCAATCTACGATGCGAGCCTGCTGACAATCGAGCATGTGCTACCGCAAACCGTAGATGAAGCCAGCCAGTGGGACATTGACTGGCCTGAACCAAACCAGCGCGAGGCCTGGGTCCATCGGTTGGCAAATCTTGTGCCTCTGAATAAGCGCCGTAACTCTCAGGCCCAGAATTACGATTTTGATCGCAAAAAGAATGCCTATTTCAAAGGCCGTTCAGGTGTTAGTTCCTATACGCTGACGACACAGGTTCTGAATGAACAGGAATGGACGCCTGAAGTTATATTGAATAGACAGACAGAGCTTTTGGAGCTGCTTACCGAGAAGTGGGAATTGACAACATGCTAGTGTTTTACCAAGATCGGAGCTGCAGCCTATGAGAGTTCTGGACCATCTTCTGAAGGCTATACAAGGGGCTGGAGTTTACAACCCAGACATCCAAGTAGCCCCCGCTTGTATTCTCTGGCCAGACCGCGACCACCAGTGGGAAGCAGCCATACCCATTTTACAGGCTGAAATGCCAGAATTGATGGTGTTGGGTGACTACGCACCGGAAAAGCGCACAGGCCCCGCCATCTGGCTGCGCTATGCCATTTCCGGGTTTGCAGAGGACGTTGATTTACCGGAAGGCAAGTCCCCGATTCTGTATCTGCCAGGTGTCAGCCGGCAGGACCTTCGAGCAGTGGAAAGCTGCCCGGATGAACTAAAGCCGTTGGCTGAACTGCAGTACCAGGGTGTTATCTGGTCTCAGATAAACGCCAAAGACTGGACGATTCTGGCCTACCTGAAATCGGACCAAGGAGGCCTGGGATTGGATGTGGCTCAAGACAACGAAAGCCGCCACGCTATGCAACTGGCATTATATCGCTTGTTGGATGAAGAAGTGGGGCTACTCGAAGGTAAGCGCCTCGATAAAGACTATTTCAACACTCTGTTAACCGGTGGCGATCCAATCCGAGATTTGTTGCTGTGGCTGGATCAAGGTGAAGCCTTTCAAGCTGCCCGTGGTGAAAACGAATGGCAGGCCTTTGTTTCGGTGTGTCAGTCGCAGTTGGCATTTAACCCCCAGCAAGACGGCGCTCTAACTGGTTGTACCAAACTGGCGAACCATGAAGGGCCGTGGCAGGCGGTCTGGGATCGCTTCCGTGAAGCGCCGAACCGTTACCCCCACATACCGGACCAAATCCGTAAGTGTCAGCCGCCTACGTTCGATTTGTTCGCCAACGAGGCGGTAGCCGGTGGCTGGCCCCAGTGGAATCAGAGCCAAGAGGAGCATCTGCGGCAGGATTTGCTGGCACTAAGCAGCGTGCCAGCCCATAAAGCCAGAGCGCAGTTGAAAGAACTAGAACAAATACATGGCGGCCGGCGTTCGCTGGTATGGGCAGAACTGGGCGAAGCGCCCCTGACGTTGACGTTAGAACATTTGGCCGCAATGGCAGACCATGCTCAAACGACGCTGGCAGCCGGTACCGTGACAGACCTTGCCAACGGGTATGCAAGTACAGGCTGGAAAGTGGATGACAGCGTGATGCGTGCGCTGGCTAATGTGAATAGCTCAGAGGATTTCACAGCAGTAACCACAGCAATCCGATCTGTTTATCTGCCCTGGATGGAAGACTCGGCACGTTACCTACAAAAACACGTAGATGGCGCCAGCTATCCGGGAGGCTCTTGCAAGAGTGCACCACCGTTTCCAGCAATCCAGGGTGACTGTGTGCTCTTTGTGGATGGCTTGCGGTTTGATACTGGCAAGCGCCTGGCCGAACGATTAAGCGTGGCTGGCCTGGAGATGGCGGAAACTGTGGTGTGGACAGCGCTACCAAGCGTGACCGCCACCGGCAAGGTGGCGGTTTCTCCAGTACGGGACAAAATCAAAGGCGACGATAGCAGTGGTGATTTTGAACCAGCTGTGGCCGCTACGGGCCAGTCTCTGAAGGGTGGCTATCATCACAAGAAGCTCCTTAAAGACGCTGACTGGCGGGTACTGGACCGAACGGACAATGGCGATGGCCAGGGCTACGCCTGGTGTGAGTTCGGCGACATCGACCATGAAGGCCACGACCGAGGCTGGAAGCTGGCTAAACAACTGAACAGCCTGCTTCAGGACGTTCAAACCCGAATTGCCGAGTTACTGGCCGCAGGCTGGAAGCGTGTTCGAGTGGTAACAGACCATGGTTGGCTGTTGTTGCCCGGGGGCTTACCAAAAACAGAATTACCCAGCGTGCTTGCAGATAGCCGGTGGGGCCGTTGTGCTGCCCTCAAACCTGGTGCGGAAACACAAGAGCGCTTGTTCCCCTGGTACTGGAACCCTAGCCACTATTTCGCCCTTGCTGATGGCGTGAGTTGTTATAAAAAGGGTGAGGAATACGCCCATGGAGGCCTAAGCCTGCAGGAGTGCCTGACCTTACAATTGTTAGTGACCGGCGGCGCAGCATCCCAGGCGGCCATTGAATTTACAGATGTGGTTTGGAAAGGCCTTCGTTGCACCGTGGCTGTGGAAGGCCAGTTCAAAGGACTGAAACTGGATGTGCGTACCCGTGCCGGGGAGGCCGCCAGCAGCGTGGTGCTGAGCGCGAAAACCCTGAAGGAAAGCGGCAGCGCATCAGTTGTGGTGGAAAATGAAGATCTAGAGGGCAAAAACGCCGTGGTGGTGTTATTGGATAATAGCGGGGCTCTGGTAGCTCAAACCGACACAAGGATTGGTGGAGGAGGTGTGTGATGGAATTGGATGATATCGACAACAAAGCGGTAGCCGCTCTTGATGGTTATTTAGTGCGCAAAGACCTGGTGCGAACGTTTAGCCGTCAGTTTCCGGTGCCGACCTATGTGGTGGAGTTTCTGCTGGGGCGTTACTGCGCGAGTACCGACCAGGAAGAGATCGATGAAGGCCTGGAGATTGTTCAGCGGCAACTCAAGTCTCGCACAGTAAGGGCGGGTGAAGAGGAGCTGTTCAAAGCCCGCGCTAGAGAGAATGGTGAGGTTAAGATTATCGACCTGATCACCGCTCGCTTGGATGCCAAAACCGACAGTTATATTGCGACATTGCCAAGCCTGCGCCTGACCGACGTTCGTATTTCGCCGGAGCTGGCAAATGAGCATGAGCGCATGCTGACCGGCGGTTTCTACGCTGAACTAACCCTCAACTACGACGCCGCTATTGCCCAGGAAAATAAGGGCCGACCTTTTGGACTAGAGTCTTTGCGGGAGATTCAGCTTT
>Ga0307976_1000868_pt1 | contig 15504 bp, 18 predicted proteins | sample OrgLakmetagen919_FD_201836 | JGI IMG/M metagenome (GOLD analysis project Ga0307976, IMG submission 201836) | Saline water microbial communities from Organic Lake, Antarctica - #919 | ecosystem: Environmental > Aquatic > Non-marine Saline and Alkaline > Saline | place: Antarctica: Organic Lake... | reverse complement strand
GGCCAGCGGTGCTGGTAAAGGGCTTCCTGGCACTGTGCTTCTGTGCCGTATTGCTTGAGAAAAGCCGGCAACGACAGGCCGGGCTGGAACTGGATTGGGTTACGTGCCATGAGATTGCCTCCTGTACTGTATATAACATCAGTATATGCCAAAATGGCGGCAGCGTGGCTGATTAACGTGAGTAATCAGGTAAAGTATTGACCAATTCAGTTCTGATTTTGCGGCCACGTTCGTGCCTGGATTCTCCGTTGTGCCTTTCGCCGAGCGAGACATATTGCCGACCTTCAAATCCTCAATCACGATCATTGCGGTAGGCTCGACTGTCGATACCGTGACCGTCATATACGGCTGGCAATCAACAGTCTGCCTCCGAACGCAGCATGCGCCTTTCAGCGCACTACGCTCTCCAGATAAATAAACGTGCTACGCCGCTGCCAGTGCATAATCGGCGAGATCGCTTAGGGATAGGCCGTCATATTTGCCCGTATGTATAAGGTGGTGACACTCTTTGCATACTGGCATTTGCTTCCTATTCAATGCTGACATAACTCTGTCGAAACCTTTAACTTTTGCACCCATCTTGCGAATGTGTCTGAGGTGGTGCATGACCACGCCATCGGTTTCTAAGCATATCGCGCAGTGGCGTCCTAGCTTACTTTTGCTGCGCCAGCGCATTTTCCAGAGTGCCTGCGGCTATGCCGATGGCAACGATGCCAACAGCCTGCGCCACGATCCGGCCTTCAAGCTGGCGCTCGGGCGTGCAACTCTTGATGCGGACACCGCTTTGGCGTCCGCTCCTACCTTCTCTCGTCTGGAGAACGGGCTCTCTCGCAAGGACATCTATCGCCTGGCCCAAGCCTTCGTCGACGCTTTCATCGCCAGCTATGCCAGCCCGCCACCGGTGATGGTGCTGGACATGGATCATTCCGAAGACCGCACCCACGGGCGACAGGAGCTGGCTTTCTACAATCGCCACTAGGCAGCCACTATTATCTACCCCTGTTCCTCTTTGAGGGCCTGTCGGGCAAACTCATTACCGCTGTCTTGCGCCCCGGCAAGCGACCCACCGGACGCGAGAACGCCGCCATCATCGGGCGGGTAGTGCAGTACAAGGACAGGATCAAATTGCACCCTAAAAACGACGATCTGGCACTGCCCAGAGGCTTTCGCTCGCCTGAAATCCACAAATTCGCCGTTTGATCTGAGAAACTGGCCCCGCAACGCCGTAGTCACGTCTATGCACGTCCCATTTTCCAGCCATGGTCGAGTCATTAGGCTGAAAAATAGTCAGACAATGCCATGCGCAGAGAGCGAGAGGGTGGTTTATGAAACATTCCGGCTAGGAGTCTGCGCGGTAGAAACGTTGTTATGACATAATAGGCACATCTTCTTCAACCACGGAATAGACGTGATGGGAGCGAGTTTTCGACCTTATTCGCCAGATCAGGCGTTGTTGCGGCCTCCTAGTCTTAACGAATGGCTGGCCGAAGGCCATCTGACCTACTTCATTAGTGACGTTGCCGAAGAACTGGACTTAAGCGCCTTTTACGCTCGCTACGAAGGAGACGGGCGCCGCAAGCCGCCTTTCGATCCGCGCATGATGCTGAAAGTCCTGATCTATGCTTGCGCAAACGGTGTTTTTTCAGGTAATCCGGACGATAAAGCTCAGAGCAATTTTACCGATCCCGAAAGCCGCATCATGAAAACCAGCACCGGGTTCGAGCAATGTTACAACGGCCAGTTGGCTGTCGATGGCGAGTTCCAGATCATCGTCGCCAACGACAATGGGCAACTGATGGCCGTGTTAACAGAAGTTGACGCGATACTGCAAGCTCAACCTGAACGCTGTCTGGCGGATGCCGGTTACCGCAGGGAGAGCGATTTTCAGGCCTTGGAGGCGCAAGGGATCGATGGCTATATTTCCTTGCGGCGAGAACGCAAAACAATCGACAAAATCGACCGGAACCGGTATCCCGCGACAGCCCGCATGGCGCAGAAACTCTCAACACCGGATGGTAAGGCCTGCTACTCACAGCGTAAGCACCTTGTTGAAGCGGTGAGCGGTTAGATCAAGAACATTCTGGGGTTCCAGCGCTTCGAGCGCCCGGTGTCGCCAGAGCTATCAATTAGGAGCACTCCATTGACCACCTTTTAAAAGGAAGGGAATCATTGCAGGCCATAGCCCGAAATCAGGCGACCTGAAACGGCGGGATGGAGTTGGAAAACCGTCCCAAAAACTTCTACCGCGCAGACTCCTAGACGGCACCAAGGGGGTCTACCACATCTGGCTTCTACGGTTGTTGAACTCAGAACCCACATTCAGTAGACACTAAGAGCTTCAACCACCAATCTCAATCTCAATCTTCAACTACGATCGGGACAGCGCTCGAAATCGCATCTCGGATAAGAAGAAGAAGATCATCATGAACAATCGGTTTCGTAGCAAAAGCGGCAAAGAGTCCTGAACTCAAAACCTCACTAACGACCGCATCATCGTCATAGAAATAGCCGGAGACAAGAATCAACGGCGATTGACAGGGTGTTTCAATCCGAATTCGTTGTGCCAGATTAATCCCGTCAATGTCGGGGAGTTTGGCATCCACCAAGACGATGCAAAACTTCGAGGCCTTCAGACTCTTTAGCGCCTCAACACCGGATGATGCGATCGCGACCGTGAATCCATTGCTTTCCAAGAGGTGCCGCAGGGACCAACGCACACCGGGCTCGTCATCGATGATCAATACGCTGTGACACGGCGCTGGGGCCTGTCGCAATGGAGCCGGGTCTCTACTCATCATTGAGCCCGCGCTACCTTGCCGGCAGATCAATCGTGAAGATACTTCCCTTCCCGATCTCGCTATCCACATCGATGAGGCCCTCGTGCTGGCTAATGATAGTGTGACAGATCGACAGTCCCAGCCCGGTTCCACTGCCAGCGGCTTTGGTGGTGAAGAAGGGGTCAAATATTTTAGCCCTAATGGCCGCGGCAATGCCACAACCTGTGTCGCGAACAACAATAACTGCCCGTCCACCCTCATGGCGGATGGCAATCTTGAGCTCACCCCCTTCGGGCATGGCGGCATAGGCGTTAAAAATCAGATTCATTAGCACCTGCTGGAGCTGGTTCCAGTTGCCGTTGATGAGAACGCTTACTGCAGGATAGTTCTCCGTCACAGTGACCTTTTGCAGCGCCCCCTGATTGCTAAGGATACGGGCGGTCTCGCGTACGACGGGCACGAGGTCGATGATCTTCATGTTGCCGGCCTCCGACGGCCTGGAAAAGCGCAGAAGGTTTTCAATAATGCCGGACGCCCGCTCTATGCCGGCGAGAATCTTTTGCACGCATTCTGCGTGGAATGCGGGGTCCGGGGCACCCTCATTCAGAAATTGTGCGGCCGAATAGCTGACGGACAGAGGATTGCGCAGTTCATGCGCGATTCCTCCGGCCATGACCCCCAGCGCGGCCAGTTTCACGTTCTGAGCTAGTTGCGCTTCGAACGCATGCCGCTCAGTCAGATCACGGCCGACTGCCACCAGAGCGCTCACTTTCCCGGATTCGTCGCGCATGTAAGAGAATGCCCACGCCACCGGAATCAGTGCCCCTGAACTAGCGACGAGACGCAACTCCCTCGGGCGTACCGATTTCCCTCGAGCCAGCTGCTGAATCATTGACTTCATGTTTTCCTGATCATCGTGTTCGCACAGATTGCACATAGCGCGACCCTGCACGTCTCCGGATGAAAAGCCGGTGACTCGCTCCGCAGCGGGGTTCCAGGTGACGATGCAGCCTTCGGCATCGGTAGACACCAGGAGATCGTTGGCGTATTCGACCACGTTCGCCAGACGCATTTGAACCAGATGAGCCTGCTCCACCAGGCGCACCTTTTCTGTAATATCGTCCATCAGGATCATGGCGCACTCAACCCGACCTTCGGCCTTGACGGGAACCACCGTGTAGTAGTAGATGCGGGTTGGAATTCCCGGAGCGCGATAGGTAATCTGCTCTCCACGCAACAACTCGCCTTGCTCAAACACTCGCCGAACTTTGGCTTCTATTTTAGTGAATTCCAGAATGGGCGTCGGGAAGACATCGTTCATGGATGCGCCTATCGTCGAACGCTCGTTGCGGCGGCCCTTCTCGAGGAAATTTCGGTTCGCCGAAATGACCCGCAGCGACCGGTCCACCAGCAGCACTGAGGACGGGATACTCTCAAGCAGCATGTCGTAGAGTTGTTCTTGCCATTTTTCCGGTGACGATAAAATATTCGAACTCACGCGTCTAGCCATCGCTCATTCCTCCGCCTTGCATAGCCTGCATGTCGATAGGGGTCTTCACTGAAGATTAGCTTTCTGCCCGCAGGTCAGGGCAAAAATTATAGGGCGGCCACGGGCCTTTCAGTTCCAGTGTCAAGCCGTCCTCGCGCCCGGCTTCCTGCAACGCAGAGAGCGCCGCACGAAAGGCGGGCAGGGCCGGATCGGCCACCAGGAAACCACCGTTGAAAACCATGCATTCCGGGCGCCCGGACGCCTCGCTGGAAAGAAGCCGCAATTCAGCGGTTTCCACGGCATGGGCCTGAAGCGCATCGCTCATATTGCGGGCTTGATCGGCCACCCACACCCGTAATGCCGCATCGAGCATGACATCGATCTGTTTCTGCTGCAGATACCGAGCCCCAGGTGCTGAAGACAGTGCCGCGAACCGGGCCTGGATGGCGGGGTTCTCTGCCCTCACGCTAGATCGAGCGCGCTCCTCGTCCAGATAAGCCTTGATGCTCCATTCCGATTCTCCACGCAGCTTTTCAAGAAACGCGGCAATACGCTCCCGATGCTGGGTCAGGAGTCGGGTCAAGCTCTCCGCCGAGTCAAAGATCGTGCCGAATTTAACCGGCAGAACTGATGAGACGGCCATGATTTTTTCCACGAGCGCGGCATGACGATAGGCCCGTGGCCCCACCCATTCCATGGACTGAAGGTTCTGCTCATTAAATTCACCGGCATCGATTTCTCCGATCACGGCTACGATGCCGTCTCGTTCCAGCGTCAACAGGGGAAAGTGTTCATCAATTCCTGCACCTTCCTGTTGAGACAGTTGTTTCACCATAGCGACACAAGCCGGGCCGGCCAGACAATATAGATAGATCGAGTTCATCGATTGATACCTGTTAGGGCGGCTTCAAAATGCCGCTGCTGGAGAACCACTGCACCCTCAATCTTGCGAGTGCTTTGCACCCGTTCCCGGACGGCATTGAGCGCCGCGTTCTGACAAATCGCGGCCAGGTCGGCGCCCGAAAGCCCCTCGGTCCGGGGAATTAGTTCTTCGATGGAAAGGCCCTTGGCCAAGCGCTTTTTGCGCGTGTGCACCTTTAAGACGGCAAGGCGTTCCCGTGCGTCTGGGGGTGGGAGTGTCACCTTCACGTCGAAGCGCCCCGGACGCAACAGAGCCGGATCAATCATGTCTGGGCGATTCGTTGCAGCCAGGATCAGCACACCGGTCAGCTTCTCGATCCCGTCCAGTTCCGCCAGGAATTGACCCACCACCCGTTCACTGACATGAGACTCCGAAGAGCCGCCACCCCGTTGTGGCACCAAGGCATCAATCTCGTCAAAGAACACCAGACAGGGCGCTGCCTGCTTAGCCTTGCGGAACACCTCGCGCACCGCCGATTCCGACTCGCCGACGTATTTCGATAGTAATGCAGACCCCTTGACGCTAATAAAATTCATCTCGGACATACTGGCCGCTGCCTGGGCGAGTAGTGTCTTGCCGCAACCTGGAGGCCCGACCAGGAGAATCCCTTTAGGCGGCTTCACATCGGCCGCTTCCAACAGCTCTCGATATTTCTGCGGCCACTCGATGGCTTCCTGTAGCAGCGTCTTTACCTCCTCCAAGCCTCCGACGTCGTCCCACGTCGTCGTTGGCACCTCGACGAACACCTCGCGCAGCGCCGAGGGCTCCACCTCACGCAGTGCGGCCAGGAAATCTTCCCTTGAAACTTCCAATTGCATCAGCGTGTCGTAGGGGAGAGCGGACTGTGCGAGGTCGATGTCCGGCAGAATCCGCCGCAGGCAGGTCATGGCCGCCTCCCGGCAGAGTGCCTCGATATCAGCGCCCACGAATCCGTGTGTGATGCGGGCCAGATCGCTCAGGTCGCTGCCCTTCGCCAAAGGCATGCCGCGGCTGTGGATCTCCAGAATCTGCAAGCGTCCATGACGGTCCGGAACCGGCAGCACGATCTCCCGGTCAAAGCGGCCAGGACGGCGCAGTGCCGGATCAAGCAAGTTCGGCAGGTTGGTGGCGGCAATGACTATCACCTTGCCCCGGCTCTTCAACCCATCCATCAGCGTCAGCAGTTGCGCGACGACCCTGCGCTCGACCTGCTTTTCTCCGCCCAGCTCCTCGCGCTTGGGCGCGATGGCCTCGATCTCGTCGATAAAAATGATGCTGGGGGCGTGACGCTCGGCCTCCTCAAACACCGATCGAAGCTTGGCTTCCGACTCGCCATAGAACTTGCCAATGATTTCCGGCCCGCTGAGAGAGATAAAGTGAGCATCCGTCTCGTTGGCCACCGCACGTGCGACCAAGGTCTTGCCGGTTCCGGGTGAACCGTGCAGCAGCACTCCCTTGGGCGCTTCAATGCCCAGCTTCTCGAAAATCTGCGGGTGACGCAGCGGCAACTCGATCATCTCGCGGATCTTCTGAACGACGATGCTCAGCCCGCCGATATCTTCGTAGGAGACGGTGGGCCGCCCCGCTTTGCGGTTTTCCTGCCCCACTGGGGCCACATCAACCGTCAAAAGGGTGGTCGGTGCAATCAGCACCGGCCCCTTCGGTGTCGTCTCACGGACGATAAATTCAGTGTGCCGACTGCCAAACAAAGTGGCACGGATTCGATCGCCCTGAATCACCGGAAGGCCATCCAGAAGGCTCCCGATATACTTCATATCACGCTCGCCTGGCACCACATCGGTGGGCGAAAGAACCAGCTTCTGCGCCGGCTGCGTAGCCACTTTGCGCACCGTCACGATCTCATCGAGCGCCACTCCGGCATTGACCCGAGAGAGGCCATCGAGCTGCACCTTGGCCCCGTTCCTGGACTCCTTGTACGCGGGCATCAGCTTGCAGACACTGCTGCGTTTCCCGGAAACTTCGATGATGTCGCCGATCTTGGCCCCTAGCACCTCGATATCGGCCGGATCCATCCTGGCTAGCGCCCGACCAGCGTCCTTGCCGAGGGCTTCACTGACTTTAAGCCGCAGCGCGCCTTCGGCCGGCTTCTTCGTCTCACGGGTTTTTTTCTGCATCGAACTCTCCGGTTTTCGCCACGCGGTCATCCCCTCATTTCACAAGACGAGAGGACCAAGGGGTGCGTACTTATTTAATGAGCCGTATTTCTACGATTCCGCCGTGGCAGGTAAAGCTCATCTTGTCCGCTGAGAAGCTGACCGGCAAGAGCATTTCCTTGCGGTATTTTTTCTCACCCCGCTCGGCTGCCAGCGTCAGGATATCGTCGTGGAGTTCCAGTCGCACATCTTCCTCCGTGACGCCCGGCACTTCAGCGACGATCAGGATATGCGTTGGCTCATCGAACAGATCGGTCATGGGCTCCCGAATTTCCCGGACTTCCACGACGCCGCTGCGCTCGTCCTTTCGAATGTTGCCAAAGGGTTCGACTTTGACTCCTTGTTCGCCCAAGCCGGTCTTGAACGAAAACCCGTACACGCCCTGCAGACGTTTGTCCGGCCCCAGATCGAACTTGCCGCTCTTGCTCGTGACGCCGCCGGTTTTGTCCGCCTCGTCAGCCAGTTTTCCAAGCTGGTCAATGAGCCCGCCGAGCCCGCCTAAAAATCCGTCTAAGCCAGACTCTTCAGGCTTTGACGCTGCCGGCCCTGCAAACAGACCCCCAAGCCGGCGCCGGATCTCTTCCAGGCGCTGTTTGCCTTCGGAAAACTGCCCTGATTTGTCCTTGTTTGCCATGTGTTTCTCCTAAGTTTATTGGCGCTTCGTCCTTGAAGCCGTTCAGCTCGGTGCGGCCGGTTGGCGGGCAAGGTCTTGCTCCAAATGGGCGATTCGCGCTCGAAGCGTATCGAGTTCCTGATTGTCATCTTGTTGCTTCGCCCCCGAATTGAGATAGGGATTGGTCATCCACCAATCAATGCCCATCTCTTGGGCCTTGTCCACGGAACAAATCAAAAGGCGGATCTGAATCGTCAGCAATTCGATATCCACCAGGTTGATCTTGATATCGCCGGCGATCACCACGCCCTTGTCCAGAATACGCTCCAGAACATCGGCAAGAGTGGACGAATCTGTGGAGTGCGTCATTGAGTTTTCGTTCTTATTCATCATGTTTGTCCTAAAGTAATTTCCCCAACGGACCGAGATCAAGGTTCAGTTCGGCATCGGTCAACCCGAAATCTTTTTTCAGCCGTTCCATTTCCTCATCTAATCTTAAAAAGGTCAGGCCTAGGCGCTCGATTTCTTCCTCCGAAAGCGTGCCACCCTCTATGCGCCGGAGCGACTGCTTTTCCAGCAATTGCCGGATCAACTCAACCAACGTCAGAACAAGTTGCCCGAGTCCTTTGCGCATATTTTCCGGATCTAGCGCTATACGCGGCGACGGCGAAGGGCTTTCGGGTTCTGTCATGCTTGTTCTTCCAGTGCCCGCTTCAGCTTCGCTTCATTAGCGGTTTCTACCGAAGTCAGCGTGAGGTTCATGCCCAGATAGATCAAATCGATATCGGCCACTGAAATAACGATTTCGCCGACCACCACCACGCCTGTGTTCAAAACCCGGTCCAGGGTTTCGCACAAAGACATGCTGTCTGAATAGTTAACAGGTTTATTCATCGTCGCAGAACTCCTTCAAATTACAACAGACGCTCATAGACAGCACGCGCCACATGCCTGGCGCCGTCCCGCTCATACGCGTCCGCCTGATCTAGCAGGCTCACACACGCGCCCTCCGCTTGCGCCGTGCCGGGGTGGTTTTCCAGCACATTCCAGTACAGCTCCATCGCCTGCCGCAGATTGCCTTCACTGCGGTAGCGGTGCGCCATGCCCAACAGACGATCGAGTACCCTGCCGTTCACAGACGGATCCCCCGCGGCTTCTCCCGCGCCACCGGTTGGTGCAACCGCTGGTTTCGTCGTGCCCAATACTGTTTCTGTTTGCATACAGTGCTCCTTTTTCCGTGATGTTCTACGAGATTTTGATCGTGTGGGCTTAGTTCAAGCCGTCATAAAGTGAGCGCCCCAAGCTGCCCAGTCGCTCCCGCTCAACTGATTCTTGCCAGTATACAACGGTGAGACTTTGCTCTCGAAATGTCTCCTGATACCGCTCCAACAGAAGCAGCTCCCCGCGCCGCAGCGCGGAACAGGTCGAACAGGAAGACTCCGGCGTGACCATATTCACGAACAACACCGGAGCTGAGGCCCGCAGTCGCTCACAAGCAGCCACCAGGTCCCCGGTTTCTTCATACGCCATCTCGGTGGGAATCGTCACCGCCATCAGCGACGCCCGTTCCGGATCGGTCAGAACGCGCCGGAACTGTTTTACCTTCTTGGAGAGATCCACCATGGCCTGCGTAACTTTCGGCAGCCGAAACACCTGCCGGTACTTGAGGAGTATGCTGAAAAAAGTCTTCAACCAGGCCTCGATCAGCTCTGGCATCTCCAGGAAGCGCAGAAGATGACCCGTTGGAGCGGTATCCAGAATGAACAGGTCATAGCGTCCCTGGTCCATCAGTTCCACGATCCTCGTGATCGCAAGCATCTCATCCAGACCCGGTGGGGCGGTGTCCATGAGGCGCTCTATCACTTCCTGATCGAATTCAACATGGATATGAGCCTGCGCCGACAGGCGCTCAAAGACCCCCGCCACTTCATCGGCATAGAGTTGTTTTAATCGTGCGTGTTCAGCTTCTGGATCGAGCTCTATCGCGCTCAGCCCGCGGCTAATCCGCACTTCATCAGGTCCGATCTGCCGGTTCAGGCAGGTGGACAGTGAATGTGCCGGATCGATGGAAACAAGCAGAATTTCCTTGTCTTGCCACTCTTCAGCCAGCCGCAGCGCCGAAGCGCATGCCAGGGTTGTTTTCCCCACCCCGCCCTTGCCCGCAAAAAAAAGCAGCTTCATAAAGGAGGAGGGAAGGCAAGCCGGATTTTTCACCGCGGCAAAAGACTCAAGAGCAGGCGCAGGGACAGGCGCGCTCGCAGGAGCAAGCTGCTTCCATGCGTCCAGCGGCCGCAACTGCTCCCACAGGGATATCAGTCGCTCCGTGCCCCGCGTTTCTTCAAGCACCAATGGCAATCCCCATGGCTCATGGCCGGGAAAGATTCGCTGACTATCCGCGATCAGCGCTGTTTGTGTCGCCACCCGCGCCGAGCAAAGCGGGCATTCAGGCTGAGAATGGAGCAGCCGGTTAACCACCAGCTCGCGCACGGGAATCTGAAGCGAGGCCAGTTCCTCCAGCATCCGGCGCGTGACATGCACGCTGAGCCTCTCGGCCAGCAACACCGGCACGAAGCGGCATTGCGCTGACGACTGAAGCAATGTCCACAGGTAGCGAAGGTCGGATGCCATCTCTTCCAGATAGAGATCTACTGCATCCTTGACGTAACGTTTGCTGAAAAGACTCACCATAAACCGATGCTTGGCTAGCATCGTATCCAGGACTACCAGCCATTTGCGCATCAGTTCGGGAAGCGCCAGCAGCCGAAGCGTGTGGCCAGCCGGCGCCGTATCTACCACGATGCAAGCATAACGATCTTCCTTGACCCATGCCACGATCTCTAGTAAGGCCATCATTTCATCCAGACCCGGCATCGACAAGCCCAACAGTTGAGCGATATCGGCCTCATCAAGAAACGTGCCGCGCAGCGCGATAGTGCGTAGATGATGGTGATGCCGCGCCCGAAACCGCGCCAGACTGCCCTGCGGGTCAATTTCCCGCAGCGTCAGGTTGTGACCCAACGCGCCGCCAGCCAGACAATCACGCAGAGAATGGGCCGGGTCGGTGGACACCAGCAAGTACGAACGTGCGGGATTCTTCGCGGCCAAGTGGAGCGCAGCCGCAGCCGCACAGGTGGTTTTCCCCACCCCGCCCTTCCCGCCAAACAGCAGCAGACGCAAGCCCTCGTCTCCAAGAAAACCCGGCAAGGAACGAGAGGCGCTAATCGTCACGGTTCATTGCCCTCGGATTCATCCATCGCTTCAGTCGCGTCCGGTGCGCCCTCCTCGCGCTCCCAGATTTCATCTAGCCGGTCAAGCAGCACTTTCTCTTCGGCCGCAAACTGCTCATCCGTGAGCTCCCCGGTTTCGAGCTGCATGTAAAGCTCGCTCAGCGCGTGGGTGATGTTATCGGCCTCTCCGTCAATTTCCTGCTGCGCCGATTTGTGGACTTCCTTGAACACCCAAATCAGACTGTTGAACGGCGCGAGCAGAATGTTATCGACGAGAAACATGGCTGCTCTTTATATTAAGCTCGATATGGACGAAATTGTGAGGAGCCCAAGGACCGTTGAAATCGAACGCGAAGTTATTGTCGAATTGACCGGCCGCCGCCAACACGGCGTCTTCAAATGCTTTGAGGTCTTCGCGCTTGACTAGGCAGGCCAGATTCATCACCTCCAGATTATTGCGCGGCGGGTTGGGTTTGATCTCCACGCAGTGGGCACTCAGCACCGGCAGAACAGTTGCCGTATGGGTATCCCGCTCCTCGGCCAACAAACGGTCGAACTGACCTCCCAGATCGATCTTGGTCCCGCGCATGGGTTCTTGCGGACCCCCATACGCGGTATCACGCGCGTCCCTCAGGTCGCGATGTGTGCTGACTATATATTCGTAAATATTCGGCACATCGAAGCGCACGCGCAGCCCCATCTCTACCTTTCCCCTCAGGCTGTCGAGTTGTTCTACGAGGAGCGCGCTATTCTTGGAAAGAAGAAACTCCACCGCCTGATGGCGGTCGGCAATAGTACCAAAAGCCACTGGCAGTATGGTGCTCTCCTGCATTAGCAATTTGATCACGCCATTGTGAGAAGCCAAGTTGGCGCGCTCAGGCCGCACGCGTTTAGCTGCGATGCCACTGACCACTGCTGCAACCGGGCCTTTGGTGATCGTTGTCACGAGCGCGCCATTGATTCCGATATTTCCCCATTTGCCGGCTTGGCTGGCATCGATAATGGCGTACAAGTATCGCCGTGATGTGGACGGGTTAACTTTCTTCATGTCGGAAATTTCCAAAGATTGCATTGCTCAACGCGCTAGGAGTCTGCACGACAGAAGGGCTACGCTTGGAACTTGAGTAAATTTAGCGACACGGTGTCTTCCCGCAATTTGTCCTGATTCGCCCTCTTACCACTCTCGGACCAAGCGTAGCAATAGGTGTCTGCGAAAGCCGCCTCATGCTTAGGATGTCTTTTCGCGCACGATAGACCAAGCCGCGGGGATCGCGTGCCAGCACCACCTGGAATGCCGCCGTCTTCAATGAAGAAGTGACATTGGCGCAAGTTCGAATACAAATACTCATAGCATCTCCTTTTTATGGCGGACTATAGTTTACCCCATCTCACGGTCAACCGTGGTCTATGCCGGCCATCAATAAGACAAGCGCCTGCTCTTCGCCTTGCCCAGCGGCACCGTGTGGGTCTGGAAAGAGTCAGCCTTTGCTACACCTGGCGCATCCATGGAGGGCTTCTCCACAAAGCGGTGGAGTCGTTGTGCCTTGATGTCAATTTCCGCAATCCGCTTGCGGATATCCGCACAGCGCCGCTCCGCGCGCTGCATCTCGGCAGTGAGCCGCAGTGTCTCGACTCCCAGCATGGATAATTCCAACAAAGCCCCATGCGAAGTCCTGCTGCTGCGGGCGTCCCTCAGCCCAGCCATGGTACGAAGATGGGCCACCCCGCGACGTTCGATGCTCATAGCCGTACTCCTATTTACGCGCGTGCACTGCGGGACTGGCACGCTTCTGTTTGGGGACTTGAACTCTTGGGACTGGAACCGTAGCCTCAATGGGCTTGACCGCAACGGTACAGAATCTGTCGATGATCTCATCCAACCGTTCCAAACCCAGCGCCTGACTATCGTGTGTAACCTTGACGCAATCGATATTCATCACGTCATGACACATTTGGCGGAACAGCGGATCTGAAGCGTCAACGACGCTACCTCGCGACGCCACGATGCGCGCCAGCATGACGCAGGCCCGAATCGTCGGAAGCGAGTTGTTGACCCCTATCGTTCGAAACTCGCGGATCATCTCCACGATCGCCTGCGCCTGTATTCGGGGCAGCCCAGATTTCGCTTGGGTGATCGCTATTTCCGTTTCCGCGTCATGGCGATCCAGTTTGATCGTGATCATCCGGTCTAGCAGCGCGTCTTGGGTCTTATGAACCCCGGCGTACTCTTCAGGATTGCTAGTAAAAATAGCGCTGAACTCGGAGTGTACCTGCAGATAACCCTCGCCAAACTGCACGCTGGGCAACACCAGTAGTCGTTCTTCAAGGACTGAAAGCAACACATTGTTGGCCTCGGGACGGGACCGAGTGAACTCGTCATAGATCAGCGTGAACCCATACTTGCACGCCGACGTCAGCCGGTTGTCAACCCATTGCTTGGAGACGTTCTCTTCTTTTTTGATCACCGAGGGGACGTAATTGTCGATCACCTTGGTCGAACGATAACCATTATGTCCACCAACCAGATCAGAACTTCCAAATTCGTCGTCACCTTGGATGAGAATCACTTGGGGTTCCAGTTGGGCAGCCACATGCATCGCCAATGCCGTCTTTCCGGTTCCTGCGGGTCCGCTAAAATGAACCGGATAGCCCGCCCTGATGTAGCTCAGTGCCCGCTGCGTGATATCTTGGATATAATCGGTCTCGACGAAATCCGGCCTCTTGTCCAATGTCAGCAATGTTAAATTTTCAGCTTGTCCCATTACACTTTTTCCTCTTCGCGCGTTGTAGTTGTGATCTCCCCCAGCCCCCGACACTTCAAACAAGGCAAGCCATTTGATTTTTCAGAGGCCTGCCCTGCCTGTGCAGTACGCGCAATCGATTTCAGATGACCGGAAATAATTCAAGCTGCCAGAGGGCTATCAGCCGCCCTTGGAGGGAGCATAGAGCCGCGTCCCGTCATCCTTTCGGGCCTCTCCTTTTTCGATCAACCCCTTCATAATTTTGCCGACTTCAATGGCAGGCAGCGACACCTGCACGCCGATTTGACTGGCGGAAATACCATTCGGGTTTTCTCGTACGACTTGGAGGACTTGGAGGACTTTTTCCTCACCTGACATCTTGGATCCGTCCTTGCTTGGCTGTGATTTTGCTTCGATTTCCGGGTAATCAGCCGCGCGCGCGTCAAAGTCGAACTTTTTCATCACTTTTCCCGCCATTCCAAAACCCCCACCCTCCGCCCTGACGGCCGCTTGGGAGGTCTCACCTGACATGGCAGACCCTCTGCTGTTCCTGCTGTTCCATATCTGAGCGGCAGCTTGCATGTCATCGCGCAACTCAATTTGCGTCTTGTTGAAGCCACGCTTCAATTTGGTGACATCGCCGCGAAGCGTTTCTGTGTCGGCACTTAATGTTTTCCGCAATTGCCCTGCCATCTCGCCATGCGTTTGCTTGAACCCGCCGAGCATAACGTCAGCCCCGTTTCGAATCGAAAGCGCGAAGTTCTCGAGGTCTTGAGAAAGCTTTTGTGACATGTTTTGACGTGACACGCTGAACTCGCCCATCAGCCTGTCATTCCCTTTGACGCGCGCTTGGTTATCTTTGGTAAATTGCTTCTGTTGGGCCCTGGCCATGGCAGCATGTTCCATGGAACTACCGGCCCGCAAGGATGCTACAGAAATTGAAATTTGATTGGTCGCTTGTGAGAGCCCGCGCCGCAGATCGCGCCCCATGCGGCCCTGGTCCTCGCGATGCCCCCGGCGCATCGAATCGACCTGATGTGCCCGTGCGCTGCATCCGGCAGCAAGGCTGGACTTCTGTTGGTGCGACATGCTCGCTTGCGCATGGCCAAATTCGGACAGCATACTCTTCACGGTCAGAATGCTGTCTCGCCTTGAGGCAACGACAGATTCCGTCAGTGACGCCATTTGTTCTGTGAACTTACCCATAGAACACCTCTATCGTATTCAGATTTTAATGCCCGTAAATTACCCGGCCGGGAAAGAGATTGAGTTTCTCTCCCGGCCAGGCAACTGTCTGGGTACTACCTTACGCCGGCGATGCTGCACTGGCTGTGAGGCCAATAGCTTCCGCATACTTGAGGTAAGTTTCGACCGACGCAATCACTACGCGCAGCTCAATCGACACTAGTTCGATGCCGACCAAAGATACTTTGACCCAGGCGTCAATGACAATACCTTTGAGGTAATTGCAAAACTCTGGAAACGAGTGGGTTTAATAGCTAAACAACGCTAAAGAAAGAAGAATATCTGGCCCTCATTTGTTAAAATGAGCAGCGACAAAACAGCAAAAAAACCCACCACT
>Ga0307976_1000867_pt1 | contig 15508 bp, 16 predicted proteins | sample OrgLakmetagen919_FD_201836 | JGI IMG/M metagenome (GOLD analysis project Ga0307976, IMG submission 201836) | Saline water microbial communities from Organic Lake, Antarctica - #919 | ecosystem: Environmental > Aquatic > Non-marine Saline and Alkaline > Saline | place: Antarctica: Organic Lake... | reverse complement strand
CACGCTCGAACTGCGCGACGTGCGGTTGCTTGCCATAGAAGCCGCAGGACTCGTCGAAGACTTTCTGAAAAACGGACAACAAGGCATCGACGTCAGTTTTCGAGATTACGTCGGCTTTCTGGTCGATGTTGAACAGGATGGATTTCGACGGAACGGAGACGGCCTTGTCCAGCGCCCCCTTCAACATCGGGTCGTCTTTCAGTTCCGGTTTTTCGGCGAAGATGTCACGCGCCGATGCGCCGCCGACCTCGCGGTTCTCCAGCAGAAGGGCGAGCATTTTCAACAGGTGCGACTTACCTGAACCGAAGAAACCAGAGATCCACACCCCGTTCGATGTTTTGTAGTTGTTGTAAGCCTCGAGAAATCGTTCCAGCTTCTGGCCGATTTCGCCGGTGATCACATATTCGTCGACTTCGACGCGAAGGCTTGCCTCGTCATCCGCCTTGATGACGCCGTCGATGGCACGGTCGACCGGTTTCTCGAAAATGTCTTTGAGCAACTGGGACATGGGTCAGACCTCGTAATTCAAGATATTAAAGGCGCGGTAATACTTATCGTCGTGCAACTGGCCAAAAAGGTCCAGTGACGCGCCCGTCGCCAAGGCATGGGTATAGCTGCCCGGAAAGAAGAGCACGGTCGGTGCCACCTTCGCGGTGCTCTGGAGGTTGTTCAGGACGTTGTGGGACCGGATGAACGGGTAAACCTCGCCGACGCCGGACAGGAAGATCACGTCATGCGGCTCTGCCTCGATGGCGGCGCCGATCCGGGGCACAATGTGGGTCGCCGGGTCGAGCACGCCTTGGAGGAGGTCCTTGATCTCGGATTTCTCACTGTCGGCCTCGATTTCGAGGATCTGATCAAGAATGCGGCGTTCCTCGAGGATCTCCAGGGAGATGTCGTAGAGGCTGAGGTCAAGCACGCGCACTCCGGAATGGCCGACGCGGGAGACGAGGTCCTTGCGGTCCTCGATCATGGTCAGGCCTTCAGAGGCCGGGAAAGGGCATATGAAGAAAGGTACTTCGTTGCCGAGCCCCTGCTTCGTCAGAAACCGCTCACTCGTGATGACCCGATGGAGGTGTTCGGCGCGCTCCTTGCGATTCAATTCAGGCTTCAACTGTTACGCTCCGTCAACGGAATCCCGGGAAAATAGGCCAGCTCGCCCGGGGTGTTTTCTGCCAGAAGAACTTTCAAACGCGGCGAAAGAATGGCTGTTTGAATACGGCGATCCCTGGAAAGGATTTCGGCTTCACGCATGATCCGGAATAGAACTTGCCGCAACTTCTTTCTTGTCGAGGCGCTGAGCTTGGCCAGCTCGTCGTTCCATTCTGCCTTGGCGTCAAAGAGGACGTCGAACGCCTCCAAGGGCAGGTCAAACTGATAGGAAAGGTATCTTTCTCGGATCACCTCCACTGCGAATTCCCCAACGAAGCGGTAAGCGCGACACGCGGCAAGCCAGAGCAGCGCCTGTTGGTCCGTGCGATCTGCCTCGCGTAGCATGAAGCGGCGTTCCTCGGCGTTAAGTTGCCTCAGCCTGTTCGATATCTCGCGCAGGGTGCGCCGGTTGGAAGCAATTTTCGGGAGTGACGTTGCGCCCTCGTCCAAGGCGCGATGTATTGTTTGTTCCCAAGGCTCGCCTTCAACATGAAGCCCGGCCACAACCAGGCTTTCGTTCAGAAAGAGACCGCCCACGCCAAACGACATCCGATATTTATGCTGCCGCACGGCGCTCACGTGGCTCTCCTTGGGAGTGCAGAACGTATCTCTGGCCCGTTGGCGAGGATAATGTGCTGATCTTGGGGGCGACGCACGTCGGGACCCGTGTCGAGCCCGAGGCGCTTCAGGGTATAGAAAAGTAGGGACTTCCGAACGGGAATTTCCGCTACACCACCACTCATGCCGTAGTCCAATTCGATGACGCGCCGCTGGTTCTCTGACAGACCGGGATGCGCCGCGATTTCAAGTGTCACAGTTTCCGACCAGTCTTTGTCTGCACCGGGATCGACATCGGACGGGACACCAAGGGAGCTGGCCAAGATACGTCCCAACACGAAATCCTTGAAGATACCATCTCGCAGACACCAAGCCCTCGCGTGCCAACGGAATCCGTCATGCGCCAGGCCATGTGGTGCGATCTCGCGTTTCGTCGGCTCTGGAGATGACATCGATTGATAGCTGACAGCGAGGCGGCGGTGCTGTGTGCAGGCCATAAGAACATTGCGCACGGTAGACGGGTTCAGGCCACGCATTGGGGTCGCAGGGGCAAGAATGTCAGGAAGATCGACCACCCAATCCGACTTCGGCACTGCGGCCCCCCTCGCGATCGCGGCGAGATCGGCAAGATATTCCCCAGGATCGATCGACAGGTAGTGCGCCTCGAAAGCCTGCCCCATGACGTAGGTCCGAGCACTCTTGTCGTAGTGTAGGTGATCCGGATGGTCGGTGATATACCCGTTCAGGTCCTTGGAAGCTTGGGCACGACTGATCTCCATGACGTCCATCAGATCGGCCAGCCCGATCAAGCCATGCCAATAGATGCGATGCTCGATGAAGGCGCGCCGGTCGCGCTGCCACCGTGTCATCTGATGTGAGCCGTGCGAGTTCATATGTCATGGGTAGGCTGAAAGAAAAGAACGGTCTATAAAAAAGAACCATCTACTGGTGTTCCGATGAAGGAACTCGTCGGGTTGAAGCGAAGGGTCCTCAGAGGACGGGCGTAGTAGCATTCCCAGGAGCTCGCCGGCTGCGAGCCCGCCTATCCCGCCGCCGGGGATCGATGGCCACACGGCGAGGAGACCTTTGATCGCAAGGTCGGAGTGTGCTTCGAAAACGGGGAGGACATCGCCGCCCGCGTCATTGCGGCCGGGCTCGGGCGGGATTGCCCGGCATTCAGCGGAGGGCGCTACGCCCAGCTCGAGACCGCCACGGTGGAGGCGCTCGGAGACTTGCCGGGATATTGCTGACTATTGCAAATACTATAATTATTGTTGTGTGGTAACCTCATCGTCCTTTCGGCATGGACCGGATCGACCGACTCGTGTCGGTCCTGCTTCTCACCCGTACGCATGGCTTCAGCCGTCTGAGCCCCTGAATAGTCGATCCCGATCGTCCGGCGAAAAATTCGCCCTTCACCCGTCATTCAAAGCTCGCCCGAAAACTTGTGGCGGTCAGCGAGACATGTGCGTCGAGCGGGGGGCGCAGTTCAAACGCCTTGGGGTTCCGAGCAAAGTCGTGGAGGCGGAAGAGATGCCAATGTTCGCGCCGTTCTTCTGCCACCTCCAACTCGTTGCGCGAGATATGGAAGGGCGTGCGTTCCCATCCGTTGGTTGTTTTCACCTCGATCAGTCGATTCTGCCCGTCCGGTGTGAAGCTGGCGATGTCGTAGCCCAGACCGTCGCCATCCTCCTTCGATGCCCATCGGACGCGTCGGGCGAGGTCGGCTCGGTCGTGTGAGTGCATCCGACAGCGCCAGCCAAGGGTCACCTATGCCTTTTCAGGCAGATGAGGAGAATGCTGAGCAAGCGCATCCTTCATGAATGAGAGCATTTCCTCCCTGAAATCCTGCTGTTTCTCCAACTCGGTAATCCGCGCCTTCAATCCGTCGTTCTCTTCTTTCGACTGGATCAGAAGACCTTCCAGGTCCCGTTTGCTGGTCTCAACCTTCGAGATTTCTTCTGCTTGAAGATCAAGCTTTTTCAGGAGGTCACGGATCTGCTCGCGTTGATTTGCAAGGTCGAGGTCCCTCGCGGCGACTTTCTGTTCGTTGAGCCTGCGAAGAACATCATGCTCTCGTCCCAGGTGGGTCAAGACTGCGGATTCCACCGACGCGCAGATCTCGCGGACGGCCTCGCGGGACGTGTCAGGTAGGGCTGCAACCAATCGCGCATTCTCGCGGCGTTCCCGTTCTTCGAGGAGGCGTTGAACCTCCTTGTCGAGGCTCTGTGCGTTGATCCCCGCAGGGATATCCAGGTGGATGCACATCGCCTTCTTGACGGCGTCACCTGTGGGAATGTCGCCGTTTTCTTCCACAATCCCGATGCCTTGGAGCACTTGCTCCTCGGTATAGGTTGCAGGGCGGCCAGTCTTCTTTTCTGTCATGGTCTTTCCTTGTCGTGTTTCGCAAACCCTTTGCGAAAGAGCGTTTGTCAAAGTCGCTTTGTGCGGCCGATGAGAATGTGGGTTCGTTCACTTGTCGCAGAAACAGATTTACGAATGGATCAGCCATCCCGTGTCGCGTTCAGCTCAGGCCAGAACACGGCGGCCTTTGCTTTTGCGTCTTCGCATTCCAAGAGCAAAATGGCTGGTGTCGGTTTGCCGCCCTCTGGCTTTCTGAGAAGGAGTTGTGTCAGCGGCCAGCTGTTCCCGTTGGCAATACGCTTGCATAGCGCGACCAGGTGCTCTGTGGTTCGGCCACGTCGAAATCTCCTGGCTGCACCGATCGTGACAAAGTCGCGCGGCAGGTCTGCAGCAAGTCCACTTGCCGACAGGCGCGTGCCACACACCGGGCGATCACGGATGGCGCGAAGAGCGGTTTCCATGCGAAAATAGCCGTCTGGATCCGGTTCGTGTTCCAGACCACGCGCAAGGGTGTCCAGGGTGACCAGTCTCGTAATCGGAAATCCAGGCAGCGGCAGATTGCTCAGGATCACCACACGCTTTGCCCGTTGCGGGGCGACAAGGCGTAGCCGTGCAATCGCCTGAAGTGTCCCGCACTCCCGGGTCTGTTCGAGGATGGCCTGCACACGGCTATCAGGGTGCATGTTTCCGCGACCGGAAACCTCGGACGCATCTCTCATCAGGTACAGGGCGTCCTTTGCTGGGAGAGGCCCGTTCGCATGTGGAACTATGGGAGATGGGGCGCGCCCGAACACTGCGCGCGCCAAGTTTTCCACATCGGAAATTCGTGGTTGCAGGCGCCCCACCACGACCATAGCCGCATAGCTCTCGAAATCGTTGACACCTTGCATCCGCGGACCGAACCAGCGGGGCACGGCACCAAGGAGCGGCTTCCGCAGATCGGAGTCACCTGACGGCGCAGATCCGTAGACATCTTCATGGAGCGCGCGAAGAACGGCTTTTGTTGCGACGATCAAGACCCCACTGCCATGAGCGTCACCGACTTCGCGCTCAAGAATCTGGAGCACCGAGGCGCGTCTTGCGGCGCCCGCATTTTCGTCCAGAAGCCATGTGTCCGAAAGGGTGCGATCCGCCACCTGGACGATATCCGCGACGGGAGGAGAGTCGATGCCGACGAAGTCCGCGCCGGGGACGGTCTGTTCGGTGATGTCCGGATCTGCATCGGCGTCCAGAAGCAGCAGGGGTGCGTCGCGCGGCATTTCGTCGGTGGTGAAGGCTTGGATGGTCTGCCTCGAAGCCCCGTCGACCCCGGTTTCCACCAAGCGGAGGAAATTGCAGGTGCCGGTTTCCTTTTCGCAAAGCAGAGAAAAGACGCGTTCTCGACGACGCGAGGCTATGAAAGCGCGATGGTCAAACGTGTTGACCCAGAATTCGATCGTATCCGTGTCTTGCTCGGGACTGATATCCAGCTGTGATCGCGACTCGCGCTCGGCCTCGACGAGTTCAATGATGCTCTCGGTCTTGATGCCACTTCGACGGACGTGCTCGTGCAACGGCAGGTTCCGTTGAAGACCATCGACCACCAGTGCCTTGATCTCGGAAAGCCTGCTGCGAAGATCTTCTGGGAAGCTATCCGACGGCGCGCGCATGAATTCCTCGATCGGCTGGCTCGAGATCCTGGTGAGCGCCGGCCAAACCTTTTCGTCAATGATGCGCAGGACGACATCATCATCGCCTATTGGCAGGCCCGCCGTCAGATATGCGTGCGCAAGGAAAAGGACATGCGGCCCGTCGATGTCTTTCTGCGCGAGATACGGACATGCCGACGCGCAGGATGCCTGGACGAACTTGCCCTCGGCGTCAATTGCGCGGCAGAGAGCATGCGTGACCGATGGTACGAAACCGGCGATCTGCTTCGCCAGATCGGCGCGCTCGCACATCCGCGTTGTCTGGCTCTCTGGACGTAGCGCGTCACGGCCACGGATCACCCGGCTGGGCAGATCTGGGGCGAGTGCGAGAAAATCGCGGTGCGCCCGCTCCGCCAGATCGAGGGTCGGTGTGTAGACCAGCACATGCCCTTGTGCCAGCAGGGCTGGCCCATGCTCTGCGATCTTGCGCAGCGCCGTGGCCGTCTTTCCGAGTCCGGCCGTCACCTTCAGAGCAAGTGCCTCGGACGAATGTTCGCATTTGTCTGCCGAGCAGGCGGCACCCCCGATGAAATTCTCGATAATCTGCTCAAGTTTCGCACGCGCGTCATCAGGGGATTGCCAACGAGGGACATGTCTCGCGCCAGTACTCGTGGTTTCTTGTTTCATCTGCTGCCTCCGTTTCGGAGGAACTGGGCGCACGCGTTGTTGCGCAGAAACGCGCGAGGTCACGGCTGCGTGAGGAATGGCGCGACAGCAACGGTGTCGTGCCTCAATTGATCCTTCTAATTGAGGCACGACACCTTTGGGATTGGCCCCATGCGTTTCAGAACCACGCGCACGGGGACTAATTTCCTTATCAGGACCAACCTGATGAGGAAAAAATGCTTTCAGTTGAAGAAGTAGCCACCCATTTCGGCCTGCGCCCTGACACGGTGCGACGGAAGATCCGGGCGGGTGAGATCGAAGCGATCCGCATCGGCAGGGTCTACCGCCTGGCCTGGCCGGATGTCTTCGCGTGCGAGGACGGACCGATGCCGAAACGCGCACGGATCACGCGCTACCAGGAAAATCTTCTGTGCAAGAAGAACATTGCTGGAGCGCTCCGCGTCAGCGTGCGCACCGTCGAGCGCTGGATCGAGGACGGGCTGCCAACGCGCAAGGTTTTTGGTGCCGTCCGCTTCAATCCTCATGACGTCACCGACTGGCTCAAACTGCGCGGGGTCGATCTCCCTGCGGGGTGGTGGACGTGATGGCTGCCGACCGTCGCACAAATGCGACCGGGATCATCGCGACACGAGCGGGACGGTTCTTTCCGTCGCACATCCGTCCCCGAACATAAATCGGCGTTATGCTTGGGGGCGATCCTGCGAACCGCGGTAAAATCACGACAGATTGTGCGAAGCGACCCACCGGGCGCGATCTCCTGACAGGACCAAGAAGGGTCCACGCCCCGGGCCACATGAGCCGCCTTTCCTTGTGAAGGCGGCTCGCGAGGCCCCGAACCTGGAGATTGAGAAAATGAAACATGACACATCACTGACAAGCGCCGCAGGTCCGACGTTCACGCACTTGCTGGATTGGGCGAAGGAGACCGGCAAAAGCCGGGATACCCTTTACGAAATCGAGAAGGTCGCTGTGCGGCTCGAACTGACCTGCGAGGAACTGGATCAGGTGCCGGCCGACCTGGGCTATTTCGAGAAGGTGATCGCCGTATCCGGATATGGTGCCGTCTCAAGGTCGAAGGACCTCGAAACGGCGCGCAAGCGTGGGAATTCTCGTGTCCGTTCAGCCCTGCAACGATTTCTCGCGGCGCGCGGTCATGCCATGCCCGACGCGGGCGTCCGGGCAAGCTACGACAAGGCCATCGGATTCATTGTGGAGAACGAGGGTTTCGTCGAAGATGGCGCGCTCTTCACCACGAGCACCCACAAACCGTTTCTTCTGTTCCGCGCGCGCGCCCGGCTCTGCCTGCCGGACCTCGACCAGGCGGAATTCGACCGGCTCTGGCATGACGCGACGCCCGACGGACGCAAGACGATGCGGAAATTCGCGGAGCGCATTGCCGAGCTGCGGCGCGGTCACAACCGCTGGCCGGAGCTTGCGGACCTGCTCCCACGGCACGACTTTGTGGTGCCGGTGTCGGCGGACCGCGCCAGGCGCATTGAATGGGTGTCACTGCCGTCATCCTTTCGGTCGGATGCCGAGGACGTGTTCCACCAGACTCTGCGCCAGGCCTCCGACGTCAAGCTCTGGGCGAAAGAACAATTGGACCTTGGCCGGCCCGCCGCTGAGATTGATGCGGAGATTGCCGAACGCTTTGGCAAGAAGAAGCGCACGCCACAGAACACGGAAACCGCACTGGCAGGCTACCGGCAGGCCACGACATGGCTGCTGCGCGAAAGCCATTCGCCGGAGGCCGGATTCGACGGGCTGGTGTCGCTGCGAGATCTCTTCACGACCGATGCGCTCGAAGCAGCGTGCGATGCTCAGATCGCAAGGAGCGCAGCGAGCGTCACGCTGAAGGATGCGGACGAAAGTTCGACACTTTGGTCACGCTTCACAAATCTCACGACGGTCGCCCGGCACGGTCTCCGTGATCCCGAGATACTGGCGCGGATTCGTCTGGTTCGCATGTTTTACGCGGACTACGTGCTGTCGCCCACCGAGATGACCGCCGACGCGGAGGCAATCTGCGATCGCCTGCGCAAGTCACCGCATCTTGCGGCGGCATTCGTGAACGCGCCTGCGCGTCTTGGCGACCGATCAAGAACGGAAATGGAAGTGGCGACGACTGCTTTTACCCGGGAGCGCGCGCTTCGGCTCTCCGCCTGCGCCGCAGCTTATTCGGTGCAGGTCAGCCGGGCGTTGCGGCCCGCGAACTTGTTCATGATCCGTCGAAAGGCGACGTCCGGCTGCCCTCGGAACCTGACCTGGATTGTGGACCAACAGCACGCCGAGATCCGGTTTTCCGGCGGGGAGGTCAAAAACGGTCAGACCCTGGTCGTCAACGTGCACGGGGCGGATGCCCGCATTCTCTGGGAATGGGATCGGGTTCACCGGCCGGAACTCATGAAGCTCCGCGGCATTGACTCGTCGCCCTATCTCTTCCCGGGAACTGCCGCTCCACGGTTGCGCAAAACGGCGCTGAACTTGCCGTCCGGATGCATGTCCGTCGCCGCGATCATGGAGCTCTGGGACCTCGGTGACCGGCAGCTCGGGCTTGGGCTCACCCCGCATCAATGTCGCCACGCGCTTGCAACCCTGATGCTGGCTGTCCGGCCCGGGGATTTCGCCAATGTGTCCTCAGTCCTGGCCAACACCGAGAAGGTCGCACGGAGGCACTACGGCAAGGACAGTGGCGAAGCCGCAGCCGTGGCCGTGCGCGAGTCCTTGATTGCGCACCATCCAGACATCTTCGCCCGCATGAAAAGGAGTGGCTGAAATGAGAGGCGATCTCAATACGATCCTGAACGACGCGCCGGCAGCCATCCGGCGCGAAATGATCGAGAACGCGCCCAGCCTTGCGCCAGGCGCGGCGCACGTGATGGGGCGCTTCTGGACCGAGGTTCGCGCGCATCGAAGTAATCTGTCGATGCCGCCCGCAGAGGCGTACCGAGCTGCCGCGGGTTCGGAATCGACCTTTCGATGTCTTCTGCGGGCGCTTGCGAAATACGCTCCACATGTCTCGACCGCACCGGCAAGGGCTGTCAGCGACGAATGGTATGCGCAACGTCGCAAGCCGGTCGCAGTGCCCCGTCAAGAAGTAGAGCCGTATCGAGGAGCGGCCTGGCCCGTCTCATGGCGCCGGATGAAACCGGCGCTTGAGGCCGCCCCGATCGGGTCCCGCAGTCGAAAGCGGTACCTCGCCAGCATCGATCGCTGTGCCGCCGTCGTCTCGGAAGGCCTGGCGTCTGACACGCACGGCTTTGTCGCTGCCTGCGAATTGTCGGAGGCGTTTCTTTTTCATCCCGACACGTCTCGGCGGGTGAAGCCCGTCACCGCGGCCAATTACATCGAAGGGCTGATTGCCCTTGGGGCCAGGGGCGGCGTTGCAGAGGCAAGCCTGACGGCGATGCGGGTCATTGCGAACGATCTTCGGGCCCAAGCCGGGCTCGCGGCGAAGACCAAGTATGAAAGACTGTCCAGCCTGATGGAGAGGGGAGGGTATGCGCATGTGGCCGACAGGATCGGGGAGCTGCGGGCGCGGGCGCATGACTTGCCGGCGCACAGTGCGGCCCGCCGCCGCAACATGCAGCAGGCGGTCGTTTGCGCCGTCATTCTTAACAAACCGCCGCGCAAGGGGGATTTGGTGTCGTGGCGGCTCGGCCACGAGCTCGTTCGCGAGAATGACGGAACCTGGTGCGCGGGGTGGGAACAGGAAAAGACGGGAGGTGCGACGGAAACCGGCGCTCTCTGGCCTGAGATCTGTGAAATCCTCGATGAGTGGATTCTCGATGGGCGTCCCGATCGACTGATCCATGTGCGCTACCAGGAACTCGTCGGCCGGAACTGGCTTACGTTTGAAGACCGCGCTCCATATCGCAATCTGCCAACAGAGCTGACCAAGGCCGCAATCGGCGTGCCATCGCATGATCTGAGGACCCTCGCGGCGGACTACATGCGCCGCCAGGACCCTGCGCATGCGGCCGATGTCATTGCGACGCATCTCGGACACGGGACCCGGAAAGCCGGCGAAGCCTATCGGGCTGAGTGTGAAGGAGCAGCGGCGCAGGCGATCTGGGCTGAGACGAGGAAAACCATCGCAAAACAGTCAGGCCCGCGTGGCAGTCGAAAGACGTCGCGGAGGTGTCCTGCGCACGGGTGAGCATCTCGTCATCGAGGTCACCCGCGTGAGAGCTGTTCTCGGGTCGGTCCGGCTCTGGTTGACGACTTGGGCGATCCAATCGTGTGGAGGCTCATCGTGAATGTCTTCCTCGAGCAGGAACAGTGCACCGCAATGAACGAGGACATGTCGTGGACAACGGTCTGGTGTGAACCGGCCTCAAGCGTAACCCAACCGCAGTCCGGCGCGCGCCCCTCGGACGAGGGCGCGCCAGACGGCGCCTGGGTGTTTTGAAGACCTGGAGCCGGTGGGTGATCCATGCGTCAGATAGGCATCGAGAGTAGAGAGGATATGGCAAACGACCGAATACGTCAGCCTTCGCAGCAGGGATACCTGACGCGACCCATCTTGGGTTCGCGCATCACAGAGAGTGAGTATCCCGATGAAACACGAACCGAATATCAATTCCCTGCTGCGGAATAGGGAGATCGCCTGCGCCTTCCGGCGCTGGCTTCGCGAAGACGGGGACACCCTGGTCGCCGCAGCCGACTTGCTCGGCGGTCCGAAATGGGCGCGGCACGCCAGCGCCGTCGTCACCTGCGCTCGAAACGGCGGCGATCTACAGACTCGCCGACGGGACCTTGCACGTCTTGCACGGCTCTTGCGTCTTGAGCTCGTCGACGATCTCTCACGACCCGAAGCGGCCCGCTTCGCAGCGCTTCATCCCGACGACCCTCGGGCCACCGAGGCCATGTCCTGTGCCGAGGCGGTCTCACGCGGCGGCCGGGCGCTCGAAGCGCTCTGGCTGGCCGGGCTCCCCGGTCGCGGCGTGGAGTTGGGCTGATGGAGGCAGAACAAGAATTCCGCCTCAGGACGGCGCGTCTACAGGCGGAGCTCGCGGCGCAATGGCTGCACCTGATGCGCTTCGCCGCCTATCCCGGCGCGCCCACTTTCTCGCCGAGCCTGTGTCACTACCATGCGCTGCTCGATCCCGCGGCCAGCGACTCCGCCCGGCAGGAGGCGTGTCGCGCAATGCTGGCCAGTGTCCGGCAGCGTCTTCCGATCGAAGAGCTCCAAGGCCTCACGCAGTATAAAGCAGAGCGACCGAAGGACCCGTACGACAAGGCGTGGAAAACGACACGGTTGGGTGCCGAGCTCTGGATGATCGCACATCTTCTCGAGGTGGCGATTGCAGGGTTCGAGGAGGCCGCAGCATAGCTTAGAGGCTGGGGCCGCCCTCGGGTGGCCCCAGGCATATATATTTTGGGGTCATTTCTGGACTGCCACGAGAACTCTCGGCCTGGGTCTCAGCTCAAGTCTCCGCGCAGACAAGCACGGTGTCGCGTCGTCAGATCTTGTGCGCCGTATGTGGGGACACGCAAAATGTTTCGCCTGCCGCCAAGAAAAAGGGAAAGCGTTGGTATCCAGTTGTGCGGAAAAACATTCGTCGTCTGAGCGCACATTTTTTGCGTCTGCAACTGAACCCTTTCTGCGAGCCCGATACGATCGACCGTTTCCGTTCCGGTCTTGGTAGAAAGCGCGGAAAGTGTGAATTCGCCGCACTTGCGCAGGCGCTGTCGCAGAGTAAGGAAAGCGGACATTCTCAAGCCTGAATAGCTTGGCATCCTCGCTGCGTTCGGCGTCACTGGCAGGTCAGACCACTTGTCCCGCGAAAAGGCGTTGCCAAAGCATCCCAAACCACGCGAATCCCCAGTTGTTGTTGCACTGGGCCAGATTGTCATGAATGACGGCACTTGTTGCGTCAGTCCTCGAAGAGGCGTCCATCAACCGATTTCGAGAAACGGAGAAATGCGGTAATGCTATCAAAGATGAACCGTGCCTCGTCCATTCCGACCAACGTCTCGTTGTCACAACGCTGGTGAATGATGGTCCCAGGAGTGCCTGACTTGGAGCCCGCGGCGGTTGGCAGGAGGAGACATGGCTGGCCAAAGACGACATTTCTTCGTCACTGTGCTACTATTAAGCAAAAGCCCCACCGGAGTTGGTCAAGATGAACACCCCCATTCGCGACGACATCTTTTATTTGACGGAGGCCGGGACCGAGACCGAGGTGATGTACAAGTTCGGTCATGAACTGCCGCACTTCGCCATGTTCACGCTGCTGGAAAACCCGGAGGCCGTAGGCGACGTCAACGCAATGTATCGTCGATATCTTGACGTCATGGCCGATGCTGGAGCCGGCGCTATGATCTGCGGGCTCGACTATCGGCTCAGCCCTGATTGGGCCCGACTGCTGGGCCATGACAATGAGGCGTTGGCAGAAATCCAGCAGCGCTGTATTGACTTGTTGCATGAAGTCTCGGCCCCATATTCCGACCGCATCCCTCATATTTTAATCGGCGGATGCATCGGCCCCCGCGGAGATGCTTATGGCAAGGGCGGAGCGATCACCGCCGAAGAGGCCGAAGCGTATCACGCGACCCAACTTGCTGCGCTGAAGGCCGCTGGTGCCGATATCGCCTGCGCTCACACCTTCAACAACATCCCCGAGGCGATTGGCGTCACCCGTGCTGCAGAGCGCGTTGGACTACCCATCGCGGTTTATTTCTCGCTCGACAGTCGCAGCCGCCTGAACTCCGGCCCGAGCTTGCGAGAGGCTGTCGAGAAGACCGAGGTCGAAACGGGCGGCTATGCGGCCTTCTATGGGCTCAATTGTTCGCACCCTGTCGAGTTCGAACCGGCCATCGACGACGGCAAGTGGATGGCCCGTATGCGTTCTATACGGCCCAATGCTTCAAAGATGGAGAAGATCGCCTTGTGCAAGCTCGGTCACCTCGAAGATGGCGACCCGGTTGAGCTCGGCCAGCAGCTGGGCGACCTTCACCGCCGGTTCCCTCATATGAATGTCTTGGGCGGCTGCTGTGGGACAGACGAGCGCCACTTGCGCGAAATCGCGCGGAATGTGTTGGTTTAGTGCACTCCGCGTAAACGCGTTGAATGCATCGTTTCTGGAGACTGGCCTTGGCAGTCCCGAAAAACGGGCCGCAACGCAGCACCCGGATAAAATGACAAAAGGCTGCTCGTGTTGTCCATACACCAACGGCCCACAGCGGACCCTCGTCGTCTGATCGAAAGCTGCATCGCAGCGTCACCGAACCGGCCCTCTCAGCGTCTTTTCAACCGTTCAATTTTAGCCCAGAGTAGATCGTGCTTCTTTTTGACACTGTGAAAGTGTTCGGTGATTGAATGTCGTTTCTTTTCTGCAAGCCATGATTTTTTCCTTTCTTCCTGGAGCTGGATCATAAGGGTTTTGAGGGCGTCAAGCTCGCGTTGAAGTGTCGGTAGATCGACGATCTCAACAGAATCCACCCGCGGAGACTTCACTGGCGAACTGGTGGAATTTCTCGCTATCTCCTTCGTCTTTCTTTTCCTTTTCGTTTTCCTTGGGGTTGTAATTGGAGGGCGCTTAGCGAACTTTTCCGTCCTAAACGCTGCCCGTTGAGGTCGTGGTGTCTTTTCCGTTGGGGCGTCAGTGAAAATGATCAGGAAGAACGCGAGTCTGGGTGTCCACGGTGCACCGCTGGCTGTCCGATGCCCCGATTCATTCAGATAATGAGATACGAGTTTGGGGCCGACGATATTTCGCTTCGCGAGACTGAATAGAGTGGCTCTGTGAGTCCGCACAAGCTCATCGAACGAAAGCGCAGCGCTGTGAAAATGGTGCCGTTCAGAATCTTGCAAATCGTTTCGATCATTCGGTATATCATTTGGGTCCGGCGCAGGTTCGTTAATGTCCTCGAGCTTTCCGATGACCTGGCCGTCGATGACTTCTATGTCTTCCAGGGTGTCGCGCCGGACGAAAGAATATACGTTGTTCCGGAAGGTTATGAGGTCGCCTTCATCCAGAATTTTTTCCGAACAGCGCACGGAGAAGGTTTGTCGTGTCCTGTTCGGTGTAGAAACGCTCTCGGTCGCGATCCATAGTGTCCCGTTTTCGAAGACCGCTTCGACAACGACATGTAGGATCCAGTCCGAGTTCGCCTTAGACCGTATGCTGGCGTAGTGTGTGCCTGCTTCACGGTCCGCTGAAATGATCTCGTTAATCTGACTAATAGCTCGTCTCGTTGGTCGGCTAAAATGTCCACCTCCTGTATTCTGGGAGGTGTCCGTGCACTCATGTTTAGGCCAAGGCGGGCCTAATTCATTGAAATAGACACGGCTGCCGTAGCCGTTCGCGTAAAAGTATACGGCCTGCCCGCAGACCGGACATCGTGCATTGGGATTGACGAAGCATGAAGTGAAACCTGTCACACCGTGATGACGCAGTCGTTTGTGTGCAGAGTCTACGTTAGAGAACTGAAAATGCCCTCCTCCGCCGCCGCCGGTACACCAGCCACAGGTGCACCACGGATAGTGATTATAACCCGGCAACTCCTCTCCTTTCGTGGAGGACGACTGAAGATTTCGGGCGGGATATCCTCAGTGGACCTCCACGGTGAATCTACTACAGAACGTTTTGCGCTGCACTACCCGTCCTTTGGCCTGAATGCGAGCGCATAGTGTAATCGCGCACTCGTAGCGAACGTCCACTTTCCACCCTGACGGACCGACGTGACCGGCCCTTTGCGGACATCCAAGACGGGTCAAAGATGCTGCGGTGCGGCCCGTCAAAGCAGAAATTCGCCGCGACTGCGAAACCAGATCGCGGGCGAATTCACGCAGCGCGGACGAAGCGGTCTAATGCATCAGCGGCACGGTCGATCACGTTTTCGGTGGCAAGTCCAAAGCCGCTCCACCGCTGAGCAGCTCACGCATGATCACGTTGCAGGGGACCCAAACGGGGACAATAATTCGCGCTGCCAAATCAGCCGAGAAAAAAAGCAAGTATTCAAAATCTGAATATCCCTCGACATTGAGTCAGGGGTGACTTTCGTGACGAAATATCAAGCTGCAACTGTTCAACCCGCATTCCCCAAGTAAATCTGTGATTTCGCTGTCCTGAACTCGTTATTTCCTATATAAATGTCACATCCCGGCAGGT
>Ga0307976_1000819_pt1 | contig 16073 bp, 14 predicted proteins | sample OrgLakmetagen919_FD_201836 | JGI IMG/M metagenome (GOLD analysis project Ga0307976, IMG submission 201836) | Saline water microbial communities from Organic Lake, Antarctica - #919 | ecosystem: Environmental > Aquatic > Non-marine Saline and Alkaline > Saline | place: Antarctica: Organic Lake... | reverse complement strand
ATATGTTTTATTTGGTTGATAATCATAAAGATATGGATAATATTCAGGCTATTCGACTGATAATTATATTGTTATGAACATTTTTATTAACAATGTATTTCTCTCTTAATAAATCAAAACAGTTTCTAAATATTTTTTAACTTTTTTGCATTGTTTTTTATATTAGACATAGCTATACCGTTCCGCATACCTGCGGTTTTAAAAAATTTGCTCCCTGCTGCTCCGTTTTTCGATTTTAGAGATATCGACGAACCTTCTATCTGTCTTAGCGCTGTTCCGGGTTGTTTTGGGTTAAAACTCACCGGGGTATCTGCTGCACTTGTCATCGATGGGAACAAGATACAAAATAAATTGCCTGTTCCGTTGATGATTTGTATTTTTATTTCTATACCTTAAAAAATTCCACTATACCATTTGTCTGGTGATTATAATTGTGTATTTTTGTACTTGTAATACAATTTTACACTAATGTATATCCGGAGAAAAATCGAAGAAGAAGTGCTGTCTATGGCTGAAGCATATCCTGTGGTTACCATTACAGGGCCGAGGCAATCGGGGAAAACTACGTTATCGAAATACCTGTTTCCCGATTTGCCCTACTATAGTTTTGAGAACCCTGACATCCGCCTTATGGCAGAAACAGACCCGCGTTCTTTTTTGCATTCCGTATCAGCAGGAGCCGTCTTAGATGAAATACAAAACGTCCCCTTTATTATATCTTACTTACAACAAATTGTAGATGAGCAAAAGACGAAAAAGACATTTATCCTGACCGGTAGCAACAATTTTTCGCTTATAAACCATGTTATACCCACGAATCTAAATTCAAATCAAAATAAATACATATGAAGAAATTAATATTCATTTTTCTAACGGTTTTGTTTATGGGTTGTGCAGGCTCAAAAAAAACTGCCGGAATAAACGATTCTTCAGTCCCCTCAAGTACAAATACAATATTAGTCCAAACCAATTTGGATGCCAAATCAGCCTATAAAAAAGTAGCACGAATTTTACAAAATCGTGGTTATACATTCCGCTCAACAGATGAGACGCTCAAAAGTATTTCAACAGAATTTAGAGGTATTTCACAAAGATATGGAGTTGACAATACATTTGTTCGTATTGGCGCTAATGTACAAGGAGAATCTAATTCTAAAGTTTCAATTAGAGGTTGGTACAAAACTTTTGTAAACGAGGACACTGAGACTGGCCAAACAGTTAAAAAATTTGGACAAAATGGTTCTCCAACACGAAAAGCATGGAAAGAAATATATCAAGTAGCGAAATCAATTGGCGATTCATTAAGTTTTCAAAAAAATTAATCTAATTGTTCATTAGCAGGCAAATTTTCAAATTCGTCGTGGGCTAACAAGCGTTTCAAGCGGACTCGAACAGGGTTCACAACTTTAATAACAAAAACCAGACTCGCCGCTTAAACGCAGGGTCGTTAGCCAATCTTTGGCCGGACGAACCGCTGTATTGAAATTGTTGCCTTTTTCTTTACAGGAGGTCTATTTCTCCCTTGGCAGGTCGACCGATGAAATCATGTTAAAGGGTTTTTATCCTGCCTCCTTTCAGTTAAAACCCGCTCCGGCCAAAATTTACCGAAACTACTATGAAACATACCTGGAAAGGGATTTGCGACAGCTTATCCAAGTGAAGGATTTAAGTTTGTTTCAAAAGTTCATCAGGATTTGTGCAGGTAGAATCGGGAACCTTTTTAATGCATCGGCCATCGCTTCAGAGGTCGGTGTCTCGGTAAAAACCGTACAGGCATGGATTTCGGTTCTGGAAGCTTCTTTTGTCGTGTTCAGACTACCCCCTTACTTTGAGAACATCAACCGGCGCTTGATAAAAGCTCCCAAACTATATTTTTACGATGTAGGTCTGGCTGCTTACCTGCTGGGAATTGAAGAAATAACGCAGTTGGAAAGAGACCCGTTGCGAGGGCCTTTGTTCGAAAATATGGTAGTGATGGAGTTTTTAAAAAACAGATTCAATAAAGGGCTGGATTCCAACATTTATTTCTACCGCGACAGCCATCACTCAGAAGTGGATTTGATCAGTAAATCAGCAAACCACTTAGAAGCATATGAGATTAAATCGGCACAAACGTTTCACCCTGATTTTTTGAAAAATCTTTTCAAGCTTAAAAAGCTATTCGGAAATAAACTGCTGAAGATGACACTTATTTATGATGGGGAACTTCAAAGCCAGGTGAAAGGAGTGGATGTGATGAATTTTAGGAATATCAATACTGTTTAAACAAGCATTTTTGCCTGAGCGTAGTACTCTGATGAAAAGAAGCAATGCAATTGATATGTCGCTTAAGTATGGAATGGAGATTTTTTACATAACCGGAAACTGAAATAAGGAAGCAGAATGGTTGAGAATTCCAAAAGCGCGAATTATTGCAAAATCCGTAATTTATTCATTGCCAACGCTAATATAAAAATCTACGCAATCAAGAATTCCCTTTTCAAGGGCATTTTTAGAGTTTAAGTAACTTCATGTTATGACGTATATTATGGATTATGCTTACTATAAGCATGGTTACCAATCAGTAACATTACGAGGATGGTCAAACTCTCAAGCGACCAGGAAATTCAGTATTTCTATGATAAAATTGTAGCGGTTCATGCGGCTATGTTTTTGGGATAGAGAATTATTATTCCTGAATCCCTCCTAGCTACTTCACCTCCTTATGTCTGAAACAATCAAGGGTGTGGTCGTTGACCATGCCGGTGGCCTGCATATGGGCATAAATGACGGTGGTGCCCACAAACTTAAATCCGCGCTTTTTCATGTCCTTGCTGATTGTATCAGACAACGGCGTGTTGGCCGGGACTTCCTCCAAAGATTTGTAGCTATTTTGGATGGGCTTTCCATCCACAAACCTCCAGATATATTTGCTAAACGTGCCGAACTCTTCCTGCACTTCCATAAATCCTGCCGCATTGTTGATGGCGGCATTTATCTTTAGCTTGTTGCGGATGATGCCTTTGTCATTCAGCAGTTGCTGAACCTTTTTGTCATCGTAGCGGGCAATTTTTTGGTAGTCAAAATCATCAAAGGCTTTCCTGAAATTCTCCCGCTTTTTCAGGATGGTCAGCCAGCTCAGTCCGGCCTGGAAAAACTCCAGCAGCAAAAATTCAAAGAGCTTCCCGTCGTCATACACCGGCACGCCCCATTCCTTATCGTGATATTCGATGTAAACCGGGTCGTTGGTAACCCAGCCGCAGCGGGAAGGTTGATTCGTTTCGTTTTTCATATATCTATCGTTATAAAATTCCAAATAACAAATAACAAATTCCAATGACGCGGATTACACGGATTTTTAGCAAATTACACGAATACTGGAGCCCAGAACTATATTATTGTCATCCCTTCATCCATACAGTCATTCAATCAATTACCCGAAATATCCAACCCCTATTCTAAGCTATTCAGCATTACCCTCTTAGCTCTACGCCCTTTGCCAACTTATACCTAAACACGTAAGCACATCACATTCAACTTACAAACCTACCAACCCCTATTCATACCTGAGCGACTCCACCGGGTCCTGACTGGCTGCTTTGCGGGCAGGCATCCATCCGAACACGATTCCCACGGCTGCCGACACCACAAAGGAGATAATAACGCCATCCCAGGCTACAATGGTAAGAATGCCGGCAAGGTTCATCACCAGCCTGGCCATGGCAACCCCCAGCCCAATACCTATAACACCTCCTATTACGCTGATAATAGTGGCTTCAGAAAGAAACTGCAGCACCACATCACGCTTGCGGGCACCGATAGCAAGGCGTATGCCGATCTCTTTGATGCGCTCCATAACCGAAGCGAGCATAATATTCATAATCCCAATTCCGCCCACCAGCAGCGAAATGCTGGCAATAGCGCCCAGGACGATGTTAAAGATATTTTTTGTGCGTTGTTCCTGCTGAAGCAGGAGCTCCGGCACCACCACCTCAAAGTCCTCCTGATCATTATGCCGGCGTTTCAGCATCTTGTGAATCACTTTACTGGTAACTTTTAGCTGGCTGCTTTCATTTACCTGCACCACAATTTTATTCAACTGATTGTTGCCATATTGCTTATCATCATTGGCTATGAACCCCCCGCTTCCTCCTCTTCTGTTGTTGTTCCCTTCGAGCTGCCCGCGCGTCACTACCGAGCGATCTTTGAACCGTATTAATACCGTATTTACAGGTGCATAGATAGTTTCATTAATATTACTGATATTAAAATCTTCGGAAGCCTGGCTGCTGATATTTTTGCTTTGCAGCACACCGGTCACTTTCAGCCACACATTACCACACTTGATGTACTTCCCTACCGGATTCTGTTTTTGAAAAAACCGGGCCTTCATGGCAGGACTAATAATACATACCGGGGCTCCTGTGGTCATTTGCTCATCGGTAAAAAGGCTTCCGCTCTCAGTACGGTGGTCAAACAACCTGAAAAAATTACGGCTCACACCGGTGATGGTTGCCGGCGCCTGTTTATCGCCACGAATTACCGGTGTGCGGTAACTCACCTCAGGACTAACCGCGGCAATACCGGGCAACACTGCCTCGATAGCCTCCGCATCTTTCAGCGTAAGGCCTGTTGAGTACTCTTTCCTGCTTCCGGCCCCGCCATTATCTTCTTCGCCCCCTGCATCATTCTGCTCTTCGGGTACGGGCGTAATTACAATATTGTTAACGCCCACCATCTTCATCTGGTCTAAAACCTCTTTTTTGGCCCCATTACCTATTGCCAGCATCGTAATAACGGCAGCTACTCCAAACACAATACCCAGGGCGGTAAGCACCGAGCGGGTGCGGTTAACAAAAACAGCTTCCAGCGCTATGTTTAAAAGGTAAATGAAACGTTCCATCTATTCAGCCTCCTTTAACGATATTAACCGGTAGCTTTCATAACCTTCCGGGGGTAAAAGGTATATCTCGTCCTCAGGATCCAGTCCTTCTTCGATGATTATGTGGTTTTCGTTGCTTTTTCCCAGGGATACTTCTTTGCGTTTCTTATCAGATGTAACAACATATGTTAAAAAATCGCTATAGTGAATAGCCTCTATAGGAACATATACCACCTGCTCAAAAACATCGGTAATAATTTTATTCTTTGTCGTCATCGCCGGTCGCAGAATTGAGTCGTTATCCTTCAAATCTATCATCACTTCAAATACTTTCGCATTACTGTTATTCATCTGCTGCCCGATATTAGCCACACTTTCCACTACCCCGTTGTAAGAGTTATCAGGAAAAGCATCCACACTAATCTCCACTTCCTGTCCCTTTTCCACCTTACTTATATCCACTTCGTTAACATATGTTTTCGATCGCATTTTGCTTAGGTCGGGCAATTCGGCCACCACATTATCCCAACCCGTATTGATAGTAGCACCTATTGCCTGCTTTTCGCCGCGCCAGTTGCGTTTATACACTACCATCCCGGCTTCCGGAGCCGTTACTCTGAATTTATCCACCACCTTTTTCAGCGACGCATACTTTCGCTGCTGCTGATTCAGCGTGGCCATCACTTCACTCATTTCGGCCTCGGCTTTCTCTTTCTTCAGGTGATAATTACGCCCGGCCTGTTCCAGATTGCGCTTAGCTTTTTTCACATCTATTTTAATCTGCCGGATGGTGGCCGGAGGTTCAAACTTCGACTGCTCCAGTCTTATCTTTTGCTCTTCCAGGGCAAACTCCAGGTTAATCAACTCTTCGCGCGCCTGGCGCAGGGTCATGGAAGTATCCAGTTTCGTTTTGATATACTGCGAATTAAGCTTCTCCAGTTCGGTCTCCAGGTCTTTTTTACTGTTAATAATCTCCGACTGGTCAAGGTCGGCCACCCAGTCCCCCGAGTCTACCACCGTGCCATCGGGAATCATATCATTGATCTTCACCTGCCAGATACGGAACTCGCGCAATCCTGAAGGGCCATAAATTTCCCGGGAGTCTTTAGCCTCCAGCTCCCCGGTAGTGGTTACCGCAATCTCAAAGTCGCCATAAGTCACCGGCACGGAAACCTGCTCACGGATATTCTCTTCAGGGAGCAAAAGATAAACCACTATGGCAATGCCTATTAGCCCCATAACAGCAAAAAATACATGTTTTTTCTTCATAATAAAACACAGGTTTTGACGATAATAAAGATGTAAAATTAAGTTTTTTCTGATTTGTAATGTCCCTGCACAAGAAAAACCTGAGAAGAAATATTGTAAATGATTACGTCCCTATGGTTTTGTTTATGGCGGGGCAGGCACTTCGCTCCTTAAGTCTCTTCAATTTTATACCGGCAAGTCTTCGGGATAATTTCAATATTTTGCTGAAGCTAACTTTGAAATACAATTGGTATTACAGGGGAAACAAGTCTCCCTGCTTTGATGAAGAGACAGCATATGGCGAAAGCGAAAAGGGAAATCATATCAGCGCTATTATCGCTTCAAAGGATGCATGGCTTAACTTTCGGGTTATTCCTGTTTCAAAAACCGTTTTATTCTTGTATTTTCGCATCCTTAATATTTTGAGAAGATACTGAAACTGCGCCAGAAAAAAGATGTGGAAATACGCTGTTCGCTTTATTTTACGCTCCCGCTTGGTTAACCTCATTGTTATCCTGCTAATTACGGCGTTTATGGCTTATAAAGCAACGGATGTACAAATCTCTTACAAAATGGCCCAGATGCTACCCAAGTCTGACTCCACCAGCATCCTTTACGAAGAATTTAAAAACACCTTTGGCAACGATGGCAACATCATGTTTGTGGGCATTCAGCATCCGCACCTTGACAGCCTGGAACTTTATAATGACTGGCATGACCTTACCTACGATATCCTGGAAACAGAAGGCGTGGACCAGGTTCTTTCGCTGGGCCGCATCTACCATCTGGTAAAAAATGATTCGCTGAAAAAGTTTGATTTCAGGCCTGTTTCTGAAAACAAGGCTACCAGTCAGCAACAGCTCGACAGCATCAAACATATCATCTATAATCAACCCCTGTTCGAGGGCATGCTTTTCAACAGGGAGAATAACTCCACCATCATGATGATTACCCTGGATAAGCATCTGCTCAATGATGTGTCGCGCGTAGGCCTGATAGCGCAAATCCAGCAAAAAGCCGACCGGTTTGGCGAAAAGTACAACACTACCGTACATTACTCCGGTTTGCCTTATATCCGCACCATCACTTCCGATAAGATAAAAAATGAGCTCAATTTTTTCATTATCCTTGCCATGCTTATCGCCTCGCTGGCACTTTTTCTGTTTTTCCGGTCGTTTAAAGCGGTGCTTTTCCCCATGCTGGTAGTCATCATCAGCGTTACCTGGGTGATGGGTACCATTGTGCTGCTGGGCTACAAAATCACTATCCTTACGGGCATCCTGCCGCCACTGCTCATCATCATCGGGGTGGAAAATGCCATCTTCCTTCTCAACAAATACCACCATGAATTCCGTGCCCATGGCAATAAAATAAAGTCGCTTTCGCGGATGGTGCAGCGCGTGGGCAATGCCACTTTTCTTACTAACCTGACCACTGCCGTGGGATTTGCTGCTTTTATAGCTACGGGAAACCGCGTGTTGGTAGAGTTCGGGATTATTGCTGCTATCAATATCCTGGCGGTATTTCTGTTATCCATTTTTCTTATCCCGATTTTTTTCAGCTACCTGGCTCCGCCGGAATACAAGCACCTTAAGCACCTGGACAATAAAGCCACCAAGGTCATCATCGACCGCATTGTGTGGATGGTGCTGCGCCACCGCACCACGGTCTATATCATCACCGGCGCTATCGCTCTTTTGGGAATTGGCGGGGTGATGCAGCTTAAAACCACCGGCAGGCTGGTTGATGATATCTCCGAAGACGACAAGCTCTATAAAGATATGATTTTTATGCAGGAGCAGGTCAAAGGCATCCTGCCCTTCGAGATTGCCATCGACACCAAAAAGCCCCGCGGGGTGATGAACCTCGCCACGCTGCAAAAAATTGACCGCCTGCAGGATACTCTGGCTACCTACCCCGAATTTTCGCGCCCCCTTTCAGTGGCAGAAGTGGCTAAAGCCAGCAAGCAGGCCTTCTATGGCGGAAACGCCGATTACTACTCCTTGCCCAACAAAAGGGAGAAAAATTTTATCCTGTCCTACATCCCGGGGCTCAGCGCCAAAGGAGACGAAAATACCATCCTTAACTCTTTTGTAGACAGCACCCTCCAAAAAACACGCATCAGCGTACAGATGGCCAACATCGGCACCAGCCGCATACAAGCCATCAAAGAAGATTTGCAGCCTAAAATAGCGGCTATTTTTTCGCCGCAACACTACGAGGTGAAACTTACCGGCACCACGGTGGTGTACCTGAAAGGTACCGACTACATGGTACACAACCTCATTCAAAGCCTGTTGCTTGCCCTGGGTGCCATTGCTTTACTTATGGCCTTGCTTTTCACTTCATGGAAAATGGTAGGGGTATCGCTGGTGCCCAACCTGCTGCCGCAATTGCTTACAGCAGCGCTTATGGGATACCTGGCTATCTCTATCAAGCCCAGCACTATCCTGATTTTTAGTATCGCCCTTGGCATCTCGGTAGATAATGCCATCCATTTTCTGTCGCGATACCGGATGGAGCTGAAACATCACGGATGGAATATCCGCATTGCCGTCATCAACGCTTTACGCGAAACCAGTTACAGCATGGTGTATTCTTCGATTGTTCTGTTTTTCGGGTTCGCCATTTTTACTCTTTCGAGCTTTGGAGGCACCGAAGCGCTGGGATACCTGGTGTCTTTTACCTTGCTGATAGCGGTGCTCTCGAACTTGTTTGTGCTCCCATCGCTCATCCTTACGCTGGATAAGTGGATTACCACCCGCGCATTCAAAAAACCTATGCTGGAAATACTGGAGAACGAAGAGAACGGAAATGAAGAAAAAGTAACTGCTGTTTCAAAACAAGAATAAACCCTCAAATAGCAGGATTTTTATATCTTAGCTCAAAACGAACAATAGAAACAGGCAAACAGACGATGTATGCTATCGAAAGCACACACAAAATATGAGTAAAAAAAATCAGGAAAAACAGATAAATTCTTAAACCGATGAAAGGAATTATTCTTGCCGGAGGTTCCGGCACAAGATTACACCCGCTAACGCTTGCCGTAAGTAAGCAACTGATGCCAATATATGACAAGCCGATGATTTATTATCCCTTGTCTGTTTTGATGATGGCGGGTATCCGTGAGATTCTAATTATTTCCACTCCCCATGATTTGCCAAGCTTTAAGCGCTTGCTGGGAGATGGATCGCAATTGGGGTGCCGCTTTTCTTATGCCGAGCAGCCCAACCCCGAAGGGTTGGCACAAGCCTTTGTTATAGGAGAAAATTTTATTGGCGATGATAAAGTGGCGCTGATTTTGGGCGATAACATTTTTTATGGCAGCGGATTGCAGAAGCTGCTGACAGAAAACAATGACCCTGATGGAGGCATTGTCTACGCCTATCATGTATCCGATCCGGAAAGGTATGGCGTGGTAGCGTTCGATGAAAACCAAAAGGCTGTATCTATAGAGGAAAAACCTGATAAGCCCAAATCGAATTTCGCTGTTCCCGGATTGTATTTTTATGATAACGACGTGGTGCGCATTGCTAAAAGTATTGGCAAAAGCGCGCGCGGCGAATATGAAATTACGGATGTGAACCGCTATTACCTGGAAAAAGAACGCCTGAAAGTGGGCATCCTGGGCAGGGGAACAGCATGGCTGGATACAGGCACTTTTTCGTCGCTGATGGATGCCGGACATTTTGTGGAAGTAGTGGAGAAAAGACAAGGCCTGAAAATTGGCTGCATCGAAGAGATGGCTTACCGCAAAGGTTTTATCAATGACAAACAACTGGAGGAGGTAGCACAACCGCTCTTAAAAAGCGGTTACGGTGAATACCTGCTCAGCATCCTCCAGTCTAAATTGTAACCGGCTATGCACAGATTTAAAACACTGCAGACCTATTTCAACGAGGCCCTTGAAAAAGAGCAGTTTGGCGGAACACCCGCTGCGCTTTACAACCCTATAGCTTATACCATGCAACTGGGCGGCAAACGCCTCAGGCCTGTTTTATGTTTAGCTTCATGTGAATTGTTTGGCGGAACCCTGAGCGATGCGCTAAACGCAGCAATAGGGCTCGAATTGTTTCATAACTTCACGCTGCTGCACGATGATATTATGGATGAGGCCCCTATCCGCCGCGGAGAGGCCAGCGTATATAAAAAATGGAACAGCAATGTAGCTATCCTTTCCGGCGACACGATGTTTGCCAAAGCATATGAATATATCGGAAAAACGTCGCCGCAGAAGCTTCCGGATATTCACCGTGTGTTTACCCAAACGGCTATAGAAGTATGCGAAGGCCAGCAGTACGATATGGATTTTGAAAACCGGATTCAGGTATCAAAAGATGAATATATCAACATGATACGGCTGAAAACAGCGGCGCTGCTTGGCGGAAGTTTACAGATAGGCGGCATTATTGGCGATGCATCGGATGAAGATTTAGAACATATTTATAAATTCGGGGAGTATCTGGGAATTGCTTTTCAGCTAAAGGATGATTTGCTGGATGCTTATGCCGACCAGGCTAAATTCGGCAAACAAACAGGTAATGATATCGTGACAAACAAAAAAACATTCCTCCTGATTTCAGCCCTGAAAATCGCCGATGAAACAGCAAAAAGCAGACTGCTGGAGTTGTATTCGTCATCAGCAAAAACGGACAACGGCAGCAAAGTAAAAGAGGTGCTGGCCATTTTTGAGAAATGGAACATCAAAACGATGACCGAAAAAGCCATCATGGATTACCAACAAAAAGCTATCACCGAACTGGAGGCCATTAAAATGTCAGAAAGCCGCAAAGGCACCCTGCTGGCGATTACGGATTATCTGAATAAGCGGGAGATGTGATGTTTTTAAGTATTTAGGTGTTTATGTGCGTAAGTGTTTAAGTGGAAGCTGGCAGTAGGCAAAAAACAGTTGGCAATGAAAAAGTTCCGAGTTCAGGGTTTCTGACCTCTGATCTCTCTGATCTCTGATCTCTGACCTCTGACCTCTGACCTCTGACCTCTGACCTCTGACCTCTGACTTCTAATTTTCCTTTTTCCTTACTCCATTTTGTGAAATTCTATTTTTTTGGAATTTGGTCCCAAGGCATCGGGATGGAATTTGGGATTTGTATTCTATTATACCATATTACCAATCAACAAATTAACCAATTGACTAATCAACTATTCATGTCTACTTTTGGAATTTGGGATTTGGAAATTTTTATATCATATTACCAATCAACAAATTAACGAATCAACTACTCACGTTTCCTTTTGGCATTTAATTCTGTGTGCCGGCACTCAACTCCTCATTGAGCTTCTCCCACTCTTCCATCACTTGTTCCAGCTCTTTATTCCAGGCTTCGTATTTATCATAGAGGGTTTCTGAAGTGATCTTTTCGGCGTATTTTTCGGGTTCAGCTAAAATTGTGTCTGCGTCTTCGATTTTTTGTTCCAGTTCCTCAATTTTCCTTTCCGTTTGCTCTATCTGCTTTTTGATTTTCCTTAGCGCCTTTTCCTCTTCCTTCTTTTGAATGAAAGCCTCTTTGCCTCCCTGGTTCTTCTTTTCCTTTTTTGGCAGCGCCTTCTCCTGCAGGTTCAATTCATCCAAACCTTCAATTTTTCTTTTTTCAAGATATTCGTATATATCGCCGATGAAAGATTTTACAGAATGGTTCCTTACCTCATAAATTTTTCCGGCCAGCCCGTGTAAAAAATCCCTGTCGTGCGATACCAGCAGCAGCGTTCCGTCGAATTGCAACAAGGCATGCTTGAGGATATCTTTTGAGCGCATATCGAGGTGGTTTGTGGGCTCATCAAGCACAAGCAAGTTTACCGGCTCGAGCAGCAGTTTAGCCAATGCCAACCTGGACTTTTCTCCTCCTGAGAGCACGGCCACCTTTTTATCTAAATCTTCGCCGCTAAACAAAAACCCTCCCAATATATTCTTAACTTTTTTACGGATTTCACCGGTAGCTTCATCATCTATGGTTTCAAAAACCGTTTTCTGATGGTCGAGCATTTCGGTTTGATTCTGGGCGTAGTATCCGATTTTTACATTATGCCCCAGCTTTGCTGTTCCTTCATAGTCTAGGTTTCCGGTAATAATGCGGCTTAACGTGGTTTTGCCTTCGCCGTTTTTGCCTACAAAGGCTACGTTGTCCTGACGCTCTATGATAAATTCGAGGTTTTGTAAAACTTGTTTTTCGCCGAAAGCCTTAGAAAGATTATTAGCCTCAAAAACCACTTTCCCTGAGCGCGGCGCTGGTGGAAATGAAAAATGTATTTTTGAGTTATCAAACGTATCCACCTCAATATTTTCGAGTTTTTCCAGCTTTTTTATGCGGCTCTGCACTTGTTTGGCTTTGGTCGCCTTATACCTGAACCGCTCGATAAAGCGCTCCGTCTCGGCAATCTCTTTTTGCCGGTTTTCCAGGGCTGCCTGCTGAATTTCCTGCTGTTCAGCTCGCTGTTTTACGTAATCGGAATAAGAAGTTTTATAATCGTAAATCTGAGCCCGTGAGATTTCTATGGTGCGCTGGGTCACATTATCCAAAAAGAGCCTGTCGTGCGACACCAAAACGACTGCACCCTCATACCGCTTTAAAAAATCTTCGAGCCATTGAATGGAAATAATATCAAGATGGTTTGTAGGTTCGTCGAGAAGCAACAAATCAGGCTTTCTAAGCAATATTTTAGCCAGCTCTATACGCATTTGCCATCCGCCGCTAAACTCGCTAACAGGGCGCTCAAAATCGGCTTTTTCAAAACCCAGTCCGAGCAACACTTTTTCTGTATCGCCTTCTACGTTGTGCCCGCCTTTCAGGTGAAACTGATCATTTGCATCATTAAGCTTTTCAATTAATTGCAAATAGCTTTCTGAATGATAATCATCGCGAGAAGCAATTTCTTCAGTATAGCGGTCAATGGATTTTTTCAGTTCCTTTAAATGGTCAAAAGCTTTCAGGGTCTCTTTAAAGACTGTGGTTTTGCTTAAGGATTTTAATTCCTGCGGCAAATAACCAACGGTGCTGCCATCCGGAGAGGAGACCTGCCCGGTTTCCGGCTCCAACTGCCGCGACAGAATCTTCAATAAGGTTGATTTACCAGCTCCGTTTTTGCCTACCAGCCCAATACGGTCTTTATCAGAAATATTAAAAGTAATATCCCTGAAGATGTATTCGCCGGTAAAATGCACTGAAAGCCCTGATACTGAAAACATATTTTAACACTTTGGGCGGCAAAGATATGAATTCAGCCGAACTTTAAAACGAATAATAAATTCTTATCTGTGTACTATCAGCTTTTGAGTTTCCTTACGGATGCCATCCTTATACCATGATACCAAATAGAAACCACGGTTATAATCCTGCAAGCTGAATTTAACAGAAGATGAGTACTCTAAAAAATATAACTTGTCGCATACCACTTAGTGAGGCGGTACAGCTCTCTTTCAAATTGCCAGATTAACTTGCATGCGCATCAAAAAAAAGCCACCCTTCAATAGAAAGATGGCTTGTGTTTAACTAAAATTAGATTACTGAGGTAAAACTACCTTATCTATAGCATGTATAACTCCATTTGTTCCCTGAACATCTACGGTAACAACATTGGCATTTCCGTCCAGCATCACACCCGCGTCTGAAACATCAATACTCAGTTGCGCTGAGGTATTTAGAGTGGATACCATACTGGATGTAACTTCAGATGATGTTACATTATCGCCCAAAACATGATAAAGTAAAATAGGTGTTAATGTTTCCTTGGAAATATCTTCGATTCCCTCCACCGACAAATCATTAAACAACGCCTCAAAAGCCGCATTTGTTGGCGCGAAAACCGTAAATGGACCCTCCTCAGTCAAGGCGCCTACCAAATCTGCTTTAGCCAGGGCTTCAACCAGTATGCTAAAATTCGGATTTGCTGAAGCAATATCTACAATTGATGGTGGTAAAATCACCTCATCAATTACATGAACAAAACCATTAGTTGCTTCAATATCGGCAGATATTACCGTTGAACTTCCGTTCAACGTTACACCATCATCAACATTAACCATAATGCTTGCGCCAGAGTTGTCGGGTGTAAAAGTGCTCATTGAGGTGATATATCCATTTGCCAAATCAGTGGACATCGCTGAAGTGTTGACCACATGATAAAGCAAAATCGGTGTAAGCGCTTCTGCTGAAAGGTCATCTATACCATTTACACCAAGCGTTGCAAACAGGTTTTCAAAAGCTTCATTTGTAGGCGCAAATACAGTAAATGGCCCTTCTCCCTCAAGAGTTGACACCAAGTCTGCCTTGGTCAAGGCTTCCACCAATATACTGAAAGAATCATCATCACTCGCAATTTGAACAACTGACTTTTGATTCATATTCTCTTCTGATGTTGAATCATCATCTTCGCAGGATGACAAGAATAAAGAGGCTCCAAATAAAATGGCTACGATAGAAAATTTATTTACTATTCTTAACATTATTTTCTGATTTTTAATTTATTAAATAATTTTTAACAAGAACCATTACTACTGGAGCTTGATTTTTTTGCTTTCGATGGTAAAAGGACGGCATCAATAACATGAATAACTCCGTTTGATGCTGAAATGTCGGTTTTAATTACATTCGAACTTTTGTTAATCTTTACACCATCCTTTGATTTTTTAATATCGATAGATGATTTCTCATTCAATGTTGACACCTCCCCTGATTTAACATCAGAAGCCATAACCTTACCTTTAACAACATGGTTCAGTAATATTGGAGTCAACTGCTTTTTAGTAAGATCACTGATTCCATCTACACCAAGCGCATTGAATAACTCGCTGAATGCTTTATTTGTTGGCGCAAATACTGTAAGCTCACCAGATTGATTTAAAGCATCTACAAGATCTGCTTTGACGAGCGCCTCAGTTAAAATACTAAAATCCTTTTCAGATGTAGCTATCTCAACTATCGTTTTATTAGCTTTTGCATCAGGTGCATTGTTTGCATTTACTAACAAGTTAGCGAATAAGGTAATGAGCAATACCGAAAAAATTGCTGTGGACGTTTTAAAAATACTTATGTTTTTCATTGTTAAAAGATTTAAATTGATAAAATAATTTATTTTGTTTAATTAAGCAAACTAACATGTTAGACAAACATATTGTTTAATAAAAATGTATTTTTATTAAACAATAATTATATTTAAATGATAAAAACAAACCTATCATCCTGTTATATAGTCCTTTACATTCCCAATAGAATTTCAGATAATTTTATATAATTGTGTTAATTATCACTTTCAGGTGATTTATTAAGTTCATTTAGCCGATAGAGACATTACTTAGATACTTAATCAGTCTTTAAGTTAAGGATATTGTTCTATAGATAAGTCATTTTACGCGATAAGACGTTTGAAAGAAGTAAAAATGAATAGGTTTTGGTGAATTTAAACAGGCTGGCTAACCTAAAGGATAATGGTAAAAGAAAATTGTCAGCCTCTCTGATATGGAACATTTTTTACAATGCTGCCGATTAATATCGCCTTCACTATGCGGAGGCAGTAAATTCCCATTCAGTATAAGAGGTTAGTTTGCAGAGATAAAAAAAGCCGGCCCAAAGGACCGGCTTTTCTAATTTAGTATTTCAGTAAAAAGGTTACTTAACCACAACGAAACGTTTGATTAAGGTCTCTCCTGAATTGGTTGTCAGTCTTACGACGTATGAACCTGAGTTCAGGTGGTCTATCTGAAGCACATCTTCTGAAGTAATGCGCTTGCTGTATACTTCCTGGCCTACGTAGTTCACCACGCGTACATTATCGATGTTGTCAGTCAATTCTATCGTTACCTGCTCTTTGGCTGGGTTCGGGTAGATACTTACGGCATCGGAAACATTGTCTTCCACATTTACTCCGAAGAAGGCTTCGGCTGTGTTGGAAGCCTCTGCTTCACATCCGCTGGCAAATTGTGCCACTACCCAGTAGGTGTATGTTACAC
>Ga0307976_1000813_pt1 | contig 16111 bp, 11 predicted proteins | sample OrgLakmetagen919_FD_201836 | JGI IMG/M metagenome (GOLD analysis project Ga0307976, IMG submission 201836) | Saline water microbial communities from Organic Lake, Antarctica - #919 | ecosystem: Environmental > Aquatic > Non-marine Saline and Alkaline > Saline | place: Antarctica: Organic Lake... | reverse complement strand
ACGGCTGGAGAACAACATGCGGTTTTTAACCTCTCGAGCTCACAAATCAACCGCGGTGATTATTTGAAATTTGAATTTGGTCAGCCCATTATTTATGAAAATAATTCCTTTGTCAATGGATCTGGTAATACTGGACAACCAACTTCTGCCGATTCAGGCCGAAAATTAATTGTCAAAAATGGAACCGCAATCTTAAACAATAATACTTCCTTGCTCTGTATTGAGGTTAAGGACGGGGCAAAATTAAACATCGGTGAGCCAAGTTCAGATGCTTTCCCAACGGCAACTATTAATGGCAGTATCCGGCTTTCTGAAACGGGCGAGCTCGATGCGACTTTCGGGAATCTCACATTTTCAGGTTCAAAACAACAATTGATACGTGATATTGATGCCACTAATGTGAATGACACTGTTCAACTCACCGTGAATAACTTGACCCTTGGTTCAGCAAAAAGTGATGGTTTGGAACTCAGGACTAAGGTAGATTTACTCGGTGTTCTGAGGATTAATGGTGGAAAATTGATAACCAATGGAAACCTTACCTTTAAAAGTTCTGAGGTAAAAACAGCCGTTTTAGCAAAAATTGATCTAAGTAATGTAGAAGATGCCGGCATCCTTGGTGATGTTACCGTTGAGCGTTTTATTCCCGCAAAAAGGGCTTTTCGATTTATTTCTTCTTCTGTGGATACCGATGGGACAATCAATGAAAACTGGCAAGAAGGTGTTCATAATATAGCAATATCCGGTAATGATTTTAATAAAAACCCGAACCCAGGATTTGGAACCCACATCACAGGTTCACAGGCAGGGAATAATGGATTTGATGCCACGCCTTCAGGAAACCCTTCGCTTTTTACCTTTGACAATTCAGCCAGTCAAGGTCAGCAATGGAACCCAGTCCCTAACACAGATCAACTGACGCTAGACGCGGGGAAACCATACCGTCTCTTTGTTCGCGGTAGCCGGGGTGTAGATGTCACAAATAATGAAACCACCCCGATTGACACGCGATTGCGAATGATGGGTGAATTGAAAATTGGTGAGATGACCTATACGAACCTGCAAAGCCAGGATAACGCTTTTAGCTTTTTAGGCAATCCTTATCAAGCGCAAGTGGATATGGGACAAGTTTTAAGTACAAACAATGCTAATAATGTAAATTCTAGTAATTACTATATTTATGATCCAACGCTAAATACACGTGGGGCTTATGTCAGCGTTGCTGTTGATGGCGGTGCGCCCACTGGAGATAGTGATGCAAATCAATTTCTACAGCCCAATCAAGGTTTCTTTGTGCAGACCACTACTGATGGTGATACACCCAGCGTAACATTTGAGGAAGGTTTTAAAGTTGATAGCATAAAGACAACTGATGTCTTCAGCTTGAACAATGCCCCTCGGATGAACGTCAAGCTTTATAAAGAAACCTTTGAGAAAGCCGTTGACGGTGTTATCTTGAAATTCAATGAGGCTTATAGCAACGAAGTAACGGACGGGGATTTTGGTAAATTGGCAAATCTCGATGAGAATATTGCGATCAAAAATGCAACTAAATTCTTGAGTGCCGAGCAACGTGAAATGCCTGAAGAAGGTGATGTCATTCAACTCTATAACGATCAATACCGCGCCGAAAATTATTCCTTGAATGTAACTATGGAAAATTTAGACGCTTCTTCAGCTGTTTTGGTCGATAATTATTTGACCACGGAAACAGATATTGAAAACGGGGAATTGAATTATTCCTTTATGGTTGATCAAAACGAGGAAGGCAGCATTGCCTCAGATCGTTTTTCAATTGTATTTGGAAATACATCCCTTGGGATCGGTGAAGAAAAAGCTGATGAGTTTGCGCTTTATCCAAACCCAACTAAAAATGGACAGTTCAATATTTCATTGAACAACAAAGTTCAGGGAAAAGATGCCACCGTTGAAGTTTACAACATTCAAGGTCAACGTGTTTTTCAAAACACTTACCAGAATGTCGGCAATTCAATTTCAGTTCAAACTGAAAACCTCGCTTCCGGCGTTTACTTGACAAAAGTAAAAGTTGGTGGGCAGGATTTTGAACGCAAGTTGATTGTGGAATAATTCATAGAATAGCTCAATTTTTAAAACCCATCCCCAAGTCCGCTTGGGGATGGGTTTTTTTATGGCACTCACTGAGTGCTTGGTTTGATCAATACCCATATTCCCAGAAAATGTTGTCTTAAAAATTTGAATTAATTTTAGTTCAGTTGTGGAAGTAAACTCACCTCTAAGCATCCGCCGCGTTGAAGAGTTCAATTTGTTTAAGGTATATAAATTGAAAGGAAACCAATTTTATGCGGCATTTGAATGTTTGATTACCCACTGTCCCGTTAAGTTTCTAAGTGATTAAAAGCTGTTTTATGCCCTAATGACTATAAGCTTCCTTTTTTGTATTTATGTTGTTTTGAGTGGGTAAACTATTTAAATGTTTTTCGAAGATCTCACTTCGAGCATCCCGTAAACTCGGGAAGATTTCATTAGGTTTTGACTGCGCCTGCCTTTGGCGGCGGTGTAAGCTCGACCAGATAGCTATTCAACAATTTTTTATTGACTCAAAACCACATTTGGTGTGAGTCGAAATCAACTGACCAGTCCCGAAATAGAAACCGCTGGGATTTCTTTCCCCTATCCTCTCCTTGGCTGCCAAGCCGCTTCCATTAATACTGTTTTTGTTAGTTATTTGACCGGTGAGTTTAATAAAAACCTAAAGACAGGGATTCCTGAAATGATTTAATTGTGGTTGAAAATTAATTAATATTTTTATGGTTTAACAATTAAAATTCAGCTTTTGAAAACAAAATACAACTGATATTTATGGTAAACGAAATAAAATGAATATTATTAATATAATAGTTAAAAAAATTAATGAAATAATATTTAAAAGAACAATAGATATGAATTTCCAGTATTATAAATATGTTAAAGTTTTAAATTATCATGTAGTAATGAAAAAATTATATAAATTTACATAAAATTAGGATATTGATTATGTGAGACTATATTAAATAAATAAAATTAAATTATTTACTATGAAAAATAAAAAATGGTTTATGACAGCGGTAATAACGATAGTTTTAAGTGTTATGCCGATTTGTGCATCGGCTTACCAGTCGTTGCCCCCGGGTTTCGACGACAATGTTGATGACGAGACCCCAGCAGCGCCCATCAGTGGCCTTGTTGCGCTTGGTCTTTTGGCCGGTGCGGGTTATGGAATTAAAAAGATTAAAAATGCTAATTCTAAAAAACAGAAATCATGAAAAAGTTTTATACTCTAAGTTTATCAATTTTGGCCCTGATGTTAGGGCAAACGGCTATTGCGCAAAATGGCCCTGGTGGTGTGGGTGCGCGTAATAGTACTTCTGATTTAGGGCTGTGGCTAAAAGGGAGTGAGATTATCACTAACACCAGCAATGAAGTGACATCCTGGAAAGATGTATCTGGTAAAAGTAATTCGGCAAATGTTGCCGGGAGTGGTGTTGCAATAACCTTTAGCACAAATAATGATTTTGACAATAAGCCCGTCGCTCAATTTAATGGTGGCAAATATTTGAAAATTCCAGACGATGACAAATTAGATGGGGGAAGCGGTTTGACAGTTTATACGGTTTTAAGCCCCGATAATTTGGCTCCTAACTCAGGAAAAAAATATTTTATCTCAAAACCGGGAAGTGGTTCACCTTATAAAATGTATTTTGATAATAATAATTTAAAGTTTGACTTAAACAGCAACAGTCCAGCTGTAACCTCGGGAGTGTTGATTAATAATCCATTCAACTATTTACTGAGTTTTGAATTCGAGGGCGGGACAACGTCCGGCGATAATGTCTTCAGTTTTGTGGACGGGAATGACCAGGCCACGGCCTCCAGTACGATACCCGATAATTCTTTAAATAATAATAACGAGCCATTTTTCATTGGATCGAAAAATAACAGTGGTACTGATAAATTCAATGGTCAAATTGCAGAAATTATCGTTTTTAACCGTGAATTGAATGATGCTGAACGCATCATCGTCGATAATTCCCTAGGTGCTAAATACTCCTTAAATATACCAACATCAAAGGACTATTATGCTTACGATTCTGTTGATTTTGATGAAAATGTGATTGGCGTTGGAAAAGCAGGGAATGATGAGCACCTGGAATCTCAAGTTGGAAATTTAAATATTGCTGTTGCCTCGGGTGACCTTGACGATCAGGATTTTATTTTCATTGGCTCCGACGATGTCCCGGGTCAAAATGTAATTTGTGCCAAAGATGATGAGCTCTCAAAACAAACACAGCGTGTTTGGCGCTTTGATAATAGGAATGGGAGTGGAAACAATCCAACCGATAACGGTATCCCTAATTTTACCTTAAAGTTTAAAGTGGGTGCCTTTGCCGGAGCAGGTCAGAGTGCAACTACTTTTGATGCCAGCTATGTTCAATTAGTAGCCAGTACAGGTGCTAATTTTGCCGACGGTAACACGACAAGTTTTACTGCAGATGCAATAACAGGTTCTGGTGGGGATCAACAAGCGGTTTTCAATTTAACCACATCAGATTTGAACCGTGGTGATTACTTGAAATTTGAATTTGGTAAAGCCATTATCTATGATGGCGGAAGCTATTCAAACGGATCAGGCATTAATGGTGAACCAACAACTGCCGATTCAGGAAAAAAATTAATTATTAAAAATGGAACGGCCATGTTAACTAACGATGCAGAATTACTTTGTATAGTTATAAAAGATGGTGCAGAATTATTGGTTGGTGATCCAAACACAACCCCGTTGCCAGAATTTACAGTCAAAGACGATATCCAGCTTGGGGAAACAGGTATGCTTGATGCTACCTTTGGAAACTTTACATTTAATGGAGCGACTCAACAGTTGATCAGGGATGTAGATTTAAATAATCCAAATGATACCCTTGTACAGTTGATGGTCAATAATTTAACATTAGGTGCCGGTAAATCTAAAACATTAAATTTGAATACTCCAGTTGATTTATTTGGTGTTTTAGAGATAAACAGTGGACAATTAGTGACTAATGGAAACCTGACATTCAAAAGCTCAGAGACAAAAACAGCTGTTTTTGCAGAAGTAAATCCCTTTAATGTTATAGGTAATGGCATAGATGGAAAAGTTGTGGTTGAACGTTTTATCCCGGCACGAAGAGCATTCCGTTTTATATCGTCTTCTGTTAAAACTGATGGGACAATCAATGACAACTGGCAAGAAGGGGTTCACAATGTGGCAGTATCCGGCAGTAATTTTAATATGAACCCAAATCCTGAATTTGGAATCCACATCACAGGTTCGCAAGCAGGTAATAATGGTTTTGACGCCACACCATCAGGGAACCCTTCTTTATTTGTGTTTAAAAACCTAAACCAAGGATGGATCGCTGTTGAAAATACAGATAGTATAAAATTAAGTGCAGGAAAGCCTTACCGTCTTTTCGTTAGGGTAAGCCGCTCGGTTGATGTAACTGATAACCAAACAGTCCCAAATGATACGCGATTACGGATGACTGGTGAACTTAAAATTGGTGCCAGATCTTTTAATAACTTGTCCCCGACCGATGGAGATTTTAATTTTATTGGGAACCCTTATCAAGCTCAAGTGGATATGGACCAGCTATTGAGTACCAATAATTCAAATAACCTCAATGATGGCGCATATATAATTTACGATCCCAATATCAATATACGGGGATCTTACGTCACTGTGCCAACAGATGGAGGAAAACCAACAGGAACTTCCGATGCAAATCAATATTTACAACCTAATCAGGCGTGTTTTGTTCAAACAGCATCTGATGGAACTACACCTCAGGTGGTTTTTGAAGAGGAATACAAAGAGAATTTCACTCAAACTACAGCAGTCTTTTCTAATAATTCTGCACCTATTCTTAGCGTGAACCTTTACAAAACAGAGTTCACCGAGGCTATTGATGGATTTATTGTGAATTTTAATGAAACCTATAGTAATGAAGTCAATAGTAATATGGACTTTGGCAAATTGGGTAACCTAGATGAGAATATCGCCATAAAACGAAATGACAAATTCTTGAGTATTGAAAAACACGCGATGCCCGAAGAAGGTGATATAATTCAGTTTTATAATGATCAATACCGTTCGGAGGATTATTCTTTAAACATAACTATGGAAAATTTAGACGGTGCTTCAGCTGTCTTGGTCGATAATTTTTTGGCCACTGAAACAGATATTGAAAACGGCGAATTGAATTATTCCTTTACCGTCGATCAAAACGAAGATGGAAGCACTGCCTCAGATCGTTTTTCAATTGTATTTGGAAATATATCCCTTGGGATCAGTGAAGAAAAAGCTAATGAGTTTGCACTTTATCCAAATCCAGTGGTTAATGGTAATTTCAATATTTCGTTGAACAATAAAGCTCAAGGAAAAGATGCTACAGTTGAGGTTTATAACATTCAAGGTCAACGTGTTTTTCAAAACACTTACCAGAATGTTGGCAATACCATTTCAGTTCAAACTGAAAACCTCGCTTCCGGTGTTTACCTGACAAAGGTAAAAATTGGTCAACAGAATTTTGAACAAAAATTGATTGTGGAATAATTGAAGTAATAACTTGTTCTCATAAACCCGCTTTTTAACCGAAGCGGGTTTATTTTTGATGCTAAATTCCCAACTTATGCCGAATGTAATTTGTAATATCCCAGAGATGTTTCTTGCACTAATTCCACTTTAAAAATTTTAAAAAATCATTGGTATTATACCCAGAAACTTAAAAGAGTTCAAACTTAATATACGTGATAATTTAGTCGTTTCGATATTAAAATCTATCCCGGCATAATACCTTTGCCAAAATTCTATCACGGCATTATATAATTTAACTAGTATTCTTTGTAATATTGTTCTATGAGAAAACATATACATCCACAGTTTAAAGGATTTGAAGGCCATCTTTTAAAAATGATCGGCAACTTTGATAAACAAGGTGAGCAGCTGGGTAATGCAGAGCGCAACAGCATTAAATTATTTGGGCTGAATGATAAAACCATCACTGTCAAATCTTTTAAAATACCAAACCCTGTCAATCAAATAGCTTATAAATATTTCAGGAAGAGCAAGGCCAGGCGTTCTTATGAATATGCGCGAAAATTATTTTCGCTCGGCATCAAAACCCCGAGGCCCGTTGCTTTTTTTGAATTTACGTCCCAATCTGTTTTTACCAAAAGCTTTTACTTTAGCGAATACCTCAAAGCAGATCTGACTTTTCGAAATTTGGTGCAGGATCCAGACTATCCCGATCACGAAAATATACTGCGGGCCTTTACACGGTTTACATACAAACTGCACGAAAAACAAGTGGAATTCAAAGATCATTCACCGGGCAATACACTCATTTGCAAAGAAGACGGGAAATATGAATTTTACCTTGTCGATCTCAACAGAATGGAATTTAAAGATTTGACTTTTCAAGAGCGGATGAAAAATTTTTCGCGCTTGACGCCAAAGAAAGAAATGGTGCGCGTGATGAGCGATGAGTATTCAAAATTTATCGACCATTCATTTGAAGAAGTCTTTCAAGCGATGTGGTTTTTCACCAAGGATTTTCAAGAAAAATTTCATCGCAAGAAAAGGATAAAGAAAAAGTTGAAATTTTGGGAGGAATAAGAGGATTTGGAGTTCTGAACAATTTTAATTAATTTTTTTAAAACCAATGGATTGAGCACTTTTCAACTGAAATTAATTTGCTAAACCCCCAAAGGACAATTGCTTCTCTTTTTTTTTGTTGTAATTCAAATAAAAACACTGCACATTTAATTCCGGCGTGTTGCAAAGTTGACGGGAAATTTTGTCAAAAATACGTTTTTCAACCGGTACAGGAACATTCAGTTCATCAATAGCCCATTTGTGGACGTCTAAAAACGATGGTGTTTTGTCGCTAACGTATAGCTAAATATCGCCAAATTTTTCCGTTTCAAAATCGCTTTTTTCAATTTCAGCAATTAGAAAAGTGCCATTTCCGGAATAAAGATGAAAAGTTAAAAATTTATCCATCTTCCCCCATAAACTAAAAATTGGTGAAACGGCTATAAACAGCGAAATTGCGAGTAGAAATTTCTGTTTTTTAAGCGAAAGGAAATATAGTTTTGATCGGTAATTATAAAACAGTAAAAATACTAGAACGCCCATTCCCAAGTTCCACGGAATAATGATGCTATTTGAAATTTGCGGACTGACCAAAAGCCAGTAAACAAGAAAAAGGTGCGTGCCCATCGCTGCAAAGCAAGCCAACTTCCGAGTTTTCCGCTAAATTAAACCGAGGTCAATCCCCATTTCCACAAAGGGAATAAAAAATGAAACCCATAGGTATTTTGCAAGGTATAATCCAAAAGTGTCACTCATCATCCTAACAAAAATACGCTCACCAAACTCTAAATTCAGTTTGTGAAACCCACCCCAAAAATAGATTACAATGAAAAACCATTGAAAATAAAAAACCGGTGGTTCCTTTAAATTGATAAAGGGGATTAAAAATAAAGCATACATTTAAATCCAGGGCTGCCAGCGTATTTGGTCTTGAAGCACTAAAAAAAGTAAAAGTGCTATACTCAACTCCTGCAAAGAATTTTTGATGCCAAAAAACCCCGAAAAGCAGGCTTCCAACTAAACTCTAAATCACAACAAAATTGAGCAGGTTATCACCGGTTTTGAGGAAATCAAAAACCGGAACTAAGGGAAGTCCCTGTTTTCTATCCAAAGTGGGAAAGACATCGCAATCCCAATGATAAAAAATAGATTGGAAATCTTTAAAGTGTCATAAACGGAAAAGAAACGGCTTTTCATTTTCTTTTAATTGATAAGAAATCAGTGCGGCTCATTTTTGTTTCCGCACGGCAGCGGGGACCAATAGCTTATAATCGCCACCATTCCGCAGCACGTCTCGCACAATTGAAGACGAAATATAACTTTTTCCGCTACTGGTGAGTAGAAAGATCGTTTCGATTTTTTCCAGCTTCCGGTTAGTGTGGGCGATGGCTTTTTCAAATTCAAAATCGCCGGGGTTTCTAAGCCCACGCAAGATAAATTCTGCTTTTTCTTGTTTGCAGAAATCGACGGTCAGGCCTTTATAGGTTTTTACTTTTATCTTTGGCTCATCAGCAAAAGTTTCTTCAATAAATTTTTTACGCTGTTCAAGCGAAAACATATATTTTTTTTCGGCATTGATACCGATGGCCAATATAATTTCGTCAAACAAGGTGAGTCCGCGTTTTATAATGTCATAATGCCCGAGTGTTATAGGGTCAAAACTACCGGGAAAAACCGCTTTTTTCATAGAATTTTGATTTTTAGACCCCAAAGGTTTATTTAGATGACGCTTATTAAACCTTTGGGGTCTGTCGTTTTGGTCGTAATTGTATTTGTTTTAAAATCAGAAATCAATTTACAAAATTTATTTGGTTTGGTTCATTTCTATGGCGTGCTCAATTATACCGGTCACGACTTCTTTGAAAGTCAGGCCGGCAGCTCTAATTTGCTGCGGAACAATGCTGGCTGGCGAAGTGCCGGGAACGGTATTGGTTTCAATGAAATAAGGCTCACCGTCCTGAAAAATAAATTCTGCCCGCGAAAGCCCTTTTAACTTTAAAACCCGAACGATTTTTTCTGCTGTTTTTTCAAGCTTCCGGGTAGCTTCCTCAGAAATTGGGGCTGGGGTGATTTCTTTTGATTTTCCGTGATATTTTGCATCATAATCGAAAAACTCATTCTCTGAGATGATTTGTGTAATTGGTAAAACCCTCAGCTTGTCATTAGAATTTATTACACTCACTGAAACCTCAGTTCCGGCTAAAGCCGATTCAATAATAATTTCAGGATCAAATTCATAAGAGTGGGCAATGGCTTTTTTGAGCTGCTTTTTTTTGGATACTTTGGTTATTCCAAAACTGCTGCCTGCGCGATTAGCCTTTACAAAACAAGGCAAACCCACTTTTTTAACGATTTCATCTTCGTCGATTTGATCACCTTGATTTAGGACATAATTTGGTGCGCTGTTGATACCGTGGGTTTTCAAAACATTGATGCAATCCCGTTTGTTAAAGGTCAGTGCAGCGGGATAGTGTTCACTGGCCGTTTGCGGGATATTCAATAATTCCAGATATGCCTGAAAAACCCCATCTTCACCGGGGGAACCGTGAATGCTATTGTAAACCGCGTCAAAATGAATTTTTTTACCATTGATTTTTACTGAAAAATCGGCACGGTCAATGGGGTGTTTATTTTCATTTTTATCAAGGACAAACCACTCATTTTTTAGAATGTGGACTTTATAAGGTGTAAAAATATTGTGGTCAATATGATCAAAAATCATTTGTCCACTTTGCAGCGAAATTTCATATTCCTGAGAATAGCCACCACAGGCAACAGCTATAATTTTTTTCATCATTTTGCGTTTAATTAAAATAAAACACCAACAGGACAAAAATACAGGTGATTTTATATCTTTGCCCAATAATTCGATAGAAAATGAAGCTTATTAAATTTATCTTCAGCAAAACTTTTTTGCTTCAGCTTTTCATTGCGGCTTTGATTGTGGTTATTCTGGGTTTTGCGACTCTGGAATGGTTGGATTCCACGACTAATCACAATCAAAAAATTGTTGTGCCGGACCTTTCAAAAATGTCTTTGGAAAAAGTGGATAAGAAATTGAAGGACCTGGACTTGAGTTATAAAGTCAACGATTCAGCAAATTATAACCCTGATTTCCCAAAATATTCAGTAATTGAGCAGTTTCCAAAACCGGGCAAGGCCGTGAAGGAAAACCGGAAAATTTATGTGGTGCTCAATCCTTCTAATTATGCCACCATTGAAATCCCAAATTTGATGCGCCGCACAAAACGCCAAGTTATTCCCACGTTAAAGTCCTTGGGTTTTGAGGTTGGTGAAATCACTTATAAACCAGATATCGCTGAAGATGCCCTGTTAGAAATGCGTTCAGATGGAAAAGAAATAAAGCCGGGCGATAAACTTACAAAAACGGCCACTATTGATTTGATCCTTGGTGATGGGACGCGAAATTACAATTGATAAATTTGAAATTAATTTTTGATGAGTGAAGTAAAATCACCTGAACAAAATGACGGTTCAGAATTGCACGAGCATTATTCGTTTACCGCAGGAAAAGGACAGGAGCCGCTTCGTGTCGATAAATTTCTGATGAATTTTATTGAAAACGCTTCGCGTAACAAAATCCAGGAAGCAGCCAAAAACGGACATATTTTTGTCGATGGTAAGGCCGTCAAACAAAATCATAAGGTCAAGGCAAATCAAGAAGTTAAAATTTTACTGGAATATCCACGCGAGGACTTTGAGCTGGTTCCCGAAGATATTCCTTTGGAAATTGTGTATGAAGATGACGAATTGCTCGTGGTCAACAAACCCGCGGGAATGGTTGTGCATCCCGGCCACGGAAACCGATCCGGGACTTTAGTCAATGCGCTGGTCTATCATTTTAAAAACCTTCCTGAAAACAGTAGCCGGCGCCCAGGTTTAGTGCACCGCATCGATAAAGAAACCAGCGGATTGCTGGTTGTTGCCAAAACCGATGAAGCGATGACAAAGCTCGCTGATCAATTTTTTCATAAAACCAGCAAGCGTGAGTATATCGCAATGGTTTGGGGGAATATGAAAGACGATAAAGGGAAAATCCAAGGCCACATTGGCCGAAATCCCAAAAACCGATTACAAAACCTCGTTTTTGAAGGTGCCGATGCCGATGAATTTGGAAAAGCTGCCGTGACGCATTATCAAGTTTTAGAGCGTTTGGGCTATATAACTTTAATTTCCTGCAGGTTGGAAACCGGTCGCACGCACCAGATCCGTGTGCATTTGAAACATATCGGCCACACGCTTTTCAATGATAAACGCTATGGCGGCGATCATATTTTAAAAGGGACCGTTTTTACCAAGTACAAACAATTTGTTGAAAACGCTTTTAAAATTCTTCCGCGACAGGCTTTACACGCAAAGACTTTAGGCTTTGAACATCCCAAAACCGGCAAGTGGATGCAATTTGATTCTGAAGTGCCTGAAGATATGCAAAACACGCTTGAAAAATGGCGGAAGTATGCTGAGAATAGAAGTTTGTATGAATAGTCGAAATAAATATTTTGGCAAACAAAGACCAAACACCCCGATCTTGCTAAAATTTTTTAAATTTTAGCAAGATCACCCCTCTTAAAAAGAGGGGAATGCACGTCCTTAATTCCGTTCTACGCCCCGGCGCACAGGTTTTCAAGAGGCCTGCCTGCCGACGAGGCAGGGGTGGCCGCCGAAGGCGGGCGGGGTGTTTAGCGGTTGTGCAACAGTGCTGTCTTTTAGTGTGAAATATGTATTGGATTTGGAAAAGAATTTTCTGCAATTTTGTTTGGAAAATAGCTCAAGTGAACTGATCACTAAAGATTTTTAACCAAATAAAAAATCCTTCCGCAAGTGCAGAAGGATTTTGAGTTTATAAATAACATTGCTTAAGCTTTATTCCTTAGAACATAAAACCAACCCCAGCTTGGAAGTAAGAGTTGTGAACATCCGCATTTTCTATAATTTCCGAAAAGCCGTAGTTATAGCGTGCTTGAACAAAAAAACCACCATCAAATTTATATTCTGCCCCGGCAACTAAGCTGAAATCAATGTCGTTTGTCTGGCTCAAACCTTCAGGAATATCTGTATCGCCACCATCACTATTTGGTTTATAATCAATTTCTTCATTGATCAGGAAACCAATTTGTGGCCCTGCTTGAACACTTAGTCCATCAATGAGATAAATTTTGGCCATAAGTGGAATTTGAATGTAATCGAGCTGATACTCAACATCACCTGAAGTGTCAAAAAGACCATCCCCATTATTTTTAATATCAAAACCTTGTCCAGAATAATACACTTCAGCTTGTAAAGAAAAGCGTTCACTATATGGAACTTCGGCTACAAAACCAGCATAAAAACTCGTTCTGGAATCTGGATCGTCAAAGTCATCACCTGTAACGGTGGCAAAGTTTGCGCCTCCGCGAACACCGAGCTGAACAACATCAGAGTCAGCTTGTGCAAAAATGCTCCCAAATGAGAAAAGTGAGAATACAGTAAAAATGATTAATTTTTTCATTATTTGAATTTTTGAGTTAATCCGCAAAACTAAGCCAACGAATTTTCTAACACCTTAAGTTTGAGTGAAAAATTTCTTAAAAATTGCTAAGAATTGAACGGCGATACTGATTGAGATCAAATTCAGTAAAAGACGTGGCCAATGAAAAACTAAGGCTTAAGAAAATAATACCAATTTAATTTTGTAATGGCGTAATAGATTTTCTGTAAAGGTATTATGCCGAGGTAGATTTTAAGAAGCATTTATGCGACATTAAAAATCATATTCGGTATAAATCAGATTTTAAAACATAAACCCAACCCCAAACTGATAAACCGCATTGTGGATACCCGTGTCGTCTAATGTTTTTGAAAACCCAAAGTTATAGCGGCCTTGAATCAAGAAACCACTGTCAAACACATATTCCGCACCGACGACTGCACCAATTTCTATATCGTTTGTTTCATTCAAATTTAATGGCACCTCTTCATCTGTATTTCCGGGATCCGTTGAAACAGGCTTGATGTCTAAGGTTTCATTAAATTTATAGCCAAATTGAGGCCCCACATAAAGATTGAATTCGTCTATAAAATAGGCTTTAAATAAAATTGGTACTTGAATATAATCGAGTTGATATTCAACTTGTGGCAGGTTATTGTTGTTCTCTTCAATTTTAAAGCCTTGGCTCGAATAATTTACCTCACCTTGCAATGCAAAATGTTCACCGTAAAGTATATTTATAGGCATTTCTGCGACGATACCGCCATAAAAACCGAACCTTGATTTGAAATCTTTGTAAAAATCACCTGAGGCTGAAGCCAAATTCAAACCGCCGTGGACACCTATTTTAAAGTCATACCGTTCATTTTGTGCTTGTGCCGTTGAGAATGACAGCACTACGATCAAACTTATAAGAATATATTTTTTCATAAAATTTAAGGAAGGTTTTGACAGTTATATTTTATATTTTTAATTTAATTTTATTCACTATTAATAAACTGAATTTTTAAGCGGCTGCAAATCTATGAATTTCCGAAAGGGTCACTATTGATTAATATGAAAAATTGGACGGCATTAAAATCTGATTTCATCAACTATTTAAAGATTGAACGCGGTCTGGCTGAAAATTCAGTGAAAAACTATGCCTTTGATATTGAAAAGCTGATTGATTTTCTGGATGAAAATGATATGAAATTAAGCCCGGAAAACATTTCAACTCAAGACCTTCAGGAATTTTTATACCAGACGGCTAAAAAACACAGCTCAAAAACCCAAGCGCGTTTAATTTCGGGTTTGCGCAATTTTTTTGATTATCTGGTTTTTGAAGATTACCGAAAAGATAATCCGTTGGAACTAACAGAAGCACCCAAAACACCGCAGCGTTTGCCAGATGTGCTTTCTGAAGAAGAAATTGATAAACTTTTAAAGGCAATCGATCTCAACCACCCACAAGGTGAACGCAATTATACCATTCTTGAAACCCTTTATTCTTGCGGGCTTCGTGTTTCAGAACTCACATCCCTGCGCATTTCAGATCTTTTTTTTGAAGAAGGTTTCATTAAAATTGAAGGAAAGGGAAGTAAAGAAAGGTTAGTGCCTGTCGGCGAAAAGTTGATTGAACTGATCAAAAACTATTTAACCGGCACAAGAAGCAACCAACCCGTTAAAAAAGGTCAAGAAGATATTTTATTTCTAAACCGGCGAGGAAACCAGTTAACGCGGGCCATGATTTTTACGATCACTAAAAATTTGGCCAAAAAAATAGACCTTCAAAAAAGAATCAGTCCGCACACTTTTCGGCATTCTTTTGCCACGCATTTGCTGCAAAATGGGGCAGACTTGCGTGCCATTCAACAAATGCTGGGCCATGAAAACATCGTCACCACAGAAATCTACCTTGACGTGGACCGCAGTTTTTTAAGGCAAGTCATAGAAAAATACCATCCGCGGAATTGAGCTCATTTCAAATTTGATATTTCAAAATTCAAATTTATGATGGTCATTTATTTCAAGTATTTTTTCACCATAAACCTTGGTCTGTCATTCCAAACACCGATCCGGAATCTCACGAGTGCTAATCGGGAAATCTAAAAATATATAAAATCGCTTCATTAACTTAGTTTACGAAAAACAGAACGCCCGCTTCTCAACGCCCGTTGGGCCTGCTCTAATCGGTAGGTAGGTTTGCGTGAAACCCATCAGTGTTGATGTAGATTTTTACACGCAAATCAATTTCGATGGTGGCAATTTCATATAAGAATATATTACTTCTTGTGTTATCGATTGTGAATTTAATAAAATTTGAAATAACTAGATTTCTCACAATACAGCGCTGGTATATTCCCAAAAATAATATATCTTTGCGCCCGAAAAAGTGAGCTGATTTCACGACGCAATTAAAACAAAAATGAATGGCTGAAGTAAAAGGAAAAGTGGCACAAATCATCGGTCCTGTGATCGACGTGGCGTTTGATGCCGAAGCAGAATTGCCCAACATTTATGATTCTCTCGAAATCACCCGAAAAGATGGTTCCACCCTTGTTCTTGAAGTGCAAAACCACAGTGGCGAAAATATAGTCAGGACCATTGCGATGGACTCTGCTGACGGCCTTGCCCGTGGCACTGAAGTGCGCGCAACCGGTCAACCCATTAAAATGCCGATAGGTAAAGATATTTATGGCCGATTGTTCAACGTTTCAGGAAATTCTATTGACGGTCTCGGGGAGTTAGAAAGTGATGGCGATAAAGGAATGCCCATTCACCGCGAAGCGCCAAAATTTGATGAACTTGCCGTTTCCCAAGTGGTCCTTTTCACGGGGATTAAAGTGATCGACCTCGTCGAGCCTTATTCCAAAGGTGGGAAAATTGGCCTCTTTGGCGGCGCCGGAGTTGGAAAAACCGTTTTGATCCAGGAATTGATTAACAATATTGCCAAAGGTCACGGTGGACTTTCAGTTTTTGCCGGTGTCGGA
>Ga0307976_1000798_pt1 | contig 16357 bp, 15 predicted proteins | sample OrgLakmetagen919_FD_201836 | JGI IMG/M metagenome (GOLD analysis project Ga0307976, IMG submission 201836) | Saline water microbial communities from Organic Lake, Antarctica - #919 | ecosystem: Environmental > Aquatic > Non-marine Saline and Alkaline > Saline | place: Antarctica: Organic Lake... | reverse complement strand
AAGTTTTATGAGATTTTTGTGCCTCACAACCCCGGTCAGTGATTGCGCCGTGTCGTGACGAGAAAGATCGTCGAAGCCGAGCAGCTGATCAAAAGAAACCCGTTCAGCGCTTCGATGCCGGCGAGAAATCGAAGATGACCGGTTGGATAAATATCGCCGAGGCCAAGCGACGTGTAGGGGCTGTTGACGTTCACCGTGTCTGGATGATTGTTGCCGCAATCGAGATGAAGGCATTGAAGCTCTGGTCTGTTTTGCAGGAGCGCATGGCTATCCCCCTGTTTTCCTTCAACTTGCCGAAGTAGTTCTCGATCAGGTGTCGCCATTTGTAGGTTTCCTTGTCGAACGTCGCGGGAAATTTCCGGTTGGATTTGGGCGGTATCACCGGGATGATGCCACGTTCCAGCAGGTCATTTCGCAACCAATCCGCATCGAAAGCCCTGTCAGCCAGCAGATGCCCGGCAGACAGATCACGGACCAATGTATCAGTCTCGCGCAGATCGTGCGCCTGTCCGGGCATCAGGCAAAAATCAACGAGGTTGCCGAGCGCGTCTGTCACCGCCAATATCTTCGTCGTTATGCCCCCGCGAGAACGCCCAATGGCCTGGCAAAGAGTCCCCCTTTTGCGCCCTGACCTGAGCGGTGGACCTTGACGATAGTCCCATCGATCATGGCGTATTCTAGATCGGCGTCCGTGGTTAGTGCCTTGAACATACGGTGGAAAGTATCCGCTTTAACCCACCTGCGGAACCGCTTGAACACAGAGTTCCATTTGCCAAATTCATTCGGCAACTCGCGCCACTGAGCCCCGGTGCGAACGATCCAAAGGACCGCCTCAATGAATAGCCGGGGGTCACGACCAGTTTGCCCCGGATCGTTGGATTTCCCCAGACAATACGGCTCGATAATTGCCCACTGCGCGTTGGTTAGGACTCTTCGGGTCAAGGCTGCTCTCCTCTGTTTGCAACCTTGAATCAGAAGCTAGGCGATTTGTGAATCCCGAACGTCAACAGCCCCTAGTTCACGACCGAAAAATAGAAGAAATCCATGACCGAATTGACATTTTCCTGCTCGAAACCGCCAATTCCTATCCATTCACCCAGAATGAAGCCAATGGCATACAGGCCAGCTTCGGCGACATGCGCGGTCGCCAAAACATAAAGAGCGACCACAAGACCATGCATGCCTATGATATCGTTGCGGTCGGTAAAGTTCATGGCGAAAGCCATTGCACGCGCATGCAGCACTCCACATAATCCGAAAAGCACGACGGCCAGTAACCACGCTACGATCATGTTCAGCAGGCGCCCTAGCCGGTCTCTTTCAGATGCAGACTTTGCTGCTTCGACGCCAGATCGGCAAGGATCGGGCAATCGGGGCGGTGGTCACCCGCGCAGGCATCGACCAAGGTTGCGAGGGTCGCGCGCATTTCGATCAGCTCCGCGATCTTGTCGTCAATCCGGCTTAGATGCTCCTCAGCGATCTGCTTTACCTCGGCACTCTCGCGGTCGGTATCCTCATATAGCTTGATCAAGCCGCGACAATCTTCGATGCTGAAGCCAAGCGCGCGGGCGCGGCCAAGGAACGCCAGCTTGTGCACATCGCTGGCGTGGAACATGCGATAGCCGTTGGCGCTTCGCAGGGGTTTCACGAGGCCGATATCCTCGTAGTAGCGGATCGTTTTGGCGGGCAGGCCCGATCGGGCGGCGACATCTCCGATATTCATTCTAAGCTCCTCATTCGGCTGCTGCAGGGGAAAGGGCGGCGGCAGGACGGGCCTCTGTGGTTTCGTCCATGGCGGGACGAACCCGGCGCAGACGCAGGGCATTGGTCACCACGAAGACCGAGCTGAGCGCCATCGCACCGGCCGCCAGAACCGGCGACAACAGCAGGCCGAACGCAGGATAGAGTACGCCGGCCGCGACCGGGATCAGGGCCACATTATAGCCAAAGGCCCAGAACAGGTTCTGGCGAATGTTGCGCATCGTGCGGGTCGAAACCTCGAACGCGTTGACGACGCCGCGCAGATCGCCCGACATCAGCACCACGTCAGCGGATTCGATGGCGACATCGGTGCCAGTGCCAATGGCGATACCGACATCGGCATGGGCCAGCGCCGGCGCGTCATTGATCCCGTCGCCGACAAAGGCGACGGCGGTGCCGCCCGCGCGCAATTCGTCCAGCGCCGCCACCTTGCCCCCCGGCAGAACGCCCGCGACGACGTGGTCGATGCCGGTCTCGCGCGCGATGGCCTCGGCTGTCTCGCGCTTGTCTCCGGTGATCATCGCCACCTTCAGCCCCAGATCGTGCAGCGCCCGGATCGCGGCGGCGCTGGATGGCTTCACGGGGTCCGACACTGCGATGACCGCGGCAACCTTTCCGTCGATGGCGGCATAAAGCGCGGTGCGGCCCCGGCTGGCAAGGTCCGTCTCGGCCTCTGCCAGCGGGCCGGGGTCCAGCCCTTCGCGCGCCATCAGGCGGTCGGCCCCGATCAGGACGTCGCGCCCCGCCACCTGCGCGCGCACCCCGTAGCCAGTGATGGATTCAAATGTATCGACCGTATGGCCCGCCGCGCCCTCGGCCTCGGCGGCCCTGACAATCGCCTCGGCAATGGGATGCTCGGACTGTGCCTCGACCGCTGCCACCAGCGCCAGAACCTCGGCGCGGTCGAACCCGCCCGCCAGCACCAGATCGGTCAGTTCGGGCCGCCCCTCGGTCACGGTGCCGGTCTTGTCCACGGCCACCACGCCGACGCCGGTCAATTGCTGCAGCGCGTCGCCCTTGCGGAACAGCACGCCCATTTCCGCCGCACGCCCGGTTCCGACCATGATCGAGGTCGGCGTGGCCAGCCCCATGGCGCAGGGGCAGGCAATGATCAGCACCGACACGCCCGCGACCAGCGCATAGGAGAGCGCCGGGGATGGGCCGAGGATCAGCCAGACCAGCACCGTCAGCGCGGCCAGCACCATCACGGCGGGCACGAACCACAGCGTGATCCGGTCGACCATGCCCTGAATGGGCAGCTTGGCGCCTTGCGCCTCTTCGACCATGCGGATGATCTGCGCCAGTGTCGTGTCGGCCCCGACGCGGGTCGCGCGGAACTGAAAGCTGCCGGTGCCGTTGACGGTGCCGCCGGTGACGGGATCGCCCTCGGATTTGGCCACGGGCACCGGCTCGCCGGTGATCATGCTTTCATCGACACGGGCGCTGCCTTGGGTCACCTCACCGTCCACCGCAATACGCTCGCCGGGACGGACGAGAAGGATGGCCCCGGTGCCGATCTGCTCGATCGGAACGTCCTGCGCGGTGCCATCCACCAGAACCCGCGCGGTGCGGGCCTGAAGCCCCAGCAGCTTCTGGATCGCGGCGCCGGTGCGGCCCTTGGCGCGGGCCTCCATCCAGCGGCCCAGAAGGATCAGGACCACGATCACCGCCGCCGCCTCGAAATAGACTGCGCGCGAGGCTTCGGGCAGCAGGGTGGTCGCGAAAAGCGCGACCAGCGAATAGAGATATGCAGCCGAGGTGCCAACGGCGACCAGACTGTTCATGTCAGGCGCGCCCTTGAAAAGCGCCGGAAAACCCATGGTATAGAAGGCGCGACCGGGCCAGGCCAGAACCACGGTGGTCAGCACGAACTGGATCATCCAGCTGGCCCCGTGCCCGATGGTGCGCCCGATCAGGTCATGCGCCCCCGGCACGACATGCGCGCCCATTTCCAGCAGGAAAACCGGCAGCGCCAGCACGGCGGCAAGCAGGGTCTTGCGGGCCAGCGCGCGGGCCTCCTCGGTCTTGCGGGTGCTTGCGTCCTCTTGGGTCGCGGCATCCGCCGGGGTCGCCGGATAGCCCGCCTCTTTTGCGGCGCGCAGCAGATCGTCCAGACTGACCGCACCCTCGGCATAGGTCACGGTGGCGGTCTCCGACGCGAGGTTCACGTTCACATCCCGTACGCCCGGCACCGCCGCCAGCGCCTTGTCGACCCGCCCCACGCAGGAGGCGCAGGTCATGGATGCCACGTTCAGACGCACCGTCCGGCTGCGCGCGGGGTAGCCCGCCTTGTCCAGCGCCGCCACGATTTCGGCCACCCGCTCCGGTGTATCAACCTGCGCCTGAACGGTCTCGCTGGCGAGGTTAACGCTGACATCGCTGACGCCCGCAACGGCCATCAGCGAGCGTTCGACGCGCCCGACACAGGACGCGCAGGACATGTTCTGAACCGAGAGCCGGACGGATTGCGAAACTGGCATGGGGGACTCCTGCAGGTGCTTTACCGGTGCAATAAGGGTTCCACCTGCTAGAAGGTCAATAGGTCAGGTAAAATTTTTTGGCCCATAACCTTCAACTCTTGACGGGGTCTGTTCCGGCTGAGGGCAGGATGACACCTTAAGGGCCTCGGTCCCATTTTTCTTCCCCATTTTGATATCTGTGGCCACCTTCGTGCCGGTTGCTTTCGTGCTATGCGCGTTTGGTGGCTGTTGGCAAGAAATAGGGGTGATTACTTCACATGCCGAGGGTGCGATGGCCGCTGTTCTCAGCGGGCCATCAAGGTCTTTTGCCACCGATATTCGCCGGTGAGCAAGATGTGGGCCCACCCGCCGATCAGTTCGCGGCGTTTCGCGGGCTCGCTGCGGGTGAGAAGGCCAAGCTCGTCGCCTTTGCGACCGCCAGCACGACGCAGTCCTGCTTTGCGCGGGACCGCCAGCGCGACAGCCTGATGCATGATTTCGAGATCGAGATCATGCCGGACATCCGCGCGCATTGGACGCCAAACGCAGCGCTGTTCAACCGCTTCAAGAAGGCCTGGCTCCTGAAAATCCTCGGCGAGGATCTGGGACTCGCCCAGGAGGCGGTGACACTGGCCTCTTCGAGCAAGAAGGAGATCGTCGCCTTCTGCGACAAGCTCTTTGCCGAGCCCTTCGCCACGCTCACGGACGCGCAGCGCGCCGCCGTGGCCGCCTGGTGCCCGCCGATGATGCAGACCGCCGGTGTCACCTCCGATGAGACGGCGCCCATTGCGGAAACTCCGGAGCCTAACGGCGAGGTCGCGCAAGCGGCCTGAGCCATCACGCGACCCGCGCGAGACATATCGCCCGCGCGGGTCGACCCTTTCCCACACCGAACAGGAAGACATCCCCATGGCTATTCTCAAGTTCTCTGCGTCCGCTGTCGCGGCGCAAATCGCCCATGCGCGCGCCTGCAAGACCTTCCTGCCCAACTGGAACGGGCCCGTGGACAGGCCCGCCCTGATCCTCATCGTCGGCAATGGCGTACATCTGCGCTCCAACGGCATCGATGGCACGACCACCCGCATCGTTACCACCGAGCAGGCCGATCCTTCCTTCGCCTTCGCCGACGGCATGAACCCGTTTCGGGATACCGACTGGATGGCGCAGCGTCGTATGGCGTTTCGCGATCTGACCGGCCAGTTCTACACCGACATCCTCGACGATGTGCAGGTGCTCATCGATCGGGGGCGAGGGACGATCCGGCTCGCCACCGATGGTCACAGCATCCGCGTCTTTGTGCGCCGGGCTTCGGATTATCTCATCGGCGGGACCTACGAGGTTCCTTCGGGCCTTGGCGGCACCTTCCGGGTCATCCTCAAGGATGCCTGCGACACCTTCGCGATCGTGCAGAACTGCGGCAATTGCGAGGATTTCGACGCCATGCAGCCCTACCGCGTGCCGCTCGATGCCCTGATGGAGATTGATGATCGGAGGGCGGCTTGATGGGATGGCTCTTCTACACCGACGGCCGCGTCCAGACCTACGCGGATGAGAAAGCAGAAATCACCCGGCTCTGCACCTTCGAGGGCGACACGCGCAAAACCGAATTGGTCAAAGCCTGCAAGGTCGGCTCCACCTGGTATGCGGCGGCAAGGGTCACCAATCGCGACGGCACCCCTGTCGAGGACGCGACCTATGTCATGGATGCGGATGGTTCCATCACTTTCGGTGCCGTATTCCTCACCCGGTACGACGATGGCTGCTGGGGCTACAAGGACATGGAGGAAAGTGCTGGCCCGAACGAGTCTCGTGCTCCCCTTGGGCTTATCGAGCTCCTCTCAGACCTGAAAGACGAGGGCAGCTACGCCCATGCCTGGCGCCAGCGCTGCCGGGACTGGGCGTCGATCCCGGATTACGAGGAAGGCGACAAGATCAAGCTCGCAGCACCTGTGACGCTCACCGATGGCAGCACTTGCCAGATTGTCACCGCGACGCACTACAGGTGGGGTCGGCAAAAGCGGCGTTGTTACCGCATCGAGGAAACCGGTGGGCTCGTACGCCTGTCGAAAGCCTCGCTTGCGGGCTCGGAGCTGGTCAGCTCCGCGAAGGGCGAGGCCAGTCCTGTGCTAGCGGAGTTTCTGGCGGGGCGAGAATAGGTGCTGCGCCAGACGGTTGATCGGCCTGCCCGGCGAGAGCAGATCCTGCGGCTTATCTTGACAAGGCAATGCAAATGCATTACCTATCGCGTGCAGCAAAGCACCTTTTTTTCAGGAGACTGCCATGGCAGCGCTCGCACAAGATGTATCGAAGCTCACTGATCGGTATCAGACGACCGTGCCGGCGGGTGTGCGCAAGCAGCTCAAGCTGGGCAAGGGCGACCAGATTCGCTACTGCACCGAGCCGAGTGGCAGGGTCTATATCGAGCCCGTGCGCACTGAAGACTACGATCCCGCGCTCGGCGCGTTTCTCGATTTTGTCGAGGCCGATATCAAGGCGCATCCGGATCGCATTCGGGCGTTCGATGGGGCTTTGCATGACCGTCTTGCAGCACTGGTCGGAGACGTTGACGTCGATCTCGATGCGCCGCTTTCGCTCGAGGATGAATGACTGGCGATACCGTGCCCGCTCAAGCGCCACTTGTCGTAAACGGATGGTCGATTTATGCGCATCCACTCTTTCTGGACCAGCTCGAAGGGCTGACCCTGGAGGTCGAGGCGCGTAAGGCACGCGATCCTAAAACCTGGCAAAAGAAGAACTGCTCGAAGCGGCTGGCCGCCATCTTCAAGCTGGTGACCGAGGCCATACCGGCGGATCCGGGTGCCGCGGCCTTCCGGCAAGGCGGCACACTCGGCGATCACCGCAAGCACTGGTTCCGGGCAAAATTCTTTCAACAGTATCGGCTGTTCTACCGGTTCAACAGCGATGCGAAGGTCATCGTGGTTGCATGGGTGAACGACGACAAGACCCTGCGCGCCTACGGCAGCAGGACGGATGCCTATGCGACGTTCAAAGGGATGCTGGAAGATGGCAATCCACCTGACACTTTCGACGCGCTCCTGAAAGAAGCTGCGGCGGCGCAAAAGCGGTTCGAGAAGACCCTTGAAGCGGCACCCGATCGGTAAGTGGGCCAGCTTGCTGTGACCCTATTGGATTGTCGTTTACGACGCCACGCAAGGTTATGTATATAGCATCAAGTCGCCACACGGTTGGAGAAAGCGCAATGGATGAAACGGGAAAAGAAGGGCAGCACCTCGGTCTCGAGGGGCAATGCGCGCCTCACCTGACGGGGCACCGTTTCCCAATTGCTGTGCGCGTTGCAGACATGCCCGATGACCTCGGCAAGCTTCTAGACCGGGGTCTCGAGGAGCATTTCCGTGGCCGCTGATGCCAATTCGTATGACGCGTGGTTTCGCGTGAAGGTACAGGCCGCGCTTGAGGATGCACGCGCCGGAACTTCACAGGTTCAGGTAATGCAGGCCGCGCAGGCCCTGATTGATGCGAAGCGTCAGGGCCAATCCAAGCCCTGAGCACGCCTTGGGGGGTCAGTGTGGTCTGACCCAGTCATCCTGAAAAGCGAAAGCGGGCTTTTTGTCCTTTGGAACTCAGACCCTGATCCAAAGGAAAATCCCCATGGCCAAGCTCAACACGAACAACCCAGCTCGCCCCGTCTCTGATCCTGACCTTGCCAGCGCATTGACGCAAATTGGCGCGGAGATCGACAACCAACCCCTGCGCAGTTCAGCGCTCGCCCACATCATGCGGGAGGCATTCGGTGGCAGTGATGCCGGGGGCGCCTGGGACTGGCGCATGGCCTACGACCTGATGCAGGCCGCGGCCATCCAGGAGCTGCTGCGTGGGGACACCGCGGCAGGTGACATCGCCACCGCAAAACTCCTCGCCTCGCGGCTCCTAACCGAGACACGGCGCTCCGAGCAGCAGATCCGGCTGCAGCAGTTTTCCACGCCGCTGGCATTCGCGACCATGGTCGTGCGGGCGGCAGCCATTCGCAAGGGCGAGACCGTGTTGGAGCCGTCGGCTGGCACAGGTGCCCTGGCCGCTTTTGCCGCCCGGGCCGGTGGCACGTTTCTGCTCAACGAGATCGACCCCTTTCGCCAGCGCCTTCTGCGCGCCCTCTTCGGCGGCGAGGTGACGGACCATGACGGCGAGCATATCGACGATCTGCTGCAGACGCCGGTTCTACCCGACGTCGTGGTGATGAATCCGCCCTTCGCCTCCTCGGTCGATCGCTCCCGAGACAAGCACATCGCCGCCAAACATCTCATCGCGGCTGCAAAGCGTCTCGCGCCCGGTGGGCGGCTGGTCGCGATCATGCCGCCAGGATTCACGCCCGAACGCGATGCCGCGCATTGGTCCCGCGCCTGCGGTCTGCTGACGCCGCGATTGGCGCTGACGATGCCGGGACAGGTCTACCGCAAGCTCGGCACCTCTGTAGAAACCCAGCTCATGGTCTTCGACAAAGTGCAGGAGGACGGCGAGATGATCCGCGTCCCTGTGCGGGATCTGGATGAAGCCTTGGCATATGTCGACGCCGTGGCCGCAACCCGGCCCGAGATGCGCCCCGCACAACGGGCGGCGGCGATCCCTAACGGGCGGCCGACCGTTCCATCATCTGCCCCGCGCAAGACCGCCGCTGCGCCTGTCGCCGCCTCCAAACCACGGGCCAATGCCGTCCGTCCGCTCAGTTTCACAAGCTTTGAGGCCCCGCGCGACAACACGCCTGTCTCGGATATCTATGCGCGCTACCGCCCGCAGCGGATCAAGATCGCGGGCGCGCAGGAACATCCCACACCGCTCGTCGAAAGCATCGCCATGGCCTCTGTCGCGCCGCCCGTGCCCTCAGGTGCTGCCAGTTCGGAATTGCGCCTGCCTGCCCGGTTGATTGAGGAGGGACATCTCTCCGAGGCGCAGCTCGAGACCATTATCATGGCGCATGATGCCCATGGGCGTGACCTGCCGGGGCGGTTCACCATCGATGACGACCAGACCAAGCTGACGCGCGCCGATGATGACCCCGATGCACGGGTCTATCGTCTTGGCTATTTCCTCGGGGACGGCACCGGTTGCGGCAAGGGGCGGGAATGTGCAGGGCTCATCCTCGTGAACTGGCTGGCCGGACGCAGAAAGGCGATCTGGGTTTCCAAATCCGCTACACTCATCGAGGATGCGGTCCGTGACTGGACCGATCTCGGCGGCTCGCCCGCCGACATCCAGCCGCTCTCCAAATGGAAACCGGACCAGCCCATCCCGATGGGCGACGGTATCCTTTTCGTCACCTACGCCACGCTGCGGTCCGCGGGCAAATGCGGCACCACGCGGCTGAGCCAGATCTTTGAGTGGATGGGCGATGACTTCGACGGCGTGCTGGCTTTTGATGAAGCCCATGCCATGCAGAACGCGGCAGGCTCCGAGCAGGGCAGGGGGGTTAAACCCTCCCAGCAGGGCCTCGCGGGCCTCCGGCTGCAACTGGTAGCACCCCGCGCCCGCGTCTTCTACATCTCGGCTACGGGTGCCACGAGCGTGCACAACCTCGCGTATGCCGCGCGGCTGGGGCTCTGGGGGCAGGGGCCAGAATATCCCTTCCCGAGCCGCGAAAGTTTCGTCTCGGCGATGGAGGCGGGCGGTGTCGCTGCCATGGAGGTGGTCGCGCGCGATCTCAAGACGCTTGGCCTCTACACGGCCCGCGCCCTCAGCTTCGATGGCGTGGAATACGATGTGCTGGAACACGCGCTGACCCCGGGCCAGATCGAGATCTACGACGCCTATGCGGGCGCGTTTCGGACGATTCATCACAATCTCGAGGCGGCGCTGACAGCCACCGGCATCAACGATGCTTCGGGGGAGACCAATGCCTCGGCCGCACGCGCCTCGGCCAAATCTCGCTTCGAGAGCACGAAGCAGCGCTTCTTCAACCATCTCCTGATGGGCATGAAAGCGCCGACCATCATCCGCGCCATCGAGGACGATCTGGCGGCGGGCAAAGCTTGCGTCATCCAGGTGGTCTCGACGGGTGAGAGCCTGCTGAAACGCCGACTTGAGACAATGGACCCGGAGGATGAACTGGTCGAGGGCGCGCTGACGCCGCGCGACTATGTTTTATGCGGAGCTCCGCATAAAACATAATATGCGGCGCCCGCGTTATGCTGAGTGTGTTGGTTCAAGTATTTGTTTTGCTGCTTCATTTTCCATTCTCCGCTTTGGATAATTATGATGGCCTCTGCTCTAAACCTCAGAAGGACATCCCCCATGAACTCCCCCTCCAACTCTCCCCTTGGCAGCCGCGCCGACGCCGATGACTCGGCTCTGGTCAGTGCCTATCTCGCAGACAACCCTCGGCTTTCGGCGGGCGCTCTCAGCGCTGCCCGGCATTTTCTGAAGTGGGCGCGCGCCCGGAAGATTCCGACCAGAGACCTCGATGCATCAGTGGTGGATCGTTTCTTACGCCACCGATGCCGTTGCGATCACTACAGCCCTGAGCAATTGCGAAGCCCGACCTACGCCTCTGATACTCGGCGGTTTCTTCGTTATCTCGAAGGGATTGGTGCGATCGCGCTTCCCAATGACGTCGCTTGGCTCCAGCAATATCTGAAGGCCTACGCAGAGAAGCTTAGCCGCGTCGGTTACAGCAAGGTGACGTACTCGACGCGGCTGAGCCAGGCCCATCATTTCGCGGAATGGGCGCTGCAGATGCGTGTTCCGATCCACGGAATCAACGAGGCTACCATCGACCAATTCGCGCATCACGATTGCCGCTGCGGGGAAAAGACCAAACATCGCAAAGAGATGCTGGGCTCACGCTTCAAAAACCGTGCCCGTAATGCACGTGCTTTTGTTCAGTTCCTAAGAAAGGAAGACCTGATCCCATCCGAAGCCGCTGACTGCGTCGCTCCTCGCGATCCACGCCTGACCGAGTTCTCGGATTGGCTGCGGCGTGAACGTGGGGTGACACCCGAGACCATACGGCGTTTTTTGTACGAAGCGGGCCGCTGGCTGGACAACCTTGGGGCAAGCCCGAAGGACTACGACGCGGCAGCAATCCGCTCGATCGTATTGAATCAGGGCGAAGGGCGCTCAAGATCATCGGTGCGCATGACGGTGACCGTTCTACGCGCATTCTTGCGTTTCACGATCATTCAAAATCAATGCTCCCCTTCGCTTCTTTGTGCTGTGCCTTCTGCCGTTTCGCGCAAGCTATCAAAGGTACCGCCGACGATCCCTGGCACCAAAGTTGACGAGATAATAGCGTCCTGTGGGACCAAGACACCCGTCGAGATACGGGACCGCGCCATACTCCTACTTCTCGCGCGGCTGGCGTTGCGGGCCGGTGACATCTGGCGAATGCGGCTGTCTGACATTGACTGGCGCGCAGCGCGGTTACGATTGCATGGCAAAGGCAGACGGGGCGTAATGATGCCCCTACCGCAGGATGCTGGCGATGCCCTGCTGGCCTATATCGAAGAGGCGCGCCCAGTCGTCACAACGGACAGGGTCTTTCTTAGGATCCAGGCACCGTTCACCCCACTGCGATCCTCTGCCGAGATTGCCGGCATAGTCTCCCGCGTCCTAGCCCGGGGTGGCTTTAAAGGCTTGCCGACGGGCGCGCATGTATTTCGCCATTCACTTGCGTCATCCTGGTTGCGCGGCGGCGCGGATCTTGACCAAATTGGTGTCGCGCTTCGCCACGTCTCGCGGGATACGACTGCAATTTACGCGAAGGTTGATATCGATATGCTGGCTGGTGTGGCTCAACCATGGCCGGAGTGCGCATTATGATGATGCATCATAATGTCGACCGCTTCGTTCAGCTGAACCGCACCCTTGGAAAGAAGTTTGCCGCGCAAGAGACATCCTTACGGGCATTCGCGGATTTTGCTGTAGAACAATCCTCCAGCCATGTGACAACGGCCCTGATAGTGGCTTGGGCCGGCTGTGCTTCTACGCCTGGTGCCGTGCAAATCCGGTTCGATCAAGCCCGTGCCTTTGCCGTTTTTTTGCATGCAGAAGATGTGCGGCACGAGATCCCGGCAATGGGCCTGCTGGGTCGTTCACGGCGGCGGCGGCCCGCCCCACATATTCTGACGCAAAACCAGATCAGTCAGATCATGCAGGAAGCACTCTTGGTTCCCGGCCGAACGCCAATCAGCCCGCTGACCTACCACTATCTGTTCGGGTTGCTCGCTTCGACAGGGATACGTATTTCGGAGGCTTTATCCCTTCGGTGCGACGACCTGAACGCCGACGGCATCATGATCCAAAACGGCAAGTTCGGCAAAAGCCGGCTCGTGCCCATACACGCCTCGACACGCGCTGCGCTGGAACAGTATCTCGAAGCCCGCGGTAACGTACGTAACGCGGGCGATGATTTGTTCGTCCTCGGACATGGGCATGCACCGGCGGCAACCAGGGCCCATGTAGTCTTTGTCCGGATCGTGCGGAAGCTTGGCCTTCGCAACCCAACAGGCCCTGGCCCAAGGCTGCACGATCTACGCCATAGTTTTGCGGTGCATTCACTGGAAGCCTGCGGGAGTAATCCACAAGCGGTATTGCGGCACATGAAGGCGCTGAGCACCTATCTCGGCCATGCCGATATCGCCAACACCTACTGGTACCTCGAGGCAACGCCGGTCCTGCTGAAGCTGATCGCTTCGACCGCCGAAGAGAACTGGATCGGAGGTGCGGCATGACCCCGCTCGCCCCCGACCTTTCGGCATTCCTGCAAAACCACCTCCCCAATGAACGTGGAGCAAGCCGACATACCATCGCGTCCTATGCCCATGCGTTCACCCTCTTGCTGCGGTTCATAGCCGGACGGCTTAAGCGCTCTCCTTCGCAACTCGCAATCGAAGACCTCGACGTTCAGATGGTCAGGGCGTTCCTTGATCATATCGAAGAAGGGCGCGCCAATTCTGTTCGATCCCGCAATGCACGGCTGGCGGCGATCAAATCGTTCTTCCGTTTCGTCGAACATCGACACCCGGCTTGCCTCGAACAAGCGATGATGATCCGGGCCTTGCCAATCAAGCGGACGGATACCAAGCTTATCGACTATCTGACCAGAGAAGAGATCCGTGCACTGCTTGCCGCACCAAACCGTCACACAATGGGAGGATTGCGGGACCGGGCCATGCTGCATCTGGCCTATGCTGCAGGCTTGCGGGCGTCCGAACTGCTTGCGGTGCGAATGGACGACTTTCCCGCCGGCTCGTTCTCCAGCGTGCGGATTCTTGGCAAAGGTCGGCGGGAACGTGTTCTGCCGCTCTGGAAAGAGACCCAGGCCGCCATTCGTGCCTGGCTGGCTGTCCGGCCTAGCGATGCGGGACCAGAACTGTTCCTGAGCCGTGATGGTCGCGGGATGACCCGAGATGGGTTCGCCTATAGGCTCAGACAGCATGTGGCGACAGCCGAACGCTCGACGTCGTCGATTACCGCAAAACACGTCACACCGCATGTCCTGCGGCATAGCTGTGCGATGCACACGCTTCAAGCCACTGGCGATGTCCGTAAAGTCGCGCTCTGGCTCGGGCATGCCAGCATCCAGACGACAGAGATCTACTTGCGCGCGGATCCAACCGAGAAGCTCGCACTTCTGGATGCCCATCATGCGCCGTTGATCAAACCCGGACGGTTTCGCGGACCCTCGGACAAGCTGATGCAGATATTGGCGGCGGCCACGCAACGCTCCTGACCGAATGGATAAAAAGCTTGCGCCCTGCACCGAGCAGGGCGCTATTCCATCACATAACCAAGCGCCCGATAGCCCGCCCGTCGCTTGGCTGCCATTCTGGACAGGACAGGCACGGCACTGTCCACATAGTCGACCACCAGAACGTCTGTCTTTCCGTCATGTTGTCGGTGCAACCTGCCGACGTATTGCGCCAGCGTGCCCTTCCAGGCGATCGGCATTGTTAGGAACAGGGTATCAAGCCGAGCGTCATCAAAGCCCTCTCCGATATAGCGCCCCGTCGCGAGGATCAGCCGCTCCTCATAATCGTCAACACGCAGCGCCACTTGCGCGGCCTTCCGGTCCTTGGCGGACATGCCACCACGCAGCACGACGATGTTCTTTGCAAACCTGGAGAACCTTTGCTGAAGATATTCAAGGTGATCCTTGCGCTCGGTCAGCACGATCGGGGAGCGTTTGGCCTCAAGCGATTTCAGTACGTCATCGAAGATCAGATCGTTTCGAGCACGGTCCTCCGCCAAGGCGGAATATATCGCGGGCATGGACGGGCGTTCGGCCATGGCCAGATCCTCTGGCAGTCGGAACGTCGTATGACGTTCGCGCGCCCGATGGTGAATGCCGCTTTCAGCAGCTTGCGATTTGGCACTCACCCGATGGCGCACCGGGCCACACTGCATGAAGATGATCGGATGATGCCCGTCTTTTCGGGCGACTGTCGCAGACAAACCTGCGACATAGCGCGCCTTCGTCCTCCGGGCGACAAGTTCAAAACTCGCGGCGGACAGATGATGACATTCATCGACAACAAGGTGACCGTAATCGGCGACAATGTCGTCCACCTCGCCTTTGCGGACCAGACTCTGAATCAGCGCTACATCGATCACCCCGGTGGGTTTGCGTTTTCCGGCACCGATAGTGCCAATCTGCTTCGGATCGATCTGCAAAAAAGACCCCAGACGCTCGACCCATTGGTTCAGCAATTCTCGGCGGTGGACCAGGACCAGCGCATTGCAGGCACGGTGCGCGATCAGAGCGGAGGCCACGACCGTCTTGCCGAAAGCGGTCGTGGCGGCAAGCACGCCGTTGTCGTGCTCGATCAATGCATTGAATGCGCGCGACTGCTGTTGGCGGAGTTCGCCACAGAAACGAACCGTCTCCGGCAAAGCGGTTCCGTCTTCACGCAGATCGTCCAGATCCACGCTCGCACCCTGGTCGGAGAGGAGCGCTACCGCCTCATCAAAGCAGCCGCGTGGCAGTGCTACATGCCGGGGATGCAGCTCGGCACAGGACACAATTCGAGGCTTCCCGAATGTCGGCAGCCGCATTGCCTGTGCTCGATAGAACTCGGGGTTCTGGAACGCGGCCAGCCGCACCAGTTGAGCAATCATGGCCGAAGGCAGTTCGGACCGGTCGATATAGATTTGATCGGCAATCGTCACCTTTATGCTCTGCGGGATAGGCACATCGAGGCGTCGCGGCGTGCTGCGCCGTGACGGAGGCATTTTCCAAGGTTCGTCAGCCTGTTCGTCGTCCACCGGCATGCGCACGCCCAGCACCTGTCCGGAAAGCTCCGCAGCTGCGACGAGGTTGGCCACCGCTTCTGCCGAGAATCTCGGCAAGGAGGACAAATAGGCCCACTGGTCGTCGTATGGCCGCAAGTTCCCGTCGACAAAGACGCTGTTGCCAGCCTTACGCGCGTTGTTCTGGAGTGGCAGCGCGATCAGGTTTCCAAAGCCGCCAAGCGGCATGATATCCTGATTTGGGAACAGGCGGTCATAAGAGGCAAAGCCGATTTCCGGCCACCTTTCCATCGTCTCCGTGATCAGGACCGATCCAAGCTGGCGTGCAAGGCGGGCCGAGACCGGTTCGGAGAAGAAGATCCAGACATGCCCACCGTTGCCAGATCTTGACCGTTCCAATCCTGCAGGGACTTGTTTCGCCCGGCAGGTTTCGAGCAATGCGTTGGCGTCTTCCACCCAGGATGCCTTGTCAAAATCCGCCGCCAAGAACCAGCATGTATCTCCGGGCAGCAATGGATAGACGCCAGCGACAAAATCTCCATTGCCGCCGCGCAGATGCTTTTCGATTACGTTTTCGTCAGGTGGGATGAACTTCTGATTAGGGCATGCGCCGCATTTGACCTTCGGCTTCCCGCAAATGCCTTTCACCCACTCATTGGCACAAGCCGGTGAATATCCAGAACGGCCGGTCTTCTTGTTGTCCCATCGGACCGGAAACATGTCGGGTCGACCGGCGAACAGGCGACGGAACAGGTCAACTTTCTCACGCGATGACGAGGTGTTCGTGACCGGGGTGCGCATTCCGACACATCCGATCAGGTGTTCCGACGACATATGATCAGCCATTCCGGAGTATCCGATCACCCCGAGATGACGCCGTCGGGCGCGGTTTGGTAATGGCTCCTTGGCTTGGCCCG
>Ga0307976_1000795_pt1 | contig 16394 bp, 10 predicted proteins | sample OrgLakmetagen919_FD_201836 | JGI IMG/M metagenome (GOLD analysis project Ga0307976, IMG submission 201836) | Saline water microbial communities from Organic Lake, Antarctica - #919 | ecosystem: Environmental > Aquatic > Non-marine Saline and Alkaline > Saline | place: Antarctica: Organic Lake... | reverse complement strand
GTTTTAAAGTATAAATATAGGGAAAGTAAGGCGATTGATAATGGATAATGGATAATTTGGGTTGACAGCTTTATATTGAAAGCTGGGGAATAATATAAATTTCAAAAAAAAGGGATTCCTCTATTTTTTAAACCTTTGGTGTTGAAAAAAACAATCGGAATAACAGAAAACAGAGACGAGGAATCTCTTTTTTAATTCTCTATATTAAATATTATCCTTCTTCTAACGCTAAGATTTTTGATGTCAGAAGATTCAATTTTAATCTTATTCTATCCATTTGAGGTAAAGTACCTTATAGCATTTAAGATTTAATTACAATCGAAAATGGTGATTTTTTTTTATTTTTCAATCTCTTTTTTCATCTTCCAAGCATTCATCATAGCTGTAATTCCCAAAAAAAGTGCAATATAAGTTACACCTTGTTGCGTTTCTATGGTGTCCTCAGACAAAAATGAACCAATAGCGATGAGCGTAAATCCAATTCCAATTAGGTTTTTGAGTTTAATATTCCTCCATAAAAACCAAAGCCAAAACCCTGTAAAAACGAGAAATCCTAAGATTCCGAAGCTGATCCAAAAAGTCATAAATTGATTGTGCGCACGGTTCCAGTTTGCTTCGTCAAGTTGGGTATTTGATGAAATATAAGCTTCATTAAACGCCTGCTGCAAGTCACCCGTTCCAACACCAATTAACCAATTTTCTTTGATGATTGCCTTGCCTATTCTCCAATGCTCAAAACGTTGTAGTAATGAATTTCCGTCAGGGTCTCCACCTATGGAATAATGATAAAACTCATTTTTTAGCCCAACTAATCGTGATTTTAAAGGGCCATAAGTAAAGCGAATAGAAGTCATTCCTTGCTCTACATTTTTGATGTCTTGCGCAGTCATCGATTCCATTCCTTCCTTATCTTTTGTCAAACCTTTGGAGCTCATGTAGCGAAAGAGAACACCCTTTAATTCTTTATCTGATGATATTTTTTCGCGAAAACCAACTTCAGATCGTTCATTCCAAGCTTTCACCAATTCATCTCCAGCAATGCAAGACAAAATATGGTGCCCGTTTTCAAACCAAAGTGAAGTTGTGTCATTATAATACTTTTCACCATATTTACTGTGCGTAGGTAAATATCTAAAATCCGAAATAGAAGTATCGGGTGTTACATAATCATAGAATTGAAATCCCCCCAATCCAAACAAACCAATTAAAAGCAGAATAGCTGTTTTTTTAAAAATGCCGTTTTTGAAATACCTAATGAAGTAAATAAAACAGCCTAAAAACAAAAACACAAGTGCAACATATCCACTAAAAACCTGACTAACAAAAGTATAATAGACAAACCAGCCAGCAAGTAATGCATAAAAAAACCACCATTTTTTGTTTCGTAGCAACAAATAAATTGATAATAAAATGCCCGTTACAACGAGTAAAGAATAGCGTATATGGGAACCGAACAGAGAAAAATTACGGTAATTCTGTGTTTCATTATGCACCATAAAATCAAAATTCACAATAGAAGTAATCAATAGGGCAATTAGGAAACCATAAAAAATATAGACCAAAAAACGTTTTTTAATTGGGTAAGCTACCATTACAATTGGAATAGCAAGAATAGGTAACTTGTTATTTAGATCTCGGAGAGCATAAGAGAAATCTGTTGTATAAAAAAGTCCAAAGAGGTGAAATACAACCAACAGTATAATGAACCAAAATACAAGGTTCTTTTTAGACCTTTCCCAATAACTTTTAAAATCAGCATTTAGCAAAAAATTAACCGCCAAAAGAAGGGTGCCTAAAGACATAACCACTTTGTTTACTGGAATTCCTACAGCAATAACAAAGACGGCAAACATATTTATGATGTCGTGTGTTTTAGGACCGAAAAAACGGTTAAGCATACAGTTGTTTTTAAGGTTTTAAGATAGATTCATATTGTGATTGATCGTTCAATACTTCAATCGCTTTTTTGAGTGGTTGATCATCTTGAAAGGCGTTCAAAACACGTCCTTCTTGATAGTAATAACGTGAAACAATTTCATTGGCAAGCAATTTTTTAATTTGCCTTTCAAATAGATCTAAATCATCTTCTTTTGAAGCGCTCACCACTTTTTGAAGCGCTTTGAATTCCCCATCAATTTTCTGATCATAACCTTCTTGCTTTGCGGCTTCTAAAACCCGTTCAAGGTATTCTTGCGTTGCTGTCTTATATTCAAAGTCTTGTTTCAAGACATAATCTTTAAAATCTTTGTAGACTTTATCTGAAATTTTAAACTCTTTTGCTGGATCAATTTCAGGATTGTTTTGTGAGAAGTTTGTAGCGAAATCAAACACGATATTCTCTCCCATTAGAACAGCAGTGATTCTTGCCAAGTTTTCATCTTCCACTATAATATCAGGCTCAATTCCTCTTCCATCAATTACTTCTCTACCATTTTCGGTGTAGAAAATCTTGATTAATGAATCTGATACTTCATCTACTTGTCCATCATTTTTGTGATAATAATCCAATTTCTGAACGCATCTACCAGATGGCGTATAGTATTTTGCAATGGTTAGTTTCATTTTTGCACCATACTTTAAATCGATAGTTCTTTGTACCAATCCTTTTCCGAAAGTTGTGCTCCCAATGATTACTCCTCTGTCTAAATCTTGAAGTGAACCCGAGACAATTTCTGAGGCCGATGCTGAGAATCCATCCACTAAAACAACAATTGGAATAGCTATGTCTAATGGATCATTTCGGGTTTTGTAACTTCTATTTTCATCTAAAATTCTTCCTTTGGTTTTAACAATTTCTTCATTTTTTGGAACAAAAAAATTAACGATATCAATCGATTCAATCAATAATCCACCTCCATTTCCACGCAAGTCTAAAATAATTTTCTCCATTCCTTGACTACTTAATTCTTCGTAAGCGTTTTTTACACTTTTTGAAGCAGTCTGGGTGAAAGAACTCAATTTGATATAGCCGATTTTCCCTTTGTCATCTACCATTCCAAAATAAGGAACATCTGGAACTTTAATTTCGTCACGGTCTACTTTAATTGTACTCACTCCTTTATTTGGACGTTCATATTCCAAAGTAAATGAAGAACCTTTCGAACCTTTCAATGCGTCTGAAACAAGATCAGAATCTAGGCTTTTCATGCTTCTTCCATCGATAGATAAAATTTTATCACCCGCTTTTAAACCTGCTTTTTGCGCTGGCATATTTTCGTATGGTTCAGCGATAAAAACATATTCTCCAGTTTTTCTAATTAGAGCTCCAATTCCACCATATTGTCCTGTGGTCATCAAGCGATAATCTTCAATATTTGATTCGTGGTAATAAACAGTGTAAGGATCTAATTCCTTCAACATTGCATCAATTGCAGCTTTAGAAATCTCTCCTGTTTTTGGCTTATCTACATAGTATTTATCCAAATTCATGTAAATTAAGTCTATCATTTCAAGGTTCTTGATCACCTCAAACCCATTCGACTGTGCAAAACTGTTTTGGCTTATTCCAAAAAGAATGAAAAAGACAACTGCTTTAATATATCGCATAAAAATTATTTATTTAGACTTCAAATGTAATAAAAAAGAGAGTGATATTTAGTGCCTGGTCGTAATCAAACAATTTTTACAAATGGTATAAATTTTAATTTTGTTTGGTTTCCGACCAGACACTAATTATGTCCTACTCTCGACTAAACGAAGAAAAAGCGCTTCTATTTTAACACTGACCTTTTGGTAAGTCTCTTCTTTGCTAGAAGTATAGATTAGGAACAAGGCCAACTGTTGTTCTTCGGCTGTCATGGAGGCTTCAATAATATGCTTTTTCTTTCGTACTGCTTCACGGATCAATCGCTTGATTTTATTGCGATCTACTGCTCTTTTGAACTTGCGTTTAGGAACTGCGATCACAATTTGAAAGCGCTTATTTGTTTTTAAGTCCACAGTAAGATAACGCAATAAAAAAGGATAAACTTTTTCTTGTTTTCCGTCTTCAAAAATTGAAGTCATCACTTTTTTACTACAAAGTTTGTATTCCTTACCGAAACTTTCGTCCATGGCGTAAAAGTAATTTTTTTCGTTGATTTGTTGAGGTTGAAAGGTTGAGAATTCGTTGATTTGTTGATTTATTGGGTTGTTGATTTGTTGGGTTGTTAATTCGATGATTTGTAAATTCGTTGGGGTTTTCTTTGGATTGACATTTACACTTCGTGAAATATTTTTCTGATTTTAGAATTCAATGATCTAAAGATTTAAAAAATCAAAGATAAAAAGGGTAATAATTCAATTGAGTTTGAAGTGCAGTTGCTGGGTTGTGGAGTTGTTGGGACATTGGTGGCTGACCTTGTCGATGTCCAAACAATCCCTAATAAATCGCTTTTTCAATCACTGATTTCAAATCAGATCTTGAATGAATTCCTGCCGAACGCCAATTGATTTGACCATTTTTAAATAATAAAAATGTAGGAACACCGCGCACTTTATATTTCTGAGATGCAGCTGGATTCTTATCTACATTGATTTTTATCACACGCAATTTTTGACCATACAAGTTTTTAATTTCGTCAATAATCGGATTCATTGTTTGACAGGGTCCGCACCAATCTGCATGAAAATCTACTAAAACTGGGATATCTCCTTTAATGATATCGTTAAAACTACCCATGATTGTGAATTTTTTGTTGATGTTTTTCTATTGCTTTGGGATCATACCCCGTAAAAATATTAATCCATAACAGTCGACCTAAACGAAAATTTAACGGTGCTAAAACGACCAATACGATAAGTATATTAATGATATAAAGCCAATACGGCGCTAATGAGTAGAATAAATAAGTCAGTACAAATGTAGCAACAGACATGGCAACGGTTATTGCATAAGAGGCATACATTGCTCCATAGAAAAAACCATGTTCCTTTTCGTACTTATGACCGCAAGCCGTACAGTTATCGTACATCTTGTCAAACTTATTCGGATGGAACACACTTCCATACTTAAACACCTTTCCTTTATGACAACTAGGACAAGTATTCGTTATTACACTGTAAAACCTACTTTCTTTCCAATTCATACTACAAAGATACAAAGAAAAGCCCTGATAATAAAGTGACTTTTGTAAAACATGACGGGTTTTAGAGGCCCAAATATATAGCGTATTCAAAGGGATTTGGTATTATATCTCCCCATACTTGTCTATTCTAAAAATAACATCGAACTTTGCACCTCAATTTATGGAAGAAAAGAAAAATATACGGGCTTTAACAAAAGCAGATTTAAATAAAGCATTCACTGAATTAGGTGAAAAGTCATTTCGTGCAACGCAGGTATTTGAATGGTTGTGGCAAAAAAACGCTGCTTCTTTTGATGAAATGACGAATCTAAGTGTGAAATTACGCGATCAGTTAAAGGACCAATTTTTTATCGACCATATTTCTTTGGATGAACAACAAATTTCTTCGGACAAGACCATTAAATGTGCTTTTAATGTTGGAGTTGGAAAAGTTGTTGAGGGAGTTTTAATTCCAACAAGATCAAGGATGACCGCTTGTATCTCTTCTCAAGTAGGATGCAGTTTAGCATGTAAATTCTGTGCTACAGGAAAACTAAAATTGTTGAAGAATCTTTCTGCTGGTGAGATTGTGGATCAAGTTGTACACCTGAAAAACCTTTCTGAAGAAAAGTACTCACAAAACTTGAGCAATATTGTTTATATGGGAATGGGCGAACCGCTTTTGAACTATAAAAACATGATGGAAAGTATCGAAAGAATCACTGCGGAAGATGGATTAGGAATGTCACCCAAACGCATCACTGTTTCTACTGCTGGAATTGCAAAAATGATTAAGAAATTAGGGGATGACGAAGTAAAATTCAACCTTGCTGTTTCGTTACATGCTGCAAATGACAAAAAACGTGATAAAATCATGGCCATTAATGAGACCAATAATCTCGCGGCATTGGCTGAAGCTATAGGTTATTTTTATGGAAAAACAGGAACACGTGTTACTTACGAATACATCATTTTTAGAGATTTCAATGATGAACTAGAAGATGCCCAAGAATTGGCGGAATTTTGTAAAATCGTTCCGTGTAAAGTGAATATTATTGAGTACAATCCTATCGATGGTGAAGATTTCCGCCAGGCTGATATACAAAAGGTAGACCGTTTTGCAGCTTATCTTGAAGAAAAAAATATCATTGTGAATGTTCGCCGCAGTCGTGGAAAAGATATTGATGCGGCTTGTGGACAATTGGCGAATAAAAATAAGGTAGTGAAGGAGCGTGCAATGAAATAAACATCAATCGTTAATTAATTGTATGGTTTCATGACATTAATCTACCCTTCAGGATTCTTGATTGGAGCCAAATAAAAACAATTATGTGACAACTTTATCTTTCTAATACCATGACAAATAGAAACATTCGTCATCAAATTCAATCTTCACATTCTAGCATGAATATAATTCTCCACAATTTGGGGTGGCTGCTCAAATAGCTTCTAATTAGTCTTTGCAAGAAAACGTCAAATACTGCGTTAAGCTTGTTTTTAATTGCAGTCATCCCGACGTTGACAGTCGGGACTCCTGACAATTAAAAACTTAACAAGCATTGTCTTTGAAGTTTTCTTATCAAAGACTTAAAAATGATTAGTTTTCTTGCAGGCACTAATTAGAATAATCATTATTTAACAAGAGACTTATCATCTGAAGTTTCGGAGTTTAATTTTACAACGTATTTTATGGACTATGGGGTTTGTAATTAGGAGGAAGTATGCTTTAGGCTATATGCAATTGGCAAGTTTTAGCATTTAATACATCAAATTTATTTTTTTAGATAGAAAGTGCAGTAAATAAAGTAATCAATTTAAAAACGAAGGCAAAAACAAGCATAAAGCTTACTGCCTTCTGCCCATCTAAACTTACACTTATTCATTTAACTCCGAAACTTGAGTTATCATCTAAACCGCAAACTATTGAATATGGTTTAAGTAAGCTTTAGCTATCAAATCAAGCGCTTGGATTCCTTTAGACAAGATTTTTGAACTGTTATTTGAATTCAACCCTAAAATATCTTGAAGTGCTGTATATCTCCGTTTTGCTAGCGAGAACTTAAATAAAGGAAAAAGCTAAGATGTGATTCTGTTCTCATAAGACAAGCAGCTATTGTTATTTAAGTCCATAATTAACCGCAATGCTTGCAGTTCTGCTGAACGAGTTCTAAGCATCCGTTTCATCCGCTTCCCATAAAAAAGTAGAACAAAACACCTAAATTGTGTCTGGTCGGAAACAGGCAATTTTTATTCCCGATTTTATCGGGACAGGCTATGAGCTTGCTTCGCTGCGGTTTGTTTTTCTTTCTTTAGGAGATGCCATAGCATCAGCCAACGAGAAAAAAAGTAAAATAGACTCAAAAGAATCAATTTTAATTTTGTTGTGTTTCCGACCAGACACTAAATATCATACGTGTTAATAGTCCGCTGATTTCAATTATCAATTATCAATTGCTCTGCAAATTTTCTTGCTGCTCCATCAACAAAAACATAATCCTCATATTTTGGTTTAGAAATATGCTCAACTCCCAACATTGTTTTTTCGTTAATCATTGCTATGTCCAAGAACCCAATTTTCTTATCCAAAAATGCTTGAACAGTAATTTCATTGGCGGCATTTAAAGCACAGGCCGCTGTTCCTTCCATATCCATCGCTAGAAAAGCAAGATTTAGATTTCTAAACACTTCTCTATTGGGTTGTTCGAAAGTTAAATTCGGATAATCCATAAAATTGAATCTAGGATAATCTGTTTTCAGACGATCAGGATAAGTCAGCGCATATTGAATAGGTAATTTCATATCTGGTAAACCCATTTGCGCTTTCATACTACCATCTTCAAATTGAACAATTGAATGCACAATAGATTGCGGATGTACAATAACATCAATTTGATCTGGTCTTAAAGCAAAAAGCCATTTCGCTTCGATAACTTCCAATCCTTTATTCATTAAAGTAGCCGAATCAATCGTGATCTTAGCTCCCATCTCCCAATTCGGATGTTTTAACGCTTGTTCTGGCTGAACATCTTTTAATTGTTCCGTTGTCCATCCTCTAAAAGGTCCGCCTGAAGCAGTAAGGTAAATCTTCTCAATTTTGTTCTGGAATTCTCCTACCAAACATTGGAAAATCGCTGAGTGTTCTGAATCTACTGGATAAATATTTACTCCATTTTCTCTTGCCATTTTGGTGATCATCTCACCTGCAACAACTAAAGTTTCTTTATTGGCTAATGCAATAGCTTTCTTCGCTTCAATGGCATGCATCGTTGGTTTTAATCCCGCATAACCAACCAAAGCAGTTAACACAACATCTACATCTGCAAACTCCACTACTTGACAAAGGGAATCTTTCCCTCCGTAAACATGAATATCATGATCTTCAAGTGCTGTTTTTACTTTTTCAAGGTGATCTGTGTTGACAATTACAACAGTATTTGGTTGAAATTTTATCGCTTGTTCAATGAGTAAATCAGCATTATTATTCGCTGTGAGTACTTCCAAATCAAATAAATCAGGATAAGCTTCAATAACCTCCAATGCCTGCGTACCGATAGATCCGGTACATCCTAAAATGGCAATTCCTTTTGTCTTTTTTTCCTCTTCTTGAACTCCTGTATTCACGATATTGTATTTTAATTGCGAATTTAAGGAAATGTTAGGATGAAATGAGGAAAGTTTTGGATAATTGAAGTGATTGGTCTTGTAAAGTCCTCCCTCTCGATCTCTCCCGAATCGTTCCTTTCAGGACAGGCTCTCCAAAGGGAGAAGTGGTATTCTCAATTAAAATTAGTGTTTTACACAAAAAAATATCAGTAAAGTATAAAACAGTAAGCTCTTTAATTAAAGATTAGACTAAAAACAGAGGGATTAAGGGAGGGATCTTTATAAGCAAAAAAGGACTGCCTATTTAAAGACAATCCTTTCATTTAACTTATTAATTCCTCCTTAAAAGTTAGCAATCAAAGACAAAACAAAATTTCTCCCAGCTCCGGAAAGTCCAGAACTATAGGCGCGATATCTTTGATCTGTAATATTCTCCATACCTCCACTTACCGTAAAGTTTTCATGGAATTGGTACATTGCTTTTAAGTTAATGGTGTACCAACCCGGTGAATACGTATTTCCGTTTTCGTCAAGAGCATAAATATCCGTCTTACCTTGCTCGGTTACTGCTAAATTATCATGTGTTCTTTCTCCTTGATATTGTGCATTTACTTCTAAATTCAATTTGCGGTAAGTGTAACTAAAACGTGTAACACCAAACCAAGGTGCAGCATGACGTGAAGGACTTAACGAACCATCATCCATTTCTTCTTCTCCTATTTGGTAGTTGAATTTTGAACTCAACATAAATCCACTGGATAAGTTGATATCAATTCCTGCTTGAACCCCGTAAACAGTAGCCATAGCAGTATTTTGAATCGCTTGAACTTGACTTAATTCCCCATCATATACAATACTGTCCATTCCATTCAATTGGAAATCACGGCGAACCAAAGCATTTTCAAGTAATGTATAGTAACCTGTCAAATTTAATTTCAACACGTTTCCAAATACTCTTGTTACTCCTATATCTACATTATAAGCATATTCTGCTTTCAGGTCTGGATTTGGAATAACTACTGTTCCTGGTTCAGAATCAAAAACTTTTCCGATATCATCCACATTTGGAGAACGGAATGCAGTTGAAGCGTTGAAACGTAAGACTGTTTTTTCGTTCATACTGTAAACTGCCCCTAGTCCTCCTGTCAATGCTCCATTATTAAGATTCGCTTCTTGAAATGGGAAAGGATAAAATGTATCGTCAAACATTGCATCCAACAAATAATGCGTGTAACGAAATCCACCTTGAACTGTTAACTTCTCGGTAATTTTGTATTCGTCATTCAAATAAACACCCAACGATTGCCATTGAGCTTTAGGATAACGCGCAGAAATTGGAGCTGAAGCGCCTGTATTGATATTTTCTTCAATTCCTGCTGATGTAACGTCATTAATTACGTATTCAATTCCATAAAATAAGTTATTTCTCTTACTAAAACGTTTAGCGAAATCAACATTTGCTGAATAAGCAGTAACATCTTCTTCTCGTGTATTTCGATTAACGCTATTGAAGTCTCTGTCAATTCTACTTTCAACAAAATTCTGATGTGCAATTTTGATACCCATCTGATCATAAATTGCGTTTGAATAATAATTATTGATGGACAATTGATTCATCATCCATTTTTGAGGACCGTAATTCCATTCAGCATAGCGAGGGGCTCCGTTTTTCATTCGGTTATGGCGATCGTAACGTCCATATGAACTTGTTTCTGAATAATGAAAAGCGTATTCAATGTCCCAATTTTTATTTGGCGCATAACGTACTTTTTGCATCAAGTTCATTTGGCTGTATGCACTGGGCACTTGAAGTAAGGGATCTTCCTGTTCAACTACAACATCTACACTGTCAATTCGCTGCACATGATAAGGCTTCAAGTAATCATCTGGACCGTTACTTCCTTGACGCAAATGGTCAAATTTATTAGCTGAAACACTGGTTACAATCGCCCACTTTTCCCATCCCACGTTGATATCAAAGTGACCAGTGTTTTCATTGTTTGCAGAAGAATAACGCATCAACGCTTTTCCTTTTACAAAGGGTTTATCGTTTAGTGATAATGTTGGTTTCAACGTTTGAAAACTCATTACTCCTCCAATTGCATCACTTCCGTAGATGGTAGAACTCGATCCAAACAAAACTTCGGCGCTCTCCATTGCTAATGGATCCAGAGAAATTACATTTTGAAGGTTTCCGCCTCTAAAGATGGCCGTGTTCATTCTCACACCATCAATCGTATACAACAAACGATTGGTTGAAAATCCACGAATCATTGGACTTCCGCCACCTTGCTGACTCTTTTGTATAAAGACATCTCCTGAAACTCCCAATAAATCTGCAGCAGTTTGTGGATTTTGAAGTGCAATATCTTTTGCGGTTAAACGACTTACCTTATATGGAACATCAGAAGAAATTTGACTCCATTTGTTGGCTGAAATCACCACTTCTTTCATCATGAAAACGCTTGAAGCCATTTCAATTTTAAAGTCGTTATTTACAATATCAGTGTAATCAAATTCGATAGGTTCATATCCATACAATCTAAAAATTATATCATTCAGTCCTCTAAAAGGCTTAATATCAGCTTGCCCTAATGAATCGGTAATCAACGTTGTTGTTGCACCTTTGCTTCCCACTTGAGCAAATTCTATTGGTTTTTTTGTTGTTTTATCAATGACGGTAACTTTTTGGGCCATTGATATGGAAATACTGAACAGCATTCCCAAAAGCATTAGTAATCTCATTTATTTTGGTTTAGTTTTGAAAATATTTCTCAACGGCACAAATACTTCCTTCACCTATTTTGAAGAAATTCAGTACCCTAAAATTGAATAATTTGGAATTATTTTAAACCGTAAACCGCGGTGGTGGAAACAAAGGTTGGCTTCCTCTTTTGAGTATAGAAAATTGTTCATTAACATAAGGAGAAGAATAGTTTTCGTGTTGAAACGGAATTTCTAATATGATTTGTCCATCAAAACAATACACAGAACGTATTACGAAATTCACATAACTTGACCTGGATTGTTCTTCGGGGTTTTGATTGATTAACGCATTTGTTAATGAAGCAAGCTTTCTATTCAAAGCTGATTCTTCATTATCCCACCACAAATCATATTTTACAGAATCTGTGGTGTAAGAACGTGAAACAATATCATACATTCCTCCTTGAAATTCGAATTCTTTACCGTGTTTCCATCTCAAAACAGTTGCAGTATCTTTTTTCGAAAACGTAAACTGAATCAACTCTTCTTTTGGAATCCCTTCCATCAAAGTGTGCTTAACAGTTTTCCGAATAGCAGCTTTTTCAATATTCAACCATCCGTATATTCCAATAAATGGCAGGGTAAGTGCCAGAACAAATAATATTGGAATTCGGTTTTTCATGATTGTAAATATAAACAATTGGTAATGGACAATTAACAATTAAAATAATCATCCAAAAATTGTCAATTGTTAATTAGTGTCCGCAAGAAAACTAATCATTTTTAGGTCTTTGATAAGAAAACTTCAAAGACAAGACTTGTGAAGTTTTTAATTGTCAAGAGTCCCGACTGTCAACGTCGGGATGACTGCAATTTAAAACAAGCATAACGCAGTACTTGGAGTTTTCTTGCAAAGACTAATTAGTGCCTGCAAGAAAACTAATCATTTTTAAGTCTTTGATAAGAAAACTTCAAAGACAAGGCTTGTTAAATTTTTAATTGTCAGGAGTCCCCACTGTCAGCGTCGGGATGACTGTAATTTAAAACAAGCTTAACGTAGTATTTGACGTTTTCTTGCAAAGACTAATTATCAATTACCTCCACCCCTATACGTGAATCGCCTTCTGAGGAAATATCTGCGTCATACACATTACCTTCTGCTTTCCCTAATGTGATGTCTTGCGCTAATACTTCTGCTGCGATGTATTCTTTGTTTTCTGTAATTGCTGCACTGATTTCTGCTGTCGTTTCAATTGAAACAACAATCTTATCAGTTACTTCGAATCCAGCTTCTTTTCTGAAGTTTTGGATACGGTTTACTAATTCTCTTGCAATTCCTTCTTGTTTTAACTCAGGACTGATTGTAATGTCCATTGCTACGGTAATTCCTCCTTCAGAAGTGACTAACCAACCTGGAATATCATCCGTTACGATTTCAAAATCAGTGCTGTCTAAATTGATATTTTCACCATTTAAATCACCAGTCCAACCTTGATTCGTTTCTACAGAAGTAATTTCAGCATCTCCCCAGTCTTTAACCATTCCAGCAATTGCTTTCATTTGTTTCCCGTATTTCGGGCCAATTGTTTTGAAATTCGGTTTGATTTTCTTCGTTAAAACACCTGTTGTATCTTCTAGCAAGACCAATTCCTTCACATTAATTTCAGAAAGAATCAAATCTTTCACATGCTCAATGCGTGATTTGAAACTTGGATCTAAAATAGGAACCATGATCTTTTGTAATGGCTGACGTACACGAATTTTCTCCTTTTTGCGTAAACTTAATGCCATCGAAGAAACCTGTTGTGCGATTTCCATTTGCGCTTCCAATTCTTTGTCGATATCTCCAGCGTCTACCGTTGGAAAATCTGCCAAATGAACTGAAGTTGCTTTATGTCTTCCTGAAATTCCATTCAGATCACAGAACAATTCGTCTGAATAGAATGGTGCAATCGGAGCGCTTAAAATTGCTACTGCTTCCAAACATTCGTACAAAGTTTGGTATGCTGAAATTTTATCCGTTGAATAATCACCTTTCCAGAAACGTCTTCTACATAAACGCACATACCAGTTCGATAATTGATCATTTACAAATGACTGAATTAATCGTCCAGCTTTTGTTGGTTCATAAGTTTCGAATGCAGTATCTACATCTTCAATTAATGAATTCAATTTTGAAATAATCCAACGGTCAATTTCTGGTCTTTCGCTTGTTGCAATTCTGTCTTCAGCATAAGAGAAACCATCTATATTTGCATACAAAGTAAAGAAAGAATAGGTGTTGTAAAGCGTTCCGAAGAATTTACGTTGTGTTTCTTTGATTCCTGCTGTGTCAAATTTCAGATTGTCCCAAGGCGATGCGTTTGTAACCATGTACCAACGTGTTGCATCTGGACCGTATTTTTCTAAAGTCTCAAATGGATCAACACTGTTTCCTAAACGTTTTGACATTTTCTGTCCGTTTTTATCCAAAACAAGACCGTTAGAAATAACGTTTTTGTAGGCTACAGAATCAAATACACTTGTTGCAATTGCATGAAGTGTATAGAACCAACCTCTTGTTTGGTCCACTCCTTCTGCGATAAAGTCTCCAGGGAAAGCTTTACCCGCATCAATCATTTCCTTGTTTTCAAAAGGATAATGCCACTGTGCATAAGGCATAGAACCAGAGTCAAACCACACATCTATAAGGTCTGCTTCTCTTTTCATCGGTTTTCCTGATTCAGAAACCAATGTGATTTCATCTACGTAATTCTTATGTAAATCTACTTTATCGTAGTTTTCTTTCGACATATCTGCAGGATCGAAATCAGCAAGTGGATTATTTTCCATAATTCCAGCTGCTACTGCTTTCTCACATTCACTTTTCAATTGTGCGATAGAAGAAATACAAATTGATTCTTCTCCTTCATCTGTTCTCCAGATTGGAATTGGAATCCCCCAAAAACGTGAACGCGATAAGTTCCAATCGTTCAAATTCTCCAGCCATTTCCCGAATCGACCAGTTCCAGTAGATTCTGGTTGCCAGTTAATGGTTTTGTTCAATTCAATCATGCGGTCCTTTTTGTCCGTCACTTTAACAAACCAAGAATCCATTGGGTAATATAAAATCGGCTTATCCGTTCTCCAACAGTGTGGGTAACTGTGTTCGTATTTCTCAACACGGAAAGCTTTATTTTCTTCTTTTAATTTGATAGAAATCAAAACATCAGCAGATTTATCTGGTGCTTTTCCATCATCATAATATTCATTTTTCACATATATTCCAGCAAATTCTCCCATTTCTGGACGAAATTTACCTTGCAAGTCAACTAAAGGAACAGGATTTCCATTTTTGTCTGGCACCAACATTCCAGGAATATTGGCTTGTTTTGCAACCATGGCGTCGTCCGCACCAAAGGTTGGCGCAGTGTGCACGATTCCAGTACCATCTTCCGTTGTTACGAAATCTCCTAAAATTACTTGGTAAGCATTTTCTGGATTCTCCATTGGTTGAGCATAAGGCAATAATTGCTCATAACGGATTCCATTTAATTCAGATCCTTTAAACGTTTCTCCAACTAAATATGGAATCTTTTTGTCGCCTTCTTTGTACTCTTTTAAGTCTTCAATTACGTCAACTTTGAAAAATAATTTATTGAATTGCTTTCCTAACAATGGGGAAGCCAACACAACGTTAATTGGCTCAAAAGTATATTGATTGTATGATTTTACAATTACATATTCGATGTTTTTCCCAACTGTTAAGGCAGTATTTGAAGGTAAGGTCCAAGGTGTGGTGGTCCAGGCTAGAAAATGAACATCATCTAATTCCTCCCCCTTTATTCCTTTCTCAAAAAGTTGTAAAGATTTCTCGTCTTTAACCACCTTAAACTGAGCGACACAAGAAGTATCTTTTACATCTTGATAACATCCTGGTTGATTGATCTCATGAGAAGACAATCCGGTTCCTGCTTTTGGAGAATACGGTTGAATCGTATATCCTTTATAGATCATGTTTTTCTCATACAATTGACCCAGCAACCACCATACACTTTCCATGTATTTAGATTCATAGGTAATGTAAGGATTTTCCATATCTACCCAGTACCCCATTTTTTCAGTAAGATCATTCCAAACATCGGTATAGCGCATTACTGTTTTCTTACAAGCAGCGTTGTAATCTTCAACAGAAATTTTATCTCCAATGTCTTCTTTTGTAATTCCGAGTTCTTTTTCGACACCCAATTCAACCGGCAGACCGTGTGTATCCCAACCCGCTTTACGGTTAACTTTATATCCTTTTAATGTTTTATAACGACAGAATATATCCTTAATAGAACGCGCCATAACGTGGTGAATTCCAGGCAAACCATTAGCAGAAGGAGGACCTTCAAAAAATACGAATGTTTTATCATCGTCTTTGGAATCAATGGAAGCTTGGAAAACGTTTTCTTGTTTCCACTTTGCAGCGATTTTCTTTGCTGATTCGGGTAAGTTCAACCCTTTATATTCTGGATATCTTGCGCTCATAATTTGCCTTTATTTTGCAGGATGCAAATTTAATCATTTTAATCGGAATGGTTGAGGGCAATTACGAATGACACAATTACGAATTATGTAAATCGTAGAATTTGTTTAAAAACTGCTAACGCGAGATTGCATCTCGTGGTGGTAGTCTTTAAACATTTAAACGCTAACAATCCTCATCAACACTTCCCTACTTTCATAAACCTAAGTAGTGTCTGGTCGGAAACACAACAAAATTAAAATTGATTCTTTTGAGTCTATTTTACTTTTTTTCTCGTCGGCTGATGCTGGGGAATCTCCTAAAGAAAGAAAAACAAACCGCAGCGAAGCAAGCTCATAGCCTGTCCCGAGAAATCGGGAAAAACAAATAAAAAGATTTAAGGAATTGAATAAAAAATATGGGTTACCAAGCTAACCTGAATAATTCATAAATTGTAAAAATAGAGGGGGAAAATTGCAGTTAGCTCATTGATATTCAGTATCTTTGAGTTGCAAAACAAACAAAAATTCCCCCATTAACAAAAATACGTT
>Ga0307976_1000778_pt1 | contig 16613 bp, 20 predicted proteins | sample OrgLakmetagen919_FD_201836 | JGI IMG/M metagenome (GOLD analysis project Ga0307976, IMG submission 201836) | Saline water microbial communities from Organic Lake, Antarctica - #919 | ecosystem: Environmental > Aquatic > Non-marine Saline and Alkaline > Saline | place: Antarctica: Organic Lake... | reverse complement strand
AGATGTCCTGGCGCGCTTGCCAGACATCACCGTGTCACGCTTGCCTGAATTGCTCCCATGGAACTGGAAGGCCGAGCAGAAAGCTGTCAAGGCCGCGTGACCGCGTCCCTCGCCGGATGCTTACGCGCGGGGGCGGGCAAGACTGAGTTCCTTGCGCAAAAAGCAGCATACCTCCTGCAGACCAGCATCTGCCCCCCGCCCAAGCGTATCTTAGCCATCAGCTTCAAAAGGGATGCTGCACAGACGCTCAAGGCGCGCGTTGGAAAGAGATGTCCACCCGAGCAAGCGCGCCGTTTTCACTCTCTTACCTTCGATGCTTTCACGAAAAACATGTTAGATCGTTTTCGGGCAGCGATCCCTCACCGCTTTCGGCCGTCCCCCAACTATGAAATCGGGTTTCCGCGGCGCGATGATCTGGAGGACTTCCTCACACGCAAAGGTCGGCGGGACATCGGCTGGCAAAAATTCGAAAAGGTGATCGTGCGCGCCCCGCTTCCGTTCGAAGCGGAGGGAATACCTCTGGCTTGGTGCGAACTACTCGAGACTTATTGGCAGGAGCAATTGGAGCGTCCAGCCGGTGCGTTGCTCTCGTTTGCCATGATCAACAGACTTGTCGACTATCTGCTGCGCGAGAACCCCGCGATCAGGCGAGCACTGCAGCTCACCTATCCCTTCATTTTCCTCGATGAGTTCCAGGATACGACATATGCACAATATGATCTAGTGAAGAGCGCTTTTCACGGCAGTGATACCATTTTCACAGCCGTCGGCGACGATAAGCAACGCATTATGGGCTGGGCCGGGGCGATGGACAACGCCTTCCAGGAATTTGCTGCTGACTTCAATGCTGTGAACCTTGCGCTACGCTTTAACTGGCGATCTCATGCGGATCTGGTCGCCATTCAACAGGTGATCGCGAAGCGCATCGATCCAAACTTAGAAGACGTTGAAGCCAGAGGGCAACGCGCCGTCGACGGTCAGGTAGCTGCGCTGTGGCGTTTCGATACACGCGAGCAGGAAGCACAGCAAATCGCCGCTTGGATCGATAGCGAAGTGGGGCACGGCGTTCTGGAGCCGCATGATTGCGCCATCCTCGTGCGCATGCGAGCCGACGATGTCGAAGCCGAACTAACGGACGTTTTTGCAGCGCAAGGGCTGACGATCAGGAACTTGGCGCGTAATGTTGGTGAAATTGCGATTCAAGAACTACTGGCCGAAGAACTTACGAGTATCATTCTACCGCTTTTGAGGCTCGGTACTGGTAAACGTAGCCCGGCTGCCTGGAATACCGCTCAAGAAAAGCTGCAGACGCTATTCGCCATCGACCCTGATGATGAGCAAGCGCAGGAGCGGTTGCAGCAAAGCATTGAGGAATTTGCTTCCACTTTGCGTGCGGCCATGCGTGACAACGAACCGACAGACGAGAGCGCGGCCCTGGTCTTTCATATCGCTCTTGAATTTGTCGGTGCCGATCGGCTGCGACAGGCCTTTCCCGCCTATAGGCGGGACGCGGACTTCGAACGGGTACGGACAGGGTTCATCACGCTGCTTTGCGAATGCGCTGAAGCTGTGGATATCTGGCCGGACGCTCTTGATCGCTTCGAAGGCATCGGCCAGGTACCGCTTATGACGATCCACAAAAGTAAGGGACTCGAGTTCCACACCATGATCTTCTTCGGTCTCGATGCGCAGACTTGGTGGAGCCTTTCGCCCGGACGGGAGGAAGAGATCAATTCCTTCTTCGTCGCCTTCACCCGTGCCATGCAAAGGGCGTTCTTCGCCTATTGCAGCGAGCGCGGACAAGCGATCGCATGGCTTGAAGACTTGTTGCTTCCGGCAGGTTTGGAACGGGTCGATGGGCTGCTGCACATTGGGTTTGGAGCTGAGTAGCGAGTTCAATTTCAACCCAAGGTCGTTCATGACTGTTAGTGGACACGTTTAGTGGCTACATCGTTCACTTGGCGTGAGTTCATCCGGAATCGGATCTTGCACCGGTAATGAAAGGCCGCAACGTAGCATTGTGATGCAAAATCGAGTAGCCGCTTGGAACATCACCGCCTACCAAGCCGTCCCAGCCTCGCCAGTTGCGCAAGCATTTTTGACCCTGAGTCTGCGGACCCTGTGCCGCCTGCAGAACCCGTCTGCCCCATGCCTTGCCGCACCGGCATCTGCTGGACGCCAATGAACTGCCGCGCCCGGAGCGCCGCATATTCCGCACCACTGGCACCACCGATCAGATACCGATTATAGGACTGTTGGCTGCCCATGGCGGCGCGGGAGAAGCTGTAGCCGCCGCCGAGACCGCCGGAAAGCGCGGGCATCATGATGTTGCCGGAGATCGCGCGCACGATGAACGGGGTCGCGATTATGAATCCCTTGGCCATGAGGACCATCATGAAGAACGGAATGAGCGCGCCGATATTGGTGGCTCCTTCCGGGTCGCCCAACTCGCCGATGAGCGCCGAGGACACCCCGGTGATTGTCGCGAACACGCCTGCCACAACGATCGGGTAGAGCGCGAATGAGATCAGCGCCGACAGCCAGCGCGCAAAATAATCCTTGGTCACATCGAACAGGGTGAGGAAGATCATCACTGGGGCAATCCCAATCAGGAGCGCGATCATCAGGCGGGAGGCCACGAGGATGAAGGCGGCCAACCCGCCGAGGACCGAGAGCAGGAGGACACCGACGATGTCGAGCATGGCGCCGGCCATCCAGTTCAATTCGGACCCGGCAGCGTTCAGGTAGTCGCCCAGCTCCGCAATCAGCCGGTCGAATTCTTCTGCGAAGGTGCCAGAGGGGCCAGGACTGCCGCCCCCGACCGAGGCAACCAGCGCGCCGGCGATGCTGTCGATCCCGGCCAGGATGGCGGAGGAGAGCGCATTGAACTGCACCCAGTTGGTGGCGAATATGCCGATAAGCCCGATCTTGATCGCGAGCCAAAAGGCGGCGCGCCCATCCATCGCTTTGTACTGATAGATCATGTTGAGGAAGACGAGGATCACCACGAGCGTTGTTCCCAGAACCAGGAGCGTGCCGACCGTTGCCGCAACCGCGCCGAACTGGGTTTCGGCAGCGGTGTCGAGATAGGCCTGGGAGGTTTCAACAAAGTAGGTGACGACACTCATCGCGGGGCTGCCTTACCAATTGCCTGCGGCATCGCAGATGTCTTTGGCGGCAGGGCGGGCGGCATTGGCGCGGCGGTTGTAGCCGTCCGAGGCTTGCAGCATCTCCCACCGTTCATCGCTCGCGTGCCTCTCACGAAACACCGCCTCAGCCGCATCCCAGGACGGGAACCGGATCTCGCAGTCGCAGCTGCCGGTCTCGACGATCCGCTCAAGGTTCTGGGCGCGGTAGATGTCCTGAACCAACACGCGCTGGTAGGCTTGACGCAGGGGGATCTCTTGCATCCAGCTGGGCTCAGCGGGGCGGTCCGGACAGACATCGAAGCTGCGCTCCAAGGTCGGCACCAGGTCGCGCTCGGCGAACGCGGGGGCAGCCGTCAGGCCCAGGGCCAGCGCGGTCACGGCAAGGCGAAACCGTGTCGGCCTCATGCCGCGGCTCCAATGGTTGTGGTTTCGCGTTTCAGAAAGACCGTGTGCCCGACATTGGCGAATTCCGAGGAGCTGATCGACACGACCTCCCATCCTTCGGCCCCCTTGGCATTCAGGCTGGCCTGCATGTCGGCGAGGCTGGTTTTGCGGGTCATGGGAAAAGACAGGATGTCGTATTCAAAGGTTTTCATGGGGGGCTCCGATTTGATCTGCGCCGGGGAGGTAGAATTCGGTGATGCCGCGCTTGCCGTCATGGCGACCGGCCTGGATGATCACGTCGATGGAGTTCTCGATGTATTGGATCATGTCCGCATAGGTCATCGGGATTTCGGTCTTGAGCGCGGCGATGGCGAGGCGCTGCACGGCAAGCTGTGGAGTTTCGGCGTGAAGCGTGGTCATGGACCCGCCATGGCCGGTGTTGATCGCTTCCAGAAAGGTCATCGCCTCCTTGCCGCGCACCTCGCCGAGGATGATCCTGTCGGGGCGCAAACGCAGGGTGGCGGTCAGCAGCACATCGGCGGCCTGGAACGCGGCATCGCGGTTGGCGATGAGGGTCACGGCATTTGGCTGGGTCGGCAGAAGCTCGGCGGCGTCCTCGATGGTGACGATGCGTTCTTGTCCGGGCACGTGCGAGAGGATCTTGCGCGCGGCCACGGTCTTGCCGGTGGATGTGCCACCCGAGACGATCATGTTGAGCTTGTTCTCCACGCAGAAGGCCAGCGCATCATCGATCACGCCCGAGGCCACGACCTCGCGCAGCTCCCGCGTCTTCTCGAGGCGCAGTTCTTCGAGCTTGCGCTCCTTGCCGTAGAGGAAATCGAGCTCGATTCCCTCAAGCGGGAGGCTGGAAAAGAACCGCAGGCTGATCGACATGGCCGAGAGCACGGCAGGCGGGGTGATGACCTGCGCCCGGATCGGGCGATCCCGATAGGTGATCGAGACCGAAACGATGGGCCTGTCCTTGCTCAGGGTGGTATTGGCGGAGGACGCGATCTGGTTGCCGAGATCCCTGACCTCTGTCGCGGTGAGGCGCTGGTCCAGCGCCCGCATGAAATGATCGCCCTGGAATTCGCCCCAGCAGCTGCCGTCGGGGTTGATGCAGATCTCGATGACATCGTCGCGGGCGGCGGCATCGATCCGGTCGAGCGAGGTCTCAAGATAGCTCAGCGACATGGATCAGAAGATCTCCAAGTCGCGATCGACCATGACGGTGACGCGCGCGCCCTGATCGACATAGATGACGGGCCCGATCGACAGGTAATCGCCGATCACGCTGTCCGTGGCGTCCGTCAGATCATCGCCCACGTCTTCGAGCACATCTGCGGCGGTTTCATCTTCGGTGGAAGAGGCGGCAGCGCTTGGTGCTGCGGAAATCAGCGAGATGAGCGAAGCCGAGCCGAAGCGTTCGTCAAAGCGGGTGTCGACAAAACCGGTGACGCCAGAACGGCCAAGTTCATCACCGCCGAAGGAGCTGATCTGGACGGTCTGGCCCGCGGGCAGGATGATTCGGTCCCAGGCGATGGTGACGCGGCGCTGTGCGATATCGATACCGGAGCGATACCGGCCGATCAGGCGTGAGCCGCGCGGGATCAGAAGCCGTGCGCCGTTGACGCTGTAGACATCCTCGGAGACCACGGCACGGGTCTGGCCGGGCAGCGAGCTGTCGAGCGCGGTTTCCATCACGGCCTGGATCATTGTGCCCTGGACGATGGTGTTGGAGGGATTGGCAATGACTTGCGATTGGGTAACGGACGTGGGCAGCGCGCCGTTCAGCACAAAATCTGTCACCTCGCCGAAGGTGCGCTCGGAGAGTGCCGTCTCATCAGCGCCCGCAGCACCACCAAATGCGATGGTGGGCGATGCGATGCGCCGGTCCTGGAAGGCGCGTTCTTCCGCGGCACGGCGTTCGAGCTCTGCAAGCCGTCGTGCTTCTTCCTCGCGGCGCAGCCGTTCTTCTTCGCGCGCGCGCAGCTCGTCCTCGGTTGGACCCATGGGCGCGGGTTGAGGGCGGTTCGCTTCAAGCTGGGCCAGTTCGAGATCCATGCGCAACTGCTCAAGCGCGCGATCGCGTGCGGTGAGTTCATCCCGGAACTGCTGTTGGGCGGATTCCGAGGCCGCTTGCAGGGCGGAAATCTGTGCGGTCAGCGCATCGATGGCCTCGGCGGCAGCCGTGTCTTGCTCGACCACCGGTTCGGGCGCATTGCGCAACTCCTCGATCTGGGCCTGCAGCGCGGTGATCTGTGTCAGAAGTTCGGCGTTGGGCTCTGCGGGCGCAGACGGGACCAGCACCACCTCGGGTTCGGGCGGGGGAAGGGTCTCGATGGCGCCAAAGCCGTCGCCCTCGTTCTGGAACACATCCGGGGTCGCCGTCGGCAAGGCTTCCTCTTCCTCGGGCTGCGAGATGAGATAGAGCAGTGCCCCGCCCGCCCCGATCACGAGAACGACGACCAGAGCCAGAAGTGGCGAGCGCCGTGGTGCCGCCGAAGGGCCACGGGCGCTGCCTTGCTCGAGGGCAGCGAGGCGCTTTTCCAGCTCAGAGTTCTCGGTGTCGCTCATGAGGCCGCTCCCTCAGGAGGCGTCGCCTGAATACAGACAACTTCGTCGCCGATCCGCAGCACCCATTCGCGGTCGACGCCGGAGACACGAATCACGCCGTCTTCGGTGGCTTGCGTGTTGACCGTGCGTTCACGGCCGTTCGCATGGCGGAAGATCGCAGGCACAGGTGCGTTTCGCGGGAACGCGAAATACGTGAACGTGCCATCATCCCAGACGCGCGTGGGCGTGAACTCCGTGCGCGCGCTGGCCCCGTAATTGTAGTTCGGAGCTTGTGCCGCGATGGTTCGTGTCGGGCGCGCATTGTCTTCCGGGTAGCGGAACTGCACCACATAGAAGGTCGGGCTGCGCGTTTCCTCGACGTTGAAATAATAGCTCCGCCGGTTGGTATAGACCGTGACGTTGCTATGCACGCCGCGCGCGACGGGCTTGATCGCGAAGGCTTGTCCACCCGGGACGCCATCGATCTCAAAGCCTTCCGTGTCGCCCGCGATGATCGAGCGAATGCTTTCACCGATCCCGAACTCGACCGTGGTGACATGGGTGAGCGAGACGCTGACGCGATAGACCTGTGCCTCCTGGTAGGTGGCCAGCCGCACGCGGCTGTCATTTGGCCCGCCGCGCGGGATGGCTTCGGCGAAAGCGAGGCCAGGCAGCAGGGCAAGCCAGAGAACGAGCAAGCCGAAGCGAGACAGGGTCAATTCTCCAATCTGTCGGAGCGGATGGAATATTCGAGCACTGTAAAACCAAACGGGTTGGTCCAGACCTCGTCGATGGAGCGGCGGGTCTCGGGGCGGAACTCGAAAAGAAGCGTGGCGGTGAAGAGGCCGGTCTGAACGCCACCCAAGGAGGTCAGGCGTTTGCGCAGGCGGACCGTGGCGCGGTTGGTCCCGATCCGGTTGATGCTAAGAATTTCCACATCGAGGCGGGCGTTCGGTCCATAGACGGTCGGCGGGTAGTTTTCATTGGCGCTGTTCCAGATCTGGCGCAGCCCGCTTTCCGCGGCCCCATCGGAGCGGCGCAGCACGCCGCGAATGCGCAGATCGTTGTCGAGCTGGTTGTAGACTTCGCGGTCGGTCACGTAGCGAAAGACTTCCGCCTCGATGATCGCCTGGTTGGCGGTCACCGAGGTCGCGCCCACCGAGGCCTCGGGGAGTGCAAATCCGGTGGCGGGATCATAGGGGACGACCACGGGCGGCGGATCGACGTCGAGGATTGCGACAGCCGCAGCACTCAGACAGCCGATGATGCCGAAGACAAGTCCTGTCAGGCCAAGGCGTTGCCAGAGCCGTTCGCGGCGCAGGGCACCGTAGACCAGTTCCTCCTCGATGATCTCTTGTTCACTCGCCACGCGTCATGCCTCCGCGATCACTCGGCCCGCAGGTCCGGTAATGTGAAATCCATGAACCGCTGTTCCTCGGCGATGGTGGCGGCATCGATCACGCCGCCCGTGCCGTCGCCGACGGTCTGCACTGCTTCGAGCTGCCACATGGCCACGAGGGCGATGGCCAGTTCCGCTGTCACGCGCGTATTCAGGTCGATGCTTTGCTTGAGCTCATCCATGTCTGCGATGAGACCGACGAGGCGGTCGACCCGTTCGAGCGACTGGCCTGCATCCTCATAGCTGTTCTGGGCGGCGGCTGAGACGAGCGCCCCGGTTGTGGCCTGCGTCGCCACGCGGTTGGCCCCCGGATTGCCGCTGGTGGCCATTTCCGAGAGCGTGTCTTCGTCAAACCCGAGATCGGCCAGCACCCGATCCATCTGGGTTTCGATCTCGCCTGCGCCGGAGCCGGACAGGCCGGAGAAATCCCCAGTCTTGATGGCCTCAATCGTGGCAAGGATGTCGTCGAATTCCTGGTCAAGCAGGCCGTTCAACTCGTCTTCCATTTCCGTGCGGATGATTTCTGGAAGCTCGGCAAGGCGGGTTAGGGCCTCATAGGTGCGCTGCAGCTCCGCGAGTTGATCCGTGAGTGTGGCAAGCTGTTCGCGGAGCTGTACCAGCTGCTCGTTTTGCAGGATCTCGTCTTCGATCATCTGTCGGAGTTGCTGGATGTTTTGCGCGATGTTCCGGGTATCGACGACAGGCACGCCTTGCGCGAGAGCAGGGGGCGTGGCGCCCAGCTGAAGGCCAATCCCAAGCGTCGTGGCCAAAGCCGTTCTCAAGAACATGCGTCCCATCACTCTATCTCTCTCACTGTGAAATCCATGAAGTCGCCTTCGGCCATGCGGGCGCTTGCCTGGGCCAGGTCTTCCGCTGACAGGACGCGGGTGCTCGCCGCCTTGATCCGGATACGGGCGGCGACAAGGCGCACCAGTTCCGCGCGGGCATAGGTGTTGAGCGCGTAGCTTTCCTGCACGTCTTCGGTCTCGGAAATCCGCTCGACGATATCGCGGATGCGCAGCGCGGCCTGGCGGATCGCGGCGGGCGAGTTGCTGCCATAGAAGGCCGCCCCATGACCCGTGATCGAGAGGTTGGCGTTGGCAAGAAGCGCTGGATCGATCGTGCCGAGTGCCTCGATGCCGCCAATGCGGCTGAGATAGAGATTATAGCGCTCTGGGATGACCGACACGTAGTGCTGGGTCTCGCGGAAAGGCGGCACGCCGCCATACTCGAACACGCGACCGAGCCCCGCGTTATAGGCCGCGAGCGCGTTGATGATGTTGCCGTCGAAGGTGCCCAATTGGGTGGCGAGATAGCGCGCACCGCCATGGACCTGCAGATAGGGGCTGTCGTAGTAGTCCGGATTGATGCCGAGATCGCTGGCGGTGCCGGGCATGATTTGTGTCAGCCCATAGGCGCCAACCGGTGAGCGAGCGCCAATGGTGAACCGGCTTTCCTGCCAGATCAGCGCTTGCAGCAGTGCGCGCCATTGAACGGGCGAGAGGCCCGCACGCCCGACACCGGCGAAGCCGCTGGTTTCCTGGGCCACGCGGATGATGAGCTGCTCGATATTCTCGGACGCATCGCCGAACATCTGCGCGCCGCCCGGGTTGGGATCGATCTCGCCCGTGCCATAGACGGCGTCCACGGAGCGGCTGGGATCGCCGCTGCCGCTTTCCAGCGCCGAGACCATGGCTGGCAAGCCCTGACCGCCAAAACTTGTCTGGGCATCGAGGATGCGCTGGAGGGTTTCCAGTTGCTCGCGTTCGATCTCGGCAATGAGCTCGTGCACTGAAAGCTTGTCGGCCTGGATCGCGAGGTCCGCCTCTCGATCCCCGGTCTCGACGATGTTGCGCGCAGTCAGCCCGCTGTCATTGGTCGGCACGCCTTGGGCAAGGGCGACGCTGGGCAGCAGGCAAAGCGTGAGGATATGGGGCAGGCTAGACTTCAACGTCGCCCTCCGGCGCGCCGAGCGGCGTGAAGGTGCAATCGGGCGCGACAGGGGTCGTGGAGGCGAGGAACGTGAAGCAGTTGGCCCGGGGTTCCTGGTACTGGGCGCAGGAGGCCAGCACACCGAGTGCTGTCAGGGACAAGAGAACACGGATCATGAAAGCCTCCAGAAATCTGGGCGGTCGCGGTAATCGGCACCCACAAGCGCTTCGCCTTTTTCCATGCCGCCGAGGATGGTGAGATTGGGACCCAAGGCGCTCAGATCGGCATCGACGACAATCGAGCCTTGGTCATCGCGGATGAGCGCGAGGCGGCTGTCGCTGCCGGTGTTCAGCAGCACGTCGAGTTCCTCCTCATAAAGGTTCAGCATCGCGTAATCCGAGGCATTGGCGCGGATATTGGGCAGCAGGATTTGGGTTGGCACCGCCTCGACGATGGTCTTGCCGGTCCGCGTGCGCTCGAGCTGGCTTGCATATTGCGTCATCATCACCGCAACGGTGTTTTGCTTGCGCGCGGTCACCAGCCAGTTCGACAGCCGCTCGGCAAAATAGGCATTGTCGAGCGCCTTCCAGGCCTCATCGATCACGATGATCGTGGGGCGACGATCCTCGATCTCGCGTTCGACCCGGCGGAAGAGATAGGAGAGGACGGCCATCCGCTCTTTCTCCGCTTCGCTGTCGAGAATGCCGGTGAGATCAAAACCCACCACATCGCCTTCCAGCGAGAACGTGTTTTCCAGCGTCTGCCCGAAGATCCAGCCGTAGCGGCCTTCCTCTGTCCACTCCAAGAGGCGCTGATGCAAATCGCCGCCGTCATCGGTCGAGACAAAGAGCGATGCGAAGTCTCGCCAGTTGCGCAAGTTCGGATTGCTGGCCTGTGCGTTCTGGCGCACCACTTCCTGAATGCGGTTGGTCTGTGCCGGGGTGAGTGGCTTGTCGGCGCGGTGGAGCAGGGTGGCGAGCCAGTCCGAGAGCCAAGCGGTGCCGCGCGCGTCGACCTCAGTCCAGAGGGGATTGAGGCCTGTGGGCTGACCGGCTTTCAGCGACGCATAGCGTCCACCGTTGGCGCGGACCGCCATCTCCATGCCGAGGCGGTAGTCGAAGACGAAGATCCGCGCCCCTGCGCGACGGGCCTGTGTCATGAGAAAGGCCGAGAGGACCGATTTGCCCGATCCGGGTCGTCCCATGATCAGGGTATGCCCGCTGGTGGGTTCTTTGTCGGGCGAACCCTGCTCGTGATAGGAGAACCGGTAGGCGCTTTGCTCGGGCGTGGGGAACAGGGTGATGACCTTACCCCAGGGCGTTTTCTCTGGCGGTTTGCCGAGCTGTGTCCGGTGGAAGGCCGCGAAATCCGCGAAGTTGCGATTGGTGACGGCGCTGGCGCGGACGCGCTTGGGCTGATTGCCGGGATGCTGGCTGAGGTAATGCGCCTTGGCCGCGACCCGCTCGCCGATCATCTTCACGCCCTCGGTGGCGGCTGCATTGACTATCTCGGCGCTCAAGCTTTGCAACTCGTCCAGCGTGTCGCAAAAAAGCGTCACGACCATGTGGTGTTCGCCGAAGCTCTGGCGTTTCGCTTCGAGATCATCGGCGGCGATGTCGAGCGCTTCCATCAGCGAGAGGGCTGCGTCCCGCGAGGCCTGCATCTGGCGTTTTTGCCGCTTGATCCGACCCGCCATGAGGTTTGAATTGATCGGCGTGAAGGAGTGGGTGACGATCATGTCGACCGGCAGGTTCAGCATGTCGAACATCGTGCAGGAGGTCGCCTCAGCGTATTCGCCGATGGTGAAACTTTTGCCATAGCGGTGCCCCACGACGCCCTCAGAGAGTTCGAAATGATCCTCGAGGAATGTCACGCGGGTGTTTGCCACGTTGAAAGCCAGAAACCCGTAGGTGCCCGCCGGATAAAGCGGTAGCTCCTGGCCGGTGTTGAGTGCGCCGAGAAAGCCGACAAGCTCGCCGGCCTTCGCAGAAAGGATGCGCGGTTTGAGATCCGTCAGCCCAGAGAGGAACACATTCACGGCCTCACCCAGGCGCCGTAGCCGTTTCTGGGTCTCTTCCTTGAAACGGTCAGGCGCACTGCGGTTGAGGAAGGGCAGGAAGCTCTTCGGGGGTGGGCGGTGGATGACCGTGAGGGTCAGCGTCTTGTCCCGCAGCCCGCTGGTCTCAAGCTGATTGCGCCAGAGCCGGTCCACCTCGCCTGCGAAGCTGTCCTCGCGCACCGGCTCGAGGTCCGGCGCGATCGCCTTGGAGACCTTGTGCACGTAGTAGCTGAACTCCGGTCCCAACTGCGCAATGATCCGGGCGAAGAGCGCCGTCACCTTGTCGAGATAAGCATCATCGGTGGTGTAGCTATTGACGCCATCGAGCCGGATGCACTGGAACAGCTCGTTCACCCGCGTGCGCACGGTCCGGTCACCCACCAGGCTGACGTAAGGCAGCATATGCGCAAGCCGCGTCTCGCGCGCATACCAGCCCGGCGTCAGGGTGCGGGGATCGAGGATGTCATCACGGGGCATAGCTGTCACCGCCATGGATTCCACGGTTCCGCGTGGGCGGAGTTTCCTGCAAGGCCGTCATCATCACGTCGATGAAGCGCGGATCCCAATCAGCGGCCTTCCAGAGCAGCGGGTAGAGCAGGGCGGCCACGCCCAGCACCACGATATGCTGAATCCAGACGAAAAGCAGCACCGCGCCGAAGAGCCAGACCATCGCATACATGATGGGCAGGCCCAGAAGCTTGGGCGGGCGCACCAGGCCCAGGAAGAGGGGAGATCGATCGGCCAAGGAACCTGCCTCTCACGGGGCGCTGAAAACGGCGGCAACGATCGTCGGGGCGGCGGCGACACCGGCAATGCCGACCAAGACCCAGAGGGCCTGGCGAAGATCGATGATGTTGAAGAACCAGCTGAGGAAGACGCCGAGGACCGCCAGCGTCGCGATGACGACACCGAGCGGGCCAGTGAGCGCGTCCACGATCCCCTGCAAAAGGTCCTGGATCGGGGAAAGGTCGATGCTTTGGGCGAGCGCAGGCTCCGCGATCATCAGAAAGAGCGCCAGGCTGGCCATGAATACAGATGATATGTGCTTCATGAATTTGATCCTTCCAATCGGGCCACGACCGCCATGACGCGGACCACGTGATTCTGGGTTTCTGGGTAGGGGGGAATGCCGCCGTATTGGCGCACTGCATCCGGGCCGGCGTTGTAGGCTGCGAGGGCAAGACGAGGATCGCCGAACGTCTCCAGCATCATCGCGAGGTAGCGGGCGGAGCCGTCGAGGTTCTGCAGCGGGTCACCCGGATCGACGTCGAGATCACGCGCGGTTGCCGGCATCAATTGGCCCAGACCAATCGCACCGGCGCTGGAGATCGCATTCTGCCGGTAGGCGCTCTCCACTTCGATATTGGCGCGGTAGAGAGCCAGCCAGTCCCTCACGGAGAGCTCTGCGCGGCGCAATCCGGGATGGGAGGCATAGCGCAGGGCTGTTGTCTCTATGGCCGAGAGAACGTCAGCGCGGGGCAGGGGTGCTGGCTGGGTGAGTGCTGCAAAGCGCAACGCGTCCGGTGCAGCCTCCGCTTCACCAAAGATTGCCAGGGCATCGGACGCCGATCCCTGACCAACGCCGTCATTGTAGTTCCGGGCAAAGCTGTCTTGAGACCGCGATGGGGTCAGAGAGCCGTCGCTCTCCATGACCAGGACCATTTGCGCTGAGGCTGGCGCGGTGACCAGCCAGAGACAGACGAGGCTAGGTGCCAGCGTCCTTGTTTGACGGCGTGAGTTTGAGCGTACGGCTTGTGCCCGCCTCGAGCGGCAGGTCGACATGCGAAAAGCCAAGGCCAATGAAGAAAGATACCACGCCGGAGATCGTCTTGAACTCGCGGATCTTGATGTCGTTGTAGGTTGTCCGCGTGCGGGCTGTGACGAGGAGCTTTTCCACACCGTCGTCCGAGACCACGCGCATGACCCAGACCCCGTAATAGCTGGGGCCTTTCTTGTGTGCCGACTCCTGGCACAGGATTTCAGCGCTATAGCCGCTTTCCACGAGCTCGCGGAACCTAGCTTCCGTAACCACATTTGGTGCTTCGATGTCCCAGTTCATGGCCCGGCTCACGCTTTCTCGAATGGCGCAACCTCGGGCATTCCTACTTGAAGCCCAGAGTTACGATAGTATACTATCAACCGCAAGAAATAATATCGTGCGTTAGCTGTAGTTTGGTCACGCAGACACTAGTCACGGGCACTGTCCGCGATCAAGGAGATATCAGGTTTGAGAAACCCAAGGTTGACAGGCTTGATCACATTACAAGCTTTGGCCCTTCTGGCCTGCGTCCCTGGACCGGGTTTCGCTGAATCCTGCCTCGCGCCTGCCCGTCCCTTCGTGCCTAGCGATTCGCAGGCAGTACTGAATTACGCCGATATCATCCGCCAGGATTTTGAGAATTACATCTCGGATATTCAAAGTTACTTCCGTTGCCTCGACGGGGAGCGCGCCCGGGCGTTCGAGGAAGCCCGCGAAGTCAGTGAGGAGTACGGCCGGTTTCTGCAGCTGGTGGGGGATTGATGGGTCAGGCAAGGTGCAGCAGATTGGCGGCCTTGGGAATGACGACAGCAATAACATCCTCAAATATCTACTTTTTAGATAACAGATTTCATCCGCTAGCGACGTCACAAAAGGTATGTGACGCGTGGCAAAGACAATCAGAAGCACGGGACAGGTGGCACTCTGCCAAGCGTTGGTCGACGCTCGCATTAAGGCGGGCCTGGGCCAGGAAAACTTGGCGGACAGGCTCAAGTGCCATCAATCTCTCGTGGCGCGCCTCGAAAGCGGCGAACGCCGGATCGACGTCGTCGAGCTGGTCGTCCTGGCCCGCGCCATCGGCTTTGACCCGTTCGAGGTTCTGGCAATCGTCGAAACCGCCACGGAGCCCGACCACAGGATTTGAACCAAATGATTGATCGGAAGCGCGGGCCCCTCGGGATTGTCCATGGACACAGCTCAGAGTTGACAAATTCCAAGAACCACCTGCCGAGGAGTCACAGCACCCACCGGGAAATTGTGATCCGGCAACCTGTGCTCCGATGTGAAGCGGCAAATTACAAAGAAGGCTTGTAACGAGTGAACAAAGAAAACGATGAAGCCGTTGCGATTGCAGGGTTGATCGGAACGGATGGACGCAGTGTCGTCGGATGGGTGTATCGTTGGTATTCGGGCGGGCTCGCGGTGAAATGGAATGACGGTCCGAAACGGGTAGCATCTGTGGAACCTGAGCTGACTGACGCGGAAAAGCGCGAAATCGACTTTGACGACTTGGCCAATATTCGAGGAGAGCGGGATGGACCGGATTAGGTCTTGAAGGATCCTGTGACCGTTGGCCGCAGCGCGCCAGGACACATGCAAGAAGGCCCGGGCCACGAATTGAGATGGCGTTGCATTCGGCCCGGTCCAAAAGCAAACCGGGCCTTCACGTCATTTTCAAGGGTACAGATAGACGGTTTGCAAGACGCCCATGGCAGGCTCATCCCGCCACTACCCTGGCCGACTTCTGCACCGCCGTTTTCAGTGCCGACAAGCCTGGCGCAGTGATATCCGACCGTTCCGCCGGGACAACCGGAATTTGCAGCTAATCGGATGGGGGCTGACAACACGTCAAGAAGCCTGCGCTTGGGCGGCAAACCTCTGGCGGAGCCAGTTTGGAATTGTTTTTCTGAAGCTATCAGCATCAGCCCGCCAGGAGGCCGTACTCTCCAGGAGCTTGCGGGCGCTCTTGTCATCCTTGCCAAGCTTTGCATTTGGCCAATACTCCAGATTTCCTTCCCAGGCCGTCAGGTAGCCGTCTGCCCAGATCGAGATCAGCGATTTATCCTCGGGGATCAATGCAACCCCGACGGGCGTGCGAAGATTTGCCAGCGTGCCATTATAGCGAAGCATCAGCAGGTCCAGAATCCGCTGAAGCGTCTTTTCGCTTTCGACTTCGGGCCCGATGATGTTCAACAGGACCTCGGCCCAGGCTCCCGGGGGAACAAACTCGGGCGCGGTGCAGACGCCCATCATGTAACCATCGACCCACCATTCGGTCAGTCCGGCCGGCCTTAGCCGCCATTATTCACCGCGGTCGGATTTTTGTTTTGTTTCGTGCGGCTCGTGGTGCGGATGACCTTCATGTGCAACCGGAGTTTTCGCCCCAGGGCTGACAGCCGGGCGTTTGCTTGTTTTGGGTCTGTGGTTTCGGTTTCGGGGTGATCGGGGCGCGCGTGCGTCAGGCTGGCCCTGGCGGGGCGAGGGCATCGAAGAGCAGGCTCAGGAGGCCTTGCTGTGGGCAGGATGCCGGTAGCGTGACGATGATCCGGGTCTTTTTCTCGACGATGGTGGCTGCGAGCTTGACGAGATGCAGCCGCAGCGTGTCGAACTGGGCGCGGCGCCATGGGGATTTCCTCGGACAAGCGGCGCGCAATTTCCACCACATCCAGTAGGCAGCACCGTGCAGCATCAGCCGCATCTGGTTGGCGTGGGCCTTCGAGCACGAGGTTCGGTCCGAGGCGAGATGGGTTTTCCACGCCTTGATATGGTTCTCGGCCTGGCCCCGGGCGGAGTAGAGCTTTTCGTAGAGATGCTTGCCGCGCCCGCCCTCGAGATTGGTGACGATGTAGCGGGTGTCGCGCCCATTGGGGCTGACCTCGACCCGGGCGATAACGCGGTGGGGTTTCGACCAGGACCGGGCCGCGTAGGAGAATGTCTTGAACCGGCGTACCCGTCGGCGATCCTTGCCGCGGATGTAGCGGGCCGCAGTCGATGCCTCCAATGCCTCGATATGATCCTGCAGTCGGCTATTGCGCGCCAGACCGAAGATATAGCGCAGCCCGAGCCTGTCACACAGATCCAGAACCTCCGGGGTGCAGTAATGGCTGTCGGCCCGCAGCAGGATCTCGGTTCTGGGCCAGTGCCGACGGATTTCGCGGATCAACCGGCGAATGTGGGCCGCGCTTTCCGCGCCCTTGGGCCGGCACGCCGGGCGCAGAAGAGCCCCGACCAGCCGTCCCTCTCCATCAAAGACAACAATGGGCTGAAAGCCATACTCATCGTAATAGGCATTGAACAGGCGCAGTTGTTGATGGCCATGCACCGTGTCGAATGTATCATCGATGTCGAGCACGATCCGCCCGGGCGCGCGTGCAA
>Ga0307976_1000776_pt1 | contig 16631 bp, 18 predicted proteins | sample OrgLakmetagen919_FD_201836 | JGI IMG/M metagenome (GOLD analysis project Ga0307976, IMG submission 201836) | Saline water microbial communities from Organic Lake, Antarctica - #919 | ecosystem: Environmental > Aquatic > Non-marine Saline and Alkaline > Saline | place: Antarctica: Organic Lake... | reverse complement strand
ATATTTAAAGACCTCAAGGACAATTTAGGTTCATTAAGAAATTCTGAAACTGCTTTTATTCAGTCAGAATTCACTCAAAAAGCCGCCTTGGCCGATCAAATTTCCAATGTGAAAGATAACCTTTATGATTTGTCTAAAATTCAGTTGAACGAAGGTAAAAGACAAACATCAATTAGTAGAAAAGCAATTGATTCAGTTGAACTATTTACTCAACTCGAAATATACATATTAATTTTCCTTGCAATTCTCATTCAGATAATGGTCATTTACAAGCCGCGGGGAAACTAGAAATTTAGCGAAAATTTCTTATTTAGGTCCTTGTCTAATTTTAGGTAACACTTTAAAGGGATAAGTGGTATTCCTTAATAAATGAAAAAAGTCAGGTGTTCTGAAAAATATAAACTTCAGTTGCACCAATTCCATATTCCTGTAAATTAGCATCATAAAATTTTAAATTATCATAACGGCTCAGCATCGTTTCCAGTTCTGCCCTGAGCACCCCCTTCCCTTTTCCGTGGATAAAGACCACGCGCTGAATTCTTTTCTTGATGGCAAATTCCAATTGCCCGCGGGCGGCGTCAAGCTGAATGTTGAGCATTTCAAAATTGCTGAGGTTTTTTACATTATTGCGCAAATGATGAATGTGCAAATCCACTTCCATCGGTTTGCTATCATCTTTTTTAGTGCTTTTGACCTGCTTTTGTTTTCTCAATTGCCGCTCTTCCCTTTCGCGGGTTTCTTGAAGCTCATCATAATCGACATCAAAATTTTGCTCGGCTAAAACCAGTTCAGATTTTTGATAACCCACTGGGAAACCGTCCAAAGTTTCAAAAGTGATTTTTTCACCGTCGATTTCCATTACAATTCCTGAAAGCGCCTCGTCGATCACTTCAACCTTGTCCCCGATCTTCATTGTCTTTTTCTTTATCTGTTTCATTATCTTTAACCCAAATATTGGTCGCCGTGTAAAGTCCATACATCAAGATGATGAGTCCGCCGATTTTGAGATATACAAACTCACCCTGGGCAATAAAAGAATACAGGAGCATCCCGGCGCCCAGAACAATCAGCAGTGTGTTGATGAGTTGTTTTTTGGATTGCATATCAGCTATTTTTAAATTTAATTTCAAGGGTTCGCACAAAAATACTATTTTTGAAAGGATCTTATACCAATTAAGTTTTTATAATCGGGTAATAAAATTTCTTTAAAGGTATAATCCCGAGGTAGATTTTAAAGAGCATTTATGCGACATTACAAATCACATTCGGTATTATTAAAATTTGAGAGCTAATGAAGGATTTAATGTTTTCCTGTTTTAGCAAAAGCTATTTTGGTTTCCCCTGTCCAGGTTGTGGTGGGCAGCGGGCAGCAATATTATTGTTTCACGGCGAGATCTGGAAATCGTTTTTGATGTATCCCGGCCTTTTTCCGCTTTTGATTTTTGGAATGTTTTTTAGCCTAAACCTTTTCTTAAAAAAGCGGGTTTTGGCTCATTTTACTCATTTTTTCGCTGTTTTAACAGCAGTAGTGATTTTTATAAATTACTTCATAAAGCTTTATCAAATCTTTCTTTAATGTATATTTGAACCTTAACTAAACCTTTTAATTATGGAACAAGATTTCAATGAACAACAAAAATTACCCAATGCGGTTATCGCACTGGTCCTCGCCATTTTATCAATTATTGGCTGCTGTTTCTATGGCCTGCCGGGATTGATCCTGGCGATCATCGCACTGGTGCTCGCCAATATGGACCGAAAAAAATACCGTGAGAACCCTGAAATGTACACGAACTATGGGCTGGTCAAAACTGCCCGGATCATCTCTATTATTGCACTGGTGCTGAGTGCTATTGTTATCGCCATTATAGTTGGAACCCTTGCATATTATGGCTTTGATCTCGAAAGTATGCGCGAGGCAATAAAAGAATTTACAGAAAAATATGAGCAACAACAGCAATTGAATCAATAATTTAAAATGAACTAAATGAGTTCATTTGACAATTCAAAACCTAATTTAACCTGCAATGTCTTTCAGATTTTGCAGGTTTTTTTTGAAATTTAGTGAAATAATTTCAATGGAAATTCACACTTTTTCTGTTATCAGCATCAAGCGCTTTCTACTGGCATCAGTTATAAAAAACAGATAATCCCCGCCGCCGTCTTTCAATTTTGAGAGTTTTCTGAGTTGTTGAACGGTCATCGGAAAATTTCGGGTGGAAATATTGGCCTTTGTAAGCCCTGACTTTTTAAATTTTTTCTTTTGATAATTTTCAACAGACTTGACCTGAAAACGCCGGCCGGGAAATTCCACCAGTTTTTCAGATGTAAACAAGTGCGTGTTTTGGGCTAATTTTTTGAGCCCAAAGCTTTGGCTTAAGGAATTGAACAATCCGCTTTTCATTATCGCTGGATTAGGTTCATAAAGATATTTTTGAACTTCACTGAATTTAATTTGCTTTTGGCTTTCGCCAAAAAAATCAGCTTCAAAAAAGTCGGTGGAATATGTGTTGTAATGCGTTGTTTTTATTGGGAATTTATCGTCGCTAAAATCTTTTTTTAGCAGCCAAAGCAATTCTTTAACTTCGCCTTTGACCGCCACGATATGAAGTTCCGTGCAATTTTGCAATTCTTGAAGACCTTGTGAAATATCCAATAAAGGCGATGTTTTTAAAAGGATATTCTTAGTTTTACTAAAGATCAAATCGAGATTTTCCAGGATATTTGGTTGGCATTCTTTAAGTCGAAATACACGGTTTCCAGAATTGTCCCGACGCGAAGGGTCGGCATAAATCCAATCAAATTTACCTTCTCTTTTACGTAAAAAACCCAGTCCATCACCACAATGAAAATCAATGGGGTTTTGGGGATGAAATTGATTCAGGTTATGCTGTGTCAAAGCTGAAAGCCCTTCGTTCAGCTCACAGTTCACCACTTTCAATTTTTCGGCGAAAGCCAAAGTATCCACACCCATCCCGCCGGTCAAGTCCAGAAGGTTTTCCCCTGAAACAAGTTTGGCTTTATGATCCGCCGTGATTTCAGAAGACGATTGAGAAAGGTTGATTTCCGGGGGGAAAATCAAATTTGATGTCTTGAACCAGATCGGTAATTTTAGTTCTGCCTTGTTCTTTGATTTTATTTGTCCGACCAATTCTTGAATGCTGATGTCTTGAAATGGGCTTCCCTTTAAAATCAACCTTGTCAGATTGCTTTTCAAATTAGAATTGATAAAATCCTGTGCTTCCCTTTTTAGTAAATTTTTATTGAGCATCACATGTTGCGGGTCAATTTCTTCACTATTTTATATTCGCTAAAGGCTTCTTTGGCAATTACCTTTAAAGCAGTGTAAAAAGGTATGGCCAAAAACATTCCCAGCACATTGAACAACAAGCCTGCGATTAAAATTATCAAGAAAATTTCAAGGGGGTGCGATTTTACGCTTCGGCTAAAAATCAATGGCTGACTGATCAAATTGTCGATCAATTGCGCTATGGCATATCCGCTCATTACATAAATTATTTTAGGCAGGATTACCGTGGAAAAATCACTGCCCAGATTTGTGGAAATCACAAAGAGCATCATCAAAACCCCGGCAATGGTCGGACCGAGATAGGGAATAATATTGAGAAAAGCACAGATAAAAGCCGCAGCGATGGGATTATCAACCTCAAAAACCATCAAAATCATGGTGTAAACAATAAATAAAAGTAATATCTGAAAAAAGAGACCAACAAAATAACGCGAAAGCAGGTTTTTTATTTTTGCGAAAGCGTGCTGAAAACCTTCTTCCTGACCGCGATTAGAAAACGCCAAAACACTGTTGAGCATCAGTTTTGAATCTTTCAACAGAAAAAATGAAATAAAAACCACTGAAAATATCCCAATGATGGCCGTTCCAAGACCGCTAAAAACAGTGCTCATCAACTGCGACAATAAATCAGAATCCAGGTTTTTAATAAAACCTGTCTGCTTGATACCTTGGACCAGGTCGAGCTCTTCATAACCGAGATATTGTTTGACCTGCACATTTAAATCCTGAAGGTCGCCCCTAAAATCAGCGAAGTCAAGCTGTCTTATATTTTCCGTTTGATTGATCAAAATGGGAAAGAACAAGGAAACCACGCTTATAATAATAGCCATCACAAGAATTAAAACGGTAACAACGGCAAGGCGGTTTGGGAAGTGCAGGGTTTTAGTCAAGAAATTCACCACGGGCCTTCCAATCAAGGCAATAACGGCAGCTATCCCGATATACAGCAGGACTTGCTGGATTTCCCATAAAAAATAAATTAATAAAACGATACCGATGGTGATGCCTATCGCTTTTAAAATCCCTAAGGCTATTGTTTTTGAATTCACGTAATTTTGGTCAGTTAAAGTTAATGTTCAAAGGCATATTTTACAATATTGGCTCCCATTTTCAAGGCTTTTTTTCGCACGGCCAGTGGATCGTGGTGCACCTCTTCGTTTTCCCAACCGTCACCCAGATCACTTTGAAAAGTAAAAAGCAATAATAAGCGGTTTTTTTGGAAAATGCCAAAAGCTTGAGGCCGTTTTCCATCGTGTTCGTGGATTTTTGGCAGGCCATTTGGAAAATCGTAAGCCGCTGAAAAAAGAGGGTGATCAGCGGGAAGTTCCTGAAGTTTTTTATCGGGAAAGAGCTTTTTGATTTCGCGACGGATGTATTTGCTCATTCCATAATTGTCATCGATGTGCAAAAAACCACCGCTCTTCAAGTATGCCCGCAGGTTTTTCAGTGCTTTTGGCGAAAAATCAACATTGCCGTGACCGGTCAAATGTACAAATGGATAACTGAACAGTTCGGGACTGTCCGGTTCAACTGTTTTGACTTTAGGGTCAATATTTGTGGCTATATTTTGATTGCAAAACCGGATCAAATTTGGCACCGAAGTGGGATTGCCATACCAGTCGCCGCCGCCTTCATATTTCATCACGGCAATATCCTGGGCTTGAAAAGACAAGCTGATCCCAAAAAGAATGAAAAGCAGGTAGAATTTCATATATCCATTTTGGGTAAAGGTAAACAGAATTTTTTTCTTAATCTTCATTTACCAAAGCTGCAGTATAACAGCTTACAATCGCGGCGGTTTCTGTGCGCAAACGGTGCTCACCCAAAGTCACAGGTATAAAATCCAAGTTTAAAGCGCTATCGATTTCTTCAGTTGAAAAATCACCTTCCGGGCCGATTAAAATCAGGGTTTCTTTTTGTGGTCCTATCAATTTCTTCAGGGATTTCCTGTCCCGTTTTTCGCAATGGGCAATGAATTTTTGATCTGCTTTACTGTTTTCAAGAAAAGGTTTTATGTCGCAGGCTCCATTTAATTTTGGTAAAGTCCAGCGCAGGCTCTGTTTCATCGCGGCTTCCAGTATGCGCAAAAAACGATCGTATTTGATGGTTTTCCGCTCACTGTTTTCACAGAAAACCGGTGTTATTTCATCAACACCGATTTCTGTGGCTTTTTCTAAAAAATTCTCAAAACGTGAATTATTTTTAGTCGGTGCTACTGCAAGGTGCAAATAATGGTCTTTTGGCTTTTGTTGCTGAAAATCAAGGACTTTCCCCACCGACTTATACTTGCTGACTTCAGTTAATTCTACTTGAAACAACTTTCCCTCCCCATTGGTCACCTGAAGTTTATCACCTTCTTTTTTACGCAGGACTTTATGCAAATGCCCGCTTTCGGTTTTGTCAAAATCACAAGTTGAAGATTCTGAGCTTAGATTTGGATTATAAAATAATTGCATAACATCCCGAGTGTTCAGCAGAACGAAGGCCTGTTAAAATTCATCTCTCAATGCTAAATTTTAATTTATTGGCTCAGCCTCCTTCTTCGTTTCATTTGAAGAAACTTCTAATTTCTTCGGATTTTTGACCTTTTGGTCAGTCAGGGCTTTGTCAAGGACTTCGCTCATATCTTTTACATAATGAAAAGTCAGGCCTTTTATATAGTGGTCTTTAATTTCCTCGACATCTTTTTTATTTTCTTCACAAAGCACGAGTTCTTTGATTTTAGCGCGTTTGGCTGCTAAAATCTTTTCTTTGATCCCACCCACGGGCAGGACTTTTCCCCGCAGTGTAATTTCACCGGTCATCGCCAGGTTTTTCTTGACCTTTCTCTGCGTAAACAAAGAAACCAAGGAAGTCAACATGGTGATCCCGGCACTCGGCCCATCTTTTGGTGTCGCACCTTCGGGGACGTGAATGTGAATGTTGTAATTGTCAAAAACACCTGAATCGATTCCAAACTCTTCAGCATTGGATTTTATGTATTCCAAAGCAATGGTGGCCGATTCCTTCATTACTTTTCCGAGGTTCCCCGTGATGCTCAATTTTCCTTTTCCTTTTGAAAGGATGGATTCTATAAACAAAATATCGCCACCCACGCTGGTCCAAGCAAGTCCTGTAACCACGCCGGCGACATCGTTGTTTTCATATTGATTTTGTTCCAGTTTTGCCGGGCCCAGGATATCTTCAACAGCTTCATTGCTCACTTTTTTTTCATAATCTTCTTTCATCGCAATGTGCTTGGCGATATTTCGCACCACCTTTGCAAGTTGTTTTTCAAGACCACGCACTCCAGATTCCCGGGTATAGCCGTCAACAATTTTCTGCAATTGCTTTTTACCGATGGACACGTCTTTCTTTTTCAGTCCGTGTTCCTCAATTTGTTTTGGAACCAAGTATTTTTTAGCGATTTCAATTTTTTCTTCTACAGTATAACCCGACATCCTGATCATTTCCATCCGATCGCGTAAAGCCGGTTGAATCGTGTTCAAACTGTTTGCCGTGGCAATGAACATCACTTTGGACAGATCATAGCCCATTTCCAAAAAGTTATCATGAAATTCACTATTTTGTTCAGGATCCAGAACTTCCAACATCGCCGAAGAGGGATCGCCCTGAACGCCGCTGGAAAGCTTGTCGATTTCATCGAGCACAAAAACAGGATTGCTGGTTCCGGCTTTTTTCAAACTTTGCACAATCCTTCCGGGCATTGCGCCAATGTATGTTTTTCGGTGGCCACGGATTTCAGATTCATCGCGCATTCCGCCCAGCGACATCCGCACATATTCACGACCGAGTGCTTCGGCAACTGATTTTCCGAGCGATGTTTTCCCAACTCCCGGAGGGCCATAAAAACACAAAATGGGCGATTTCATGTCCTGGCGAAGTTTCAACACGGCCAAATATTCAATGATGCGGCGTTTGACTTCTTCCAGCCCATAATGGTCACGGTCCATGATTTTTCTGGCACGTTCCAGATCAAATTTATCTTCACTGAACTCATCCCATGGTAAGTCCAAGAACAAGTCGAGGTAATTGCGTTGAATGGAATATTCGGCCACCTGCGGGTTCATCCGCTGCATTTTAGACAGTTCCTTTTTGAAATGCTTGGCGATCCTCTCACTCCATTTTTTTTGTTTTGCCCGCTCCCGCATTTCTTCGACTTCTCCTTCGCTTGAAACACCGCCGAGTTCATCCTGTATGGTCTTCATTTGCTGGTGAAGGAAATATTCGCGCTGCTGTTGGTTCATATCGCTCTGAACCTTAGATTGAATATCGTTCCTGAGCTCGAGTTTTTGGAGCTCAACGTTCATATATTCTAAAGTTTTCAGGGCGCGTTCCTTTACATCCATCATTTCCAAAAGTGCCTGTTTATCATCGACTTCCAGGTTCATATTAGAAGCGACAAAATTCATCAGGAAAGAAGCACTTTCGATGTTTTTAATCGCAAAGGAAGCCTCTGAAGGAATATTCGGGCTGTCTTTAATGATTTGAAGCGCCAAATCTTTGATGGAATCCAAGATGGTCAGGAATTCCTCATTCGAGTCGTCAGAAGGCTGCAGTTCTTCAATTTCGTGGATTTTTCCCATCATATAGGGCTCGGCCGATTCAATTGAATCCAAGTGAAAACGTTTTTTACCTTGGATAATCACCGTTGTATTGCCATCTGGCATTTTTAAAACCCTTAAAATCCGGGCCACCACACCGAGGCTATAAATATCTTTTGGCTGTGGATCTTCAATACTGTCATCTTTTTGAGCCACCACACCGATAACTTTATCGGCATTATTGGCCTCATTGATCAATTTAATGGATTTATCCCTTCCGGCGGTGATCGGAATAACCACACCCGGGAAGAGCACTGTGTTTTTTAATGGAAGGATCGGAAGGTCTTCCGGAAGTTCTTCGCGATTGATTTCTTCTTCATCTTCAGAGGTCATCAACGGAATAAGTTCCGCATCTTCGTTTAAGCCTTGAACCGACAAATTGTCAATGTCGAATATATTTGATTTTCCCATAAAATATAAGTAGTCATTATGTCAGTCAATTTTCATTTCAAATTGACCTAAAACTGTCTTTTTCTATTCTGAAGCCCGATTTGCAAGGGCTTCCTTGCACCCCAAAATTCAATTTGCGTGCCATAAAATTTTTAGGTTGACTGAATTTAGTCCAGCTCTGTAAAAGGAAGGTCAAAAAAATTTGAGCTTATTCCTTTGAGCTGAACTACTACACAGGAAGAGTGAGTGGGATGTATTGATTAAATTTCACATTACAAGTTCAATATGAGGGCCTGAAATATACTCATCGGACCAAGGGCAATGACGGCAAAATTTTTAAATTTACTTCTATACACTCACAACAACAGCAGGACTTCAATTTTTATTTTATCGACAAGGCGATACAATTTGAATTTCCAGTATTCGGTTCAGTTCAAACTTTAGACTTAAAAATAAATACTGTGCTTTAGAAAAAGCAAAATAATTTTAAACCCAAGGCTTGTCATTTTCATTTTAAATTGTAATTTTGCAGCCTTATTGAATTCAAATCAGTAAGGATCAATTGTTTAATTTTTAAATAAAAAAGTGTGGATACATTGAGTTACAAAACCGTATCGGCCAACAAATCAACCGTAAAGAAGCAGTGGCTTTTAATCGATGCCAAAGGGCATTCGCTTGGGCGCATGGCTTCAATAGCGGCAAAAATGTTGCGCGGAAAGCACAAACCAGATTTCACCCCGCACGTTGATTGTGGCGATAACGTCATTATCACGAATGCGACAAAGGTAAATCTCACGGGAAAGAAATGGAGCGAGAAAGAGTATATCCGCCATACAAATTTTCCCGGTGGTCAAAGAAGCTTAACGGCAAAGCAAATTTTTGAAAAAAACCCGAACCGTCTTGTTGAAAAAGCTGTTCAGGGAATGCTTCCAAAAAACCGTTTGGGTTCGGAATTGTTCAGGAACCTGCGTGTTTTTGAAACAGAGGAACACAACATGGAAGCGACAAAACCGAAGGAAATTAATTTAAACGAACTGGTTTAATGGAAACAATTCACAAAATCGGAAGGCGTAAAACTTCCATCGCGCGGGTTTACCTCAAAGAGGGAAAAGGCGATATTACCATAAACAACCGCGCCCTGAATAATTATTTTGGCACCGGCACTTTAATGTACAAGGTGAACCAACCAATGCAATTGACTGATAATGACAACAAGTTTGACATTATGGTTCACGTCAACGGCGGTGGAATCACAGGTCAGGCAGAGGCTATCAGAATGGCGCTTTCACGTGCTATGTGCGAGATCGATCCTGAAAACCGACTCACTTTGAAACCTGAAGGGCTCTTGATGAGGGATCCAAGGATGGTGGAACGTAAAAAGTATGGTCAGAAAAAAGCCCGTAAAAAATTCCAATTCTCAAAACGTTAAATTGGTGTTTTAAAAGGTATTTTCCCCAATTCAATTTTAATAAACTAAATTTTAATTCAATTTTGTTGTTATCCCGGTTTCCCCGGGAGTTAGTTTAGCATCTAAATGATCAAGGCCATTTCTTTTGAAAGTCACTCGATCATTGCTATACCAACAGAACGTAAACTATTACAAAAATGGCAAAAAGTCAAGAAGTCAAAGAACTATTGAACGCGGGTGTTCATTTTGGACATTTAACACGCCGCTGGGACCCAAACATGGAACCTTATGTTTACATGGAACGCAATGGGATCCACATTATCAACCTTTACAAAACTGTCGCAAAAATGGAGGAAGCTGGAAAAGCCCTTCATAAAATTGCTGCCAGTGGTCGCCAAATCCTCTTTGTAGCGACTAAAAAACAGGCAAAAGAAATTGTAGCTCAAGGTGCTGAGGATGCTCAAATGCCTTACATCACCGAACGCTGGCCTGGTGGAATGCTCACCAACTTTGTGACCATTCGCCGAGCGGTAAAGAAAATGAAGTCGGTCGATCAAATGAAAAAAGATGGAAGGTTCGAAAAACTTTCCAAAAAAGAACGTTTGCAAATTGAGCGTATGCGCGCTAAACTGGATAAGCAACTCGGTTCTATTTCTGAAATGACCCGTTTGCCGGGTGCAATTTTCATCGTGGACACCACACGCGAGCACATCGCCGTGAAAGAAGCACAACGATTAAATATCCCGATTTTTGCGATGGTCGATACAAACTCTGATCCGCGTCAAGTGGATTATGCCATCCCTTCAAACGATGACGCTTCAAAATCAATCAAAAAAATCATCGACTATGCTTCGAGCTCAATATCTGAAGGTTTAGATGAGCGCGAGGCTGATAAGAAAGTCAAGCAAGAGCAAGAAGCGAAAGCGAAAAAGGAAAAAGAGCAGAAAGCCAAGGCGAAAAAAGAAGCAGCTGATAAGAAAAAGGCTGAAGAGAAAGCAGCCAAAAAAGAGCAGAAAGCTTCTGATGATAAAAAAACTGAAGAAAAGGCCCAAGAAAAACAAGGTAAGGAAGATGCCGATAAAAAAGTGAAGGCTGAAGAAAAAACGGCTAAATCTGATGATAAAAAACCGGCAAAATCTGAGCCTAAATCTGTAGAGAAGAAAGAAGTCCCTTCAAAAGATGAGGACGACAAAAAACAGATGAAGGAAGCTGAAAAAGAAAATAAACTAGAGTCCAAAGAAGAAACTCTGGAAAAGGCGACCGAGGATAAAAAAGACGAATCGAAGGACAAAAAATAAATTCCATTTTCAAAAGCCGTTTTTGTTTTAACTAACGAAAAACGGCTTTTTTTAAATTTTAATATTATGGCAAAAGTAACAGCGCAAGACGTCAAAGAGCTGAGAAAAACCACTGGTTCTGGAATGATGGACTGCAAAAAAGCACTTGTTGAAGCCGATGGCGATTTTGACAAGGCTATTGAAGTTTTACGTAAAAAAGGTCAAAAAGTAGCCGCAAAACGTGCCGACCGGGAATCTTCAGAAGGTGCTGCAATCGCAAAAGTAAATAGCGGTTCTTCAAAAGGCGTTATTGTTTCCCTAAACTGTGAAACTGACTTTGTCGCTAAAAACGAAGATTTTCAAAAATTAGCGAATGGCTTGGCTGAACTTGCTTTGGATTTTAATTCCAAGGATGAGTTTATGAAGGCCGATTATAAAGGGGTTTCAGTTGAAGAAAAATTAATTGAACAAACCGGGGTAATCGGTGAGAAGGTTGAAATTGGCGCTTTTAAAGTTTTAGAAGCCCCTTTTGTCGGCGCTTATATTCACGCAGGGAATAAAATCGCGAGCATCGTCGGGCTTTCTGAAAATAAAGACAACGCCAGTGGGGTCGCTAAAAGTGTTTCAATGCAGGTTGCGGCAATGAAGCCACTTGCTTTGAATGAAAAAGAACTCGATCAAGCAACTGTTGACAAAGAACTCGAACTCGCGAAAGAGCAAATGCGCAAAGAAGGCAAACCGGAAGAAATGTTGGACAAAATCGCTCAAGGAAAATTAAAGCGATTTTATAAAGACACTACTTTGGTGAATCAAAATTATATCAATGACGATAAAAAGAGCGTTAGACAATATGTTCAATCAGAAATGGGAGATAATGTTTCCGTGACTGGTTTTGAACGTGTTGAATTGGGATAATAATCCAATAGAAGTTTAAGTAAAAAAGCTGTTTCATCGCGAAACAGCTTTTTTTAGTTTTAAGTTAAAAGCCCAAAATGTTTTCCGCCATTCTGGACAAATTTTAATTTTTGGTTCTCATCATTAACCCTGAAATTAATTTCTAATTTGAAACAATTATTAAGCCTCTAATTTTTTCAGTGAAACTTTCTCTTGACAATATTCATAAACCCACATCGCTGAAAAAGTGGGGATAAAGTCTGTCCAAGGCAATATCTCTTCTATAAAGACAATCCAAGAGGCGCGTTTTCCCGCAATAGTGGGATACATTTTTCGCATTTGACCGGCAGCATAAGGCGCCCAGATCAAATCCAGTGCCCAGCCAACTACCGGAATAAACATCGAAGCCATCCCGATAAGGTCCAAAATAATTGATTTAAAAAGTTTATTGTCCTTAAATTTCATTGTCTGGTTTTCCCTAAATAGTGCAATATTGATTCCAAGATTCATCACATCAAAATCAGGAGGCTGGTTCTTGTAGCAAATCAGAGAAGGATTCTCGCAGTTTTTTCAGTTTAGGGTCAATAATCACCTGGCAATATCCCACAGATCCATTATTCTGATTATAAAAATTTTGGTGCATTTCTTCTGCGACATAAAATTCAGAAGCTTCGGTGAGTTCTGTGACTATTTTTCCATCAAAAACAGTTTTATTCAACTTGTCGATTACTTTTTTAGCTATTTGTTTTTGTTCTTCATTCAGGTAAAAAATAGCGCTGCGGTATTGTTTGCCCACATCATATTGCTGTCGGTTCAAGGTCGTGGGATCGTGGGTCGTAAAAAATACATTGACAAGGGTTTCATAAGAAATCAAATCGGCATTATAGTCCAATTGAATTCCCTCGGCGTGATTTGTATAACCGCGCACCACTTCACGGTAAGCGGGATTTTTGATTTTTCCACCAGTAAAACCTGATTCTACATTCTTTATGCCTTGCAAGCGTTGATAAACAGCTTCGGCACACCAAAAACATCCGTTGGCAAAAATTGCTTTTTGCCAGTTTCCTTCATTCATAATGACTTTTTTTTTCAAATTTAAACAACCCATAAAATCAAGGGCTGTTTTTAACATCGCTTATTATCTATTTGTGGCAGATTCGGTTAAATTAGCTGCTCAAAAGAATAATTCAATGATAGCAACCCAACATTTACATAAGTATTTTGATGAGCTGCACGTGCTAAACGATATCAATTTAAAAATAGATGCCGGTGAAGTTATTTCTATCGTCGGCGCTTCCGGCGCTGGAAAAACCACGCTTTTGCAAATACTTGGTACTTTGGACAGCCCTTCACAACGGCAAAAAAAATCTAAGTTGTTTATAGACAACACAGATCTATACAAATTGTCAAAAAAGGAACTCTCACGATTTAGAAATGAGCACATAGGTTTTATTTTTCAATTTCACCAACTTTTACCAGAGTTTACCGCTCTTGAAAACGTGTGCATTCCAGCTTTCATAAAAAAACAACCGAAAACCGAGACAGAGACACGGGCAAAAGAACTTTTAAAATTTTTAGGCTTGGAAAGCCGAAGTGCACATAAACCAAACCAACTTAGCGGTGGTGAACAACAACGTGTGGCAGTCGCACGGGCCTTGATCAATAACCCTAAAGTTATCTTGGCCGATGAACCTTCTGGAAACCTGGATTCTGAATCAGCCGAAAATTTGCACAAGTTGTTTTTTGATTTGCGGGCAGAATTTGGACAGACTTTTGTAATTGTGACCCACAACGAAGAATTGGCCGATATGGCTGACCGAAAACTCACAATGGTAGATGGAAAAATTGACACAGAAAAAGCCCGTGTATGAATTTATCAAATGAAGAAATCCTTGATTTTTTAAACCAAAAAGTAGCAGAATACAATCAAGCTTCATTTATTGAAACCGATCCAATTAGCATTCCGCATCAATTCAAAAAAAAGGAAGATATTGAAATCGCGGGATTCCTCACAGCAACTATCGCCTGGGGACAGCGAAAAACGGTTCTAAAAAATGCACAAAAAATGATGGATTTGATGGACCGTGATCCCCATCAATTTATCCTTCATCATTCTGAAAAAGACTTCAAAAAATTTGAAGGCTTTGTCCACCGCACTTTCAACGCTATTGACTTTCAATATTTTTGTCAAGCCCTCCAAAATATCTATAAAGATCACGGTGGATTGGAAAAATTATTTTCCCATCATTCCACGAAAGAGGACACTCAGCAAGCTATACATCAATTTAAAAAGGTTTTCTTTGAGCTGCCCCATTTAAAACGCACGACTAAACACGTGAGCGATCCCGTAAAAAAATCGGCGGCCAAACGCATTAATATGTTTTTACGCTGGATGGTCAGGGACGATTCCAGCGGTGTTGATTTTGGAATTTGGAAAAAAATCCCCTCCTCTGCCCTATCCTGTCCACTGGATGTTCACAGTGGTCGCGTGGCCCGAAAGCTAAATTTATTAAACGGTAAACAAAACGACGCTGTGGCCGTCTCAAAACTCGATGAAAACTTGAGACATTTTGACCCACAAGACCCTGTAAAATATGATTTCGCGCTTTTTGGTCTTGGCGTTTTTGAGGGCTTTTGACGGCAAGTTTAGTTTTCAGACATTAATCATCCTTAGAGTAAATATTAAAATCTTATGGTTTAGCATTAAATCAAGCCCAGCTTTTATATGGAAAGTAGCAAAATAACTAGTGATTCTCAAAGGTCATTGAAAAAATAATTCAGTCTGAAATTTGCTCCTTCAAGGTCTTATTAAGAAATATTTATATTTATTTTAATTATACTTTTTAAACAACACCCCCTACATTTGTATTGTAATTTTAGAAAAAGCGCCTTTTTAAACAAAATAATGGTTTTATAGAGGGGTCTGAAAAAAAATAATACATTTGTAAATAAAAAACCGAACAATTATGGCTACAATACGATTTGAAGCATTAAAGGAAGCACTCAACCGCAAGCCAGTTACTGTGGAGGAATTTGAACGTCGATCAGAAGTTTTTGGAAAGAATATTTTTAATAAAAACGCGATGCGTCAATATTTGACCAAGGATTCTTATAAAGGGGTGATGGACGCTATCCAAAGTGGCACCAAAATCAAGCGAAATATCGCCGATCACATTTCAACTGGAATGAAAGAATGGGCTATTTCAAAAGGTGCAACACATTACACGCACTGGTTTCAACCTTTAACAGGCTCGACAGCCGAAAAACACGATTCTTTTTTTGAAAAAGTAGGTGATGAGCCGGCCCTTGAAAAATTTTCTGGATCGGCACTTGTCCAGCAAGAACCTGATGCTTCCAGTTTCCCCAGCGGCGGAATCCGAAATACCTTTGAAGCCCGGGGTTATACTGCGTGGGACCCAACCTCACCTGCATTTATTTTTGGCACGACACTTTGTATCCCCACGGTTTTTGTGTCATACACCGGTGAAGCACTGGACTATAAGACACCATTATTGCGGTCCTTGCAAGCTTTAGATGATTCGGCAACTTCAGTGGCAAAATACTTTGATCGGAAAGTATCAAAAGTTCAGGCAAATTTAGGATGGGAACAAGAATACTTCTTGGTCGATTCTTCGCTTGCCGCTTCACGTCCAGATTTAATTTTGAGTGGAAGGACGCTCATCGGTCACGCGCCGGCAAAAGGCCAGCAGTTAGATGATCACTATTTTGGCTCCATTCCATCACGGGCAATGAATTTTATGCGAGATATGGAAAAAGAAGCTATGCTCCTGGGAATTCCTGTGACAACGAGACATAACGAAGTCGCGCCAAATCAATTTGAACTTGCCCCGATTTTTGAAGAGGCAAATTTAGCGGTTGATCATAATCTCTTATTGATGGATATGATGGAAACTGTTGCTGAACGTCACAATTTGGCCGTTCTTTTTCACCCAAAACCTTTTGCAGATGTCAACGGTAGTGGAAAGCACAACAACTGGTCGATGGCCACAAGTGATGGTATGAATTTATTGAGCCCGGGATCGACGCCGCGTAAAAACCTGCAATTTTTAACCTTTTTTATCAATACCATCAAAGCGGTGTGCGATCACGAAGAATTGCTTCGGGCCTCTGTAGCAAGCGCCTCAAACGACCACCGCCTCGGTGGGCAAGAGGCACCACCGGCAATTCTTTCAGTGTTTATCGGTTCGCAATTGACCGAAGTTTTAGATCAACTTGAAAAAGTCACTGACGGCAAACTTTCTCCAGAAGAAAAAACCGACCTCAAACTCAATGTAGTCGGAAAAATCCCTGAAATTTTGATGGACAACACCGACAGGAACCGCACTTCACCTTTTGCTTTTACTGGAAACCGGTTTGAATTTCGCGCTGTGAGTTCCGATGCAAATTGCAGCAATGCAATGACAGTGATCAATGCAATCGTTGCCAATCAACTCCGAGAATTCAAGGAAGAAGTTGACGGAAGGATCAAAGGCAAAAAAATGAAAAAGGACGAAGCTATTTTTAATGTACTTCGTAATTATATTAAAGAGTCTAAAAAAATCCGTTTTGAAGGCGATGGTTATAGTGAAGAATGGGAAAAAGAAGCTAAAAAGCGAGGTTTGAGCAACAACCGCACTACCCCGGAAGCACTCAAAGTGAAAATTGCCCCTGAAACGATTGAGTTTTATAAAAAAACGGGTATTATGAACGAACGTGAAGTTCGCGCGAGGCATAAGGTTGAAATTGAG
>Ga0307976_1000770_pt1 | contig 16710 bp, 13 predicted proteins | sample OrgLakmetagen919_FD_201836 | JGI IMG/M metagenome (GOLD analysis project Ga0307976, IMG submission 201836) | Saline water microbial communities from Organic Lake, Antarctica - #919 | ecosystem: Environmental > Aquatic > Non-marine Saline and Alkaline > Saline | place: Antarctica: Organic Lake... | reverse complement strand
GAAACAACTCACCCTTAAAGAAGCCATTGCCTCAAGCGAGCTTGCGGAAGCCGAGAGACTGACGGAGGATCGACAGCCAGATTTGAGGCTTTCCGAAATGCAGCTGATTCCACCTGTCTGGAACTTTGGCGCCATGTACTGTACTGGCCTCAATTATGCTGACCACGCGCGGGAAAGTGGAGTGTCAGCACCAGCCGCACCCCGCATCTTTCTACGCCTACCGGAAACACTTGTGGGCCACGCACAGGCAATTGTCGCACCTGCTGTCAGTGAAAATTTTGATTATGAAGGTGAGCTAGCAGTAGTGATCGGCAAGCCGGGGCGCAATATCTCGGAAGCCCAGGCTGAGGAGTACATTTTCGGCTATACCTGTTTTATGGACGGCTCCGTCCGTGACTGGCAAAAAATCACTACCACCTTAGGCAAAAATTTCGAACAATCTGGATCCCTGGGCCCATGGATTGTTCCAAGATCAATCGTTCCCGATGTTCAAGCGCTAACACTGACTACAAGACTGAATGGTCAAGTCGTGCAACAGGCCAATACCCGTGACATGATTTTCTCGGTTGCACAGTTAGTAAGCTTTGTATCTCGCATGATCACCCTCCAGCCCGGTGACATCATTGCCACCGGCACGCCAGACGGCGTCGGACAAAGTAGAACCCCTCCAGTATGGCTGAAAGGTGGTGATGAAATCAGTGTGGAAGTTGAACAAGTGGGCAAACTGACGAACAAGGTACAGTGATGACAACGTTACGAGCTGAAGACTATATTCAATGCCAGATGACCCTATTTAATGTAGCCCGTGGATTGGACACCCACGATCCCAGTTTGGCAGCCACACAATTTTCTGAGCACGGGACCTGGACTTGGAAGGGAAGGGATTTACATGGTAGAAAGTCGATCGCTGCGGCGCTTGCTTCCAGGGATCCCTTGGTTGTCACGCGACACATCACGAGTAATCTTGTCTGCGAGATGTCAGGTCCAGATACTATCAATGCCACCTGCACTGTGGTTACTTATAAGAGCCGGGCATCCGATACCGACGAACCAGCTGCACTTGAACAGCCGGTATCGATACTCGATTACAATGACACGCTCGTACGTGAAGCTAGTAGATGGTTGATTATTCAGCGGTCTTCAATGCGGATACTGGCCATATGACTGGGTACCAGTTGTCACCATGAGACCAATGTTGGTGGATCTACGGCTTCTGAACAACACCGGTATCTTCGGTGGTCTGCTTTTGTTTCTCGTCATGGGCTACATAAACCCCTTTTTTACGCTTTACTTGACTGAGTTGGGACGGTCCAGTTCCGATATCGGTTTTCTGGTCATGCTCAGGGGCATTGCCGCCATTGCCATCTCCCTGCCTACCGGTCACTTGATAGACCATAAGGGTGTTTTCCTTGTGCTGGGTATGGGCCTGATAGTTATGACTGCCGGCTTTCTTTTACTTTTGGTTAGTTCGAATGTTTGGGTCATAGGACTTTCTCAGGTTTTCTATGGCATCAGCACCACTATTCTTGTCACGGGGTTTCAGGTGTTGGTCTCAAAGGGCAACCGTGACACTCGCAATCGTGAAATTAAAAGGTATTCAATGTGGATTGCCGCGGGCACCATGGTGGGGCCTTTACTGGGCAGTGTAATCGTCGGATTAAGCGCCGATGCGATTACTGGATACAAAAATGCTTTCCTGTTTTCGGCCTTTTGGTCCAGTCTCGGTGTTGTTAGCCTGATGATTTTGCACCGGCAGCAGCAAGTCCCACAGAGCGTTGACAACTCAAGTTGCCCTAAATCAGAATCGTCATTGTCAGACTTATTTATGGGCAGCCGTGTCTTGCTGAGCATAAAGGCGGTTCAGGCAGGTCTGATCATCACCTTCATTATTATGTTCATACAGGGGCTCTATATAAGTTTTGTGCCCATCTATTTCCACAACAGCGAATATTCGACCCAATGGATTGCTGTCAGTCTGTCTGCCTATGGGTTTGCCGGTCTTGCTGCTCGCATGTTAATACCGCGACTTGGCAAGGCTATTGGTTTGATGCCCCTGTTGCTATGGGCTGGCACTGTATCTTCGGTCTGTGTTTTATTGATGCCTGTAACCGTAATCAGTCCGCTGATGGGGCTTGCACTCATGCTTGTCATGGGTGGTGCAGTTGGCCTCAATCTTCCCATTAGCATTATGCTGATGGTCGATTGGGTAGATGGACCGAATCACGGCAAGCTCATGGGCTGGAGGCTCCTTGTCAACCGAACGGCCCAGATGATTAGCCCGATGCTGTTTGGCATCATCGCTCAGGCTTTCGGAATGGTATCGGCCTTTTTTGTCTGTGGTATGTTACTTCTGGTCGCTGTGGCTGGCTTCATTGCAATTATTCGCCGAACACGCAAGGAATCACTCCATGTTTTATAAAACATCCGATGGTCATGGCCTTCCACATGATCCTTTCAAAGCACTGCTGGCACCACGACCAATTGGCTGGATATCCACAGTTGACACTAACGGAGTTCACAACCTAGCACCGTATAGCTTCTTTAGCGCACTATCCAGCAATCCTTATATGATTGGGTTTTCCAGCGAAGGGTTGAAGGATTCAGTGGTAAACGCTCAGGCAACTGGTGAATTTGTTTACAACGTTGCTAGCATGGATCTTATGCATGAAATGAATGCCACTTCACTTCCGGTTCAACCAAATGTGGATGAATTTGAGTTGACAAAACTTGAATCATTACCATCGTTCCTAGTCGCCCCGCGGCGGGTTGCCCAGGCCCCTGGGGCCATGGAGTGCCGTGTAATTAGTTGTACCCAGCTAAATGACTTAGACGGTAAGCTCACTAACCGGTACATAGTGGTTGGACAGGTGATTGCTATTCATATTCGTGATGATCTGTTAAACCATGGTCTTTTTGATACAGTCGGTGCATCGCTTATCGCCCGCTGTGGCTATCAAGACTATTCAGCTGTGGAGCGCGTTTTCCAGTTACAACGCCCAGAGGTAGCAAAAAAATAACGTAATTATTCAGCACTATCTAACAGGTGCGTGAACTTTTCCAACATAAAGTCTGGCCAGTCACCATTGAATGCCGCCGTTAATGCCTCTGCAGGCTCAACATCGTTTTTCTAACAAGTGAGCAAGTACGAGCGTATACGGCAGAACGCTTCGGCCCCCTCTACGGAGCAGAAGCAGCCTGAGATTTTCTGCTGAACCTTTGTCATCCGCAGATCCCGTTCGCCCTGATTATTGGTAAAGGGTACCTCAGCCTGTTCCATGAAGCGCAGGATCTGGTTTAGGCAGCTTGATGAAATATCCGGGCTAGGATATTCCCCCTCATTTCTAATGAGGGGGAATATCGATCTGCGGTGCTAACCTACCCATCGACGATGGCCTGGCTGCCACTTACATCTGATGGGCCGATAAAGCCGACTAACCTCGGGCCTTAGCCTTTTTACGGAACGCGTGCAACAGTGGCTCGGTGTACCCATTGGGTTGCTCCTTGCCTTCGAGTACCAGCGACAGTGCCGCGTGGAAAGCGATGCTTGCTTTGTAATCTGAGGCCATCGGCCGGTAGGCAGGATCGCCGGCATTTTGCCGGTCCACCACCTTAGCCATGCGCTGCAGAGTTTCCTTCACTTGTTCCTTAGAGCAAATGCCATGGTGCATCCAGTTGGTCATGTGCTGGCTGGAAATTCGCAGTGTCGCGCGGTCTTCCATCAGGCCGACATTGTTGATATCCGGCACCTTGGAACAGCCAATACCCTGATCGATCCAGCGCACCACATAACCGAGGATGCTCTGGGCGTTGCTGTCAAGTTCATGTTGGATGGATTCCGCCGTCAGGCCGGCGCGGTCCTGCAGCAACGGCAAGCTCAGGATGTCGTCCTGGCTGGCCAGTTTGCGCTGGCGTAGCTCCCCCTGGCGCGCTGTCACGTCGACGCGATGGTAATGAACGCTGTGCAACACCGCTCCGTTGGGCGACGGCACCCAGGCGGTGTTAGCGCCGGCCAACGGGTGGGCCTGCTTCTGCTCAAGCATGGCGGCCATTTCATCTGGCATTGCCCACATTCCCTTGCCGATCTGGGCCCTGCCCGGAAGCCCGGCGGCCAAACCGACATCGACGTTGTTGTCTTCGTAGGCGGCGATCCAGCGGCTCTGCTTCATCTGACTCTTTGGGATCATCGGGCCGGCCAGCATGCTGGTATGGATCTCGTCGCCGGTCCGGTCGAGGAAGCCGGTATTGATGAACACGGTACGCGCCTGGGCCTCGCGGATGCAGGCCTTGAGGTTCAGAGTGGTGCGCCGCTCTTCGTCCATAATGCCGATCTTCAGTGTGTTTTCTGAAAGTCCTAGCGCCTGCTCGATACGCTCAAACAGTTCCACCGCGAACGCCACCTCCGCCGGGCCGTGCATCTTGGGCTTGACGATATAGACACTGCCGGTGCGCGAGTTGCGCCGCGTGCCAGTAGCATTCAGGTCATGGATCGCAGCGGCGGCGGTGACCATGCCATCCAGAATGCCCTCGAACACTTCCTGGCCATGCCGGTCCAGCACCGCGTCGTTGGTCATCAAGTGACCCACATTGCGCACAAACATCAGACTGCGGCCATGCAGCGTCAGGGATTCACCACTCAGGCCGTTGTACTGCCGGTCTGGCGCAAGCTCCCGAGAGACCGTACGTCCACTTTTTTCAAAGGTATCACTTAGGGTGCCCTGCATCAGCCCCAGCCAGTTTCGATATACCTCGACTTTATCTTGCGCATCGACCGCCGCAATCGAGTCCTCGCAGTCCATAATGGTGGTCAGCGCGGCCTCGACGAGCAGGTCCTTCACGCCGGCGGCATCGGTCTTGCCGATCGGGCTGTCCGCATCGATCTGTATCTCAATATGCAGGCCATTGTTTTTCAGCAATACCGAGTTCGGGGCGGTTGGGTCTCCCTGATATCCCAGGCATTTTCCAGGTGTGGCCAGCCCAGTAACGTCTCCGGAACTTAGAGATACCTGCAAAGCGCCGTCGACAATCCGATAGGCAGTTGAATCAACATGCGAACCCTGCTTCAGAGGTGCGGCCTGATCGAGGTGGGCGCGCGCGAATGCAATGACGCAAGCGCCGCGCGCAGGATTGTAGCGGGTGCCGTTCTCCAGCCCATCGGTCTTGGGAATAGCATCGGTGCCATAGAGGGCATCATACAAGCTGCCCCAACGGGCATTGGCAGCGTTTAGCGCAAAGCGGGCATTCTTCACCGGCACCACAAGCTGTGGGCCCGCCTGCTCAGCGATTTCGGTATCTACAGCGCTGGTGGTGATGGTGAAGTCTTCACCGGCAGGGGCGAGGTAGCCAATGTCTGTCAAGAAATCGCGATAGGCGGATGCGTCATGCAGCTCGCCGGACCGTTCAGCATGCCAGCGGTCGATACGCGCTTGCAGGGTATCTCGTTCGCGTAACAGCGCCTCGTTCTTTGGCGTCAGGTCCTCAATGATTACTTCCAACTGCTGCCAAAAATGCGCCGGGTCGACCTCGGTGCCGGGAAGGATTTCGGTCTCGATCAGTCGAAAAAAATCCGTCGCGATCTGAAGACCGCCTTGGGTCGTTCGTTGGGTCATAAGTGCAAGTCTCTTGGTTTGGTTGGTTAATTGTTGTTGTCCGATTCGAGTGCAGGGTTTCAATTTCGTAAATTTATGGCTTTGATATTCGCCATTCACAAATTGAATGCAATGCCGGGCACAAGTCCAACCCAGATCAAAGCACCTGCGCCTATCTATGGATAATCTGCAAGCCCCTCGCTGGTGAACTGACTGCCTCGAAATGTGTCGAACACTTTCAATGCACAATTGCGTTGAAGAGCCACCTAATGGCCCTCAACACAAAACTCTACGTCCATGAATGATACAGCCAACACGACAAAACGATCTTCGAAGCGTCCTCTGCGGACGCAGAACACGAGATGCAGTGGTCAGTACTGGCTCAATTTTCTACTACTTGACTAGAACCCCCTGCTTTCACCCCGGGGGCGAGCAGGTTGGGGCCGTTCACACGGGAGGAACTCACCGGTTCCTGCAGAACCTAAATAGACACCATCACGAAAAACAGTTTGTCCTCTGGAGATTGTGGCCTTCAATCGGCCGCGCAGTTTCATATTCTCATAAGGTGAATAGTCAACATCGTGATGAAGGTTTTCATTTTTTACCGTCCATTCGCCATTAGGGTCCCAAATTGCCATGTCCGCGTCCGCGCCTACAGTAATGGAGCCCTTGCGTGGATACAGTCCGTAAATACGTGCTGGATTGGTTGAAGTCAATGCCACAAAGCGCGTGATATCGAGCCTTCCCCTAAGTACGCCTTCGGAAAAAAGCAGAGGTAATCGTGTTTCAAGGCCCGGTATTCCGTTAGGGATGTATTGAAACGATGCATCCTCTCCGGCGGCTTTTTTACCTTGTGAATCTTCATAGCGAAAGGGTGCATGGTCCGAGGAAAAAACCTGGAAAGTACCATTTTCCAGCCCTTCCCAAACCGACTCTTGGTTGGATTCATCTCGAGGTGGAGGGCTGCACACGCACTTGGCACCTTCGAATCCATCAAGGTTGAGGTCTTCAGCGGTAAGAAACAAATACTGCGGGCATGTTTCAGCGTATACACGTAATCCACGGCCTTGGGCCCAGTGGATCTGCTCAATAGCCTGAGTGCCAGAAACATGAACTATCAATACAGGAGTATCAACCAGCTCGGCCAATGAGATCGCTCTATGGGTGGCTTCCCGCTCCACGATGGCTGGGCGCGAATCAGCGTGATAACGTGGCGCGGTTTGCCCAGCCTTTTCTAACGCCTCAGTAAGCCATGCAATGCAGTCCGCATTCTCAGCATGGATCATGGTCATGGCGCCCTCTTTGCGCGCGACTGCCAATGTTTCGAGAATCTGGCGGTCATTCAGCTTCAGGTCGTCATATGTCATGTAAATTTTAAACGAGGTGTAGCCTTCATTAATTAGGGCGGGTAATTCTTCACTTAACACCTTGGGTGAGGGATCGCTTACGATCATGTGAAAAGAATAGTCGATGCAGGCACGATTTTCGGCTCTACGGTGGTAATCTTCCACAGCAGCACGCAAGCTTTGGCCTTTGCTTTGGGCAGCAAATGGAATGACTGTCGTTGTGCCACCACAAGCTGCCGAGCGAGTGCCTGACTCGAAATCATCGGCCATCTGGACTCCAGGTCCCATCGGCTGATCAAGATGGCAGTGAGCATCCACGCCACCGGGTAGTACGTAGAGTCCGGTTGCATCGACCTCTTCACGACCAACACCTAAATTCTCACCTAGAGCAACAATGCGGCCATTGATTACAGCCACGTCGCAAATTGATGTATCAGCGGCAGTGACGACCTTCCCATTACGGATAACAAGATCAAAGTCGATCATGACTGTTCCTCCTGTTTCGAGGAAGCTTCTTCTTTACCAGCAAGATAGACGCGCCAGCCACCGAGCTGGGTAATATTTTTAACTCCGGGCAACTCCAGAGAATCTTCTCGCATCAGCATGCTGAGTGAACCAGAACCGTCCTCTAACTCAATAACGCTTAGTTCAAGCTCTTCCGGTTCGTTCGGCAGCAAGCTTTCACGCAGCTGGGCGTATGGCAGTTCGTATAACTCACCGGGTACCGTTGATCCGTCTTGAGTAACCGGATAGAGGCCTGGAAACTCGTCCCTGACGGAATAGAATTGATATTTAGGTGCCGTATTTACAGGCCCCAAAAATGTGGCATTTTTCAATGCAAAGTTGATGCTTCCACCTGACATTGCCTGGCCATTGACAAACATTCTTATCATTGGTTCGTTACCCTTCATTGCTATCTCCTCTTGAATTGTTAGCAGGTGTCCCGTTTACAGCTGTGAAATTAATTTTGACAAAACCAGCAAGATGCCCCTGAGCCCGAATCACTTGGTAGTGCTACCTCTGTCCCAAACAATAAGATACAAACCCGCGCCCACTACTAGTGCGGCTCCTACAAAGCTGCTGCTGTCCGGGAGGTCACCAAAAAATAAATAGCCGGAAACCGTTGCCCATAGAATTTGGGAATACAAAAAAGGTGACACTTGTGCGGCTGGCGCAAAACGCAAGGCCATGATCAGTAAGAAGTGGCTAGTGGCTCCCAATAAACCCAGCGCCAAAAAGTAAGCGATGTGAGTATAGGCAATAGGCTGCCAAACAAAAAGAATCAGAAATGTACTCACAACACCGCCAGCAGCAGCAGTATAAAGCAATGAGGTTAAAGCCGAGTCTTGGTTGCCAAAATGGCGAGTAGTAATTTGATAGAAAGCAAAACAAACGGCCATTAGGATCGGGTAAATCAATGCCGGTTCAACAAACATCCGGCCCGGTTCTATTGCAACAATGACTCCCAAAAATCCGCTCAGGATAGCCAGTATTCGACCCAACCCAACGTGTTCTTTTAGTATGATTATTGCAAAAACAGTAACAATGATAGGTGAGCTAAAGTTTATGACGTAAACCTGAGTTAAAGGAAACTCGCGAACCGCAAGGTATGAGAAGGCTGTCGAACCGAGAAGCAGAAAGCCTCTTAATAACTGACCCAAAGGGGCGTTACTAATTAGAGTACGACGGTTTAGATTCTTGGATACAATAAGATAACCAAACAAGACGAGAAGATGAACACTGTAACGTGCCCATACCAATTGAGAGGTTGCATAATATTGCCCAAGATATTTAGCGACGGAATCCATTGCGACGAACAAAGCCGCAGCAAATAGCATACAGCCGACTCCCGCTAAAGGTCTATATACCAGGCCGGTAGCAGCGACAGTCAACGTCACAATTTGAGCCCCCCATTAAAACGCTCTAGCGAGAAAGGCTCGAGTGACCAGTCGCAGGCACCTCGTTGGATCAGATCGGCCGTAATTCGACCTACCATCGGACCCAGTGTGTAGCCATTTGAGGTTACCGCATTGTAAAAGCCTGGATGAGACGGAACTTCACCGAGTATCGGGGCACCGTCAATATTGACATTCATGGCAGCCCAGCTTCTTAATACCTGAAGCCGTTTAACGGGTGGGAGTACCCGGTGAGCCACCCATAGATTACCTTCCAGGCTATCGAGTGACGGGCGCGGCTGCCCGTAGGGTCGACTGACCCCCGCTGGCCATCCTCCACCGATAATGACGTTGCCATTGGTTGCTTGTTTCAACGTCAGATGGCGGTCAGCATGAGCCAAGAGTACGTCAACCAAGGGCTCGGACGCCTCGGTAACAATCATTTGTAACGGGGCACCATATACAGGGACCTTTATACCGGCTAGTGCGGCGATCGAACCAGCCCATGCGCCAGCGGCATTGACCACCTTGCCGGCAGCTAGAGTCCCTAAATTCGTATGCACCTGCCAAGCATTCCCGGTTTTCAACAGACTTTGGACAACTTCACCTGTGTAAAACCTTGCACCCGCTGCAATCGCAATATCAACCAGTGCCGGAGTGGCTAGCAGCGGATTTATTTTACCTTCTTCGCTGCACCATGCTCCCCCGACTACGGACTTTGAGACGTACGGTATAAGACTTCTGACGTCCACGGAACCAATTACTTGAGTATCAATACCCAAAGAGCGTTCCAACGAGGCCTTCTTTTTGAGAAAACCCATTTGCTGTTCTGTTTCGGCGACCATCAGGCCACCTGTTCGTTTAAACTCAATATCTGTGTCCAGCTCACCTGCCCATTCACCCCATAAAATGGCGCTGGCTTGTTGCAACGGTAATGCTTGCGCAGCTGGCCCGCCACCCACCTCAGCTTTTCTGCCATAATCAAACGAAAGCAGCTGGACGTGCAGGCTACCAGCATTGCCACCAGATGCTTGATTGTTTGGCACACCACAATCGATTACCACCACGTCAATACCGGCTCGTGCAAGGTGCAATGCTGTCGAAACACCCGCAATGCCAGCGCCGATCACGATAACATCGGCTTGACGATGACCCAGGTTTTTACCAGATGCGGCTCTTTGTGTGTGGCGCTTTTCTGGCATGACTCTCTTATGACCACCCCACTCGCCTTTTTCCACTGCTATGATTCCGGCAGACAATGGCTTTATGGGGTTTTGAGGTGCTGGCAAGTCTAACTCTGTGGCTTCCAGCGGTCGATCTGCAAGTAAGTTGCGAACTGTAGCAGCACAGTACCGGCCCTGGCATCGGCCCATTCCGGCTCGGGTTCGGCGTTTTACAGCACCGAAATCCGATCCTTGGTCAATACAAGCGTATATTTCGGAGGCAGATACATCTTCGCAGCGACATATAATAGTTTCCGGGGTTACGCTTGCGAGAGGCCGCAAGGGTGACTGAAAAGCCGACCAAAGATTATCCTGAAAGCACTTGTGTGTGTCTAACTGCCTTCGCCACTGAGGTTCTGTGGCGTCGGCCGCCTCATGACCACAGTAACGCGCCGCCGCTAAGCCAGCTAAGTGTCCTTGAGCCATGGCAATATGAGCCCCGCCAAATCCTCCAGCCTCTCCTGCCACGAACACACTTGGGATGCTACAACTTCCATCATCCTCACGAACTGCCGAAATCCAGCCTGAGTCGGCTCCATCCCAGTTGTGCGCCACCCCCAGCAGCCGCGTTATCTCGGCTTGAGGCAAGAAGCCGTATCCAAGACCGACTGCACTGGCAGTAATCGTCCGACGGCTTTCCCCCAAACTACCATCATTGTTAACCGGAGCCAGTTCAACGGACTCGACGACTTCTTTCCCGTGAATAGCAGCCACTGCATGACCATAAATAATAGGCACACCCTTTCGGCGAAGCATCCATAAGTACCCGACACCCTCAGCTATCAGTTTGGGTCCCCGATAGGCTGCCTTCGCACCATACACAAGACCACTGAGTGAGAAAGGTCGCCCGCTTTCGACCACGGCTGCTACAGCAGCTCCTGCCGACATCAGTTCTGCAGCAACCTGCAGATTAAGAGGCCCGTGGCCGGCAACTACAATGGGCCCAGGGGGGGCGCTGCGATAAGAACGCAATAATGTTTGCAGTCCGCCAGTGGTCATAACACCCGGCAAGGTCCAACCCGGTACCGGATAAGGGCGTTCTGTAGCCCCTGTCGCCACAACCAAGGCTTTGGGTCGCAGCAGACTCGCCTGGTTTCGGTGTTCAATGCCGATTTGGATGATGTCCGCTTCACTTTCCTGGAATGCGCCCCAGACCAAGGTTTCTGTCCTAATGGTCACGCCGGAATCTCGCACCTCGCTCGCCAATTCGCGACCCCATTGCATTTGACGATCTGGTGCCTGTTGATCCTCTGTGGTGTAGGCTGACGAGAGCTGTTTAAAATACTGTCCACCTAGTGAAGATCGCTCATCTACAAGCGTTACCTCAGCTCCTGCTCGGCGAGCTGCCAAAGCGGCTTCGAGCCCGGCTGGACCCGCACCCACAATGAGCACCTCGACGTCGACTTTAGGCAATTCTGCTTCAGGCAGGCATACCGAATCGAGGCCTGAACTCTCGCGTACAGGATTAGAGTGGTAAGATTGGGATTCAATCGAGACTCCGTTTCGTACGGGCGTCATGCAGGACCGCTGACCAGAAACGCCATCGATCGTTACTAGACACTCATAGCAGGTCCCCATCCCACAATAGTGACCGTGTTCGGATTGGTTGCGCCCAACACGTTGTGCCAGTATGCCCGCAGAGATGAGGGCTGACGCTATGCTTTGTCCTTGTACAGCTTTCACAGACTTTGTATTAAAACTGAACTCCACAATTGGAGCCCCAATTTTCACCCTACGTCCCAAAGCACGCATTCGCTAGACCTCCAGAGCACAACAAAAACTTGACGGAAAGCTTGGACATCTTCCCGTCAGTCCAACCAACTAAAGGTTGTATCCACGCATAAGTTAAAACTAGGACTTGAGACCGAGCGTGTTCACGATATCCTTAGCCCACTTAACGTCTTCCGGCGGTGACGGCAACCTTGGCGATCTCGGGGCGCCAACACTCAGCCCCATTTCGGCCAAAAGCGTCTTCGTTCCGGACACATATCTGTGCCCAAACACAAAATCAATTACTGGTAATATTCGCTGATATATTTTCCGGGCCTTGTCGAGATCTTTTTCAATTTCCGTGGCGGTATAAATCTGCGCGAATTCTGCTGGCATAACGTTGGAGCCAACAGCAATCCATCCTTTCGCTCCGGCTAAAAAAGACTCGAATCCAAGCACTCCGCCAAACACCGTTATACTATCGCCACAGAGGCGTATAATGTCGCGCACTCGGGTAATTTCCAACGTTGATTCTTTTATATACAAAACATTATCAATCGTTGACAGGCGTGCTACTGTTTTGGGAGACATATCTACGTTGGCGGCATTAGGATTGTTATATATCATAATCGGAATTGAGACCGCATCACCCACTCTACGAAAATGCTCAAATAATTCATCTTCTGTAGGATTGCAATAAAAAGGCGGAATAATCAGCAGACCGTCGGCGCCTAGCTTTTCAGCGTCTTGGCTGTAACGAATTACGTCCTCAGTACTCTCTGCTCCAGTTCCTACCAGCACAGGAACCCGGCCGGCCGCTTGCTCGATAACCGTCTGGGCAACCTTGTGTCTTTCTTCGTCAGACATCGAAAGAAACTCACCAGTACTACCCAAGGGCACCAGGCCCTGGATCCCTTGTTCAATTTGCCAGTCAACAAAACTCCGCATTCTAGCTTCATCAAAACACTGTGATTCATCAAATGGAGTTATAAGTACCGTATAGGTACCCTCGAAATTTTTCATTCTAATTATTCCTTAAAAAATCAGTTCAAGGCACGAACCTTAATCGCTAAGTAATGCGGGTAAACCGGTAATAACACTAGGTACATAAGTAGCCAGAAGCAGTACTGAAATCATAACCAATAAGGGGAAAAGAACTTTGGCGGCAACGCGCGTAATTGGCCTCTGCGCTATGCTACTAGCGACAAAAAGCGTAATCCCGTAAGGAGGCGTTATCATTCCAATCGAAAGATTCAGAATGACTACAACTCCTAAGTGCAGTGGATCGATACCATAGCTTTGAGCTACAGGCATCAGTACCGGTATAAGAATCAGAATGGCCGAAATACTTTCCATGACCATACCGATCATAAGAAGGCCTACGTTCAGAAAAGCGAGAAAAACCCAAGGACTGTCAGATATCCCCTGTAGAAACGAAACAAGCTGACCTGGAACGTTTTCCCTTGCAATTAGCCACGAGAATATACTGGCTGTCGCGATAATCATCATCACCGACGCGGAAATACCCGCAGCCCGTAGAATTAATCGTGGTAGATCTCGGATTTTTAGCTCGCGATAAACGAACAGTCCGATAATCAATCCTGTGACGACGGCTACAGCCGCTGCCTCGGTTGGCGTGAATACACCACCGACGATGCCCCCAATAATAATAATCGGCATCAAAAAGGCCGGCCCAGCCTTCAGGAATGATGTTCCCAGACGCCTTAGAGAAAATTTCGTAACCTCAGAATAAGTGCCGCCATGGTATCGGGCATGGGCGTAGCCAACTATAAGCAAGCCAAAAGCCATAAGCAAACCCGGTAAGATACCACCGAGAAACATATCTCCAACCGATAAATTACCTACGCTCGCCAGTACCACCATCATGATGGACGGTGGAATAATAGGCCCCAGGGAGCCGGCAGCTGCCATCAGCGCAGCAGCAAAGTCGATGTTGTACTTTCTGCGACGCATTTCTGGCAGCATTAGAGATGAAGTGGCTGCTGTGTCAGCCGAACCCGAACCCGATATAGCTGCGAGCCCCGTGCCGGACACTACTGAGACAAGCAATAAGGACCCCCGAATCCAGCCAACTAACGCTGTAGCGAAATCAATGATGCGCCGTGCTATACCACCGTGCTCCATAATAAGCCCGGCGAATACGAAGAAGGGAATGGCCATGATAGTGAAGCTGTTCAACCCACCAAACATCCGCTGGGATACGATAGCAACAGGTACGCCTTCCGATACTAAAGCCAGGGTAGCGGAAACACCCAGGGCGAAAACAATAGGCGCTCCCAGTATAATCAGGGTAAAAAACGCAATGGCGACCACAGTCATTTTTCAGTCTCCTCAACCTCAGATGCGTCAACGGGAACCCAAATCTTGCGTATATAGGAGATACAAAATTCAAGTGCGAAATAGGATATTCCAACAGGAAGCGACAGGTAAGCCAACCACATAGGCATTTGCAAAGCGGGTGATGTTTGCATCATACCGACCTGAATTAATCGCCAACTACCGGTAAAAGCCAACCATAGAAACCATACTCCAGCCACCAGTATTAGAACGGCAACTACACGCTGGAGGAGCCTCGGTAATACCGCATAGAGAATATCGACTCCCACATGAAGCTTCTCACGCATGGCAAGGCCCGCTGCTAGGAAAACCATCCATATCTGAGCGAACGTAGCGGTTTCCGAAGCACCAGCGATGGAATAATTAAAGATATACCGACCAAATACTTGGGCAAGCACAGCAATTGTCATATAGGAAAAGAAGACGACGACCATCGCCGCGACCACTGCCCGTATACTCTTAAGAAGTCGATCAGCTATCCAGAATGTAACCTGCATGAAAACACTCTCCATTGAGCATGATTAATCAAACAGAGTGCGTCCCCCTGCTTACGTTAGAGGGAACACACCAGAGGTTTCTCAGCGAGCCTGTTCGATCATTTTCAGGAGATCTTGCTTCGTATCTGTGTCGGCGAATCTCTCGTAGACTGGCTGCGCACTTTGACGGAAAGGCTCTATGTCTGGCTTCGTAACCGTCACGCCCTCTGCTATAACTTCAGTTCGCAATGCAGCATCACTTGCAGCATAGATTTCACGTTCATACTGAGCCGATTCGCGACCAGCTTTAAGCAGTGCTTGTTGCACATTTTCAGGCAAGCTCTGGAATCGCGACTCAGACATAACGAGATCGGCGACCAATGCTGTCCAGCTCACTTCAGCCAAAAACGGCGCTACCTCATAAAAACGCTTGGACTGATAGTTCGTATACGCTGCTTCTGCGCCATCCACTACGCCAGATTGCAACGCGGAATAGAGTTCACTGTAGGCTAGCGGTGTTGCATTAGCGCCAAAGGCATTGAATGAAGCAACATGAGCAGGGATCTGCATAGTTCGAATCTTATCGTTTTGGAGGTCTTCGATAGAGTAAATAGGATCTTTGGATATGATGTGGCGGATACCAGCCTCATAAAATCCCAGCAGCCGGAAGCCCCTATCCTGCATTGACTCAGCGAGTTTGTCGCCGACTTCACCATCCATAACACGGTACATATGTGCACGATCATCAAAAAGGAATGGCAAGTCGAAAATAGACAATTCATCAATGAAGTTTGTCAAGACACCATTAGTGGGTACGGTGATGTCCAGAGTACCCAGTGTCAGACCTTCAATCATCTCCTTTTCATCACCAAGTTGGTTATTAGGGAAAATTTCCACCCGAACCTGTCCGTCAGTCTCTTCAGCGACTACTTCCGCAAATCGCTCCAGCCCTTTTTGATAGGGTTCACTAAGGTTCGCAGAATGTCCTGCGCGCAAGATAAGGGTCTCTGCCACGGCAGCACCTGAAATAAACGTCGCTAGAACTAAGCAACCAGTCAAGATACGGTTTTTCATCTCTTTTTCCTCAAATTATATTATTGAAGCTATTGGCACACCACTGGCATACCACTCAACATTGCCACACACCAAACCTGCCGTCAAGAAAGCAAATTGAACTAATTGCGACTGTTACAGAATTCGGAGTTACCGGCTATTCGGGGGAATTCGAACTTTGCTAGAGAACCTCGAAGATACTCTTTTTGGTTTGCTTTAGGTGGGTTCTCATTGCGTCGCGAGCAGCCAATGGGTCCCTTTTCTCGACAGCATCGATGATGGCCATATGCTCGTCATAGCCCGGGAGAGGCTGCGTTGGGAGGGTTTGATTTTCAAAGAGCTGTGTCGTTTTTCGCAATTCGCTAATAATGCGAGGCAGAAGAGTGTTTTTGGATGCATTGGCAATTCCCATGTGTAGGGATTGATCGAATTCCCATTGCTGTTTTGGGCTAGGGCTATCTAATTCCATCAAAACTTTCAATTTATGGCGCCAATCTAGTACTACAGTAGATTCGATAGTCGGGGCGGCAATAGCGGCTGCTTCAGGTTCCAGTAGCTCCCTAATTTGTAGAGCAGACAGGTACTCTTCGATAGAAACACGCTTAACCGCTATAGTGCGCGAGTTAAGGCGCACCAGCCAAGATTCCGCTTCTAACTTCCTCAGGGCCTCTCGCACGGGCGTCCGCGACATATTTAACCTATCCGCAAGCCGGCGCTCCTGCACGATTTGCCCCGCCGATAGCTCCCGGGCAAGGATCAAGCGCATTATTTCGTCGTATGCAGCCTTTGAAAGGCCTCCTTCTGGACCGTTGTCGTTTTGACTATGGCCAGCCGCGATCATATTAACCATTGAACTCCTACCCTCGTTGGCAACTGAAGATGATTTTGGTTGATTGTACCCAATTAAACTGTATAGCGCTCGCAGGGAGTTATGGTGATTTCTGGTGTATGGAAACAGGCTGATGAGGTGGCGTATCCTGCTGGTTGATCTCGACCAAGATCACAACCAACAGAGGACGATACGCCATGACCAAGTCTAACCTGCACGCTCTTTCACAACCAGA
>Ga0307976_1000767_pt1 | contig 16778 bp, 12 predicted proteins | sample OrgLakmetagen919_FD_201836 | JGI IMG/M metagenome (GOLD analysis project Ga0307976, IMG submission 201836) | Saline water microbial communities from Organic Lake, Antarctica - #919 | ecosystem: Environmental > Aquatic > Non-marine Saline and Alkaline > Saline | place: Antarctica: Organic Lake... | reverse complement strand
AACAACTACTCGCTAGAAGCAGATATTTATTATTCAAATCCAAAACAAAATGGACAGTAAGACAGAGAGAAAGGGCTGAAATTCTATTTAAATTATACCCAACCATTGAAAAAGCATACAATTTAGCACAAAAATTAACCTATATCTTTGAAAACAATACACATAAAGATGTTGCCAGATTAAAGTTAGCACATTGGTATGATAAAGTTGAAAAATCTCAGTTCAAATCATTTAGTACGATTGCCAGGTCAATCCAAATGCATTATGTACCCATATTAAACTACTTTAATAATAGAAGCACAAATGCTTCAGCAGAATCTTTTAATGCTAAAATTAAAGAGTTCAGAGCACAGTTTAGAGGCGTTAGAGATGTGAAATTCTTTCTATATAGATTAACTAAATTATTTGCTTAATCGGGACTGTTCCCCTAAAATATTGTTTGATCCGCTTTAGACTTAAGCAAAGGCTTCGATTTACAAAAAGATTTCTTAGAAAGTGACATTGGTAAAAGGTATATGAAATCATATGAAATGGATGATAGCTTAAAATTAGAAAATTCAATGCTTGATTATTTTAAAATACTTAATTCACCAATTAGACAAAAAAGAGGATTTTACAGTCTGTTCGCTGGAACATTTGGGTATGAAAATACAGATGGTGCTGACATACTTACTTTAAGCTCGATGAGTAGAAATATTAGAATTTTAAATCACATTGAAAGAAATGTTATTTCAGCTGATGACAGAATTTTGATTTTATTTGGCTCATCTCATACTGATTTTTTTAAATTATTCTATGAATCATCACCTGAACATAAATTAATAGAATTTAATGACCTTGAAGATTATGATGAATAGAAAGGGCTACAGATAATCGAGTGGATGGCTCCGCCATTAATTGACGGAGTGCACCCCTCACACCACCGTACATACGGGTCTCGTATACGGCGGTTCGCAATCCATTTTTCCAATCGCTCTTTACACCAATTGAAACTATTCCATACTTTCTGGATAGGCTACCTGTTTTCTAGGGAATCCATCACCCAATAGCGAAAACAATGGCTCCCATCCTAATTTCTGGAAGGATCACGTTCCGTCCTTCCCTACTGGTGAGACCTATGCCTATCTGATGGCAACTCGTTTCCTGTAGGTACTATGACTTCGGCTGACTTCTCTACTTAACCAACTCGTGGTTGTAGAGACCTCCCCAGGTAATTGCATCTTCTTTCACTCAATTGCTGCCGTATCTACACAGATGCACTTTTGGTACTCTTTGGGCGTTGCAATGATGTGGTTGCTTACCCGTCCATTTATGCCTCGTATACGGTTTCTGTTCGTCAGAACCGAGTTTTGTAGTCCTGCTTCCTTCAGTCCCAACCTCACGGTTGGCAACCTTGCAGCTTACTAATGGTTCAAGGCGTTACCCCTGCCCATAAGGGACTTGCACCCTCTAGATTAATACCATATCTTCGATATAGTAAAGACGCCCATGCTGGGCACACACACCGTATAAAATTAATTGCTGGTTTTAGCTTATTTAGGAAAGTCCAAACGGACTTTCTTGGTTCATATTTTATTTGCTAACTTTAGTGTTTAAACCACGCAACTCCTATGTTTGTAAAAGAAGTTAATTGATATATAAATTTAGCAATAATAAAGTGAAGAAAGTGAGAGTACACACGCAACTAAATAACTCTAGAAGTATATTGTTGGTTAGAAATCACCTCACTTTTTTTTATCTTTTAGAGTTTGAACAGAATGTAAGGAATAATTATAAAAAGTTATATCCAGAATATCCAACTAGGAGAAAAAACGAGGAAAGATAGTCACTTTATATGCTTTAAAAAATCATGTAAAATGAAACAAATTTTAAAACAAGTGTTGGGCGTTGACGTAGCTCAAAAAGAATTAGTGGTAACTCTAGGGAAAATGCATAATGATTTCACGTTAGATCTATATGCTTACAAAGTCTTTAAAAACAATAAAACAGGCTTTGCTAACTTATTTAAATGGTTAAATCCCTTAATAAATAGAGATGTAAATCCACAGTTTGTAATGGAAGCAACAGGTGTTTATCATCAAAAATTTGCTTATTATTTAGATGAAAAAGGATGTAATTTAAGCATTGTATTACCCAACAAGATTAGTAATTATATGCGAACTCTAGATGTGAGAACCATTACCGACAAGACAGCTTCACAGGCCATTTGTCAGTTTGGTTTAGAGCGAAAATTAGAGTGTTGGACAAAACCAAAAAAAGTGTACACAGAACTACAGCAACTTACAAGAGAACGTAGCCAAATAGTAGATGAACGGGTAATTGTGAAAAACCAACTGCATGCAGAAAAAACTGAAGCAGAACCTAATAAGAGTAGTTTAAAGCGTTTAAACGCTAGGATTAAATTTCTTAATCAACAAGAAAAGGAGATTAAGTTAGAAATTCAAGACATAGTAAATAAGGATCCTGAATTAAAAAAAGAATTAGAAAACATCTGTACAATCCCTGGTGTAGGCATACTAACAGCGGTAATTGTTATAGCAGAAACAAATGGATTTGAACTGATTAGGAGTAAAAAGCAAATCACAAGCTATGCAGGCTTAGATATAAAAGAAAAACAGTCAGGAACCTCTATAAGATCTAAAACTAGGATATCAAAAAAAGGGAACCGTAATTTGCGAAAAGCGATGCATTTACCCTCATTATCTGCAGTAAAATATAATAAAAACCATAAAGAATTATATTTAAGATTAGTTTCTAAAAGTGGTATAAAAATGAAAGGGTTGATCGCTGTTCAAAGAAAACTATTAGAATTAATTTACGTCGTTTATAAAAACAAACAAGGGTTTAATCAAAATTATGAGCAACAAAAAAGGGCAACTCTATTAGAAATAGAAACTGCCCTTTAGAAACTAGCTTAAAGCCGTTTTGAAAAACAAAAATAAAAAAAATATGGGTTTTTTGTTGCATACTAACACAGAATCTAATCTTATACAAACAAGTTAGCAACAAGCGAAAGAAATATTCCGCAAAAAAACAAAATATATTGAGAAAGACAAAATTTGATATCGCCCTTTCATTTGCAGGAGAGCAAAGAGAATACGTTGACAGAGTTGCCAATATTCTAAATCAAAAAGGAATTACAACATTTTACGATAAGTTTGAAGAGGCCAATTTATGGGGGAAGAATCTTTACGATTATTTGTCAGATGTATATATGAATCAGGCAAGATTTACAATAATGTTTATTTCAGAAGATTACAGCAAAAAACTGTGGACTAATCACGAAAGACAATCGATGCAAGCAAGGGCATTCCAAGAAAACTCAGAATATGTACTTCCTGCAAAATTTGATGATACGGAAATTTCGGGAGTTCTGCCAACAACTGGTTATATAAGTCTTCAGAATAAAACACCTGAAGAGTTTGTTTCAATTATCGAAAAGAAACTAATTTATAGTGGTGGAACTATTCCTAGTGAAAATTTAAGAAGTGCTTTATCAGCAATCATTACTATTCCAAAAATAGACCCTAAAAAAATTAGATTAACGGTAATAACTAATGATATTCCAATTCAAGATGTCCAGGTCTGTTTGATTGCAGATAATGGAACAACATTAGATAGCACAACAGACAATGAAGGGAACGCTACGTTTAATATTGCTACAAGAAGACTTTATTCTGTATTAGTATCTCATCCTGATTATCCATCATCAGTATTAGAACAATTTGATACAACTGAGGATTTAAAAATAACATTAAAATCTGTCGAAAACATAGGTTCGATTATTTGCCATAGTACGTGTAATATTAATGGACTAAAAGGAAGGTTAAATCCAATACTTGATACGCCAAGAAGATATTTTTATGCTGACAATATTGCTATCCAAGGAGGAAAAGAGCAACCAGCAATGTTTGAACTAAATGAGCCTGTACAAGTTGAGGATTGTAGTGGAATTATAATGAATCTAATATTCAGATTTATGTTAGGACGTACAACTTTGATAGATTATGTAAAACCATTGTTCAACGAATAATCGCCAGTTGCTAACATCGGTTTGGCAAGATGGCGGTTTTAGTGCTAAATCGACCATTTTTACCACCTTTGAAGTTTAGTGATAATAGAAAGTTTCGGCTTCCTAATCCGCCACATCGCCAAGCCGAGAATCGTTACCTGCAAGCCGAAAAAAAAATCGGTTTTCAAAATAAAATGAATGAAATATGCGTATTTTGTTCTACCAATAATAATTGAAAATGAAATTTAAAAATAACACATATATAAGTGGAGATGGTGTTTATTATGAAGGTGTAATCAGAGATATTAGACGCTCAAAAATCTCTTTACAACCAGTTTACGAAGCATTTACAAATTCACTTGAAGCAATTCGAATCAAAGAAAATAAAAACAAAAGCTTCAAAGGGAAAATAGAAATAAAAATATATTCAACGCAAAATACTGACCAAAGCTTAACATTTTCTAAACTTCAAATTAGTGATAATGGTATTGGCTTTGACGATAAAGAATTTAAAAGATTTAATACTTATAAAGATTTTACAAAGGGATTCAAAAACCTTGGTTCTGGAAGAATTCAATTTGCGCACTATTTTGACACAACAAGAATAAAAAGTAAATATCAAGACAATGGTAGTTTTAGGGAAAGAGAATTCTTTGTCTCTAAAAAAAAGGATTATCTTAAAAAAAATTCAATAATATTTCATAAAAGTGATATTGAAACAGATGCAGATTCATCAGGAACAATGTTAACTTTTGATGGCCTTTTAGACCAAACGAGAAACATTTATCACACATTGAATGATGTTATTTTAAAGGATTCTCTTTTAAAAAGATACATCCAATACTTTTGCCTTAATAATGAACACCTACCTGAAATAATTATAGAGCACTTTGTTTTCAATGATAGAGAAGGTAAATCTACAATCTCTAAATCTGACATTCCAAAAATTGATAAATCTGATAACGTAAAAGTACCTTACTCAAAGATTTCAGATGATGCCAAATCAATCATAACTACTGACAAATTTGAAACATTTACAATAAACTCGTACAAACTGGATAAATCATTTTTAAAACACAATGATTTAAAACTTACCAGTAAAGATGAAATAATTGAGAATTTTGAAATCAACCTACATTTACTAGCAAAAGACGAGGTTATTGATAATAGCCATTTACTTTTCTTAATATCTAGTGATTATTTTGACGATAAAGACACAAATGAAAGAGGAGAAATGGAGTTTCCAAATAACGACATATTCTCATATGGGACAGATATTTTTCAAGAAGATGAAATCATACTTGACCAGCTAGAAATGGAAATAAATGGTTGTATTTACAATTTGTATCCACAAATAGAAAAGATGCAAGAAAAGCATCAGTTAGATTTAAAGCATCTAAAGGAAATGTTTTTGTTGCCTGAAGATTTAGATTCCGAAATCGAAATTTCTATCAATGATAGCGATAAGAAAATATTAGAAAAATTCTATACAGCAGAAGCAAAGAAAAAAGCTGAATTAAATTCAAATTTAAAAGTTAGTATAGATAAATTAAATCATTTAGATACTACTTCTGATGATTACTTAAATACACTTGATGAAGAAATTAACAAAATAGTTAGAGTAATTCCACAACAGAATAAAGCAGAATTAACTCATTACGTTGCACGAAGAAAACTTGTACTTGAGTTGTTTTCATTGATTTTAGATAAAAAACTATCAGTTCAAAACGATGGTTCAAGAAATAATGATGAAGCTTTACTTCACAACTTAATTTTTCAGCAATCGAGTACAACACCTGATAAAAGCGACTTATGGATTATTAATGAAGACTTCATTTATTTTCAAGGAGTCTCTGAGTTTAAACTATCTGAAATAAAGTTTAAAGGAGAAAATATTATTCGCCAAGACCTAAATAAAGAAGAAGAAGAATTTATAAAATCTCTTGGTCAAAACCGATTGCATAAAAGACCTGATATCTTATTATTTCCTCAAGAATCTAAATGTATTATTATTGAGTTTAAAAACCCTGAAGTTAGTGTAGCTGAACATTTGACACAAATTAATAATTATTCTACAATACTAAGAAATTTTGCAATTCCTGAATTAAAACTAACAACTTTCTACGGATATTTAATCGGTGAAAAAATTGAAGCGAATGACGTTAGAGCCCACGATGCGGATTTTAAAAATGCCTATAATTTTGATTATGTATTCAGACCAGCAAAAACTATAGCTGGAATGTTTAAAAACGAAGGAAAGGATGGTTCCTTATATACAGAAGTAATTAAATATTCAACATTACTTGAAAGAGCAAAAAACAGGAATAACATATTCATTGAAAAACTCACTAATGAACAGAACGAACCGCCTTTATAATATAAATTTAGGCAATGGCCAGCAGGTAATCGAGTGGATGGCTCCGCCATTAATTGACGGAGTGCACCCCTCACACCACCGTACATACGGGTCTCGTATACGGCGGTTCGCAATCCATCTTTCCAATCGCTCTTTACACCAATTGAAACTATTCTGTACTTTTTCAAAAGGCTACAGATTTTTTTGGGAATCAGTCACCCAATTAGCGAAAATCAATGCTCCCATTGTAATTTCCAGAAGGACTGCGTTCAGTCCTTCCCCACTTATGAGACCTATGCAGTTTTATGCACCTCGTTTCCCATGGGTACTATGACCTCGGCTGACTTCTCTATTGTACCAACTCGTGGTTATAGAGACCTCCCCAGGTAATTGCATCTTCTTTCACTCGATTCCTGCCGTATCTACATTAATGCACTTTTGGTACTCTTTGGGCGTTGCAATGATGTGGTTTCTTACCCTTGCATAAATGCCTCGTATACGGTTTCTGTCCGTCAGTACCGAGTTTTGTAGTCCTGCTTCCTTCAGTCCCAACCTCACGGTTGGCAACCTTGCAGCTTACTAATGGTTCAAGGCGTTACCCCTGCCCATAAGGGACTTGCACCCTCTAGATTAATTAACTACATTACTGTGGTTAAAAAGATGCCCATGCTGGGCACACACACAGTATATAAGCTATGGCTTGGTCTGTGCCTATTTGGAAAATTTATGGATTCCCAAAAGTTAGTTTATATTTGGAGAGGTTCGTGCTGAAACACGCCACAGCTCATATACATAAACGTTAGGCAACATTTAAAAAACCGTCGAGATAACAAGAATGATTTTAGATGATTTAGAATATATAACTATAGAAAACCAAACGACTGAATTTCCAAAGCACTTTCACGAAACGTTTTGCATATCACTAATACATAAAGGAATTGAACAAATTGATTTTGAAAATCAAAGCCTTTTTAGTGAGGCAGGAAGTATATCAATAACTAATCCCTATGAAATACACTCTAATCCTTTATTTGACAAAAAAACGCAATTGAAATTTGACACCATTTACATTCCTAATCAATTGATGAAAAATATACTAAATGGGAAAAACATCAAATTTATTAACAGAAAAATAAATAGTAAAAATGCTAACAATCTATTTGTAGAACTTAAAAACGCTATTGACAAACAAGGAACTAAAAATATCGAATTTTATCTGCAAAAATTTATTAGTACCTTAAAAGACTACTCTCAAGAAAACGAAAACGAATATCCTGAATTAAATCTAAATAGCTTTAAGCAAATTAACAACTACATTGAAACTCATATTTACGACAAGTTTAGTCTAAACGAGCTATCGAAAATTGCGAACATTAATAAATTTGGATTTGCAAAAAAATTCAAAGCATCAACAGGTATGGCACCAATTAACTACATATTGATGAAAAAAGTATTTTCAAGTAAAAAGTTAATTAATCCGAATATAGAACTTACAACAATAGCATATCAATACAATTTTACAGACTTGGCACATTTTTCAAACACTTTCAAGCGTTTTGTTGGTATTTCACCAAAAAAATTCCAACAAAGCATTATCAAAAAATTATAATTGCCAACATTATACAAGTGCCAGTATTATTACATCATTACATTTGGAAAAATTTTAAACCCAAATGAAAAAAATATTATATTTCTCACTTCTCTTTTTTATTGTTTCAAATGTAATTTTCGCACAATCCATAGACGATTCTTTTTCACAGAAAAAGATGCGAAAAGATTTAGCCGTTTTCAAAGAAATTAGAGAAAAAGTAAATTCTGGATTATACAAATATCGAACAAATCAAGAAATCGATAGCGTTTACAATTGGGCAGATAACCAAATCAATAAATCTTCAACTTATAGAGATTTTTATAATATCGTTTCTAAGCTAACAGATTTTGAAGGTAGCCTGCATAACGATACATCTATACCTGATAAAATATGGCAAAATTTAACAAAAGAAGAAAGTGGATATTTTCCATTGCCAATTAAATGGATAGAGGGAAAATGGGTTGTGAATTTTAAGAATGAAGAAATTCCATTAGGTGCTGAAATAATTTCAGTTAATGGAATTCCTATGAAAAATTTAATATCTGAATTCGGTAAATATTATACAACGGATGGCAAAAATCTTACAGGAAAAAGACTTGGATTAAGAGCACACTTTGCAAGATATTTTAGATTAAACTATGGTCTAAAAGATAATTTCAAAATTGTTTTCAAGGAAAATAATGCTAATAAAAGTGAAGAAGTGGTTTTCAACAGCGTGAGTTATGCTAAATATTATGAGCGTTTTAACAAAAGACATTCACAACCTTATGACCAAATATATTATGCAGACTTAGACAAAAATCAAAAATATTCGTTCAAGCAAATCGATAGTTTGAGTGGTATTTTAAAAATACATTCATTCGGTATGGGAAATGAATCGTCCACAGAACATAAAGAATATGCTAAATTCTTAGATAGCGTATTTACTAAAATCAAAAAAAGTAATCTTAAAAACTTAATTGTGGATATTCGACAAAATGGCGGTGGTCAAGATCCAAATGACCTTATTACATATTCCTATTTAACCCAAAGAAAATTTCAAGAAAACAAACAGGCTTGGATAAGCTTTGAAAAAATCCCGTTGCTAAAATATTATAATATCGGAATACCAAAATTTATTAGACCATTCGTGGTTGGAAAATATAACAGAGAATTTCAAGAAATATTTCCCTTAGAAAAAAAAGGAAGATATTACCAAGATGAAAATAGTGACGACCATAAAATTAGATTACCAAGTGAAAAAGCATTTAATGGAAAAGTGTATTTATTAATAAGTCCTGCAGTTGCTTCAGCAGGAAGTTTATTTGCATCTATGGTAGCAGGAAACGAAAATACGACAGTAATCGGAGAAGAAACTATGGGTGGATACTACGGTCATAATGGACATACACCTTTGGAATACAAATTACCAAAATCAAAAATTGTAACTCAGTTTTCGATAGTCAATTTAGAACAAGACGTACCAAAAAAAGAAAATCAAAAATATAATCAAGGTATTATTCCTGACTTTGACGTGAATCAAACTTTTGAGGATTTTTTGACCCAAGAAGATACACAAATGAATTTCGTATTAGATTTAATAAAAAAGAACAGTACGGATTAAAAACGTTGCCTAACAAAGAACTGAGGTAAAAAACAACTCTTTTCTACTTTAATTTGAAACACTAGTATTCTAGGCTCATGGATTCATATAACTGATTCTTTGAGCTTTTTTAATTGATTTTTCGCTATTTATTTAGGCAACACAGAAACGTAACTTTCATCATATTGCCTGCTTGATTTTGCGATAGCAAAAACTTGTTTCAACAGTGTCTTACAGACCGTTATTAGTGCTGGTTTTTTACTCTTGTCTTTGTCAACAATACGCTCGTAGAGTTCTCTACAAGCCTTATTGTGTTTACAAGAATAAAACTGCACATAAATAATAAATTACGACGTTTTTGATTGTCTAGTACTAGCTATAAAAAAGCATTCTAATATGTATTTGGAGGTTATTCTTTGAGCATTTAAAATAGAGTATACTATAATATTGTGATTTGAGAGATAAATTAATTGCCTCTGGCATTTCACCGTTTATTAAAGCATGTTTTTAATGTTAAGACTTTTAAGACAATAAAAAAATCACTAGGTTTATATTATTAATAAAGTAAGGGCGACACAACAAGTTGTTTTATACCCCAATTGGGCTGAATTAAAAAAAATATGAGTACGAATCAAGATAACGCTGCCCATTCATTAAAAGGAAAGGAACTTAAAAATGGATGGGTTGTTTCTAAAAAGATTGAAGCAAAAGAAGGTTCAACAGGTGGCTTTTTTAGCGTTTGCTATGTGGTTACTAGAGGTGGTGAAAAAGCATTCTTAAAAGCTTTGAACTTTCAAGCTTTCTTTCAAATTTTCAGGGGTAGACCAATTGTCGAAATCATCAATGAACAGACTAATGCTTATCAATTTGAACGAGATTTGTTATTGCTTTGCAAAAACAACAAACTATCTAAAGTATCATTGGTTATAGATGAGGGTGAGGAAATAATGGAAGAATTTGCCATTCCCAATGTCCCTTACCTGATTTTTGAAATGTCTGATGGTGATGTTAGATCGCATATGAACTTTAGTAAAGACGTTGAAATTGCTTGGAAATTACAATCCCTACACAATGTTGCTGTAGGCTTAAAGCAACTCCATGGGCTTGAAATTGCACACCAAGATTTAAAACCTTCTAACATTCTCTTATATGAGAATGGAGTCGTTTCAAAAGTTGGTGACTTGGGAAGATCACTATGTGCTGAAATCGAAGCGCCTCATGAAAATGGAGGAGATTTTCCAGGTGATATAAGTTATGCTCCGCCTGAGTTTCTCTACAGGTATATAGATCCTGATTGGAATTTACGAGTCCGTTCTACTGACATGTATTTATATGGGAGTCTAGTTGTTTTTTATTTTTCAGGAGCAAACATGACCGCTCTAATTGGAAAAAATCTTGACCCCCAATTTAAATGGACACATTGGCGAGGAACTTTCGCAAGTGTTCACGACTATTTAGTTGATGCCTTTTACAAGGCAATTAAAGAATTTAAATCTTCCATTAGTGATAAAGAGCTCGGGGACGAACTTTCTAAGGTTGTTGAATACTGTTGCTTTCCCATACCAGAAAAACGAGGACATCCTAAGTCACTTCAACTCTCATTAAACAGAGATAGAAGCAGAAACTTAAACTCAAATCAATTTGATTTTCAAAGAGTCATATCAAAGTTTGATGTACTGTATAGAAAGGCTAATTACAAGTTCAAATAATTCATATGGCAGTTATCTATGAAATAAAAGAAAGGAGAGTTGTTCCTAATTGGAGAGATTATAAAAGAACTCTTCAACTTGGCGAATTGAGTCAATCTAATAAATCAGCAGAGCCATTAGTTTTGAGCATTGACCGTTCTGTTGAAGATTGGAAAGAGATTAAAAATATAGGTACTGCAGCTGATTTAGTTAATTCAGCTTTTGTTTCAGGCATTCAACAATCAGAAGTAAAGGAAGCCATTGACTTTATTAAATCCGATAAAGGAAAGGCTTCATCTAGCCTTTTGGGATTAATACACCTTATTGAAGAGGCTTCACCTAAACTCTCAGTGCTAAGAAGTAATTCATTATTAGAAATTGATGTTGATACTGTGAGTGAGTTCCAAGCATTCATAAATAATAAATCATTTCATAAAGTAATCAACAAAACCAAAAATCGGTCAAAGTATGAATTGAGAAATCCCATTGTTTGGGTCGATTTAGCAAGGCTTTACGCTATGAGAGGTCATGAGCATAAGGCTGAAAATGCTATTTTAGTTGCTCTTCACCTTGCACCCAACAATAGATTTGTTCTAAGGTCGGCAACCAGATTTTTTATTCACAAAGAGAAATTTGAGAAGGCATTATTTTATCTCCGAAAAGCTAAAAATTTACGATTCGACCCATGGCTAATCTCTGCTCATATTGCTACTTCATCAATTATAGGAAGGTTTTCGCCACTAATTAAAGATGGCAAACGCTTAATTGATTCCAATAACTTCTCAGATTATGAACTAACTGAACTCTCAAGTTCTCTTGGCACACTTGAATTTAAAGATGGGTCGTTCAAAAAAGCAAAAGCCTTTTTTGATAAATCTATGAGAATACCCAATGACAACAGCCTTGCACAACTTGAATGGGTATCAAAAGATGAAAAAAGGTTTCAAATTAATCCATTCGAATTTGATAAGGTAATTAATCCTTTTGAGGCGAGAGCATTAGAGTCTTATGAGAGAGGAAATTGGAAGGATGCTTTCTACAATTCCATAAAGTGGTTTTTGGATATGCCGTTTTCTAAAAGACCAGCTCTTTTAGGTTCCTATATAGCAGGTTCTCTTTTGCAGGACAAAAATGCGGCAATCATACTTTGTCAAGTTGGACTTCAGGCTAACCCTCATGACCCAACATTACTTAATAATATGGTTTACAATCTCGTAACTTCTGACAATAATCAGATGCTTGATTCTTATGTTCATCAAATGATGGAAATAGACATTAAGGGGCTTCCTAATGAGAGTAAAATAACCTTCCAAGCTACCTTGGGCCTTGTCGCATTAAAAAGAGGTGAAAACGAACTCGGAATAAGCCTATACAAGGCGGCCATTCAAAATGCATCAAATATAAAAAGTGAATACCTAAAAAATCTAGCTATTGCAAACTTTGCCAAGGAACTTATTAATCTTAATCTACCTGAACAAACTACGTACGTGAATATGATAAAAAATATGAAAATTTCGGAGAATCATAAAGACCTACAGCTTCTTCAAAATGAGATTCTAGAAAAAATAAAAACGCAGCCAAATAACGGTTAAAATTATAGCTGCACTGTGTGTCAGCAAAGCATTTTAACCGAGACGTTAGCAAAAATATGAAACAAATATGCTGGATAAAATAAAACTCTATTTTAAGAAAGTAAGGCGAGCAAAAAGAATTAAAAAGTTAAGAAAAAAGAAACCGCCTTATTTAAAAAAGGACTTTGGAGTTGAATTAAATTATAAACTTTGGTTTACTAAAGGATCTAGATTTTCAGCTAGCGAAAGGAATAAAAAACTGAATGATTTATCTTCCAAAACAGTTGGTTATTTATCGGCTTATTTGATAATTATTAATCTAGTGAATATTTATGATGTTCCCTTTTTAATTAAATTACCAATAAATGAATTAGGGTTTTGGACTACTGCTTTGTCAATATTAATATTGCTTTACAGTCAATTTGAATCTGCAAAAAACTATTCTATTAGAGGAGAGAAATTTCATCAATGTTCTTTAGAGATTGCGGAATTATATAATGAACTGAGAATGGTTAAGACTTCTACTTTGATTAATAGAACTCAAGAGGAAAGTTCAATTTCAGCAATTTCCAAAAAGTATGATATCATTCTAAAACAACACGAAAATCATTCTAACATTGACAGTAAAGAATTTAAGACTAATAAACCTGAATATTTTGAATTGAATAAAGTCAAAGTTTGGTCAATATATATCGAAAAATACTTTAGAGTATATTTCAAATATCATCTGATGATTTATGGACCTATAATAATTTTCGTTTTAAATCAGCATAGCGAAAAATACTTTTAATAATAACGTATATAGCTCATAGTTAAGCAATCAGGCTCTAATCTACTGCTTCATTCTCACAAACCGCCAATAAATGACAAAATTCTTTAGAAAAATTAGACAGAAAATGCTAACTGAAAATAAGTTTAGTAAATATATCATTTACGCAATTGGTGAAATTTTTCTTGTAGTAATCGGAATCTTGTTGGCAATCTATATTAATGAACGATTGACCGAAAACAAAACTAATAAGTTAAGATGCGTATACCTAGATGAACTCAAATTCACATTTGAATATGATATTAAAGATGTTGAAGAAAATATTGCAGCTTTTGAAAAATGGAATCCGAAATTGGAAGAATTATTATCAGCTTTAGAAAATAAAAATTTAAATGACTTGGATTCTGTAATCGACAAAATGAATGCAGCTTCCAAATATATTTATTTTAATCAGCGTAGTAAATCGAAATTAGAAGAACTCAAATATTCAAATACTAATTTGATAAAAAACAGGACTCTTAAGAATAGAATTTTACTGTATCAAGATAGTGAAGTATCGGCTTTATTAAATGCAGAAAAAAGATACAATTTAATAGATCAAGAATTAAGACAATATTTTTCAATGAACTTAATTCAGAACATAATTCAGAATGAAATGAAATCAGAAGAACTAGAAAGTAATAAGCAGTTTTTCTCTATAATTTATCAAAAATATAGTGCGAATGCGGGGATGAAAACTAACTATAAAAAACTATTGAAAGAACAATATGAAATTTCAGAAATGATAGAATCAGAAATAAATGAAAATTGTAAGAAATAGAGTGGAAAATAACGAAAGCACAACGTTGGTTTGCCTTAAATAGAGGGCAATTGAATGAAAAGTGATATTTTAGAGACCAATTAAAAAAAGACTAAGCTGACAAAGAAGCTTCCCTACTCCACGCTACTTGCCTTAATAAAGACCATCATCTAATGTTAAAAACAGGATGTTCAACAAAGAAAAAAATGATTTATGACAAAATATAAAAAAATTAAATTAAAAATAAGCCAAAGGATAAGCGATCATTTAATTCAAGGCGTCCTAATTTTTCTAAGTGTCTTTTTTGCTTTCTGGCTTACGGAATATCGAGAGACACAAGAAGATGCAGAGACCCTGGAGATTTCTATACAATATATTGCTTCCGAAATAAGGTATAATCATAAAAGGATTGAGTCTATATTCGAATATCATACTGATTTGCTTACAGAAATTGATAACTTAAGAAAACTAAGCGATTCCAATTGGATGCAACTAGAGGGTAGTGATTTAACAAATTGGAAAGGTTTACAAACACCGCTATTACGTTCAACAGCATATCAAACATATCTCAACTCAAATATAATAGATAACGTAGAATTTGACTTGGCAAAGTCATTAACCAGAGTTTACTATACGCAATCTATTATCGAGCGTCTTGATAACTCTTTACTAGAATCTATCATAACTGATTCGGAAGGGTTAGCGAGCTTGCCAAGATTAAGAAATTTAATACGAGTCTATTTGTCAACTTTGCCAGAGGTAATGATACAATATCAACGAGCTAAAGAGGATTGGCTTGATAAATATGGATATGATATTAATATTAAAAATGATGGACTTAAAAAAGAAGTGAATAGAAGGATAAATGATAATTAAAAGATGGATATAAAAATAATAGTGTCTAGCAGCAAGTAAAGTAAATAACTACTAAATGCTGAATTCAAAGTTTTTATATGTTCAGAAAAAAAATAAAACTGAAAAACAAGCTTTATCTAATCCCTACGAGCCATATACAGGAAGATTATAACCAATTAAAGAAACGAAAAAAACATAAAAATGAAAATATTAAATTTAACTATCGTAAGTATAGTTTTTATACTTTGTTCGTGTAAAGAACATCCAACAAAAGAGCCATCAAAAAAATCTCATAAAGAACCGACTAAAGAAATTTTAAACAAAGATCCAAGAAAAATATCAGTACTAAATTTTGGGACTTTTCATATGGGATTTACATCAGATGCAAATACAACTGATTTTAATCAGCATGGTAAGGAAAACCAAAGTAGTGTGCATGAAATAGCAAAAAAATTATCCTTGTTTAAACCAACAGTAATCTTAGTAGAAAGAACTCCAGAGTTTGATAAAAAGTTACAAACTGAGTACAAAAAATATCTAAATAATCCAAAAAAAAATTTCAAACAGCCTTCTGAGATAGAATTGCTTGCGTATGAATTGGGGCGGATTAGTGAAACAAAAAGAATCTACGGGATAGACCATAGAATGGGATATAACTATAATGTAGGGAACGAAATTGAAAATCTAATTGATTCTGCTTGGCACGATAGGTTTTATAAAAATCCTTTGAAGTTCTATCCGCTGGTTGATGTTAACGAAAACAGTTTGGATTTACTTGATAAATTAAAATTAACGAATCATGATAGATATTTAGACTTTCTTATAACCGTTAATGCTGATATGCTTACCCATGTAGGAAGCGAAAAAGGGTTTGAGGGAGCTGATGCAGCCGCTAAATATTATCAAAGAAATCTAAGAATGTATTCCAATTTAAATAGAATTAACCTGACTGAAAATGATAGAGTTTTTATCATAATGGGAGCGAGTCACACAGCATTTTTCAGAGATTTCATTAGTAGAAGTCCAAAATATGAAATGGTGAATACATTTGAATATTTGAAGTGAAAAACTAGCTACAATAACTAAGCATTCGTGTGGTCGGTATAACCCAGCATAAGGGCACTGTTGACTGAACCGATTGTTTGTCCATGATCATATGTGAATTAGTTTATTTTCATGGATAATTTTTCAAGGTAAGACGAGTAATTCTTTTTTATTATGTAGCTCTTTATTAACTTAAGCTTATTAAAATTCAAGTAATCCAGGTCTTCCTTGCTATACATTGGTTACTATGTCTTGAGCAATCTTTTCGACTTTAATAACTGGGTTGCCAATACGGCAAGCTGTCGCTTTCGCTAAAAAACCTTCCCAAGCTATTTTGATACCCCTCTGCCATTCAGTTAATGACATCTTTCCTGTCTGCAATCATAGTCAAGTAGGTTCTACTTTTTCTACATAAAACAAATTTTAGGGCGTGGGATTATTAGAGGTGTACCCTCTGTAAAATCCAATTAAAAAATCTACAAGCCATTTTATAGCTAAGAACATAAACCAC
>Ga0307976_1000757_pt1 | contig 16965 bp, 15 predicted proteins | sample OrgLakmetagen919_FD_201836 | JGI IMG/M metagenome (GOLD analysis project Ga0307976, IMG submission 201836) | Saline water microbial communities from Organic Lake, Antarctica - #919 | ecosystem: Environmental > Aquatic > Non-marine Saline and Alkaline > Saline | place: Antarctica: Organic Lake... | reverse complement strand
TTTGTACACCCCAAAATCAACGTCATGCTGACCGGAGATGCAAAGTGAAACGGAGCATCGAAGGGAAGCATCTAATTTCCGGAAATCAATCAAGCTCATTGAATATGCAGTTATCTAATGACCTCAAAAAAAATAATTACGTTTTTTGTTGAAACAACATTTGAAGAAACAATTACGTTCTGTTAGTATGATCAATATTTTTGCGATATGAAACAGCCAATGCGTAAGATATTTGTCTGACATTCCGATAAGTATCGGGAAAGCATGCTTAAAATCAGTACAAAGCAAAACACTTCACAGATAATTATAAACATATGAAAAGGGTTACAAATGCTATTATAAAAAGAGTGCCGGCCTTACTTGCTGTGGCAGCTTTTTTAGTTGTTATTTCAGGGTGTAGCGCTGACCGGCGTCTGGCCAAAGAGTTTGTTGCCATGGAAGAAAGGCCGCCGGTGATTATCAAAGAACCTTCTACCATCTACATGGTTTCTTACAAAGAGACGGATACGGACACTACCGGACTTAAACCCTGGCAGGTGGATTCTATCCGCTTTCATGAGAGTGATATCGTAAAACATATTAATCCGGACAGCGTGCGGATGATGTTTTTTACTGCTTTCAGAAATCAGCTGGAGGCCTTTAATTTCCGGGTCTACCAAGGAAAAGAAATCGCCGAAATTCTGGATGACGATTCGGCAAAGCCTCTTATTATGCATTTCCCGCAGATGGAGATGGAGGAATATACGCAACCCTACACTCACGAAGAATACATCAACAGAAAGAAGTATTACAAAAATTTCGATCTGGATGCCGTTAACCTGAATACCTGGTTGCGCCTGGGAAGGCGAGGGGAGACACAGAATGAGTATTACTTTATCAGCGACTCCATAACCGATGTGGTCGATGGACATTACTACCGCGACAAAAAATCAGGAAGGGTGAAATACCGCTATAAATACCACGAAGTGGAAAGCAGCGATGTGTATCACTTTATGCAGGATATGGGTAGAAATTATGCGCAGTATATTTTTGACCACTACCTGAACAGGTTTGTAGAGATGAACAGGAACACCGACGGCTCGCGCAGCTATATGTATCACTATGATCCGGAATCCGAAGAATTTCTCCTGATCCGCAATCAGCCCTGGATAGAGATGGAGAGCCCGAAACAATAAAACAGCAAAAATAACCGGCTAACGAAGATCCCTGACTGAACTTTTGTAAATTAGCCCTGTAGTACTAACGGAGCTATCATAAATAAGATGAGGGATTCTGATAACACACTCTTATTTCTTCCTGATATATCAGGTTTTACAGCCTTTGTTAATCAGACGGAGATCAACCACAGCCACCATATTGTAGCTGAACTGATGGAAAACTTGCTGCTTTCCAACCAGATGAATCTGGATGTTATAGAAATTGAAGGGGATGCTGTTTTTTTCTATAAAACCAATAAAATACCTGCCCTGGGGGAGCTGTTCCGGCAAACGGAGCAGATGTTTCTGACCTTTCACAATCACCTTCAACAATATGAGGCACAACGCATCTGTAAGTGTGGGGCCTGTTCTTCCGCTAACAACCTTACTCTCAAATTTGTGGCTCACAGCGGCCCGGTACAGCCCATAAAAATCGGGAAATTTAGCAAGCTTCACGGCAAGGATGTTATTATCAGTCATCAACTTTTAAAAAATGAAGTACCCTCCGACGAATATCTGCTGATTACCAAGCAGCTGCTCAGTGAGATGCCGGATGTTGAAAACGAATCAACGGACAATTTTCAGAAAGTGGAAACCTCTGCAAAGTATGACCATTACGGGGAGGTACCGTATGTCTATTACGACTTTAACTTTCTTCATAAAAAAGTTGAGAGCTATTCCCGGGAGTATAAAAAGTTTATCAAGGCCAATACCATTCGGGAACAGTTTGCCATTAATAGTCCGCCTTTTACCCTGTTCGAGATAATTTCGAACCTGAAATACCGTAAAAGATGGAACAAAGCCATACGTTCCCTGAGTTATAATGAGCAGGAGGTAAACCATACGGGGAATATGCATACCTGCGTTATTAAGGATATGAACCTGCAGATAGAAACGCTGCCGGTTGATACTTCCGGCACCGACATCACCTACGGTGAGCGCGTGGCGCGATACCGTTTTTTGAAAAATATCCAGATGTTTTACATAATCTCCCCTGAGGGCAACAAAAGTCACCTCACCATTGAAATGAGCTATCAATTTGTTCACCGTATTTTTTCTTTTATGAAATTTTTACTGGACCGGCGTATTAAGAAAATGATCAAAACCCTCGGCGTTGATATTAAAACTTATGCCGAACAGCATCACTACACCGAGCCGGTAAAAATCAATATCGGGGAAATCATCAAAAAAATGGAAATAGATGAAGCCGGGGATGAATAGCACAAATCTGCACGGAAGCAATTATTATGCTGCTTTAAGCCGCGGGGGATTACTAATCATACTGTTAGCCGTTGTAATATTTGGCGGATGCAAAATGCAAGGGCCTTTCTACAGCTCAAATGTTGCCGGAGAATCCGGCCCTTATCCTCCTGAGGACTCGGTGACGTACTCTGTTTTTTTAGCCGGCGATGCCGGAGATGCCACCCATGAGGCGCCCCTTTTCAGCCACCTGAAAAAACTTACAGCAGCTGCCGGTGGGCGCAGTGCGGTGGTTAACCTTGGAGATAATGCCTACCCCACTGGCCTTCCCGAAAAAACGAACAAGTGGAGAGGCAAAGCTGAAGAAGCGCTGAAGACCCAGGTAAATGCCTTTGAGGAATATTCCGGAAGCCTCTTTTTTATGGCCGGCAACCACGACTGGGCTAAAGGCAAAAAGCAGGGATATAGTTACCTGATGCGTCAGGAGCGTTTCCTGAATGAACAGTTTGGCGAAAAAGTCTTTTTTCCGGGTAAGGGATGTCCCGGCCCCTCAGAAATTCCGCTTAATGATACGCTGACGCTGGTAATAATCGATTCGCAATGGTACTTATATAATTTCGACAAGCCGTTAAATGAAGACGATTGCGGGATAGAGGAGGAGGCTGATATTTTTGTCCGCCTGGAAGATATTATGCGCCGCAACAGCCATAAAACTGTGCTTATTGCCGCGCACCATCCCCTGTACAGCATCGGGGTTCATGGGGGCAGGTTTAACCCGTGGCTCAACCTCTTTCCGCTTACGGTTGTCAACAAATACCTCTACATCCCGCTGCCCGGGTTTATCTATACCGGCGGCAGAAAATATTTCGGCCATATACAGGATATTGCACACCCTAAGTATGAGGAATTCAGGCGCGCTGTTTTGGATATCACAAAAAGGTATGCTAACGTGATTTATGCGGCAGGGCATGAGCATAACCTGCAATATGCTGAAAAAGAAGGACTCTATCATATCATCAGCGGGTCGGCCAGCAAAACATCGCAAATCGTTCATAACAGCGATGCGGATTTTGGCCTCGCAGCATTAGGCTTTGCCCGCATAGATTTTACCCGCAATGGTGAGGTGTGGCTGAAATACTACCACCTGGATGAGCAGAAGCGTTTAAGGATTCTTTTTACGAAGCACTTGTTTACCTACTACCATCATGATACCCCTTCGGAGCAAACAGGAGTGTCAGCGGCATTGCCCGATAGTGTGTCTGCGGCTCCGGGAGACCGCTACCGCGCCGGATCTTTTAAAAAAGCCCTGCTGGGAGAGAATTACAGGAAGCTGTGGGCACAGCCTGTCAAGGCCAGGGTATTTGATATCGGTAATGAAAAAGGGGGCATTACGCCTGTGAAAAGGGGCGGAGGGATGCAAACGCTGTCGGTAAGGCTCGAAGCAGACGATAAAAAGCAATATAACCTGCGGTCGTTAGATAAATATGCAGCTCGCACGGTGCCCGATGCCCTGAAAGAGACCTTCGCAGCCGCCCTGGTGCAGGATAATGTTTCGGCCACCAATCCATATGGGGCGCTGGTGGCGGCAGAGCTGGCATCGCAGGCAGGCCTCTACCATACCAATCCCGAAGTTGTTTTTGTCCCTGACGACCCCCGCTTTGGCATCTACCGGCAGGATGTTGACGGGCAGCTGTTTCTGTTTGAGGAGCGTCCCGACGAAGACTGGCGCAAGGCCCCGTTTTTCGGGAATTCTAAAAACATAAAAAGCACCTCCAGCGCTATGGAAGACAGGCTGGAAGATAACGATCTTTTTATCGATCAACAATTTGTGCTGAAAAACAGGTTGTTCGATATGTTTATCAACGATTGGGACCGCCATGGCGACCAGTGGCGCTGGGCTACCCATAAAGATAACGGCCAATGGGATTACAAACCGATTCCACGAGACAGGGACAACGCCTTGTTTCTCAATGAAGGTATCATCCCTTCAATTGCTAAGCGGCAATGGGCCGTGTGGCGCCTGCAAGGCCTCAACGAAGAGATGCCTGATGAAAGGGGGCTGAACTTTAATGCGCGCTATTTCGATCGCTTTTTCCTTAATGAACCCTCCCGGGAGGTATGGAGGGCGACGGCCCGACAATTGCAGCAACTGCTCGACGACGAAACCATAGAAAGCGGGGTGCAGGCAATGCCGCCGGAAGCCTTTGATTTGGTGGGCAAAAGAACAATACGTTTGCTGAAAAAGCGCCGCGACAATCTGCTGAAAATAGCAGAGAACTACTACGAGGTGCTGGCACGTACTGTAAACATATACGGCAGCGAAGATGATGACTACTTTGAAGTTACCAGAAAGGCTGACGGCGCCACAACGGTAAAGGTGTATGATATCAAAAAGGATGATGAAAAAGCGGTGCTGTTCTACTCCAGGACTTTCTACCCTTCCGAAACGGAAGAGATCCGTTTATACGGAATAGACGACGAAGACAAGTACCTCGTTAAAGGGCAGGGAAGGAAAGGTATAAAAGTACGCATCATCACAAGTGATAAAAGAAATCATATTGCCGATGAATCTTTTGTGAAAGGGTGGGGCAGGAAGACTATTGTGTATGAGGGATTCAGTGATGACAGCGAGTTGCTGGCAGGTCCCGAAACAGCAGTAAAACAGCCCGTAAGGGAAGACAGATACCATTACGATGCTAAAGCGTTTAAGTATGGCATCACATCGCCGGCGATATTTTTTGGCTATAATGCGGAAGATGGGGTGTTTCTTGGCGGTGGTTTCTCCACCACAAAACACGGCTTTAAAAAAGAGCCCTACAAAGCCCGGCACAGCCTGGCCGTAAATCACTCCACACATACCAGCGCCTTTAACCTGAAGCACCGCTCTGAGTTTATTGAAACAATAGGAGCATTTGACCTGGTATGGAAGAACCATATTTTCGGACCCAATTATACGAGCAATTTTTTCGGTTATGGCAACGAAAGCCGGCTGGAGGCTTTTGATTTTGAAAATGATAAAGCGTATAACTACGTCAGAAGGGAGGCCTTTGCCCTGTTTCCTTCGCTGCGGCTTCGCTTTGGCAGCGGACAGGCCGGTGCAGGAGCATTTTTGCAGAGCTCCCGGCTGCGCGACAATTCGGGGCGCTACGTTACGCAGTTCGAAAGCAATGACCTGGAGGAGGATATCCTCGAAACAAAGAGCCATGCCGGGGTAAAGGGATACCTGGAATTTGATACCCGTAACCAGGCAACTTTCCCCACAGCAGGGATAGTGTGGAAAAACGAAGCCGCCTGGTATTCAGGATTAAACAGCTACAGCAACACTTTCAGCGCACTCAGTACCGATTTCCGTATCTATCTCAGCAGGCAGGTCAACCCGCGAGCCGTGCTGGCGCTGCGCTTCGGGGGTGCGATGAACAGAGGCACGTTCGATTTTATTCATGCTAACCACCTCGGAGGGAAAACAAACCTCCGCGGTTATCCCGCCACACGTTTCTACGGCGATGATGCAGCTTATCAGAATACCGACCTGCGCATTAAGCTGAAAGATATCCACAGCTACTATTTTTCAGGCCAGATTGGTGTATTTGGTTTTCATGATATCGGCCGCGTGTGGTATAGCCGGGAGAATTCGGATAAATGGCACCAGGGATATGGGGGCGGAATATGGGTTAGTCCTTTCGGGATGGCGGTGATTACTGCACGCTATGCCCTCTCTGAGGAGTATGATATTTTCAGGGTGAAGTTTGATTTTCGTTTTTAAAAAGGAGTTTAGATGGAACAGAATGTGTTAAAAGAAGCAGAAGGATATGTCAAAAGTTTATTCCGGGAGCAACTACCGGAAGAGATGTATTTTCATAACTTAGAGCACACCCAAAAGGTGGTGGAGGCTGCTGAGCTGATTGGCAAGGAGTCGGGACTGGGGCAACAGGAGATGACCTTAATCAAAATTGCAGGCTGGTTTCATAACACCGGCTATTTCTTTACCAGAAAAGGTCATGAAAAGAGCTCAGAGAATATGGCAGAGACGTTTCTCAGGAACCATCATGCGGCTGACCACGAGATAGCCCTCGTAAAGAAGTGCATCGAAGCCACACAGCTGGATGAGGAGGCGGCAACGCTGCCGCAAAAAGTGATAAAAGATGCCGACATGTATCACCTGGCATCGCCGGACTTCCTGGAGCAGTCGCTCTCGCTGCGCGACGAATGGAAAGCCGCTAATGAACAAAAACTTAGCAAGGAGAAATCTCTGCTCGATTCGCTGGAGTTCATTGCGGCACATCAGTACTGCTCTCCCTATGGGAAAAAAGTGCTGGAGCCGAAAAAGCAAGAAAATATCCGTAAACTAAAGGAAGCTATCAGAGACCTTACAGAAAAGAAAAAGGAAAAAGCGCTACAAAACAATAAGAAATCGGGTGCTAAGGCCCAGGGAACGGCGCGCGGTATTGAGACTATGTTCAGGGCCACAGCACGTAACCAGATTAACCTGAGCGCTATTGCTGATAATAAATCCAATATCCTGATATCTGTGAATGCTATCGTTTTATCGGTGATGATCACTTACATCGTACGCGATGCCGATGCAATTACCAACCTCATTTTCCCTGTCATTGCCATGGTGGTTACCAATCTTTTAACCATTATCTTCGCCGTCATCGCCACCCTGCCTAATGTAACGCCCGGCAAATATGAGCAGGAGGAGGTAGAGAATAAAAAAGCTAACCTGCTCTTTTTTGGCAACTTTCATAACATGAAATTCAACACCTATAAAGAAGGGGTGAAAGCCATGATGAACGATTCAGAGTATCTCTACAGTACCCTGATACGCGACCAGTTTGAGCTGGGAGTGGTGCTTGCCGGAAAATATCGCAAGCTGCGTGTGGCCTACTTCATATTTATGTTTGGACTTATCCTTACTTTCCTGCTGTTTCTGATATTCAGCATCTGATCTGCACCGGCGAAGCTTACCACACGTCCTTGTTCCGGCCGGCAGCCATCTTTAGTTGGCAAAGGCATTTTACGCAACGAGTAATCATTTTGTGTAGCAGCGCCACCTTTTTAAGTGGCACTGATTGACTGAAAGCGGCTTTATAGCGATGTTCAGAGCGCCTTCCCGGCTCATAAGTATTGGCAATAATCAACCTCAGATGGCGATGAGGTGTTGGTTCTAACCCAAATTGAGCGATTCTCGCTCACGATAAAGAAATTGTAAGCATTTCACCTTCCCGCAATTCTGCGGGACAGGCTACCCATTCGGTGAAATACAACAATTTCTAAATCGGGGTTAAACCTAAGTAAAGCGCTTTTTTCCCGAATTTTCGGGATTCAAACCGCTCAACTTAGGTCTAAATCTTATTTTTGAAAAAATATTCAGGATATGAAAAAAATTACGATTTCTAAGGCATTGAAAGAGAAAGCAAGTACTCTGCAGCTTGGAATCCTGGAAGCGAAAGTCAGGGTAACGGAGAGCCCTGATGAACTGGTGAAGTTGCTCCACAGCGAAGCTGAAACCATTGCTGCCAGAGAAGATATTGCCGATATTTCGCAGTTACCCCAGGTGCATGCCACCCGTGAAGCCTACAAGGCATTAGGCAAAAAGCCTGCACGCTATCGTGTCAGCTCCGAGGCGCTCCACCGGAGAATTGTTCAGGGAAAAGGACTCTACTTCATCAATAATGTGGTGGATATCAATAACCTGATTTCTATCCAGTCCGGATGTGGTATTTGCCTGTATGATGCTGACAGCGCCGGAGAAGAGATCACGTTCCGCATTGCGGCAGCGGGGGAGAACTATCGCGGAATTGGGAAGTATGACCTGAACCTGGAAAATCTTCCGGTCTTCGCCGATGAACAGGGCCCTTTCGGCAGCCCCACCAGCGACAGCGAACGTACCATGACCAGATCTTCTACAAACCATATTCTGTTAGTGATCGTCTCCTTTCTGGAGGATGAGGATCTGACCCCCTGGCTCACCTCGGCGCAAACACTACTCGAAAAGTATGCCGGCGGTGAAGAATTCGGGCGGGTCATCCTGTCTGATTAAAAATCAGGAATTGACTAAATCTGATGATTCTTCAACAAAAAGAGTCTTTCCGGGCTTCAGGTGCTAAGAAATTGTTTCACATGGTGTAGTGACCTCAAAAGAATTATTTCTTCACAGTGTTATCCTGTTTGTTTTAGAACGGCAAATCTTCTTCTGCCGGTGGCGGCGGAAAATCATCTCCTGAGGGCGCGGCGCCGTTATTTTCATCGCCCGGTAGCGGGGTATCATCGTGAGATGCAGCGCCGCCGGCTTTTTCGAGGCGCCAGGCTTTCACATCGGTATACCATTTTTCCCGAAACTCGCGGCTCTCGATATTGATGCCGGCTTTTAAGGCGTCTCCCTCTTTAAAATCTTCCAGCATCTTAGCTTTGTCGTTCCATAAAGAGATACACACCTGTTTAGGAAATTTATCATCTGTTTCTATGATAAAATCCTGCTTCAGCCATCTTCCGTTTTTTCCTTCTCCCGATTTTTCCGGGAGTACTTTTACCAGTTTTCCTTCTATTTCCAGACTCATATTATTGATTTTCTTGTTTCATGTCCCAGTTTCCCTTCAGCGTTGAGCTATGCAGGGCTTTGGCGAGCAAAGATAAAAAATCATCCCGGTTTACCAACGTGCCCCCCAGTCTTCGAAGATGGGGAGTATCCTGTTGCGCATCAATCATCGCAAAGTTATGTTTCAGGGCAAACTGCACCAGGTGGTGATAAGCTACCTTGGAGGCGTCGGTAACGTGATGAAACATCGACTCCCCAAAAAAGATCCTGCCCAGCGAAACGCCGTAGAGTCCGCCCACCAGTTTACCGCTGTGGTAGGAGGATACAGCATGGGCATATCCTTGGCGATGCAGCTTAATATAGGCTTCTTCCATCTCCGGGGTTATCCATGTATCGTCCTGATCTTCTCTCCTGGTAATGGTGCACTGCCGTATTACCTCTTCAAAATCACTGTCAATCCGCACCTCAAACAGGCCCTTGTTCACCACGCGCCGCAGGCTTTTGGGTGCTTTATAGGCTCTGGGAAAAACCACCATCCGGGGAGAGGGCGAAAACCACATAATCGGCTGCCCTTCGCTATACCAGGGAAAGATGCCTGAGGAGTATGCCGCTAACAGCCGTTCCGTGCTCAAATCACCACCAATGGCCAGCAAACCTTCCCCTGTGGCCAGCCGGGGAGAAGGAAAACGGGGTGTATCATCTAAAATATATACAGGCATAGGATTATTTGATAATCAGCTTTCTTGTCTCCGGTCTGCTTCCTTCCCGCTTCAGCGAAATCAGGTAAACGCCTTTAGAAAAAGCTTGTTTCAGGGTTACCATATCGCCATTTTCAACAGTTTTCTTCAGCATCTGTGTTCCGTCTAATCTGTTGATTAGCAGATCAGCCTCCAAGTTTCCCGGGAACGTGATAACAAAGTGCGTTGTGGCCGGATTGGGATACACCTTAAACCGGGCCTGGTGAATAGGTGGTGAGGCGGTTGCTGGATCAAACCAAAAGCGATAATAGCCGTCCGGTGCCGATAAGGGGGCTTGCACATCAGATTGTGCCGTTTTAGCCTCAATGTAATATTCGATGGTGTCCTGGGGCTGGCAGCCCGGAATCACACCGAAATTCTGCGGACATACTTGTTGTATCTCCGTTTTGATGTAATCCGTTTCGCCTTTGTGGCGATAATAAAGAAAAAGACTGTCCACTTCCGTTTCGTTCTGACAGAGTGAGTAGATATTGAAATTTTCAGAATAAGGCTGCATGCCTGTCACTTTCTTGTGAATGATACGCAGCATATGCTCCTGCGGCACCTCTTTGGTGATGCAGTGGATTGCTCCGTAAAGGGGGGTAAGGTTTTGCGAATCCACCATTTCTATAGTATATCCCGGCATGGCTTGTTCATAAACGCTTTTCGCAACAGAGTCGTAATAGGGAAGGCCGTAAGACGGCACTACCACCACATTGTTCATGGTTAACGAATTGGTGTACGTCCTCATCTCATCATTCTGCTCGTCAGGAAACGCGCCATCAGCATTGGGCGGAGCCGGAATGCGTATGATTTCGAAAGGTGCACCAAAATAGGTGTTCAATTCGGAAAGAAAGGCTACCTGCGCCTCTATGAGATCAAAATCCGGAATGTGGTCCGGATATTTAGACACCATAATAGTTTCGGCATCCACTATCTTCATGTACATGTCCACATGGCTCCAGATGCCTCCACCGGTTTGTGTCAGCTCTTCCAGCAGGATAAATTCATTGGTATGAAAATAATCTTCGAGGATAGCGGTAAGGTCTTGTTCGCTGTATTCAGGATTCTGTTCCAGCAAGCGGGAGCTGGCAAAGCCATACTTAAGTCCGTCGAGCAAAATATTACCCCCTTCAAGCTCCAGGGGCAGATCTGCAGCGGGCATCTCCCAGTATCCAGCCAGTTGCGAGGGTATAGAATCGTCCATAGGGCGGCCATAAGCGCTGTATCCTGCATCCAACATATAGCGCTGTAGTCCGTCGCCAAAATCCCCGTATCCGGTAAACGGGCCAAAATCCCTGATCCACAAGGTCTCCGTCCAGCCCGGAACAAACAGCACGTTATGATATCCCACGTCATGGGAGAGCAGGTACTGCCTGATTTCGGCAGTATCCATGGGAGCTGTTCCGGGGTAATAGATAATCCAAACCTTGCCACTGTTTTGTACCGCTCCTGCAATATTGGCGACAACGGAATCGCGTTCCGGGTGGTAGTCCCAAACCATCAGCACCCCTTCATTCTTTTCATGCTCTGCCTGGAAAACACCAGAGAGCTGCCCCGAAGCGGAGAGAGCGGCCATTACCACTATTGCGAAGGTGAGACGTAAAGGTAGCGCCATAGCATTGTTTTTTGCCGTAAAAATAGCAAAGATTTCGGAAAGGACTATTACTGGAAAAAGGGAGGTGGTTTAGCGTTGAAAGAAGTTGTTTAGTTTTGTAAAGGCCATATCTTCAAAGTGCCTTAAGCTGTCGCTTAATCCGGCTTTTCTGATTAGATAGTTGGTGAGCAGGGGCAGGGTCTTCCACCGGAATATCTTTTTCAGCACAACCGGTAAAAGTTCAGACACCGGAGGAACGTCTGATGCTGGTTGCAATGCCGGGGATTGTTTCTGTAACGACTCAGCATGATGGGTGACTTCTTCAATTACAACCCTGTTGCCTTTTCCTGGATTTTTGTACCGATGATTTTGCATATGCTAACGTCTTAAAAAGTGAAGATTTCCCTTAATATTTTCATGATAATCATACCACAAATATACATCACCAAAGGCCCGTAAATAAACCTTTTAAGCTCTTTTTACTACAGTTTAAGCTAAAAGAATCTCCTTAAATTGTGTGCTTAAGTTGACTTAAGTAAAGGTTACAGACTTAAATATTTTTCTTAAATACTTGCTTAACCTGCTTAAAAGTATTAGCTTTACCCGACCAAATCACTATTTTTGCACTTGAACCAACACCAGCACAATGACCGGAACATTTTCATTTATGGGTGCCCCGATAGAGAACGTGCTTCTGCGCGCTCATGAGGTGATGCCCGGCATAGAGAAGGTGTTGGCAGTGTTTTATGACGAGCGGGCAGACAGCCCCCGCATTTTGCTGTCGCACCGGCAGGATGAAGGCTCCCGCACCGAAACGATCAATAACCCTGAAGCAATAGCCGGCTTTAGCGATTTTAGAAAGAAAAGCACTCCGGTCAGTTGGTATTCTAAAGAAGACATCCCCTTCCAGATCCAAAAACGCAGTCAAACACCTCACCTGGAAGTTTTCAGCGAGCTGGAAAATACCGTCCTGCTCCTTCGCTTTAAGAACGAACATGACGGGCTGTATGACCTGCTCTTCTACTATTTCAATGCCGATACCAGCAATTTTGGTGTGAGCACCGACAGCAGGAGCCTGACCACAGAGCATAAAACAATTATCTCGCAGATGCTTTACCACGCAGTAAAGGCCCAGATCAAAGAACACCGGCAGAACAGGGAAATGCTTAAAGTACTTAATAACACTACTTTCAATGCTATTTATGAAAATAAGGTACTTAAGCAGACCCTTGAAAATACGCACCAGCGATACCAGAAGAGCTTAACCGACCTTTGCCTGCAATACGTTAAGGAGGTTTCTGCGGAATACCATACTCCCCTCCAGCTCTCTGCCGAGGCACTGGAGAAGCTGATAGCTTATGAAGGAGATATCAATAACCTGAAGGAGATCATCAGGCATGCCGCCGTATTTGCTATTACACTACATATGGGTGCCACCTCCGGCGATATTGTTGTTGAGTCGGCCTACATTAACACTCATGTAGACAAAGAACAGGTCACGGGCCAACTGGTGGAGCAGCAGGAAGGGATTCGTCAGCAACGATACTCTAAAACGCGCCATATCCTCGATGAGATGGAGGACGCCGCAGTGCTCCTTTCTTCGCGCAAGGTAAAACTTACCAGCGAAAACCTGGCCCGGTCGCTAAGCAAACCAAAATCGGCAGCAGCCATCAGTGACCAGCTTAATAAGCACCGCGACCGCATCCTTAAACTCTTTGAAGAATATCCGGAGGACTGGACAATAATCAGGAAAAACTTTCGTCCTATTCAAAACATCGTGAATAAATGATGACACAAACAAAAAACCCTGCTTTTTACTACTTTCTCAATGGTTTTAGCTACCTTATTATCGGATATGTATCCGTCTTCCTCCTTTCCAGATTTATTATGGCCGGGGCAGGACTGATGCATGATATCCCTTCCACTTTATTTAAGCACGGTTTGGTCTTTGCTGCCCAGGAAGAAGACTGGTGGTACGACAGCGTAATTACGGTATTTCTTTCAAGGGTGGTCAGCTATCTCTTTATCGGACTTATCAGTTATATAATCTACTTAAAAAGTATACCTTACAAGGGATACCTGAAGCTTTACTTTATATGGGCAAGCTTCTTGTCTTTTATCCTGCTATTTGGGGAAATCTTTTTTGGTAATATCCTTAAAGACGGCGTCTACCATGCCCTGGCCTGGCTTTATGTGGGAGACACCTTCAGGCTTATTATGATTGTAACGCTGCTGCTGCTCTACCTGCTGCTCGCTATTATGTTCAGCAAGGCTTTTGTGCTCAGCGCCAATATTTATATTTCTTCGTTTGATGAAAAGCGGCTAAAAGCCTTTTTTCTGTATCAGATCTTTTTCCCTTACGCTGCCGTGGTGGCTTTAATCACTTTACTGATGCTGCCTGAGTTTCCTGTAATACTGATGCTTAGCTTATACAGCGGATTGATTGTCTTGCTCATCCTCCTTTTTCAAACCGGCCGCCATGCACAATACATGAAGACCGAAGAAGAGCCTGGCCCAGTCCTTTTTGACTACAGGGCATTTCTGACGGCGTTGTTCCTGGTTATCTTCTATGTGGTAGCGCTCACCAACGGCATTGCTTTATCATGAGCTGGAAAACGTGGATAAAAGCTTACAAAGCTTATCTGCAGCTGGAGCGTTCGCTATCTAAAAACAGTGTGTCGGCTTATTTGCATGATGTTAAAAAACTGTTGCAATATCTTGATGCTTCAGGTATTAATAAGGAGCCCCGCGACGTGTCCAGGGCTGATCTGGATCACTTTCTCACCTGGATTACTGAACTCGGGGTGTCGGCCAACACCCAGGCGCGTATCATTTCGGGTATCAGGGCTTTTTATGTTTTTCTGCAGACCGAAAATGAACTTGCGGAGAATCCGGCCCACCACATTTCGCCACCCACTGTTGCAAGAAAAATACCTGAAGTTCTGAATGAGAAAGAGATAGAGTCAATCATCAGAAGTATTGATTTAAGCAAACCCGAAGGTCAGCGAAACAGGGCAATTATCGAAACGTTATATGGCTGCGGGCTTAGGGTGTCGGAGCTGGTAAGCCTGAAAATTTCCAGGCTCTATTTCGATGAAGGGTTTCTGATGGCAGAGGGCAAGGGCAACAAGGAGCGCATTGTGCCACTGAGCGGACAGGCACTGAAGCACATCCATATCTACCTGGATGATTACCGTGTGCACCTGAAAGTTGCTGCAGGAAGCGGTGACATTTTGTTTTTGAGCCGCAGGGGCAGCCACTTGTCACGAGGGATGGTCTTCTACATTGTGAAAAACCTCGCCGAAGCGGCGGGGATAAATAAAACGGTAAGTCCCCACACTTTCAGGCACTCTTTTGCCACCCACCTGGTAGAGAACGGTGCCGACTTGAGGGCAGTGCAGGATATGCTGGGGCATGAATCGATCACCACCACAGAAATATACACGCATATGAGCAGGGAATATCTCAGGGATAATATTATGAAGTACCATCCCCGCACCAGGAAAGGATAACAGGAGCAGCGCTTTGTCTGCTATGCTTCGAGATTTCAGAAATGGTATCCCCAGTTAATGGCGGTAAGCTTATCATCCTCGAAATAGAAATCCATATTGGCATCTTCAAAAGAGAGTCGTTGCCCTCCCCAGGTAAGCATCTCTGTGTCTAACTCTTCAAATCCGTTCAGCTTCATCAATTTGCGGATAGCAGATTCATCCATCTCAAAAATCTTCTTACCATACAGCGTAACCTGAGGGTCTTTGGTTTCAAGGATGGTCAGCAGCAGGCTGTCAGAGCCTTCAAAAAAGGCTATCAGGTTTTGGTTATCGAAGATGTAAGCCATAGAGCTTTCATCATCCATCGTTTCCAGCACTTCTATATGGTCGGGTTGACCAAGTTTTTGTACCGTATAATCAATGGAGCTGTTAAACTCAAGGTCGCCAAATCCGGCTTGCGGTCTTATCTCTTTTGAATGTATCATCGTTTATTTTTTTAATGGTGAGTCCGGCTCTTTGGCCATCGTATTGTATATTAATTTATCCATCATCCCGGGGAAGAATTTATTAAGGAAAACCGTCAGCTTTCCTTCCATAAAAGTGAGTATCAGGCTGCGCTTACGCTTATCAACGGCTTTGGCTATCCGCTGTGCCACCTCCTCGGAGGTCATCATGCTGCCTTCGTCGCGGGGTGTTTTGCCCTGCTGTTTTCCTTCGGCGGTAAGGGCGGTATTGCGGATATTTGATTCGGTAAATCCAGGAGCGGCCACCAGCACATGCAGGCCATCCTTCAGGTGTTCGATGCGCAGGGTGTCCAGGAAGCCGCGGATAGCAAACTTAGAGCTGGCATAGCCTGTGCGCGCCGGCAGTCCTACATGGCCTACAATAGAAATGACGCCTACAATACTGCCCTTCTGCTCCAGGACGTGCGGCAGCGCATACTTAGTGCAATATACGGTGCCCCAGAAATTTACATCCATAAGCTTATGGATAACATCCAGGTCCAGCTCTTTGAAAAGCGCACGCATAGAAATACCCGCATTGTTTACCAGGATATCAATTTTTCCATACTTCTCTACAGCTTGATCTATCAGATTTTTGCAATCCACTTCTTTGCTGACGTCTGTTTTAACAGGCAGCGCGCTGCCCTGCTCCTGGTTAAGCTTTTCAGCCAGCTGGTTTAGCTTTTCTTCATTCCGGGCGCCCATCACCACACGATAGCCGCGCTTTACATACAACTCGCTCAATGCTGCACCAATGCCGGAGCTGGCGCCTGTTACTATAACTACTTTTTCTTCCATGGAAATATATTCATCTGTTTAAAATTGTCTTCAACGTTTTAGTTTTACCCAAATTGAGCGATTCTCGCTCACGATAAAGAAATTGTAAGCATTTCACCTTCCCGCAATTCTGCGGGACAGGCTACCCATTCGGTGAAATACAACAATTTCTAAATCAGGGTTAAACCTAAGTAAAGCGTTTTTTCACTTTCCCGGAAAATAAGTCGGGACAGGTTGTTCAAACCGCTCAACTTAGGTTTTATACTGATATTAATCATGCTTCCCTGAATTTGTCGGGATATCTGAAATTTATCTCACTCTGTTTTCGCATCTTTTTTATTATACTGATATATAATTATTTACTGAAGCTTCGCATTTCTTTTAAAATCATGAATAATAATCTTGTATTAAAAAAATGCTTTATAAATAGTTCTTAATCAAATTTTAAAATTTATCAGTTTTGCTATACAACTATCTTAGTGAAACTTTGTGCCCTCGTGTCTTGGTGGCCTTCCGGAAGGTTGCCACTAAAGCTCGAAGAATCAACGAAACACAAAGTTATTTATTAACAGAATTTTATGCTTCCGGTTTTTAAGTGCGGAACTTTAGTTATCTCAGACATTGTCTGTCTTATTCATTGTCTGTTTCATTTTTATTGATAAATGAAATTACTCAGAAATGAACGATAAAGCAACAAATGTGCACATTTTTTTTCATTTTGAAAAAGAAAGCAGGGTCTGGCAGCCTTTTGTGTCTTTCATCATACACAGAAAATCCACTCCTGAAACCCTTTATAGAGTAAAATGGGGTATGTAATCATCTCCCGTAAAGTTTAACTTTACAGGATGAAATATCCAGCGAATCAAATAGAGTTTGAAGACATGTTTAAAACGAAGCAAGATTGTACCGATTATTTGATATCAGTC
>Ga0307976_1000754_pt1 | contig 16988 bp, 15 predicted proteins | sample OrgLakmetagen919_FD_201836 | JGI IMG/M metagenome (GOLD analysis project Ga0307976, IMG submission 201836) | Saline water microbial communities from Organic Lake, Antarctica - #919 | ecosystem: Environmental > Aquatic > Non-marine Saline and Alkaline > Saline | place: Antarctica: Organic Lake... | reverse complement strand
TAAGAAAAGGAACCTTAAAAGACCTATAACATTAATTTTTTATATAATTGCAGTATCTTTCAAAGTGGCACGGTTTGACCGAAACAGGTGGCACCATCACTCCGAAATAGCCACCAGCGGGGGTAATGGATTAATTTGTAAAATTAGCATATAATTCTTCTGGTACATTTTGATTTCTCTTAGTTAAATATTCAACAAAACTTTCGTTCACAATATCGTTTGGTATTTCTTTTACAGTTGTTACCTCGTTAAGATAGCCACGTTGACCTTCACTTAATGTAGTTTTATATCTTACTGAACTGTCGTTAAAAAGCCTAATAATATTCGAGTCAAGAAGCTTATGATGATTATTGCATAACCATAAACCATTATCGCCATTTATAGCGTGTGCTAGTTTTTCATCTTGATTGATGTGATTATCCATTTTTATATCGGCAACAGGCCAAATATGTGCTCCTTGTATTATTTGTGGAATTTCACATTCGCATAAAGCACATTTCTTGTCCCCTAATTTTTCTAAAAGGTTATAAATGTATCTTGGCGAACGAAGACTATCATTTTCTCTAAATTCAGATTCTTCTAATGTAATTGTAGCGTTAACGATACTAAATCTATTCAGCTTTAATAAATAGTCTCTTGCTACTTTAGGAAGCTTTTTTAAATTACCTTCCTCAATTTCAAACAATTCAATATGATTATTGCTAACTCTATACAAAGCAATACATAATAATGATGTTTCGTATTTATTTGCTCCGTACAATTTGCCAAAAACCTGTATAATGTCATTAGTCGATTTAGTAATATAAGATGAATTATTACCTGAATTTCTGCCTCGAATATTATTTTTTGCAAGAATTATATCCTCAACATTTTGAAACGGATGAATTATTGTCGGTATTAAAAGTTCTTCATTAATGAATCTTGTACCAACAGTTTTCATTAGTCGATACATAACCTTAAAGTAATCAGTCTTAATTCTAGGTAATTCTTCTTCAGCTAAAGGCAGAAAATAACAAAATACACCTCTTGTTTGAATGTCATTCAAACTTTTCAAAAGGGCAGTTGGAAAGCTTTGAAAACAAGCATTTCGACTCTCTTTTTTTTGAAATAAAAAAATATAGTTGTTATTGTTTTCAAAGTTTAGAGTGGCTAATTGTCCCTCATTAGTTTCATCAGTATATGAAATGGTGAAATCCGTCTGACCTGTGATTTTGAAACAGATATCTTCAAGGATTTCATTAGACAGCAAATTATTGTATAACTGCCCAGTCCTTATAAACTTTTGAAATCTGTTTTTTATTACAAAATGCGGTGTTGCCATTCTTATCATAGTTTACAATCAATATTTCTTTTCTTTGAATACCTACCACTTCATTTACATTTATTAAGCGATAATTATTTAGTTTTATCCAGTTTTTCAGTTCTTCATTTGTTTGTCCCTTATGCTCAATGATATATGAAATCATAAAACGAATAGATTTATTATTTAAAAAATCTGCAAATTTAAACAACCTCTTCTCCGCATCAATTCCCCAGCCTTTGAATCCTCTTTTCCCATCGTTATACGCACCTGTCGTTAATCGATATGGCGGGTCTAAATAAATAAAGGTGTCATTATCAATGAACTCGATAAGTTCGGTATAATCAATATTTTCAAACTCTATATTTTTTTCTTTTATTATTCTTGAAAAGGAAATCATTTTTTCTAAGACCTTATCATTAAACCATCTCATACCAACAGGATTATTAAAACCGTGGTCTCCATTGAATCTTATCTGTTGATTAAATCCATATAGAATGATTGTATAAAGTAATTTAGGGTCACGTTTAGAGAATGGAAGAGAATTATAGTAATCTCTGGCTTCCGTATAGCTTGCAGAGTCTTGTTTTTTAAGATTAAATTTTTTGATTATTCTTTTCATATAAATTAAATACTGATATGTGTCATTAACTCTAAATGATTCTACTAAAGCTTTTACAAAATGATTGAGCTCATTATAAATAACTGTGTTCGCATTTGAATTAATACCAACATTAAAACCACCTCCAAAACCATCAATTAATGTTTCAATATTTTTTGGAAAAAAATATTTCAATTCATCAATCATTCTTGCTTTATTTCCAATATAATTTAGAGGTGATTCATATTTCACATCTTTTTCTTCTTTCTTTTCTACAAAGAATAAATACTCAAAATGTTCTTTTTTTCCCCTAGATTTAAAATTCTTGTATTTATTGTATGATATTTTTTGGCATTTATAAGTTTCTTGCTTACCATATCTTTTCAAGCTTGCCTCAATAAAGCTTTTAGATAAAAAACCATCTGTACTATAGCTAAAAATAATGTATTTAGCTTTTGTTTTTGAGATAATTCTGTCAAAAAGAATATGGGATTTATAATCTTTAGACCAATCTGAACGCATTGGTTTTGTAGGTCTAGAACCTGTTACTGGACTCATTGAAGGATTGTCGTCCAAAACTAATGTTTGCAGTATATGATATTGTGTACCATATTGATTTTGGGTATATGGCGGGTCTAAATATAGAATGTCACATTCAACGCTCTCGATTAGATCTTCAATCTTTTGGTTATAGAATTCAATGTTAAGATGTTCTGATTCCTTTGTAACTACTTTTTGAAAAACAATAGGTTTCTTTGCTCTTGGATCCCAATGCTTTAAAAAGGCACCATAAACTCCAGCTGTATTTGATACAAAAGATATTGATTCTATCAGACTAGCGAGTAAATATGAATATTCATAATCAGATATTAGGTTTTCTGTTTTCCATTGTTCAATTGTATGTCTGAAATAATCAATTCTACCAGCATTTTCAGATGAAAAATACATCCTTTCAGAGCCTCCTTTGGAATAATTTTGATAGAAAAATCCTTTTTTAATTATATTATTTAAGTTAAAATATTCAAATGGGTCAAAGCCAAGTTTACCGAAATTACAGTTGTGAGAAGTTAAACGACCTTTGGCATATATTACAGACCACTTAATCATATCGTTAACAATCAAGTTCACAGAATTTTTTAATGAATCGGCAACTGCACCTGTTCCGCAAAATGCATCAAAAAAAGTTAAAGGTTTTTTATCCTCATCAAATAAATTTGATTGTACACTTAGAAGACCTTTCTTTTCTAATAGATTCTTGATTTCTACAGTTATCAATTCTTTATTTCCAATAAACCTCATAAAATTGCTTTTTTCAATTTTTTATATGCAGTTTCGGCTTCTTTAAGTACGTTTAAACCTTGCTCTTCATTTTCTATAATATCATAAACTTTATCCGTTAACCAAATTTTTTCGAGTTCTTGTATGTCTACAACGTAGAGTTCAGACAATATTTTCAAATGTTCTCGTTTTGCTTGCCTGTCGCCCAACTCAATTTTAGATAAAGTTGCTGTATCAATATCTAATTGTGCCGCAACTTTTCTTAAAACAAGTCCTTTTTGCTCTCTTAAAGCTCTGATTTTGTTGCCAAAAAACATCTATCTTTATTTTGTTTAGACAATTATTGTCAAATATAGTAAATTATTTTTGACTCACGGTATAAATATTCAGAATTATTTTGGAGGGTGGTGGGGAAGGGAAAGCTCTTTTTATTTTGTGAGGTACGAACAAACTGAAATGTGCTTAACCGTGCGGTGGATTTTTTTCAGCTTGCAGGTAACGGGGTATAACAAAACAAATATGAAGATTTATTCGGAAAATTCACGGGATAACTTAATGTTTTCTATTGGTGGATTGATTTCAGTTTAATCCCTCAATAATAAAAGTCCCTCATTTCTTTCAACAAAAAATTTCGCTCATTCCACCCAAAAAAGCTCAGCTGCAATTCCATCGGTTAAAAATTTTCCTTTTGGCGTAATAACGAGATGATTTTCCTCTCGGGTCAATAAATCTTTTTGCAGAAACCCGGCACTTTCTTTAAGGACGTGGTCGGCGAATTTTGATCCAAAATCAGATTCAATTTCCACCATTGAAATTCCCCACTGTGTGCGCAAACGCGTCATTATATATTCGTTAAACTGATCTGTTATGGAAAGGGTTTCGGTTTTAAAATCGCGTTCGGCATTTTCAATGCCTTTCATATAGTGAATGTTGTGCGCGATATTCCAACTGCGTTGATTTTCGGTAAAACTGTGGGCGCCGGGACCTATACCCAGATAAGGTTTGCCAAACCAATAGCCGAGGTTGTTCTGCGAGAAGAAACCGGTTTTGCCAAAACTTGAAAATTCATAATTTACAAATCCGGCGGCCTTCATTTTTTCGGTCAGGATATCATAATGCGCGCGGCATAATTTATCCTCCACAGGTTCGGTTTTTCCCTGTGAAATTTTATTGGCCAAAACGGTTTTTGGCTCAACGGTCAACGCATAACAGGACAGGTGTGGGATTTTTAAAGCAATTGCGCGGTCCAAATTTTCAATCCAGCGTTTTTCGCTCATTCCGGGAACGCCATAAATCAAATCAAGCGAAATATTGTCAAAGTATTTTTGTGCGATTTCTAAAGAATACTGCGCTTCTTCGGCATTGTGCGCGCGGTTCATCCATTTTAAATCCCGGTCAAAAAAAGATTGCACGCCGATACTCAAGCGGTTGATGCCGCCTTGTTTAAAACCGGTCAGTTTTTCTTCATTCAAATCATCGGGATTGGCTTCCAGCGTGATTTCAGCATTTTCTTCAATATCAAAAAGGTTCTGTATTTGCTTTAGGATTTGATCGAGTTGATCTTTACTGAGCAAGCTCGGCGTGCCGCCGCCAAAATAAATTGTGGAAATGGATTTGCCGATTTCAGTTTGCCGTAGCTTGATTTCGTTACAAATCGCGTCAACCATTCGCTGTTGATGCTTCCGGCTGGTGGAAAAGTGAAAGTCACAATAATGGCAGGCCTGTTTGCAAAATGGGATGTGAATGTAGATTCCGCTCATATTGGAAATAAAAAGTTTAATTTATTTTAATAAGACTACAAAATTACAAACTATATCAGTCTAAATTGTCCAGATAGCTTAATTTGCATTGATAGCATTGGCCTTTGCCAAAGAAAAAAAATAATTATCCCCAAGCTCTTAAATACCGTCTGTCAAGGAATCTGCAAAAGTAAAACTTCTAATAATTAAGCCTAAAAAGATGCTATATATTTAGACCGTTTTCTGGACTTTTTACTTGTGTTTCCGCATTTGTAAAATTGGTTAGCAACAAAAACCACATTAGAAATTAACAAAAAACTAAAATCACTTAAGAGCCATTACTAAAAAAAGAATTTACATTTGCTCAAAAACAGAAAAATGATGCTAAAAAGAAGTTTAATTATTGTCTTGTGCATTCTGTGTTTCTGCAGTTTCACAAAGCCAGAAACCTGGGGTAAAACCGGCCATCGAAGTACGGCGCAAATTGCCAATGACTATTTAAAAAACCGGACGAAGCGGAAAATCAAAAAGCTTCTGGATGGCAAAAGCCTGGCCTTGGTTTCTACTTATGCCGACGAAATCAAGAGTGACCCGAGTATGAAAGAATACAGCAAATGGCATTACATCAATATTCCGGAAGGAAAGAGGTATGTTGAAGTAAAAGACGAAATGGGTCCTAACCTTATTTCAGCCCTTCAAAATTGCGTCAAAAAATTAAAAGACGATTCCACGCCCAAAACAAAAAAGCGTTTTTATTTGAAAATGCTGGTTCACCTGGTCGGTGATTTGCACCAGCCTTTGCACCTCGGCCACGAAAAAAACCGCGGCGGCAATGATATCGAGTTAGAATGGTTTGGCGAAGAAACTAACCTGCACCGGGTTTGGGACAGCAATATGATTGATTCTTATCAAATGAGCTACACAGAATTGGCCATCAACCAAAAAGATATCAGTCGGCGTGAGCGAAAAAAAATGCAGGAAGGGGATTTTGTGGCGTGGATGAAGCAAACTCAAAAATTGACGAAAAAAGTTTATAACTCAGCTGAGGATGGCGATCGTCTCTACTATGATTATATGGAAGAATGGTTTCCGACGGTTCACCTACAATTGCAAAAAGGGGGAGTGCGCTTGGCGAAAGTTTTAAATTCAGTGTTTTAATTAAAGTGACATTCGAGAACCTCAGGCCTCGGCTAAAATTTTTGATGTGAGATTTAAATTACTTTGGGTACACACCCCTGCCCCTCTTTTTAGAGGGGAATAAATATTGGAAATTTTAAAATAGTTGAAATTGAACACAATTAAAAATTCCCATAGTCCAATTAGTTCTGGCTAAACAGGGTTTTATAAAATTATTAGCCAACTAATCCAAAGTTATTAACTCAAAAAAAAAGCTTAATCTCAAAACATAATAAAATGACAAAAAAACAAATTTGGATCGATACTGATCTTTCCGCAGGAATGAAGCGCCACCGCGGCGAGGGCTATTGTGACGTGGACGATGCTTTTGCAATTGCTCAGCTTCTTAAAGCACCCAACATTGAGGTTTCTGGAATAAGCGCGGTTTTTGGCAACACGCTCATTGACAACTCTTATCCACTTTGTCAAGAAATGACTGAAAAATTTGCCGATTATAAAATCCCTGTTTATAAAGGTGCAGCCGAAGCTCTAAATTTAAGCAAAGTGCAAACCAACGAAGCTGTTGAAGCTTTGGCCAAAGTTTTAAAGAAACAAAAACTGTCCATTTTGGCGATTGGCCCAGCAACGAATATTGGCATTTTATTGCTAAAGTATCCCGAGCTGAAAAACCAGATTGAGGAAGTCGTTTTAGTCGCCGGCCGCGGAAAACACACTGATCATTTTGAAATTGGGAACAAAGGCAGACGCGCCCAGGATCTCAATTTTGATTTGGATAATAATGCTTTCCGGATTATGTTTGAGCACCATCTGAACATTGTGCTTTGTCCGTTTGAAGTATCAAGTAAAGTCTGGGTCAAAAAGGAAGATTTAGAAAGCTTGGAAAAAGGTGATAAATGCAATCAATGGTTAGCTGAGGTTTCACAAAATTGGCTCGCACAATGGAATTATCTCGGTGCCGAAGGTTTTAACCCATTTGATGTTTTGGCCAGTCATTATTTAATTGATGCCGATTCTATCGTAGCTGAAAAACGCAACGCTCATCTGGAAATCCATCAAGATGACACCGTGGGTGAAAATGATAAAACCATTTTTAAACAGTATTTAATTTGTGATGGTTCACCAGGATTTCCGGTGACCTATTGCCACAACGTCGCGGATGATTTTCACGAGAAATTGATGAAAAGTTTTTTATAAAAAGGGACATACGACGAAAGGACTTATGACGTAGGATAATATCCGTAAAATATTTTGTCTTATGTCCTAAGTCATAATGTAATAAGTCCAAATTAAATTTCTAAATGGGATAAATTATAACAAGACCCTATGCAAAAACTCACCCACGACAAAAAAGAGCTCGAAAAATATTTAAAAAATCAAGCTTGGATCAAAAAAGATGAAGACGTGCTTTGGGCGAAAAAACCCGGAGAGGGAAACATGAATTTCACCCAGCGCATCAAGACTGAGAGCCGCAGTTTTATCATTAAACAAAGCCGGAATTATGTAGAAAAATATCCACAAGTTGCGGCACCCGAAGAACGCGTTTTGCAGGAAGCGGAATTTTATGAATTGACGTCGACTTATCCCACTTTAAAAAAACGGATGCCAAAGCTCTTGCATTTAGATAAAGAAAATCACGTGATGTGCTTGGAAGATCTGGGCGATGGGCGCGATTTTACATTTCTTTTTCAACAGGGAAACAGGCTTTCCGAAGCTGAACTCAGGGACTTGATGGATTTTGTTTCTACACTTCACACACAGGTTACCACTAAAACAACACAAACGCGTCTATCAAACCGCGCGATGCGAAAACTGAATTATGAACATATTTTCGAGTATCCCTATGTTGAAAATAACGGCTTAAACCTGAACGATATTTTACCGGGCTTGCAAGCTATTGGGGATAAATTTAAAGAAGATCAAGCCCTGCACACGGAATTGAAAAAGCTTGGCGAGCTCTATTTATCTGATGGCAAACATTTATTGCACGGTGACTTTTTCCCGGGGAGTTGGTTAAAAACCAAAGAAGGTGTAAAAATCATCGATCCTGAATTTTGTTTCTTCGGCCTTCCGGAATTTGAAATGGGTGTCTTTTTTGCCCACCTCAAAATGGCCGATCAATCTAAAACACTTCAGCAAAAAGCCCGGGAAATTTATGCTGGAAAAGTTTCTATCGACTGGGTTTTATGCGAAAAATTTACGGCCGTTGAAATTTTAAGGCGCATTCTCGGCTTGGCCCAGCTTCCGTTGGAAATTGATCTGGAACACCGGGAAAATCTGCTCGAAGAGGCTCGGAGGCTTTTGGTATGTTAACTAAAAAATTAAGGATTCTATTTTTTGCTAATGTTCCATTTTTTGTTCCCATAATTATTACAGATATTTAAATATAATAATGTCTGATTAATTAGGGGGCTTGTTCATTTGTTAATCCTATCCAGCTACAAGCCTCAGCAGTTTTTTGTTTCCAATCTGAGCCAAAATAAGTTTGCATTTGATTTACAAAATTTGGATTTTCACTTTCCCAATCATGGTTCTCATATATAAAATCTGCCACTTGCTGTTGATAGGTATCTACCGAAAAATTACTGTTCCCAAATAGATCATGCGACCAATCAGTCTGTTGTGCTAAACCACTTTCCATCATTACCCACATTATAATAGCAAAACTTTCTGCTTCAGAATAGTCGTTTAAGGATATAGCCGTTAGTTGAGGCTGTAAGCCACAGTTTAAATTGTAGATTTCATTCTGGGTTAAAATAGGTTTGCCATTTTGATCAAAAGTTATATAACCTGCTTCTCTTCTTTTCTGAATGTTCTCTTTTTTGTCCTCATAATTCTTACAGATATTTAAATATAATAATGTCTGACTAATTGGGCCTGTTCAGTTCACAATAGAACACTGATTATTAAAAATTTCTTTCTGATAAACGATCAATTGAAGCCCGAATGCCATTACTATTTGCCATAGGGTAAAAGATTTTACTTTTTCAACATCAAATTCTAAAATAAATATACGACAGGTCAATAGCAATATGATGGTCGAAATTATAACCAATAATGAAAAGTAATTTCTTTTGATTTTATAAATAAGTGAAAATAGATAAAAAAGTAATGCCGGGGCTATTGCATATACCGATACAAAAAAAGAGAGGTCAATAAGACTAAACTTATGTATAACGCCATTTTCATCAAAAATAAAACTTAATAATTCAAATAATCCAGAGTACGAAAGTATTGAAAGAAACATAACCAAGTACCCTAAAAGGTTAAAAAGTAAAAATTTAGACAAGGAGAGCGATTTTTTGAACACCCCATTTGAAACACTAATAATCGAACAGAATATAAGCGGAAAATAAAATATGTTTTTAACTTGAAATACAAACATGTAAAGTAAACACAACAATGCCGGAATCGTAACTATTAAAAAAAGCTTTAGATTTTTCATGATTTTTAATCACAGTTTATTTGATCGATGGCCTCATTGCTTGTCAACAAATATTCTATTCTATCTTTATCCACTTTTAACGCAGTTTCTTGAACAATCTCTGCCTGGCCATCATGATTGTTTACCCACTGCTTAATTTCCTCTAGCATATTTCTCCAAGTTGCTGAAGCTATATCGTAATAAGTGCTCTGTTGACAGTCGGTATCAGTTGATGGTATTATATTCAGTATAGAAGCCACTTTTGCAACATCAACCGCTCTTGTATATATTTCAAGATTTCCGAAATCATTGGTAATTAAACCCCATTGTCTATTTCCTGAAAATGGTTGCGATCCGTTTGAAGGAGTTGTTATAGTTGAACCAATCCAGTCATTATTGGTAAATTCAGATATAATAATAGCGCCTTCATCGGAAGCTATGCCACTAAAGAATCCGCTAGTTTCCGCTTCTATGTTAAATATCGCACCAATAGGATTTTCCGCATAGAACAATAAAGCATTATAATCATCTTTTGGTTCAAATAACCATCTTATATCAGCAGTATTATCAGTATTCCCTGGTACATCACAAGTAAATTGAAAATTTTGGCGTTCGCCACTGGCAAAATCTGTAAATCTATCTCTAAAAGCCTGATATATTTCAAATTTGGAGTCCGGTAAATCATTTTGGTCAAAATCAGGCATATCCGTAATTTCTACGCTATAATAATCGATATTGGCCAGTGGTACATTTCCTTCAGATAAAGGTTGATTATCGAAACCTAAACCCAGTAAATTCAATTTATCCTTACAAGATTGTGGCAATTCATGATTATATAAATCCAGATAGCTTTCAGTGTCCAACCCATTTTCTTCAGCGCAATTTTCGAGTAATGCAAAAGGGTTATCACTTATTTTGTTTGATAGTTCTTCAATGCGATCAAAACGGGCACCGGGCAATGCTTTTTTTATTTTAATCGCTTCTTCTATAAAATCATCCGTTTCTGGATCAGAGCTATTTTCATCATTGAACTCAAGTAAATCCAGTACAAACTGATCTAAATTACCATACTCAGTGTTACTATTAAATAAGTCAATTAGTTCATTTTTCAGGTCTTCATCGGCAGCACCCAATAATTCTTCCACTTTGTCGATTTCCTGTTGATCCATATCTTCTTGGGTCAATCTATATAATAGAACTGTTTCACTGTCCATGGGCAAAATGATAATGGAATTGCCCGGGCCGTCATCTCCATTAGGGCTTCCGCCATTGGGATAACCCCCCTGATATCCACTGCCGAGGGAGGGGGTGCCGGGACTTGTATAACCACCTCCTCCTCCATTTGAGACACAATCTCTGGAAACTAATTCCCAAGTATAGGTAGAACCACCAGGGCAACCACAAATATGCTCCTTTAATTCATAAGTATATATGCATATCAACCATTGTGACGCAAGACGTCCTGTTGGATCACTATCGCTGGAAGCCTTCGTAGATGAAATATTTAAAGCCGTGAAAACGGGTTGCGTTTTATTGATTTCTTTTTCGTTCATGGTTTTAAAAGATCTTTGGCTAAAACCAAAATCTACCAAAAATGTGTCATAACTGCCATCGGGATTTGAAGAAACTATGAAATTCTGCATGTTCCCGGTTTTGTTTTCTGGATTGGACGTTACTAAAAAGCTATAGGAACGGTATTCATCTTTTTTGTAAACTTTAGCAACTGAGGGATCAATTTTAAAACCATATTGATCTGTCGAAGTAACAATACCTTTTGATTTTGATTTGTCTTGAAATTTCGACAAAATAGCCGACAAGCCTTTATTTTGCGATATTTGTTTTTCACCTATGATACTCCCTAAGCCGGAAGAATCAACTGTTGTTTTCTCTTTTGTTGATTCAAGAATGTCGTCTTCAAAATCATCGCGCTGGCATCCCATTAAAATAACGAATAGGCACAACAATAGGCCTTTAACTATGTGGTTGCGTGGTTGCGTGGTTGCGTGGTTGCGTGGAAATTTTCATAAAATTTATTTAAGGAAGTGTTAATTTTTTACAAACATATATAAATAAATCGGTTTCCAGAAAAAAAGATTAAAATTAATTTGGGACAAGAAAATTCATTACAAAAAATGGCTGTTGAAATTTTAAGACGCATTCTCGGCTTGGCCCAACTTCCGCTGGAAATTGATTTGGAACACCGGAAAGAATTAGTTTTAGAAGCTCGGGGAAATTTAGTGAGCTGAAAAACGGGGAAGTGTTCAAAATTTTTTAAGGAATTTTCAAATTAACCCATTAGCAAATTACTACATCAACTCGCCCCCTTCCGCTTTAAATTACTGCCGTAATTTAAACCACCTTCCTCCAGGCCTGCTTGGGGAGAAGGAGCGTTTTGGCTTAGTTGAAAAGCCAATAGTTTTAAAACAACAAATTGTCAAATCAACAAATTAGCACATCAACACATCAGCATATCACCAAATTAGCACATCAACTTATTACCGCATCAGCATTAGAGCTGATAACTCAAAATAAACAGCGCCGTGCGCGGTTGGATATAAATGCGCTGGTCGTAAACCATATATTGACTGAAGGAGTTTGAGTTTTTATACTTCACATCAAACACATTATCGGCGCGGACTTCAAAACCCCAAGGACTGTTTTCTGCGCTGTAATAAAGCGAGGCGTTGCCGATTTCAAACCGGTTGATCTGTCCACGCGATTGGTTTTCATAATAGGTGTAATCGTAATCCATTTTAAGGATAAACCCATCCCAAAAATCATAACGCAAACGCGCGAAAGGATTGGCGCTTAAAAAGTTGGTGTTAAACTGCTCTGATTTTGAAGTGCTAAAACTTTGGCTCAAGCCCAAGGTGAGGTTTGGAAAATCATCAAAATCAGTGCGCCCTTGTATTTTGTACCGGTAATTCTGTGAGGTATAATCAATTTTTTCGGTATTGATAATCCTGGAATAATCTGACAGGTTTGCGCTGCCGCTGAACGACAGGCGATAATCGCCCATGCGCTTGCTGATGCGCCCAGAAAAGCCATAAGAATTCTCTGGGAAATCTGTGTAAACCGTCGTGCTTACCCGATTGATACCTTCCAGTTGCGTGATGTTCCGCACTGATTTTTCGCGGTGGGTATAGTTTAAAGAGGTATAAAATGTCAACCCGTGATACATATCAAACTTGCGATAACCTAATGTGGCCTTGTGGTACAAACTGTTTTCCAAGTCTTCGTTTCCTCGGTACAATTGATTGAAACTCACCAAGCGCAAACGGTTGGCATATTTTGACGCATCTTGAAACTGCGAGCGCAAGTTGTAATCCAACTCGATATTCTCTGAACCCGTAAATTCATATTCAGCGTGCAGTTCGGGCAGCAAAACGCCTTTGTTTTTGTCTGTTATATTTTCACCAAACTGATCGGCTTTCCAAAAATAATGGTGATACACCAGCCCGGGTTTGACCAAGAAATCACCGGCTTTAAATTTATATTGAAAGCCAAAGTATGGATCGACGAGTTGATAATCCAGCGCATTGTCAAAGCCGGCCGGGCGGAAACTGTTCCGGTTGCCATTTTGCAGGCGCTGATAATCGGTGCTGTTGTAGTTTTGGTTAAAAAAGTAAACCCCGGCTTTTGGATAAATGTGGTTAAAATTGTTGACCACCCAATAATGTTTGAGGTTGATCCTAAATTTATTGGTGGTCGATGCATAATCGTGCAAAAAGTTAAAACTTTCGCTATCGTTCTCAGCGGGAATGAAATCGGCAAAAACGGGACGGTCAAAAAGCCAATTTGTTGTGTGGTGCCGGTCCTGATAAATGTAATTTCCCGTCAGTTCCCAAGTGTGCTCATATTCCGGTTGACTGTTATAGCGAAAATATTGCGCGACTTTGAGGTTGTGCGGATCCTGCGCCGTCCTTGTGCGATTTGTGCTGTCCGCAATCTGTGAAGTCACTTGGTCGAGATAAGAGCTATTTTCTGCCGTGATGACGGCGTCATAAGAAATATCTGTTTTGGCATTGGGTTTATAGCGCAATTTCAATTTGCTGATCGAGCTAAAACCTTTGTTTTTTGATGAATTTTCGCGCTGTTCTTCTAAATCATCCTGGGTGAGATAAGTGATATCCTGCTCGCTCAGCCTTCGGGTTTTCTTTTTGGCGGCAATACTGTAAGCATTTAAACGCAGTTCGGGAGTGATTTGCTGCGTGATGTTGGCGGCGCCAAAATCTGTTTTTTGATAACGGATATCGCTGTTGCCGCTAAATTGATAGAGACCATCATTTCCGGAATCGATGGGGTCGTTTAGAAAACTGCTGTAACCGCCCCGAAACCGGTTGACATCGTCATAATCAAGCGGTGCTTTGCCGGTATTGTTAAAACTACCGATCAAATTGACTGTGGTTTTAGCGCTGTAATAGAAAAGCGTGGGGTGAATGTTATAACGATCTTTTACACCGCCACCGGCTTCAGTTTCGCCAAACACAAAATTCTTTTTGTCCTCTTTCAGCTTGATGTTGAGTGCCATTTTATCGCTATCGCTCAGGCCTTTCATAAACGCGACTTCGTTATAATTGTCCAGGGCTTCCACCTCATCAACGGCATCGGCGGGAATGTTGTTGACACCCAGCTTTGTGTCGCCGCCAAAAAAATCCTTGCCGTCCACCATCAATTTGGTTACTTTTTTGCCATTGACCTTCACATTGCCGTCGCGGTCCACCTCAACGCCGGGCAGCTTTTCGAGCACTTCGCGCAGTTTACGCTCTTCGCCGGTCTTGAATTGATCTGTGCGATAAGTGGTAGTGTCGCCACTGACAACCACCGCCATTTCAGATTCTATGACCACCTCGTTTAGGCTTTCGGTGCTTTGGAAAAGCGTGAAATTTTTTGTTCGGTCTTTTTTTAAAACAATGCTGTCCCGGACTTTTGCATAACCGAGTTGATTGATTTCCAAAATATACTTCTGCCCTTTTTCCAGGTTTAATTTATAGCGCCCCTTTAGATCTGAAATGGAAAACTCGGTCGAGGCATCTGTTTTACCTTTTGGCGTCGCAATGACATTGGTATTCTGCAGCGGGTTTTGCACGCTGTCCTGAATCACTCCTTTAAGCTGCACTTGCTGGGCAGAAACGGAAAGAAATCCTGTTATGAGGAACAGGATTGTAAAAAATAATGGATTTGAATAATGTTTTAAAATAATCACAGTATTTAAAAATAATTCGAATTAAACAGGTGTTCCGCCTAACCATTATTCTTTTCATTCAGCTTTCTGTAATATTCTTCGATATCTTTTTTTGACACTTCTTTAGTCCAATTTGGCACCTCAACTTTACCGCTGGTTTCCTTAATTTCTTCTGGATATATTTTAAGCTTTTGCATTTTATAACCCCTTTTGGGATTTTGTTCTTTGATTTCATAGGCCAAAATAAAACCATCATCATATTTGACGTCAAAAATCCCAAGTGCAGCGGGGAATCTTTTGGTTGTCCAGGCTTTGACTTGTGTAGTTGGATTTGTTCCGATCATCAGATGGGTTTTAATGCCCAGAATGGTTGAATCTTTTTTACCCTCAATCCATTGCAAATTTTTGTATTCCATTTTTTGATATGCTCCTTCAATTTGTTGGTTATAGTCTTTATAAACACCAGAGCTATCGACTTTTCTAAAAGAAATTTTGCCAAGTGGGGCACTCCATGAGTGAAATGATTTTCCATCATCCCTGTTCATAGGTTTGTGAAATGAAAGTTTACTAATATTGTCATCAAGCCTTAAGGTATAGAAACTTGGATCGGGATTTTCTTTGGCTTTTAAATTCTTTAAACGATATGCCTTTTTTGTGCCCCGCTCCATTTTATTATATCTTTTCCAGATGGTGTCTTTAAAAACATTGTTCTCCTTAATTTTATAATCTATTGAGGTTAAAGAGCCTTTGTTTTTATTTTTGGTCGCTGCGCAGGCGGTCAAAAGAATTGAAAAAATCACTAAACAAACAGTTTTCATCACAGAATATTTTTAATTAAAAAGGAATTCTGTTTTAGCTGACTAAAACAAAATTCCTTTAAATAATTTAAATCAATTTATAGGTAATCTACAATTAAGCAAATTTATTTTTCAAACTGATTTTATCATCTTGATTTAAACATACCCTAAAGCAAAAAAAAAACGATCTATCCAAATCCTTTAAAATAACATTACTATTTCTAATGATATAAAATTAGTCAGACCTTAATGATTATCATTTTCCAATAAACTTTTCACGCATCTTTGACAGTAAATTTTGAAATTCCTTTTGGGACATTGCATCTTTATCATTTATACGTTCAATCTTCTGAGACTTTAATTTTTCAATTTTTGTCGCTCTTACAATTGCCTTTTTTGTTTGTATTTCAGCAATTAATCCCGGCAACCCCACAAAAACATCTGGACCGGTTTGAAGAGGTAAAGCCGGTAAAAACCAAGCAGTCACTTTAATATCTTTATTTGTTATCGGATAATGATAAACACCCTCTACTTTTTTAGCTTTAAAACCTAATATTTGCTTTGTACTGTCTTTGATTTTCCAATTCAAATCATAAAATTCCCTGTGAACTTTAAAATCTTGATCCAGTAAATTTTTAATGAAAATCAAAGAATCCTTTTCATAGTTTGCATAAGTCATTTCATAGAACGGAGTAAAACCCCTTGCATAATCCATAAAAACTTCATCCACTCTACCCAAGGTTTTTATTTTTAAAGACTTTTCTTCTTCAAAGTGTGATTCATTTCGATTTGCCATTAATACATAACTGATTCCCTCAGCATAATTGATGACTTTCTTTTTCATTTGTTTCATCTGATGGGATAATTCATCAAAGGATCCCTGAAAAATAGGGTCAATTTTATAAACTATTTTGTACTTGGTTTGCGCTTCCAATTTTGATGAACAAACCACAAAAAATATAATTAAAAATAACCTGCAAATAATTATACAATTTAATTTGTGAAACATTGAAATGTTTTAACGTTAGTGGCCATAATTTTTGCTTAAACAAAGTATATTCCTTGTTTTGAAATATTGCTTTTACCGTAATTCTCTTTAAAATCAATAAAACCACGGTAAAAGCAAAATTTATTTTCAGTTTGGACTTTGAAGATCATCATTTGTATTAAATGAAATGACACCTGCTTCGCAAAGATCAGTCAAGTTATTGACCTCACCGACATTATCTAAATTTATTTCGCCATCCCTTAGTATAACAAGTTGTCTTGCACCTTCAAAACAGCTCAATTCTTCATATTCTAAAGTTGATACTTCTGATGTTGAATTCATAATATTACCACCAAAAACGAATAATACAGTAGTTAATAAAACGAGCATTTTCATAATTAAAAAATTTAAAGATTAAACATACCCCAAAGCAAAAAAAAAACGATTTAACCAAATCTACTAAAATAATACCGTTTTTATTAATGATATAAAATTAGTCCTATGGCTTATTATTCAAATAAAAGCAGTATTAATCACTATTA
>Ga0307976_1000747_pt1 | contig 17080 bp, 15 predicted proteins | sample OrgLakmetagen919_FD_201836 | JGI IMG/M metagenome (GOLD analysis project Ga0307976, IMG submission 201836) | Saline water microbial communities from Organic Lake, Antarctica - #919 | ecosystem: Environmental > Aquatic > Non-marine Saline and Alkaline > Saline | place: Antarctica: Organic Lake... | reverse complement strand
ATTCCCAACTATTGTGTTTAATTTACACTGGCAATTTGAAAAGCTCAGGCAAATGGGCAGCTATGAAACAGTTCGCGACCGCATCAGGGAAAGGGATGAAGAATTGCAGGGCAGTATGAACCCGATGCTTTCTGATTTTGGTAAAGGAAGCGAAGCCAAACAATATAGCGGCAAAAAAGTGGATGATAATTGGAAATGCCCATTTCATAAATAAGAACTCTATGTATTCACCCAAACGCTATAAAAAAGAAGATAAGGAGTATATTTTTAAATTTATTCAGCAACATCCTTTTGCGACGATGGTATTGAATGGTAAACGGCTTCTCGCAACGCATATTCCTGTTCTGGCCCGGGGCAATGCTAATGATTTTATCCTGCACGCGCACATTGCAAATCATAACGCAATGCAGGAATTCCTTCAAGATGAGATCGAGGTGTTATTGATTTTTCACGGCACCGATGGATATGTATCTTCGTCTTGGTACACTGAAAAAAAAATCAGTACCTGGGATTATTCCGCGGTGCACGTCAACGCCCGTTTAAAATTGCAGTCAAAAGGTGAACTGATAACTTCGCTTAAAGACTTGGTTTTTAAATTTGAAAAAAACCAACGGGATCCGCTTTACTATAAAGATATTCCTGCTGAAATGTTAGAGGAAAATTTAAAAGAAATCACGGGTTTTTTTGCAAAGCCTTTTAAAGTGGAAGCCATTGCAAAATACCATCAGGATTTTGAAGCTGAAGACATACATAAAATCACAAAGCATTTGAAAGACAGCGAAAATCCAAAGGATCATAAATTGGGAAAAGCTATTCAGAAAAACAATGAAGAAAATAATTGAAAAACAATCAGGTTGCGCTTTTGAATTGAAGCAGGGCCAAAGGTTAAAAGTAATTGATCCACAAGGTGAACAGGTGAGCGATATGGTGCTCTTTAACGCCGCAGATAAGCGCGAAAAAATATCTTCTGGAAAGACCTTAGATTTCGAAGAGTCCATTTTAATTTCAAAGGGTAATTTTTTATGGAGCAACCGAGGCGAAAAAATAATGGAAGTTATTGAAGATACCAATGGCAGGAACGATTTTCTTCTCGCGCCCTGCAGTCCTAAAACTTTTGAAATTATGTATGGGAATAACGAATATCACCCGAGCTGTTTCGAAAATTTGCATACAAATTTGGAAGCCTTCGGAATCGAGCCGGATGATATTCCCACCGCCTTCAATATTTTTATGAACGTTCAATTTCAAACTGATGGAAAATTGAGTGTTGACCCGCCGATGAGTAAAGCTGGCGATTATGTGCTTTTTGAGGCTCAGAAAGACTTGATAGTAGGCTTGACCGCTTGCTCGGCTGAAGACAGTAATAATGGAAGTTTTAAACCTATTTATTATGAAATTATTGAGTAATCAGGATTGTTGATCAAAAGTTTTATTTTCTGCTGCTGCTGCTTTAGTGTTTAAAGTGGATTATTCGGTAAGATTAAGGTAAATCCTCTTCAGAAATACAGTCTAAATATTCACTGAATTTCTTCTGACCGCAAATTTCTCCAATCATGTCGTGACTCATTATATAGCTGAAATAATTTAATTTAGAACCTGTCTTTGGAAACAATAGTCCGTTGAGTTTAGGTTTAAAATATTGAATATCAATAAAATAAGTTAAAAATAACCGCATTAAAAACAGGATAACCTTCTGATTATCAGTATATCAGTTGTTTACCAAAGCAGCTAAAATATGACGCTCAGAGAGAAATCCAGCTATAAAGATGTAACAAAAAACATTCTTGACAAAATGCCAAACATAGGTAAATGGCAATATTATTTTATCTTAGAGACCTTTGGCCTGTTGCTCTCGATCAAGGGCCGACTGAATTTCCTTGGCCTTGCGCGTTATGGCAAGCGGGGCGAACAGCATTACAGATCGCGTTTTGCCCCCCGAGGCCTCGGGGGACCTTCTGGTGGACAGGAAACAACAACTGCTCCCGCTGTCCAAATATGTTGTGGCGGACGCGTACTTTTCCAAGCACGGTTTCACCTCAAAGCTGGTGGCCAACGGTTTTGAACTGGTCAGCCGTTTGCGCAATGATGCCGATTTGAATTACAAATATGTTGGGGTGCAAAAGAAAGGCCGTGGCCGTCCAAAGAAATACGACGGCAAAGTCCTGTTCGCACAATTGCGCGAAGGGCATTTCGAATGTTTGGAAGAAAACCAAGAATGTAAAATATATCAGGGAAAGGTATATTCCAAATCCCTGCCTGCGGCAGGCAGGCCTCAAAAAGGACATCAACCTTGTCGTTGTCAAAACGCTGAAAAAAGGAAAATGGGGCCACAAGCTTTATTTCAGCACGGACCTCGAACTATCGGGAAGGACACTACTGGATTATTACCGAAAGCGCTTCCAGATAGAATTCATCTTCCGGGATGCCAAGCAGCACGCGGGACTTGAACATTGCCGGGCACGCAGTACCGAAAAACTGCATTTTCATTGGAACGCTTCCCTGACCGCGGTCAATTTGGGGAAGGCGGCGCATTGGTTTCCGTTACCAAAGCAGGAAAGGGGCGCATTTTCAATGAGCGATGTCAAAACGCTGTACAACAACGACCTAATGAATGCTCAAAAGATTTTTATGCGTGTTCGCCATTGACCCGAACAGACCAAAAAACAAAGAAAAATCCGGCAGCTTTTAACCTACGGTGCTAGGGCCGCCTAAAACTAAACGAAGTATTGCTACATTATACAACACATTTTATACATCAATACAATATACACTATACAACTCTTTAAACACTATACAAAACTTTACACTGCAATACATTATACAAGCTTTCACACACTTTACAATTCAAAACAAAAGAACCCAACAGAATTTCCACCCAAAAAATTTTCATAACCTACCGCGAACAGTTACTTTTGCAAAAACCACTTTTCAATGGCTGATCTTCAAAAATTACAAACTTTGATCACGCAAGTGCGGCGTGATATCGTGCGTCAAACACACGGCGTAAACTCAGGACACCCCGGCGGATCGCTAGGCTGCACAGAATTTTTTGTCGCCCTCTATCAGGAAATTATGGATTATTCCACTGATTTTACTATGGACGGTAAAAACGAAGACCTTTTCTTTCTCTCAAACGGACATATTTCCCCTGTCTTTTACAGTGTTTTGGCACGCAGTGGATTTTTTGAGGTCGAAGAGCTCAGCACTTTTCGGAAAATCGATTCGCGCCTGCAAGGCCACCCGACAACCCACGAAGGCTTGCCGGGAATCCGTGTGGCTTCGGGATCACTGGGGCAAGGGCTTTCAGTGGCACTCGGTGCCGCACAGGCAAAAACTTTAAACGGGGACGATAAACTCGTTTACACGCTTCACGGTGATGGCGAACTTCAAGAAGGCCAAAACTGGGAAGCCATTATGTATGCCGGTTCACGCGGAATTGACAATATTATTGCCACGGTGGACTGGAACAAAAAACAAATCGACGGCGCCACTGATGATGTGATGCCGCTCGGCGATTTAAAACCTAAATTCCAAGCCTTTGGCTGGGAGGTGATTTCTGTCAAACAAGGCAATGACCTCGAACACGTTATCGAAGCTTTGGGCGTTGCCAAAAAACACAGCGGTAATGGAAAACCAATTTGCATTTTGCTGGAAACCGAAATGGGCAATGGAGTTGATTTTATGATGGGAACCCACGCTTGGCACGGAAAAGCACCCAATGATGAGCAACTTCAAACTGCTTTCGAACAAAATCCTGAAACCGAACTCGGCGATTACTAAATCCTAAAAAAAATTAAAAGCAACACGATGAAAACTTACACCAATACTGGAAATATAGACACGCGTTCAGGATTTGGCGCCGGACTCACAGAACTGGGTCAAAGCAACGAAAATGTCGTCGCACTTTGCGCCGATTTAACCGGTTCGTTGAAAATGAATGATTTTAAAGAAAAATTTCCAGAACGCTTTTTTCAAGTGGGCGTTGCCGAAGCCAATATGATGGGAATGGCAGCCGGGATGACCATAGGCGGTAAAATCCCTTTCACGGGGACTTTTGCCAATTTTTCGACCGGTCGCGTGTATGATCAAATCCGTCAAAGCATTGCCTATTCCAATAAAAATGTAAAAATCTGTGCTTCTCACGCTGGTTTAACTTTGGGCGAAGATGGCGCAACCCACCAAATCCTCGAAGATATCGGTTTGATGAAAATGCTTCCGGGAATGACGGTTATCAATCCCTGTGATTACAACCAAACCAAAGCCGCCACAAAAGCCATTGCCGAACACGACGGCCCGGTTTATTTGCGTTTTGGACGGCCTAAAGTCGCTAATTTTACCCCCGAAAATCAGACCTTTGAAATCGGAAAGGCCGTTGAGCTTCAGGAAGGTTCTGATGTGACAATTGTCGCCACAGGACATTTAGTTTGGGAAGCCCTCGAAGCCTGTAAAACATTAGCTGAAAACAATATTTCTGCGGAAGTCATTGATTTACATACCATCAAACCTTTGGATGAAAAAACCATTTTGGAATCCATAGAAAAAACGGGGTGCGTCGTCACTGCCGAAGAGCACAATTATTTTGGCGGAATGGGTGAAAGCATAGCTAGGACTTTAACTAAAAACAAACCCGTTCCGCAAGAATTTGTAGCGGTAAACGACAGCTTTGGCGAAAGTGGGAAACCCGCTAAATTGATGGAAAAATATCACGTCGATGCTTCGGCAATTATCAAAGCGGTAAATCGTGTGGTCAAACGTAAAAACCCACAATAAAGCTAACATTTTAAAGGAATGTGTCATAATTATAAGCATTTAGCTTAATTTTTATATTTTTGTAGATTGACGTTAAGGCATTTAACTGTATGAAGGATTTATTTGAAAAGATATATAAGGATAAAGGACCGCTCGGAAAATGGGCCGGAATGGCTGAAGGTTATTTCGTATTTCCAAAATTAGAAGGCGAGATCGGAAACCGGATGAAATTCAATGGCAAGGAAGTGGTCACTTGGAGTGTCAACGATTATCTCGGACTGGCAAACCACCCGGAAGTCCGGGAAGTGGATGCCGAGGCCGGAAAAAAATATGGTTCGGCTTATCCGATGGGCGCAAGGATGATGAGCGGCCACACATCATTGCACGAACAATTGCAAAACGAGTTGGCTGAATTTGTCACTAAAGAAGCCGCTTATTTGCTCAACTTTGGTTATCAAGGAATGGTTTCCACGATCGATGCCTTGGTGGGCAAAAACGATGTCATTGTTTACGACGCCGATGCGCACGCTTGCATTATCGACGGCGTGAGGCTTCACATGGGCAAACGTTTTACTTATAAACACAACGATCTGCAAAGCATCGAAAAAAACCTCGAACGCGCTGAACGCATCGCTGAACGCACCGGCGGCGGAATTCTATTAATTTCTGAAGGTGTTTTTGGAATGCGCGGCGAGCAAGGCAAAATCAAAGAAATTGTCGAGCTCAAGAAAAAATTCAACTTTCGTCTTTTCGTCGATGATGCCCACGGTTTTGGAACACTCGGTGAAACCGGTGCTGGAACTGGCGAAGAGCAAGGCGTGCAAGATCAAATTGATGTTTATTTTGCGACTTTTGCAAAATCTATGGCAAGCACAGGCGCATTCATTGCCGCCGATGATGAAATTATTCAATTCCTGAAATACAATTTACGTTCTCAAATGTTTGCAAAATCCTTGCAAATGCAGCTTGTGGAAGGCGCATTGAAGCGTCTGGATATGATCAGAAAGTCACCAGAATTTAAGGAAAAGCTTTGGCACAATGTCAATTCCCTGCAAGACGGTTTGCGCAGCCGCGGTTTTGATATCGGTACGACTCAAAGTTGTGTCACCCCGGTTTACCTCAAAGGAAGCATTCCGGTGGCTATGGCCTTGGTGAAAGACCTGCGTGAAAATCACGGCATATTTTGCTCAATTGTGGTTTATCCAGTGATCCCAAAAGGCTTGATTTTGTTGCGTTTGATTCCTACAGCAAACCATACCAAAGAAGATATCAAATTGACTTTGGAAGCTTTTTCCGCGATTCGCGAACGGCTGGAAGATGGTGTTTACAAAAGGATAGCTGGGGAAATGAAAAAAGCGCAATAAGTGCAATTCCTTAAAATGTGCAGCAGAAAACAACAGGTCTTGATTTTAATAAACTGATAAAAAACCTTCAGTTCAAACATCTTTCAAGTTTATTCACTTTTTTGTTGAGCACGTTACTGCTCGCGGGCTATTTCCTCTTTGCACGCACGGTGGACCGCAGTGATTCCGTTATTTTACTGAGCGGTTATGCTTTTATTTTCGCGTTTAGTTTTGTGTTGATTATCCAACAAAAAGTATCCTTCTGGTGGCTCGCAATCATCGGGATTTTAGCACATTGCTGTTTTTTCACTACTACTCCCGCCCTTTCGCAAGATTTTTATAGATTTATCTGGGACGGACGGCTTTTCAAGGCTGGTTTTAATCCGTTTTTAAAAACACCATTGGATTTTATTTCAAGCTTCGGTACTGAACGCATTTATCAAAGCAATTTTTTGATCCAAAAAATGGGTTCGCTCAGTGCGCACCACTTTTCAAATTATCCGCCGGTCAGCCAATTTGTGTATGCACTTTCCAGCTTTCTCGGCGGAAAATCAATTTCCGCGACAATTTTTTCATTGCGCTGCATCACGATTTTAAGTCATATCGGCACTTTAATTGTCGGGCGAAAATTATTGATCAATTTAGGTTTCAACCCAAAACGTATCTTCTGGTTTTTCTTAAACCCATTAATAATCATTGAACTCACGGGGAACCTTCATCTCGAAGGCGTGATGATTTTTTTCTTGATTCTTGGCTTTTATCTTTTACACCAAAGAAAATGGATGGGCGCCGCCGTTTTTATCGCTCTGTCGATCAGCACCAAATTGCTTCCGTTGATGTTTCTGCCGTTATTTTTCTATTATTTCAAAAATACTTATCAGAAAAACTGGCTAAAATTGATCGGCTTTTACGCTTTGATCGGACTGGTGAATTTAGCGCTTTTTATCCCTTTCCTTTCGCAAAAATCCATCGTGCACTTCGCTGATTCTGTTGGTTTATGGTTTCAGATATTTGAATTCAACGCCAGCATTTATTATCTCGCCCGTTTCCTCGGAATTCAGATTATGGATTATAACCCCATTGCCTTGGTGGGGCCCGCTTTGGCCATTCTCGCATTAATCGGTATTTTACTTTTGAGTTTTTGGAAAAAACAGGGTGAAAAATTGCCTTTTGCAGCAATGCTATTGGCTTTTTTCATTTATCTGTCTTTGACAACCACCGTGCATCCGTGGTATTTGGCCACCCCTCTTCTACTCTCCCTTTTTACGCGTTTTAAATTTATGTTGCTTTGGTCACTCACAATTTTTCTGAGTTATGTGGCCTATTCTAACGCAGAAGTTAACGAGCAGACTTGGATTTTGGCATTGGAATATATTCCTGTTTATGGATTGCTTATTTATGAAGTTTGGTCAAAACCTAAGCTTATAATCAAATAAAATAAGGTAGCTTAATTTAAAAACAAGTATCTTTACAGTTAAAACAATGGTTTTTTTTAGATTCCCCTGAGCATAAAATAAGCGCAATTCATCTAAAAATAAAAATTCCAATGCCTACCAAAAACTACATTACCAACCCTAAAATAAAAGCCTTCGCCGAAAGGGCAAAAGAAATCAAGGCTTCGGGGAAAGTATTTTCTGATATCGTGGATGATGAAGGCAATCAATATGTGGACTTGGTTCAGGAAGGCGGCGGGGTTTTAGGAATTGCCTTGACGGGTTATACCTATATTTTAGAACAGGCCGGTATTCGTTTTTACAGCCTGGCGGGAACTTCTGCCGGATCGATCAACACGTTGTTAATGGCGGGAATGGCACCTATCGGAAAACCGGTTGCCGAAAAAATCATGCAGGAACTCGCCGAAAAAGACTTGATGGATTTTGTCGATGGGCCATCTGCTATTAAAAAAATCATTCGTCGAAAAGTCAACGGTAAAGATGTTTTATGGAATGTAGTCTTTAATATCCGGACACTTTATTCAAAATTGACCAAAAACTTAGGCTTAAATCCAGGACAGGATTTTCAGGATTGGCTTTCAAGATTATTGGAACAAAACGAAATTTGGGCGTTGAAGGATTTGGAAAAATTACGCCAAAAAACACCTGAACTTTACTTACGTGAAAGCATAAACGGAAAAATCGACCCGGCAAAACTGGCCATAATCACCTCTGAAATTACGACCCACACAAAAGTGGTTTTACCAAAAATGGCGGAATTATATTGGGAAAACCCCGCTCAAATCCCGCCTTCTGAATTTGCGCGCGCATCGATGTCCATCCCCTATTTTTTCACGCCTTTTGAAGTTAAAAATATTCCCGAAGCCGGCAATTCAGATTTAAAAAACTGGAAATACTTTGCCAGTTTTTCAGGCAAAATTCCGCCAAAGGTAAAATTTGTAGATGGCGGCCTACTTTCAAATTTCCCTATCGATGTATTCCACCGCAAAACGATGCCAAACAAACCAACATTTGGAGTTCGCTTGAGTACTTATCGTGAAAACTACAGTGAAACAGATAGCTTTTTTCAATTTGCCGGCGGTCTGATCAGCACGATGCGGCAAATTCACGATTATGACTTTATTTTACAAAATCCCGACTACCGTCAGCTAATTTGTAACATTAATGCAGACGAACGTTTCAACTGGCTCAATTTTGACATGAGTCAAGAACGCCAGCAAGAACTCGTCACCCTGGGCGCTGAAAAAGCCCTTGAATTTCTTGAAAAATTTGACTGGGAAGGGTATAAAGATATTCGCAGAAGGAGACTTGAATGATCGTGGTTTAAGTATTTATTCTGTGAACCCTTCGTCCTTCCCTATAAAATACCAAAACAATGCCGCATCATCAAATCAACACATTGCCACATCTTCGCATCACCAAATCAACACATCATCGCATCACCAAATCAGCACAACAACACATCACCACATCACCAAATCAGCACATCACCAAATCAGCACATCAGCACAACAACACATCACCACATCACCAAATCAGCACATCAGCACATTAAAACCTCATCCAAAATCCTCAAATAATCTTCCCGGTTATCCACAAAATCAAGTTCAGTGATATCAATAGTTTTTGTATTTATGTTTTTTCGGGTTTTCATAGCTTGGAAATAGCCCTGCTGTATTTCTTCCAGATAGTCGGCGGGAATGTTTTCTTCATAACTTCGCCCACGTTTTTTGATGTTTTCGAGCAAGCGATCGGTTTTTTGATAGAGAAAAATATAGCGGTCCGGCTGTGGCAGGGATTTGTGAACGATATCAAACATTTTTCTGTAAAGCCTGAATTCTTCCGCGCTCAAGGTGACCTGGGCAAAAATTAAGGATTTATAAGCGTCATAATCCGCAATGGCAAAATCTGAAAAGAGGTCCAATTGCGCGATATCATCAGCGAGCTGTTGATAGCGATCGGCCAGAAAAGACATTTCCAATGGGAAGGCAAAGCGCTTGCGATCCTCATAAAATTTCGGCAAAAATGGATTGTCCCGAAAGCGTTCAGCAATGAGTTTAGCGTTATAATCCTCGGCGATCATTTCACTCAGAGTTGTTTTTCCCGCCCCTATATTGCCTTCGATCACCAAGTAGTTGATATTTGATTTTGGCTTGTCAAGGTTTTTGAGCTGTTCATCAATTTTCTTTATTTCTGAACCGTCGGGTGTAGTTTCCAATAATTTTTGGGAAGTTTTTTTGAGTCGGGGATGGACTTTATCCGGTGTGATTTCCGTTAAAGGTGCCAACACAAATTTTCTATTTTGAAGTTGTGGGTGCGGAATTTTCAGATCCTTTTCAACGATGATTTCATCTTCATAAAACAAAATATCCAGATCAATAGCACGATTTTCATAACCTGGACTCTCAGAACGCTCACGCCCTAACTTGCTTTCAATATCCAGCAAAAGTTCTAAGGATTTTTGTGGCGAAAATCGGGTTTCAACAGCAATGCAGGCATTTAAAAAGTCATTTCCAGAAAAACCCAAAGCTGGAGTTTTATAAACCGAAGACAACTTTTTCAAATCGCCCAGGTGTTGAAAAATCAACTCTAGAGCCGCATTCAGATTGTCCAACCGCTTCCCGCGATTGCTGCCCAAAGCGATGATGATTTGTGATTTTTGGTTCAAAAGGAAATCTTAAGGTTTATTGAGGATTAAGTTGAGTCGAAAACATAGTTCACTTCGAGTGAGTCAAGTCTGGAAACAAGAAATTTTAATTTCGTTAATTTTCTTTTTGGGTTGTATCGAGAAGCTTTGACGGCCAAACGGGTTCTCGACCTGCCCGCGACAGCTTTCTAAAATTTGACAGCAGGCGCGGTACAAAATTTGATCCGCTATCGCTACTCAAATTTTACTCGAACTGAAAAGTGTTTGTTTTTTCAGCCCAAATTAAGCAAAATACTGACAAATATCTTTTATGTTTGATCTTTTAAATTTATCAACAGTTTAGGCCATTGGAAACCAAAAGTTTAGAACGCGCGCAATTACTGTTTTTAATCCTTGCGGCACTTTTCATCTGTTCGCTCGTTGTGTCAAACCTCATATTTCAAAAATTTTTCTATTGGGATTTTTTCGGCATTTACCGTTTTGAAATATCCGTGGGTATTCTGCCATATCATATCCCATCACGTTCCTCATCACTGACTTGATCAGCGAGATGTATGGAAAACGCCGCGCTAATCAAGTCGTGATTGCCGGGATTTTTGCATCTGTGTTTTCACTGGGCATCGTTTACGCAGCTGATGTTGTGCCGGCAATAGATCAGTCGCCCATTGGTGATTCACTTTTTCATACAGTTTTTGGAAATACGGTTTTAGCTGTTATGGCATCGATGATTTCTTATCTTTTTGCACAATTTATTGATATTCAGCTCTATCACTTTTGGAAAAAACTGACTAGCGGAAAAATGCTTTGGTTGCGAAATAATTTTTCCACATTTTTTTCCCAATTTATTGATACATTCACAGTTTTATTTTTGCTTTGCAGCTTTGAATTGATCAGTTGGGAAAATTTTGGCAATTTGCTTATCAGCGGATTCTTATTCAAAATCCTGATCGCCATTTGTGATACCCCTTTTTTATATGCCGGAGTTTACGGCTTAAGGAAATTTTTTAACTTAGAACCAAACGAAGAAATAAAATTACACAGTTATGAAAAAAGCGCTTAAGATAATAGGAATAGTAGTTTTAGTGCTCATCATCGCTTTGATTTTGACGCCTATACTTTTTAAAGGTCAGATTGAAGACGCCGTTAAAAAATCAATCAATAAAAACGTGCAGGCAAAAGTTGAATGGAAAGACCTCAGCTTGAGTCTTTTCAGCAGTTTTCCAGACGCTCAGCTCACGTTAAATGACATTGAAGTCATCAACAAAGCGCCTTTTGCCGGCGATACTTTAGTTTCTGGAAAAGCCATTTCACTGGATATGGGCATTATGCAACTCATTAGCGGTGACGAACCACTCAGCATCAACGATTTGAGTATTCAAGATGCGCTGGTCAATATTAAAGTCAATAAAGAAGGTAAAGCAAATTATGACATTGCCAAAAAATCCACGGGCGAAACCAAAACCGACACCTCGGCCGCAAAAAACGGTGGAATGTCGCTGAATGTCCAGCATTATGAAATTGAAAATTCGCGCATCAACTACCTCGATGAAAGCAGTAAAATGTATTTAATACTGAAAAAAGTCAACCACGAGGGAACCGGCGATTTCACTTCAGATATCTTTGATCTGAATACACACACCGATGCCATTGTAAGTTTTGAAATGGACGGCACAAATTATTTGAACGACAATTCCATTGAGCTCGATGCCGACTTAAAAATGGATTTGAAAAAGATGAAATTTTCGTTTTTGGAAAATAAAGCTTTGATAAATCAGTTACCTCTAAAATTTGATGGTTATCTGCAAATGCTCGATAAAGGTCAGAAAATGGATATTAATTTTTCCACGCCTAATTCAGATTTTAAAAACTTATTGGGTTTAATTCCCGCAAAGTATGCTAAAAATTTAGATGGCGTTGAAACCTCTGGTGAATTCAACCTTGACGGAAGAATTTATGGAACGGTGGACGACAAACACATCCCAAAAATGAACATTGAGCTGAAAAGCCAAAATGCTTCCTTCCAATATCCTGATTTACCAAAATCGGTCAAAAATATTCAAATCAATGCGTCCATTGTCAATGAGTCTGGCATTTTAGAAGATTTTATTGTCGATGTCAAAAACCTGAAATTCCGAATTGACCAAGATGAATTTGCCGGCACTGCAAAGATCAATGATTTGATGGGCAATATGAAAGTTGATATGGCGGCTAAAGGCCAAATCAATTTAGCCAATATTGAAAAGGCTTACCCAATCGATCTGGACACCGATTTAAATGGGAATTTAAATGCCGATATCAAGGCTAGATTTGATATGAATTCCATTGATAAAGAGCAATATCAAAATATCACAACCAATGGGAATGCCCGTTTGACCAACTTTATTTATAAAAGTGACCAATTGCCAAACGCCTTTAAAATTGATGAAGCAGCACTTGATTTCAACACCCAAAAAATCAAGCTTCAAAAACTCAAGGCCACAACCGGCCAAAGTGATTTGGATGTCAACGGAAGCCTGGAAAACTTAGTTGGTTTTATGGTTTCCGATCAAGATCTAAAAGGGAATTTCAAAATTAATTCAAATACTATTGCCGTTAGTGATTTGATGCCGGGCGGTTCTGAAGAAAAAACGAGTGGCGATAAAAAAGATAACCCTGAAAAAAACCAGCCTGAATCTTCTGAAGGAATGAAAATCCCCGGTTTCCTGGATGTGGGGATTGATTTTAAGGTCAACAAAATACTTTATGACAACCTCACCTTGAAAAATGCGACTGGCGCTCTTGCCATCCGTGATGAAGCGGCAATTTTAAAAAGTATTTCAGCTGATATCTTTGGTGGAAAAATTGGTCTGGACGGGCAGGTTTCCACAAAACAGACCACGCCCACTTTTGATATGAAGTTGGATTTAAGCCGCATTGGCATTGCCCAATCGGTGAACAATATGAATTTACTTTCGGGATTAGCTCCTATTATAAAAGCACTTCAAGGCGATTTGAGCACTCAAATAAACCTGAAAGGAAATTTATCCAAATCCTTGACACCGGTAATGAACAGCTTAACTGGCGGCGCCACCGCAGAAATTCTGGACGCGCAAGTTGATACAAAAGGAATGCCGCTGGCTTCACGCTTGGACAGTGAATTGAATTTTATCAATCTCGACAATTTGAAACTCAATAATTTAAAAACCGATTTTTCATTCAATGATGGAAAAATCCAGGTCAAGCCTTTTGACTTCAATATCAAGGATATAAAAATTAAAGCAAGTGGTTTTCACCGGCTTGATCAAAGTATGGATTATACCTTGGATTTAAAATTGCCGGCAAAATACCTCGGCAAAGAAGTCAGTGGTAAACTTGCAGGCCTTACAGGCTCTGACCTTCAAAATACAACTGTTGATTTGCCGGTCAATTTAACCGGGAGCTTTCAATCGCCAAAAGTTAAACTCAATATGCAGAACGCCGTGCAGAGTTTGACCCAAAAAATCGTCGAAGAGCAAAAAGAGAATTTAAAAGATAAAGCTGGCGACAAAATAAAGGACATTCTCGGTGGTGGTAAAAAAGACGATGGAAACAAAAAAGATGACGGGAAAGAAAAATCTGATGAGGACAAGGTGAAGGATGCTGCCAAAGACGCTTTGAATGGAATTTTTGGCGGAAAAAACAAAGATAAGGACAAAAAGAAAAAAGGGGAAAATAATTAATCACTCGCTGTACCTGCACGCGTGATATCCTGAAACGACACTTCGGCTATGCTCAGTGTAAAAGTTCAGGATGACAGGATGAATTCAGGATGATAAAAAGTAAAATTAGTTGAACAAACAATAAAATAATTTGTAATATTGCAATTCTAAAATTAAACCTGTTCAACAAAAACAATAGGAACATTTATGCTAATAGTAAAAGTAAAAGAAGGCGAAAAGATTGAACGCGCATTAAAGCGGATGAAACGCAAATTCCGCGATACAAAAGTATTGCAAAACTTGCGTGACCGCCAGTATTATACAAAACCATCTGAAGCGCACCGAAAAATGGTTGAAAAAGCGACATACATTCAAGCTATTCGCGAAAAAGAAGAATTTTAAACACTGCTTATGGCTTCTTTTGCCATTTATGATCCCAGCAAAAAACCCGATGCCGATACAGCTGAACAGTTAGTTGATTTTTTGCATCGGCAGTTGGGTGAGTTTGGCGACTCGAAAGCAGATATTGCCCGTTGTCTCGATTTTGCAATGGGCAATTTAAAGCGCGACACTTCAGGTTCTGCAGTGGTTTACAAAGAAGCTGATAAAATTCTCGGCGCGACCATCGTCAACGAAACTGGAATGTCAGGATATATTCCCGAAAATATTTTGGTTTATATCGCTGTTCACAAAGACGCCCGTGGAAAAGGGATCGGAAAAATTGTGATGGACAAAGCCGCCGAAATTGCAGAAGGCGACATTGCGCTTCATGTTGAAGCTGATAATCCTGCCCTGCACCTCTACAAAAAATTAGGCTATACAAACGATTATTTGGAAATGCGGTTAAAAAATTGAACCTTTGATCTGGTTTTAAAAATTGACCCGTGCCAATAATTGATTTTATCGTCTTCGGAATTTACCTACTTCTCGTTCTCGGGGTAGGTTTTTATTTTTATAGCAAAAATCAAAACACAAATGATTATTACGTCGGTGGGCGTGATATGAGTAGTTTTCACATCGGGCTTTCCGTTGTGGCCACTGATGTTGGCGGTGGATTTTCCATCGGTCTCGGCGGTCTCGGTTTCGTGATGGGGCTTTCCGGGTCCTGGATGCTTTTCACAGGGCTCATTGGCGCTTGGCTGAGCGCTGTTTTAGTCATTCCACGCGTTATTCACACTGCCCGCGCTCAAAATTTCCTCACCTTTCCACAACTGCTCAAAAATAATTATGGCGCAAAGGTCGCACTTGTGGCTGGAATCATTTCTTTTATTGGCTATCTCGGCTTTACGTCCTCTCAACTGCTCGCCGGCGCAAAACTTGCCCGCGGCGTTTTTCCAGATTTGAGCATCCTTCAGGCCCTTCTGATTATGGGTGTTGTCGCTGTGGTTTACACAGTCTTTGGCGGCATCAAGGCCGTGATTTACACCGACACTTTTCAGTGGTCTGTCTTGATGATCGGTTTGGTTTTCATTGGGATTCCAATCGCTTATTATGAGCTCGGTGGTTATGACAGTATCGCTCAAAATATCCCCAATAATTTTCTCTCGCTCACCAATGTCAGTTGGGTACAGTTGATCAATTGGGGCGTGACCATTATCCCCATTTGGTTTGTCGGAATGACTTTATACCAGCGCATCTTTGCCTGCCGCGATGAAAAAACCGCTAAGAAGGCCTGGTATATCGCCGGACTTTTTGAGTGGCCGGTAATGGCATTTATGGGTATTATTTTGGGATTGATGGCGCGTGTCGCTGCAGATCAAGGACTTTTTATTGCTGAAGGCTTTACATCTGCCGCTGGAATGGATCCCGAAATTGGCCTTCCGATGTTGCTCAAAACCGTTTTGCCCGTCGGCCTGACAGGTTTAGTGTTGTCTTCCTATTTCAGCGCGATTATGTCCACCGCCGATAGTTGCCTTCTCGCGGCTTCCGGCAATTTTGTGACCGACATCCTGGGGCTCGATGAAAACAACCCGCGCACAATTCGAATTTCTCAAATCATCACCTTTGGACTTGGCGCAGCAGCAATTCTCATCGCCACTTCAATGACGCAGGTTTTGGATTTGATGTTACTGTCATATTCGTTTATGGTATCGGGCTTGCTCGTCCCAGTAGTTGGAATGCTGTTTTCAAAGAAAAAGAAACCCCTGGCCGCTATGCTGGCGATGCTCCTCGGCGGCGCCACCACAATTACACTGGAAATTGTTTTAAAATACACCGGCTTTGAAATTCCCTTTGGCTTTAAACCCGTTTTAATTGGATTAGTCATATCTTTATTGCTATATTTATTCGTGAATGAGTAATTTATAAAAAATTATGGCCTACGTAACCCTGAGTAAATCTTCATTGGCGCACAACTACAACCACCTCAATGATTTATTTGAACCCAGGAATATTGAATGGGCGCCAGTGGTCAAATTGCTTTGCGGAAACCACTCTTTTCTAGAATATTTGCTTTCACTCGGCGATCAACAAGTCTGCGATTCACGCTTAGAAAACCTGGAAATCGTCAAGAAACTGGATCCCAAACGCGAGACCATTTACATTAAACCACCTGCAAAATACAGTATAGCCGATGTTGTGCGTGTCGCCGATGTGAGTTTTAATACAGAATTCACAACCATCAAATGGCTTTCTGACGAAGCTAAAAAACAGGGAAAAATCCATAAAGTCATTATAATGATTGAACTCGGCGATTTGCGCGAGGGCATAATGGGTTCATCTTTAATCGATTTTTATGAACGTGTTTTTCAGTTGCCAAATATTCAAGTAGCGGGCATAGGTGCAAATTTAAATTGCTTGAGCGGTGTGATGCCCAGTAAAGATAAATTGATCCAACTCAGTCTTTACCAACAATTGATCGAAGCCAAATTTAACAAATCCATCGACTATGTTTCTGGTGGTTCTTCAGTGATGGTGCCTTTGTTACTAAAAGAACAAATTCCAAAGGGCATCAATCATTTTCGCGTGGGAGAAAGCCTTTTTCTGGGCAACGATCTTTTCAACGGAAATTTAATGGAAGGAATGCGCGATGATGTTTTTGAATTGCATTCTGAAATTATTGAAATCACCGAAAAACCTAAAGTGCCTTACGGCGAAATACAGGACAATCCTTCTGGTGATCAGGCAGAATTTGAGGCTGAAGATTATGGCAAAAAACAGAAACGCGCCATTCTCGATATCGGGCTTTTGGACATTTCCAAAACCGAATTT
>Ga0307976_1000732_pt1 | contig 17373 bp, 17 predicted proteins | sample OrgLakmetagen919_FD_201836 | JGI IMG/M metagenome (GOLD analysis project Ga0307976, IMG submission 201836) | Saline water microbial communities from Organic Lake, Antarctica - #919 | ecosystem: Environmental > Aquatic > Non-marine Saline and Alkaline > Saline | place: Antarctica: Organic Lake... | reverse complement strand
AAAGCTGGCTTCGACGGGCCAAAGATTGACAGGATCGTTCGCAAACCGCTCCCGCTTTTCATGTGACCACTGTCCTGCCCCTCTATCCCATGACCAGGCTAACGGCACCACATGTTTTGTACCCATGAAAGTGTAACTAATCATTGATAGCTCTTAGAAGTCCAAGTACTGTGTGCCATACATTAGTTAGGGATGTGACAGTGCACCTCATTTTCTCCAAAGCCGATTTCCAAATAAGAGGGCAAAGTTATGAGAGCTTTCCCATCCTCATTGATGAAAAGAATGATGTATTCGTTGAGGGTCTGGAGTTCCTCGTCCATCACTGCTTAAAGAGAGGTAGTGTCCAAAGTCGTCGTAGCTGGGATACCTACGGCAGAGACCTCTATGACTTCTTTGCCTTTCTTGAAGCTAACAAGCTGGACTGGAGAACGCTATCGGATCGAGCTAACGAAACAATTTTAGCTATTTACCGGGATGCTTCCTTCCAGCATTTCAAGCTTTCTGCCAGCACAGTTAACCGTAGATTGCATCTTGCGATCAAATTCTACCAATACGCTCTCAGGCAGGGCTGGGTTAACACGCTTCCTTTTGAGTTAGAAACGGTTAAGGTCAAACGTCACAATGGCTTCTTAGCCCACACTGATACATCGGGGGGATACACAGTCAAACCTGATGTCCTGCTGAAAACACCTATCACAAAAATCAAAATTCTCAATAGTGAACAAATAGCTGATCTTCTGAATGCCATCAGAAACCCAACAATTCGCTTGATCGTTAGGTTAGGTTTACTGACCGGATTGCGAAAGGAGGAGTTACTCACCTTTCCTGTCAAGTACGTTACGTCCCCAAAACTAACGTCTGCAAGAAGTCATATTGTTGTTGAGCTGAAGCCCCAGGAAATGAGCCTCAAAGGGAGCAAAGGGCGTTCCATTCACGTGCCTATCTCTCTAATGCACGATCTATGGGATTACGCGATTTACGATCGAAATCAATTAGTCCAAAGCCAAAACACGAATCCAAACACACTTTTTGTGACTACCAAGGGTGAAAGCTGGAGTGTGAATAGCCGTTCTCTCAACAATCAATTGAAAGCGCTGAACCTACCGTTTCCCTGCAATCCTCATGTTCTACGCCACACGTACGCGACGCACACCCTGAAGGCTCTAATGGAACGCAAGAGCATTTCATTCAACCCTCTTCTGTACGTCAGAGATCGGCTCGGACACAGCAGTATCACGACGACCGAACGGTATTTACATTTCTTGGATGAGATCCAAGACGACCTGCGCACGGCCTACCAGGATGAAATTGAGCTTATCTGCAAGGAGTTCGCCAAAGGATGAAGAAACAATTTGCTGTTAACCTTAAGTCTGCAAAGGGCGAACTGAAAGCAACCGAATTTACTAGTCTCAAGAATCCAAACGATACTTTGATTCGGCTTCCCCAAAATTCACTTGAAAGGCGATATCTAAACTTTTCCCCATTTTACGGTCATGGCTACGATAGCATTACTTTAGCTTGCCAACTTACGCTGGAAAAACTAACGGCGGAGAGCATCAGCACTAATGGACAGACGTTAAGTGTCATTACCATAATTTCTTATTTTAATAATGGATTAAAAAATCTGGCATCATTCCTATCCCTTATTCGGTCAGTATGCGAAGAAGATCTGACAATGGCAGATCTGACAGCAGAAACGATCAGACAGTTTGTGCAGCATTTGCAAACCAGTCCCCTGGGATATTCTGCACAAAAAAATACCTATTCCCACGCCAAAAACCTTCTTGTTAATGCGCATCGCTGCGGATTCTGGGCTGAAGTGGACATTAGATTGGTGTTCCCACGAAACCCGTTTCCTAATAGTAATCGCCGGTCTATTGGCGAGAGAGCGCTATCCAAAAACGAGAAACGACAGGTGGTTCGTGGGCTTCGTTTAGAAATGGAGCGGATCGTCGGTGAGGCGGGTCCACTCACGGCCTTTGACCTGACAATCTGTGTTCTTTCAATTGCTCTATCCACAGGTATGAATCCTACACCACTATTAGAGCTGCTCACCGACTGCGTTCAGCCTCACCCACTGAAAGCAAATTTGCGGCTTTTGGTGAGCTTCAAACGCCGGGGACGCAATACGCAGGTGGTTGCCCTCCGCAAATCTCAAGATGTGGCGGAAATGGCAAGTATTCACTTACACGCTGCCGATGCGATTGCCTTGATCGTCGAGCGAAACGCAGACTTACGGACATCCTACTCTGAGCCTCAACGATTGTTGGTACATGAAAGTCATGGGTCGAAAAATCAAGGTGCACTCATTCGTCTCAACTCTAGGCGTCTATCAGTTTATTCATCGCAATTTGTAGAGCGTCATCAGATGGTGACAGATGACGGCAAGCCAATGACCTTGAACGTTTCTAGACTGCGGAAGACCCTTTTAAATCGAGTTTGGGAGTTGTCAGGCCAAGACCCACTTATCGCGGCAAGAACTGGTCGGCATTCGCCGCAGACTGGAAATGCTCACTACTGGGAGGCCCCCCCTGAAGCTGAGACCAACATGCGCTTCATCGGAGAGGCACGAGTCAAAGACTTACTTGAAAAAGCCAACATAATTGCAACAGACAGAACGCCGGTGGCATCGTGTAAAGATGCCATGCACGGCCAAAGGGCCCCGAAGAACGGTGGTGTCTGTACTGACTTTTTGGGATGTTTTCGTTGCAAAAGTTTTGTAGTGACCGGGGATGATTTATATAGGCTTTTCAGCTTTTATTGGGCAGCTGTGAGGGGACACGATAGCTTTGGCGGAAAACGTTGGACCAAATATTTGCGACAAGTTATCCGGCTGATTGATAGTGAGATTGCTCCGCAGTTCGACCCTGAACTGGTCAATACTCAGAGGGATAAAGCTCAAGCTGATCCACATCCTTTCTGGAAGGACCTCAGCATGGCACGGATGGCAATATGAGCGTCGAAATGAAGGCAGAAGTACTCGCAGATAGGCAGCGACTTTGGGAAGGCCGAGCCATTGATGACCGGTTACGCGGGATTGTGACCACAGATTTAGCAGATGGTGAGCTATACGTGCTCTCTCGCTACGAAGAGGATGTTTGGACATTACCAGCCAGCAGCTCCCCGCGAAATATGCAAGCCTCTGGACGCAAGCTTGACTTTGGAACCATTGGGAGTAGTCAACTTCGAGCTGAAGCCAAGCGCATTATCATGCGCCTCCTGTTTGGGCCGAACAATTTGGCTACATCTACTATTGTCACCTATTTCAAAAATGTCAGGCATTGGGCCAATTGGTTGCATTCGATAGGTGTATCAAGCCTCTCCAAAGTCACCCCTCTAGTTTCTGCCAGATATGTCGAATATGTGAATAGTCTCAAAAACAACCAGGGAAAGCCCTTTAGTTCAAGTCATAAATCGAAACTATTTTATGCGGTAGAACTTTGTTGGATGCATTTGCGCGATACGCCAAGCAGGATTGACCACCCTTGGCCAGAAAACACGGGAATAGCGCTGGCAAAGGTTAAAAACCAACCGAGACCAAAAACTCCCATCATTCCGGACGAGGTGTTAGCACCGTTGTTTCAGCATGCAGTAGCTTTTCTGTCCGACTCTAGTGAGATGATAGGGCATAAAGAGGCGGTTGCAGGCCTGGAGTCATTGTCCAAGTACAAAGCCAATCGCCAGATACAAATAAACCGATTTTTGAAATTTCGCGGCTGGCCAAGAGGTGGTGGAGCTCTAAGCGAAGCACTACTCATCCTACGGGACTGTTGCTTCCTCATTATTCTGACCACAACTGGTATTCGAGCTCATGAGTTAGGTAATATTCGCAGAGATGAGTGGTTTAGTGAAATCAAAGATGGCAAGAGGTTTTATTACATAGTTTCCCGGTCTGACAAGACCGGCGAGGGAGAAACAAGTTGGCTGTGCCCTGAGATCACAATCGAAGCGCTCAAAGCCTTAGAGAGACTTTCAGCGCCTATCCAGAAGGACTTAGAAAAGTACTTGGAAGCTGCCAGAGCCTCTGATGACTATGAGGAAATCAGTCGGCTTACAAATATCTCTGGATGCATTGGTCTCACCAAAGATCAAAGTCAATATAACAAAATCAGCGTGCTGAGCAGATTGAGCCTAAGCATTCGTTTGCAGGACTTAGTTACAGGCCTTGGACTGAACTGGAATCTGGGAATACATCAATTTCGGCGCACGTTTGCGAGCCACGTTGTGCACCACAAACTTGGCGACCTACGATATTTGAGAGACCACTTTAAGCACTGGAGTCTCGATATGACAGCGCTTTATGGAATGAACGAGCAACAGGATTTGGAGCTTTACGATGAGATTTATTCCGCGTTCGGTGAGAAGCGTCAGTCAATCATTGGACACTGGCTGGAGCCCGATACGCCGCTCTCGGGAGGTGTGGCCGGTCATGTGCGCGAGTTGCGAAGTCGAAATGACCCGGTTCGGAGCTACAAGGATCATCGAGAAATGGTTCAGGCTATAAGCCCATTGGTGTTTTTAAGATCCACAGGCATTGCTTGGTGTACCAACGATACCGGTGTGGACTGCGCCGGAGGCCAATGCGAGTCCTGTGAGCACGGCTGCATCGATGATACCCACAAACCGTTTTGGGAAGGCTTGTACCTTCAGCAAATTGAACTGCGACAGATCGACGATTGCGGTATTGCGGGGACGGAAACGGTAGAGCGCACTATTCAACGTTGCGAACAGGTGTTGACGGATCTTGGCGTAGATTTAACCCATCTCAAGGAGCAGATCGCGGATGCTTCAGTCATCTGAATCGAAAACACATAAGCGCATTCGCCTTGCCATCGTGCGGCTTGAGAAGGGGCAACCCAAGGTAGTTCAGCAAGGCCGTAAAATCTCTGTGGCTGCCGTTGCAGAAGAAGCAGGGGTTAGCCGTGCACTCATTCACAGAGACTGCCCTGACCTGCTAGAGAGGATCAGGGGCAACGCCAACAAAGGCATCAAAGTACAACGCGATGAAAAACATACCGCACTCAAGAAAGAGCGTGAAAAGAATCGCCAGCTTAGAGAGCTGATTGTGGAGCTGACGGACCAGCGAGACGTTTTAGTATCCAAAAACGCAGCTCTTGAGTTAGAAAGTCGGCGACTCAGAGCGATTTTGGAAAGTGACAACGTTACTGTCTTTAGAGAGAAAACAGTTAAAAAACATAAATGATGTCCACAAGGCCCACAAAAAACGTAAGCGTCTAGCCATCCCCTCTTGATCCGTTAGCTACAACGTGAGGAGTCGAAAGCGATTGCCCGTTATTTTTTGGAAAAGATGAAATGATTGAAAGTCTGAGAGGTTACATGTACTGCGCTGATAGCTCCCCCTGCGATTAAAGCAGGGTAGCTGTCTATTTTGCGGGCGCTAAAGGTGGCTTGATAAAATCCACACACCTACACCGATTAGCATAACGCCACCAAAGATTTCCGCTCTGTGGCCCAACACGGAACTCACAGCCCTCCCTACCATCACGCCCAGTGTCACCATGAACGTTGTCGCCAAACCAATCAGACCAGCGGCAATCCAGATGTTTACGTCTATAAACGCCAGGCCCACGCCTACTGCCATGGCATCAATGCTGGTGCCAATTGCGGTCAGAGAAAGCTTCAGGGCGGATTGCTTGGAAGGTTTTTCTGTGTCTTCCACACCGGGTTTCACACCCTCATAAATCATGTGTAAACCCAGAACTATCAATAGGGAGAAGGCTATCCAGTGATCCCAGGCCTCTACGTATGACGATGCCGACTTACCAATTAACCAACCTATCAGAGGGGTTATTGCTTCGATTGACCCGAAGATCAGCCCGATCCTCAGTGCGTCAGAAAGGCGGGGATTTTTGAGGCTTGCGCCCTTGCCGATCGCAGCGGCAAAGGCATCTGTGGACATGGCAAAGGCAAGTAAAATGAGGGCAATCGGGTTCAAGTAGATATCTCCGGTCGGGCATGTTGAGTCCACGATATACCACCACGCCCGACCTCAGGCATGAGTATATCGATGGTCTCGCCAACCGAGAGGTGTTCGTACCATGGCGTATGGCCAGGTATGTTGATACGAACTCTTCCGACTATCGGAAGCAGGCTACTCCCCAAAGATACGCCAGCTTAGCAGTCATCCTTCGAGGTCACAAACCAGAGATTGGCGTTTTTACAGATTACCCAGGTTCAGACTCCGCGATACATCGCTGTGGCTCGACTGTTATATGCACCAAGGTGTGGCAGCGAGCCTGAATGCGTTGTCTGTAAAAATCAGGCGATTCCGGTTCGTGCGAAACAACAGAAACAATAGCTGCATGGATGTTGGGGCCGATGCTCCAAAGGTGAAGATCGCTGATTTGTGTTTCGTCGTCTTCAATGGCGTTTTTGACATCTTCTTCCAGATCGCTGCACTGCTGATCAAGCAACACGCTGGAAGTCTCCTTGAGCAAAAGCCATGACCAGCGCGTGATCAATGCCGCGCCCACGAGCCCCATGAACGGGTCCAACCAATTCCAGCCTGCATACTTACCTGCCAACAGAGCTACAATCGCTAACACTGAGGTCAAGGCATCGGCGAGAACGTGAAAATAGGCGGCCCGGCGATTATGATCGTGATGGCCGTGATGATCGTGATCATGGCCGTGTCCGTGTTCCTCTCCACCGAGTAACCAGGCGGAAACGCCATTGACTACCAGACCAATCACTGCGACAAAAATGGCTGCATCGAAGGAGATGATGACCGGATCGATAAAGCGCCCAATGCTTTCAATCGCGATATAGAGCGCGAAACCGGCTAACAGGACGGCTCCGGTAAATCCACCCAGCGCATTGACCTTGCCTGTACCTAACGAGAACTGCCTGTTACCTGCATTTTTGCGTGCGTAAGCGTACGCGAATACAGCAATGCCCAATGCGACCGCATGGGACCCCATATGCAGCCCATCGGCCAGCAAAGCCATCGAGCCATAGATAATACCGGCCAGAATTTCCCAAACCATCATTGTGACAGTCAGGCCGACGACGATGAGAGTGCGAGTTTCTCCGGAGCGCTTTTGGTCTTGACCGAAAACGTGATCGTGTTGCCACTGATCGAGATTATGACGGTGCATTTTAAGCGTTCCTGGGTCAGAGAGAATAAAACCCTCCGACGTATCAGAGGGTAGCCAGATTGATATTTACAGTCTGAGTCGTAGCTCGCCACCCGATCGGTCCTATCTAAAGTCGATAGGCTCGATCCTGGCAGTTATTATTCAGGCGACTTCCATCACATCGCTCTCTTCATTTCGCCATAGTCACCATCGGTGCGAAGCACCAGCGTGATGTTGTTACCGTTCCGGTTACGAAAAAACCAGCCGTGATTTCCAGTGAACGCAGCTTCCAGTTCGCCTTCATCTTCCGGCACACCACGACCTTTTTCATAAGAGATGGACTGGCCACCGCCGTCACCGTGGGTGTCGAAGTTGACAGGACCGCCTTCAGTTGCCCATGAGAAACGGGCTACGGCTCCTTCCTGCATAGTGAGCTTGAACTCTGTACCTTCACCCGGTGTAAGGACGACACGCACCTCGTCCTGCCATTCGGGTTCAGCGGCGAGTGTCAGAACCGGTTCTTCCACTTTTGGCTCGACTACAAGTTCAGGTGCAGCGGCTATCTGGGAAGCCGGTGCAGAGGGCCGTGTTGTGCTCTCCTCGATGGAGGATTGCACCGGCATCATTTGGGCGGCCTCGTCGTCGGCCGCTTCTTCAACGAGCTGTATCTTGATTTCACCCATCGCCGTCAAACCAAGCAGGCGGCCAGCGCCTGTGGGGTCCAGAGCGTACTCGGAGGGCATTACAACGGTTACCAGCAGCAAAAGCGCTACGATGGCGGCGATGATGGTGGATCGAATCAGCTGCGCGGAGCTGGGTAATTCGCTACGTGAGGGCATATCGGTGTTGTACATAAAAAATCTCCAGAATTAAGCGACAAAATAGCCGGTGAGCTGATAACCGATGAGCAGGAAGCCCGCGCTCATCATGGCGACGTTGGCGGTATAGGCATGGCGGAAAAAACCATCGGTTTTACGCCAGTAGCTCATGACGATGAGAATCATCGCCAGGGCTAAAAGCTGGCCGATTTCCACACCCACGTTGAACGCGAGCAGGTTCGGTATCAGCCCATCCGGGGAGATGTCGTACTCAATGATTTTCGTGGAAAGGCCAAAGCCGTGAAAGAAGCCGAAGATCAGCGTGGCGGCCTTGGTGTTGGGTTGGAAGCCGAACCAGCGCTGGTACGCGCCCACGTTATCCAGCGCCTTGTACACCACCGAGAGCCCGATGATGGCGTCAATGATGTAGCTGTTGATGCCGACGTTGAAGTACACGCCCAGCAGCATGGTGGTGGAATGCCCCAGCGCAAACAGGCTTACGTAGATTGCGATGTGCTGCATGCGATAAAGGAAGAAGATGACCCCCAGAAGGAACAGCAGGTGGTCATAACCGGTGACCATGTGTTTGGCCCCGAGATAGATGAACGCAATGAGGTTTACCCCGGATATTTCCTGGATGTACCCCTTGTCTCCCTGGGCAATGGCATGGGCCAGCACATCGGTGCTCATTCCGAGCAAACCGAGTATCAGGAATAACCAGATCAGACGGCGACCGCCGGCGGCTGTGTGCGCACGCCAATGGCCGTCAAGCAAAGTTGACAACATAACGACTCCAATTGTTTTCGTTTAAAAAGCTGCGGTGCAGCAAGGCTTAAACAATCAGAGAAGCTTTTGGAGGGCGGTCGAGCCGGTAACGAAAGCTGCGGGGAGAATCTCCGGCGCACGGAATAGGCTGCCGGAGTGAGATCGAACAGTCTGAGATGGGGCGGATCGTCGGGTGATCCACGGATTCGTGGCTGTGATTGCCAGCGTCGTGGTGCAGGTGAATATCTGACTGCTCGTCAAAATCATCGTGGCTGTGTGAATGATCATCCTGATCCGCTGACACAAACCCACTCAGCTCGGCGACACCATGAGATGACGTCTCACCGATTACCGAGAACGTCATGCCAGCCAGAGCAAATAGCAGGGCAAGAAACGGAATCAATTTTTTACGATGGATGGCCGTAATCATAGGCGTCAGTTTGTTCGTCTGGCTGTTGGATTAATTCGGTGATAGAGAATATCATCCCCCCAGGGGGGATAGGAATTAAAAATGGTAAATGATCAAAAGCACCACTCACATCCGCAGATCATCAAACGCCTGAAGCGGGCTCAAGGTCACCTGGGCAGCGTAATAGAGATGATGGATGCCGGGCGATCCTGTCTGGAACTGGCGCAGCAGCTTCATGCTGTGGAAAAGGCCATTCAACAGGCAAAGCGGGTGCTGGTCCAGGATCACATCGAACACTGTCTTGACGATGCGATTGGCCCGCTGGCGCCCGATCAAAAAAAGCGTATTGATGAGTTCAAAGCCATTGCCCATTACCTTTGAATGTTGCTGAGCCATGCTTGATATTCTGAAACACCGCACGTACCGGCACCTGTTCTTCGCTCAGGTCGTTGCTCTACTGGGAACCGGTTTAGCGACCGTTGCGCTCAGCCTTATGGCGTTTGATTTAGCGGGTAACGAAGCCGGTCAGATATTGGGCACCGCGATGGCGATCAAGATGACCGCTTACGTGCTGATCGCACCGTTGGCCTCGGCGTTGGCGGAGAGCGTGTCTCGCCGGATGCTGCTGGTGTCGCTTGATCTGGTGCGTGCGGTAACGGCACTGGCGTTGCCTTTCGTTACCGAAATTTGGGAGGTGTATGTGCTGATCGCTGTACTCCAGTCCGCCTCTGCCGCGTTCACTCCCACATTTCAGTCCACCATTCCGGACACACTTCCAGATGAGGACGATTACACTCGGGCTCTCTCCCTTTCCCGCCTCGCATACGATATGGAAAACCTCATCAGCCCAGCTTTGGCGGCGGTGATACTGCTTGTCACAAGTTGGCAGGGGCTGTTTTCAGGAACGGTCATTGGTTTCATTGCGTCGGCGCTTCTGGTGCTTTCTGTGACATTGCCGTCGGGCGCTAAAACGGACAAGCCCCGTGGGGTCTATGAACGTGCTGGGCGCGGTTTCAAAATCTTTGTGGCGACGCCCAGGTTGCGGGGATTGATAGCATTGAACCTTGTTGTCAGCTTCGCCGGTGCAATGGTGATTGTGAACACAGTGGTGTTGGTGCAGGGTCAGTTTGGCTTGACCGACCGGCACACGGCGATGGCTTTTGCGGCCTTTGGCGGAGGATCGATGCTGGCCGCATTCGCTTTACCGGCTTTGTTGAAACGGTGGCAGGATCGTCGCGTCATGCTGACGGGGGCAGGTATCCTCATTTCCGGGTTGATCCTTGCAATACCCGTAGGCAGTCTGGGCTGGCTACTCCCGGTCTGGGCCTGGCTTGGTGTTGGTTTTTCTACTGCACAAACCCCTATTGGCAGGCTACTAACACGATCATCCCATGGAGAAGATCGACCCGCGCTCTTTGCCGCACAGTTCTCTTTGTCCCATGCCGGCTGGCTGGTCGCGTATCCGCTGGCCGGTTGGGTCGGATCGGTCGCTGGAATGCAGATTACTCTGATTATGCTGGCCAGTCTTGCGTTGGTTGCGCTGATTCCAGCTATCAGGCTTTGGCCTGCTGTCGATTCGACGGAACTTCTTCATTCACATGATGATTTGCCAGATAATCACCCGCACACCGCAACGTCTGGCCGTCAGCATGTCCACCCTTACATTATCGACAGTCTGCACTCGAAATGGCCGGACTAACGCGGTTTATGCGTTCAGAGGGTAAGAGGTGAATATTGCTTAAGCTTTTATAGAAAACATTAATTGTTGATATGTACTGACAATACCAGGGGCGAAAACTCAAAACGGTGGGTGTAGGTACAAAGCGGGATGTTTACAGAGTAAGCACTTCACACCACCTACACCGAGTCTTGTTTTGATATTTTTACACTCACCTTCCTGCTCCAGCTCAGGATCCTCGTATCCTTATTCCCGGCGACGAATCGAGCCCAAAGAGCAGCTAATGCTGATTAATTTGTGGAGTCCACCTTATTCTTCCACATTGCATGGCAGGCGATACAAGCATTGGTAAGCGCGTGGGCTGAACTGCTCGCGCCGAACCAATCGCCAGCGACAGCTGCTTCCACGACGTTTGTCGCCTCGATATCGAGAACCTTGTCGTATGACAAAAGGCTCTGTTTGAATGCTGCCTGGTCGTCGTCCGCCATGATGGTCCAGGGGTTATGGTTGGGTGCAGCATGTTTGAGAATCATCTGCGCGGCGGTTTTCGTCAGCTCTGCATTCTCGCGCACGATTCCCTCCTGAATCATCGTCAATGAAGCACCCATGAGTTCCATCAACTGACGATAGGTCATATCGGCTTGCGTTTTAGACGCAACGAGTTGATCGGCGGTACGCTCTTCAGCCTGCGCGAGCGGAGCGATAAGGAAGCATGCAAGAGCCAGACTCATTAGTGGTTTCATATTCTATCTCTCTATCAATGGATTGGAGCGCCTGCCGACCCGCCGAAGATCTCGATTTTCAGATTGGTTCCGAAAACAACATTGAGCGCATACGCATAGCGGCATGGCGAGATATGCTTATAAATACTATATCACCCCTGTCTCAGACCGACACCACGCCCAGAAAACGACTTGTGACTCTTACATCGATATTTTGATAGGCGGCAGGGGATCACACCTTGTCAATGATCGTCGGCGTCCAATTGTGCGGTAGCAGCTCATCAATGGCGTTATTTTTCTGCGTCGGCAGCCTTGTCAGCACGTCTTTCAGATAGGCATACGGATCGTGTCCGTTGAGCTTGGCAGACTGGATTAATGTCATCACCGCAGCAGCGCGCTGGCCGCTTCTGAGTGAGCCAGCGAACAGCCAATTGGAACGACCCAGCGCCCATGGGCGTATCTGGTTTTCCACCCAGTTATTGTCGATGGGCACAGCCCCGTCATCGAGATAGCGCGTCAGCGCTTTCCAGCGTTTAAGACTGTAATCTAAGGCTCTGGCCGTGCCGGAGCCATCAGGCACTTTCTGGCGGTGAGCCAGCATCCACTGATGTAGGGTATCGGCAATGGGCCGGGCTTTTTCATCTCTTATGGCTTGTCGTTTATCTGGTGGTAAGTCTTTGACGGCGCGTTCGATCTGATACAGCTGACCGATGTATTCAAGAGCTTGTGCCGCCAGTTCACTCTTATTCGCTTTGTGCAGATCGTAGAAATTGCGCCGGGCGTGAGCCATGCATCCGATTTCAGTGATGCCGTTGCCGAAGCCTGCTTTATAACCTGAGTAATCGTCGCAGACCAATTTGCCCTGCCAGTCGCCCAGGAAGCTGCGCGCGTGCTCGCCGGCGCGGCTTGGAGCGAACTCGTAAATCACCCCGCTCAGATCTGAGAACGGTGTCGTGCAGTAAGCCCAGACGTAGGCCCGGTGGGTCTTCTTTTTGCCCGGGGCCAGCATGCTGACCGGTGTTTCGTCAGCGTGCAGGACGTTGTGTTGTAGAAGGACGTTTCTTAGTGCATCAACTAACGGCTGTAACTGCACTCCGCAGGTTCCCACCCAGGCCGCCAGCGTGGAGCGCGGGATCGTAAGACCGGCGCGACCGAAGATGCGCTCTTGCCGATACAGAGGTAAATGATCCGAGTACTTGGCCACTAGCACTTGAGCCAACAGTCCAGCGGTGGGAATGCCTTTATTAATGACTTGGGCCGGCACCGGAGCCTGGATCAGGGTTTCGCACTGCTCGCAGGCCCATTTGCCCCGGATGTGGCGTTCCACCGTGAACTCGCCAGGTACGTAATCCAGCTTTTCACTGATGTCTTCACCGACACGCTTGAGCTGGCAGCCGCAGCGGCACTGAGTGTTCTCAGGCTCGTGGTGAATCAGGGTACGTGGCAGTTCTGGCGGCAGTGGCGCGCGCTTGGGCTGTTTTTTAGCTTTCGTCGGTGCTTCGGCGGGCGCTAGCTGTGCCAGTTCGGCTTCGATGGCGGCAAGGTCGCCGTCGATCAGTTCATCCAGTAAGTTCCCTTGAACGGCATCCAGTTGTTCACTGCGTTGGGCGTACTTGTGGCGCTTAAGGATTGCCACTTCGTGGGTCAGCTTTTCGATGACCGCATCACGGTGGATCAACGCCCGATCTTTGTTCTCCATGCGATCGAACAGATCCGCTGCCAAGGCGCGGAGTTGATCGGTAGAGAGTTGGTTAAAATCGGGACGTTGTAACATGCCGGACAGTATGCCAAGCCACTGCCACCGTGACGATTCGCCATTCTGATGATGGTCTGAGCGGTCGACTTATGGTTACAAAACCGAGATGACACCGGCGACACCCAGACGCTGCCAGGGCAGCCCCTGAACCAGGGCCGCTAACTGTTCATCGGTTAAACGCAGTTGATCACCGCGCCAGGATTCACCCCAGTAGAATTTGCCACGATTCAGTCGGCGGGCACAGAGCCAGATACCCAAACCATCGTGGATCAGCACTTTCATTCGGTTGCCTCGTTTGTTGGCAAATAAATAAGCGCAATGGGGTCTGGCCGAGCCGAACACCTGGACTACACGCGCCAGTGCCGTATCTGGCCCAGCCCGCATATCCAGAGGTTCTGTGGCCAGCCAGATTTCATCAATGCGGATCATTGCAGCAGGTTGCGTAGAAACGCTACGCACTGATGAGCCTGATCGGCCGGCCATTCTACAACCACCGGGCCGCCGGCTCGGGGAATTTCGATACGGATGGTGTTACTCTTTTTTAAGGCTGGAGTCGTCGCCGTCGGTAAATTGATGGGCACGAAGGCCGGCGATAGACTTTTACCTGCTTGCTTTGACTCGCCGATCCAGCGCCGCAGCAAGTTGGCGTTCAGGTCATTATCCAAAGCAACGCGGGAAACAGACGCGCCAGGGGTCTGGCTTTCAGCCACCATTTGGGCCTTGAATTCTGAGGTGTATTGACGGCGTTTTCGGTACGGGCGGGTTACGCTTACGTTGTTCATGACAAGTGTCCGCTAAGGAATAAGTGGACACTATCTTGACGTCTGCGGCGTCGGGCTCAAGATGGGTTTACCGGACGCTTACCAAAAAACGCAGCCAGAAAATATATGATTTTCTCTAAGCGTAAGTTCTCTTTTCCTAATATTTGACGCTCGAATAAAGTTACACGGCGTCAGAAAGCCGCTCGCCGTGTAACTAATTACTCAGACATCTGAGCGATGCTGTGAAAAGCTAAACATTAACTCTTCATGTCTTCGAATAGCGCTAGAATGTTCGTGATAATTTCCTTTTGTTTTTCAGGAATATCGAAATCCTTGTAATACTGGCGACCATTGAACCTGATAGTTGCGGAAGCTGCGTCAGAGATCGCTACGAGTGCGTCATAAAACTCCCCATTCGTAGCAGAAACATCCATCCACTCCCAGATAGTTCCGCCCGTGTGGTCGCGCTCGAATTTTACTTGCTTGGTTTCAAGCCTAAAGTCATCTGCAACAACCAAGATCTTGTCTATAAATAACCAATTGTCGGCCTTGTAAAGAGCTTTTGCCCTAAGCCAGGCACCACTATCATCCTTGTAACCAATATAGCCAATGACGTGCGTGTCCCGAATTTCGTAGGGAAATGGTTGAATAAAAAACCGATCTTCCATCTTGTCGTAGGTTACATGGAAGTTAACAAGTTGGTCGGCAATTCGTGCCTTTTTGTCACCAAATTTGACGCTCAATTTGCGAAGATCACTTAACTCGCTTTCTGAAATTGTTCCGCCATTGCTTAAATCATAAGTGCGGCCATATTGCTCCGACGATCTTCTAATTCCTGTTAGCATGACCGAAGAACCCTCAACGATAGGCTCCTCTTGGAACGATTGCGCAGCTTCCTTTTCTTTAAGAGCAATGATGTCCATGTCGTGGACACCACTTACTTTTTGCTTTCTATAATGATAAAGAGTTTCGCCAGTCTCAACCATTAGCTCGTAGTATCCATATCCACTAAACCCATCAGATACAAAAGGTTCCTCAGACGTGTAATAAAACTTCTTACCTACATAGTTTTTATAGTTTAAGCCTGCAAGGCAAGGGTTTTCCTTTGGAGTCCGGCAAAACATTTGTATGGGGTATTTCTGAAGGGACAGTGGCTTTTCCTTGAACATATATTCTTTTTCTTCACCAGGCTGGTAACTCGAAGAGTCTGCGGCTTGTGAGCTGGTGGCGATCACTGATGACTGTGTGGTTTTGGTCGGCTCTCCGATGGACTGGCATCCGGTGATACCAAGGAACAGCAGAGGCAGTAATGCCTTCCTCATAATTTACTCCTGTAATATTTCTAACCAGTCAACTCCAGATCCTTACGGAGAACGACTTGATTCGGGATATAGTTGACGTGGAGGGAACCATAACCCGCGAGGGCAATGGTGTCCGGCTGGCCGCCTTGTTAACGAGTTTTTCGCTGTTTCTCGTCGTTGTTCTCTTTGATTAGCCTGCTTGGCGGTGGCTCAGGTGGTTTTGTCTGCTCTCTAGGAGGTTTCTTATCATCACTGCTCATATTTTCACCCTGTCCATTTTGAGATAAGCACTAGCAAACCAGCTAGCATTGTAAAAATCAAAGAGGCTACTAGGAAAACACTGGCGTTGTGAAGGTAACCGGATTTTTCATTATTATTCAAAGAATTATGGTGAGCATTACTAGCAAATTCTTTTTCCAAGTACTGAACCGTGTTTCTCTCAGCTTCTTGGTCCGCGCTCTCATTTTCATCCAGTGTCTTTTGGTAGTGCACGACTAAATTGTCGCGGTAATCAAGTATTTCTTTCGGAGTTGGAACGTATGCGTATTCATAGTTAATGTGGCAAAAAATGAGGTTGAATATCACCAGTCCAAGCGATATACCGCTAAGCAAACAGGTTAATCCAAACGAATAATCGACGATTTTTAGGCTGGATGGCCAGTTGTAGTTGCTGAGTAAGCTATATAGCGCACCTGCAAGTATGACCGTCAAACCAATTGGCAAACTCAGTGCAGATCTCAGGTCGCTTCTACGGGAAAGCTCATAGTGATAGCTTTCTTTGCAATACTCGAACTTTTCCATAAGATCTTGTTATCGCTTTGCATGAGCGGCGGCCTGACAAGGCCGACCGGTGGAGGCCCGACGGGCCGGAACAGACTTATTGCACTGGTTATATTGCTTATTTTACGAAAACTTCGATCGCTAACCCATGAATTTCAACAACGAAGCCTATAACCGCGATACGTCTGTCGAAACTTTACCACCAGGAAACTCTATATACTTGGTTCGTAAAACTTTGAGAGAAAGCAGGCCCAGTTACACGATGCAACGTAAACCTCGCTGACTCATAATTACACAAAGATACGGAACAGAGGCCCAGCTGAGTTTTATTAAAACCAATACCTTACCTAACTTTCACATGCGTCGCCATAGTAGTTGTTTGGCTTCTGCATCGCTCTCAATAGGCACGGATATGTTCAGGCAAGGGCAGAGGAAGAAGTCTGCATTGTCGGTCCCAAGGTAGAAATTGAGCAAATCACACAGATGCCCCCGAAAACATTCAATAGGGTAGCTTTGCTTGAGTGGGTTCCTTGAGACTAAAATAGCGCGGTTAACGCCGGCCTACGACCCAACTCACGGAAAAACACCATGAGAACAGTCCCCACTGAGAACTCAGTCCGCTCAGGTTTTATCTTCCACACAAGCACTTAGCAACTGCACTTGGTGATAGTACCGAGATCACGTCGTCAGTATCGAGGCGTTGCCAAGGTGGCCTATGAACCAAGGCGGAAACCTTCCTAGAAGCTTTGGTCTACGGCTTGCGTATTCCAGACCAAGGTTGCCACTGATTCCAGACGAAGCCTGCCACCCATTCCACGCGAAAGCTGCCACTGATTCCACGGCAAAGCTGCCACCCCGGCAGGTTGCCTGACTCACTCCATCAAAACCGTCCGGCGCGGGATAACTTAACGGTACTCTGAGTCTTTTCATCCGGAGAAGACCAGATGTCTGCGAAGAGGTTATCCATGCGTAAGATCAAAGAAGTCCTTCGTCTCAAATGGGAGCGAGGGCTAAGCAACCGACAGATTGCAGCGGCCTGCGGCGTCAGCCGCCCCACGGTAAGCGAGTATCTTCGGCGTTTGGCCGAAGCCGGTCTGAGCTGGCCATTGCCGGAGGATCTGGGTGAGGCTCAGCTGGAGCAGCTGTTGTTCCCGCCCCCTCCAGACTTGCCGGCTCAGGTCCGGGGCATACCGGACTGGAAGCAGATTCACGATGAACTGAAGGGTAAATACGTCACTCTGTTCCTGCTCTGGCAGGAGTACCGGCAGGCAAACCCAGAGGGGTAT